>ENA-OQDF01000074-OQDF01000074.1-human-gut-metagenome-genome-assembly--contig:-NODE-74-length-31405-cov-1.362459_pt1 | contig 31405 bp, 46 predicted proteins | sample MGYA00242769_ERZ504597 | MGnify/ENA primary metagenome ERZ504597 (study PRJEB26092, sample SAMD00036305) | human gut metagenome | host: Homo sapiens | study: EMG produced TPA metagenomics assembly of...
ATAAAACCATTTATAATTTATAGTGTTCCTATAATTCTACTTATAGCTGTTGTAGCTATTTTTGGTGTATATAAATGGAACCAGGGACAAGGAATTATTAATATTAATGATGCAAAGCTTACAAGTTCTAAAGTTATGGTTGTAGCTCAAAATGATGGAACATTGACAGAGATTCTGGTAAATGATGGTGATAAGGTAGAAGCAGGTCAAGTTATTGCTAAAATGAAGTAGTTGTAACACCTGAACAAATTGAAGCTTTGCAAAAGGCATATGATGAAGCAAAGGTAAATTATGATAATTTAGAGCAACAAGTAAAAGCTTCTAATGGTAGTAAGTCAGCCAGTAGTTACAAGTTCTTCGACAGGAAATGTAGCAGCGGCTCAGGCTAGATTAGATGCAGCAGCAGCGAATAAGCAGAAGATGGATAAATTATATTCTATAGGTGCTGTAAGTGCGACACAATATGCGGAAGCACAATCAGAATATGCAGCAGCACAAAGTGCTTTAGCGGCAGCAAGTACACCACAAGTTGTAGAACAACAAGCAAGTGTTTCTTCTGCTCCATCTAAAGAATTATCAGAAGCATTAGCTACAGCTCAAATTCAATTAAATCAAGCAAAAGCAGCTTTAGACCAGGCTCAATCTGATGATAATTTTGCCGATATTACAGCTCCAGTTAGTGGTATTATATATTTAACTGATTTTAAACAAGGTGATGAATTAAAACAAGGCGATGTATTCATCAATGTGGGTAATACTAAAAATTTATGGGTAGAAGCACCACTTACAGAAGAACAATATGCCAAAGTACGTCAAGGTCAATTTGTGCATTATTCTGTTGATGATATGGATTTAACAGGTACTGTCTTAGAGGTAACACATCAAGATAGTGAAGATGAAGAAAATAAAAATTTAGTTACAGCAGCCAAAATTTCTTTCCCTGATGAATTAAAAGATAAAGTTTTACCTGGTGCTGATGTAACAGTTCAAATAACAATAGATAGATAATAGTTTATGAAATAGAAACAACAATGGACGGTGAAAACTTTGCTGTTAAAGCGATTAGAAGCGTATGGATTTAAATCATTTGCAGATAAATTAGAAGTAGAATTTGATGAGGGCATAACAGCAATTGTAGGGCCTAATGGGAGTGGTAAGAGTAATATTACAGATGCCATTCGTTGGGTTTAGGGGAACAAAACGTGCGCAATTTGCGTGGAAATAAGGCAGAAGATATTATTTTCACAGGTAGTTCCACAAGAAGACCTCTTGGTGCAGCGGAAGTTTCCGTTACTTTTGATAATAGTGATGGTAAATTGCCTATAGATTTTCAGGAAGTAATGATTACAAGACGTATATTTCGTTCCGGTGAAAGTGAATTTTTAATCAATAAGACAAAATGTCGTTTAAAGGATATTTATAATTTATTTGCCGACACAGGATTGGGTAAAAACTCTATAAGTGTTATTAGTCAGAATAAAGTAGATGAAGTTTTAAATACAAAGCCAGAAGAGCGAAGATATTTCTTTGAAGAATGTGCGGGAATTACTAAATATCGTGAACGAAAACGCGAAGCTGTGCGCAAATTAGATAATACACAGGCAAATGTTGTACGTTTAAATGATATTGTAAGTGAGATTGAAAAACAGTTAGAACCTTTAAAAGAACAAGCTGATAAAACTAGACGATATAATGTCATTAATAAAGAATATAAAGATTGTAGACTCACGCAGATTTTGTATAAATATGAAAATCTTTCAGATGAAAATAATAAATTGGATTTAGAGATAAAAGGTTATGAACAAGAAAGAGCTTCATTAGAGGCCACAGTTTCTGTTTCTGAAAGTGAAAAAATCGCTAAAAAAAGTGAGATAAATAAATTAGAACAGAAAATAAAATTGCTTGGTGAAAATAATCAAAAAATCCATGAAGAAATAGAACGCAGTCGCAATCAAGCCACTTTATTACAAAGAGCGTATACGACAGAGTTGTCAGTCTCAACAGCGTTTAGAGGAAAGAACAAATCAGACAAAAGAAGAATTAAAAATATCTTTAGCTGATGGAGAAGAATTGAAAAGAAAAGCTCAAATTGCTAATAATACTGCAGATAAATTGGAACTTGCCCTGCAAGAAGAAATTCAAGTGTACAAAGTAGAAAATGATATTAAAGCGAAAGAAGAAGAAATTAAATTAAAGCAAGAGCAAGATAATGAAAAGCGCAAGCAGATAGAAGAACAAAATAAGGTATTATTATTGTTAAAGCGAGATATGTCTGATATAGATGTAAATATTGAAAATCAGCATAGTGCACATAAAAATGCAATTAATGAAAAAATAGAAAAAAATACAGCTAAGGAATTATTACAGGTAGAGATTGATAATATCAATAAAAAGGTACAGGCTAAGCAAGAAAGTATCAATCTCAACAAAGTAATTTAGATGAACTTATAAAAGTTTGCAAAGAGGCTACAGAATTTATCAATGAAACTCGCCAAAATGTGCGTATGGCAGAGGAAAAAGTAAAATTTTTCCAGGAAATGCAAGCATCATATGAAGGGTTTGGCAAGGCTGTAAAAAGAGTTTTAAAAGCAGATAAATCATGGCAAAAAGGTATTTGCGGTGCTGTAGCTGAATTGATAAAGGTAGAAGATCCTTTTATTACAGCTATTGAAGTAGCTCTTGGCTCTGCTATGCAAAATGTAGTTACTAAAGATACAGATACTGCAAAATCAGCAATTAATTATTTGAAAGAAAATAAATTTGGTCGTGTAACTTTTATGCCACTGACTACTGTTCAGCCACATAAAAATAAACGCACTGAAATTGAACCAGGTAAACATGGTTTTATCGCTTATGCAGATGAACTTGTAAATATTGATGAAGAATATAAAGTGATAACTCAATCTTTATTGGGTAGAATTTTAGTAGTTGATGATGTGGATAACGCTTTGAAATTAGCTAAGTTATATGATTATCGTTTGCGTATCGTAACTTTAGAAGGTGAATTATTGCAACCTGGTGGTGCTATTGCTGGTGGTAGTAGCCAAAGCAAGGAAGCAGGTTATTTACATCGTAAAGGTGAGTTATTAGAATTAAAAGATTATCTAGCTAGTGAGCGTAAAGTATTGCGTGATGCGAAAAATAAATATGAAGATGATGAAGCAAAACGCGTGGCTTTAGCAGAAAATATCAACCGTTTGCAAAAAGATTGGCAAGAGTTATCGTTACTATTAGCACAGAAAAAAGTAGAATTTAAGCAATTAGAAAATTGGTTTGTAAATCAAGAAGATATCTTAAAAGCTATAGATAATCGCATATCTGCTTTAAAATCGTGAAAAAAACAGCTATCGAAGCAGATATTGAAAAACAAACAGCTAAAATTGCTCAAATGGAAGCTCAAGTTGATGAAAAACAAAATCTTTATGAAGATATTTATAGTGAGATTGAAGTATTGAAACATGATTTAAAAATTCGTCAACAAAAGGTAATGCAAAAACAAATTAGTTGTACAGAGGCAAGACAAGAAGTGATTCGCTATAATGATAAATTGAATTTGCTGACAGCACAGGCAGAAAGATTTAAGGCATTTTTAGCTGATAGTGATAAAGAAATGGCTGGATTACAAAAAGTCATTGATGATAGTTTAGCTGAATTAAAACAATTAGAAGAATCTGTAGCTAATTTAAAAAAGTTAAAAAACTGATGGTAAAGAAGAATACGATACTTTATATAAAAGACAATTAGGTATGCGAAGTGAATTATCTGATATGGACGAAGAACGAGCTAAAATTGCAAGTAAAGTAGGCGTTATCAAGGATAAAATTCATAAATGTGAAGTAAGTGTAGCTAAATTAGAAACTGAAATTAAGCAGTGCTTACAAAGTATGCAAGAAGAATATGAATTGACTCCACAAGAAGCTTTAAATCATCGTTTAGAACTTGATGAAAATGAGTTGAAATCTAAATTAAAGAAATTAGACAAAGAATTAAAAGAAATCGGCCCTGTAAATCCAAATGCTATCAACGAATATGAAACATTAAATGAACGTTATAGCTTTATGAGTAAACAAATTGAGGACTTAGTCAAGGCTAAAGAAGATTTAACGAAAATCATTGAACAGATAGATAAAACAATGTCTACACAATTCGGTTTAGCTTTTGATAAAATAAAAGTATATTTTAATGATATTTTTAAACGTTTGTTTGGCGGTGGCAATGCAAAATTAATTTTAACAAATAAAGAAGATATCTTAAGTTCAGGTATTGAAATTGAAGTAGAACCACCAGATAAAAAACCACAGAGTCTAGCTGTATTATCAGGTGGGGAAAGAACGCTTACAGTTATAGCATTACTGTTTGCATTTTTCACTTATAATCCTGCACCATTTAGTGTATTAGATGAAATTGATGCTCCATTAGATGAAGCAAATGTCAAACGTTTCGCGAAGTTTTTAAAAGATTATGCCAAACGCACTCAATTTATTTTAGTAACACATCGTAAGGGAACAATGGAGTCTGCTGATGTTATGTATGGTGTAACTATTGAAGATGCTGGTGTATCTAAGTTGATATCTGTTCGTTTAGAAGATTTTGAGGAAAGAGGTTAAAAGATGGGATTTTTTTAGTAAATTAAAAGAAGGTCTTACAAAAACACGTAAATCTCTAACAGAGAAAATTGAAAAAGTAATTATTGGTTATGCTGATATTGATGATGATTTATTAGATGAATTAGAAGATGCTTTAATTCAAGCTGATGTAGGGGTAAAAACTTCTTTACAATTAATGGACGATGTTCGTGCTGGTATTAAGAAAAAACAGATTAACTCTCCAGAAGATTTAAAACCATTCTTGATTAAACGTATTACAGAAATGTTAAATGAAGGTTCTGATGAAACAAACATTGCTAAATCTGGGCCTACAGTAATTTTAGTAATCGGTGTAAATGGTGTAGGTAAAACTACAACTATTGGTAAATTAGGTAGATATTATAAAGAACAAGGCAAAAATGTCATGTTTGCAGCAGCAGATACTTCCGTGCAGCGGCTATTGACCAATTAGAAATTGGGGTCAAAGAGTAAATGTTCCTGTGATTAAACATGAAGAAGGTTCAGATCCAGCAGCAGTAGTATTTGATGCTGTGAAAGCTGCTATCGCAAGAAAAGTGGATATACTCATCATTGATACAGCAGGACGTTTGCATAATAAAGCTAATTTAATGACAGAATTAAATAAAATTCAAAGAGTTATTAAACGTGAAATAGCAGAAGCTCCACATGAAACATTATTAGTATTAGATGCTACAACAGGACAAAATGCAATTAGCCAAGCTGAATTGTTCACAAAATCAGCTCCTATTTCTGGATTGGTATTGACTAAATTAGATGGTACTGCTAAGGGCGGTGTAGTAATTGGCTTAAAATCTGAACTTAGTATGCCAGTAAAATGGATTGGCGTAGGTGAAGGTATGGACGATTTACGACCATTTGTAGCTAATGACTTTGCAGCGGCTTTGTTTAACCAAAAAGTAGAAGAATAATATAATTAAATAATTGTTTATTTGATGATAATAAAAATAATAAAAAGAGGATAAGTATAAAACTTATCCTCTTTGTTTTTAGTAGATTGTTTTGTCTGTTTTTTGTGCAAAGTTATCAAAGGATTTTATAGTGATATCTCTACCAAATTGTTCTAAATCTAAAACGGAGATATCTTGGCATTTTCCTTCAATATAGTTGTAGATGAAATCATCTCTAAAACCAATTTTATCAGCATCTTTAGCTGTGTTTCCATAATAAACTTTTTAATGTTTGCCCCAGATAGTAGCAGAAAGGCACATTGGACATGGATAGCAAGATGTATAGAGTTCACAACCTGTTAAATCATGAGTACCTAAATTTTGACAAGCATCACGAATAGCTTCAACTTCAGCATGACAAGTTGGATCATGTTTTATAAGTACACGATTATGACCGCGACCTACGATTTTGCCATCTTTTACAATAACTGCACCGAAAGGACCACCTTCATTAGTTGTTAAATTACTATCAGCTTCTTGAGTTGCAATAAGCATAAATTCTTCTTTAGTCATAAAAATCTCCTATTCATAATAAAATATATAGGAAAAATAATGTTTTTATTTTGCTATATAAATATAAATTAAAAGCGGTTAAATATGACAATTAATTCTTTTAGGTTTTGGAAAGATATTTTTATTTTTAAATAGATTGATATGATTTCTTATGATAAAATAACTAAGGAATTTTCTATTTATTTATGAAAGTGAGGACAAAATGAAAAAGTTTTATGACGTAGAAGAAAAAGTGCCTTTGTTGCAAGGAATTCCGCTTAGTTTACAACATTTGTTTGCTATGTTTGGTTCTACAGTGTTAGTTCCTTTTTACTTCATGTAAATCCAGCAACAGCTTTATTTATGAATGGTATAGGTACAATTTTGTATTTAATCATTTGTAAAGGGAAATTACCTGCTTATTTAGGTTCTAGTTTTGCATTTATTTCTCCAGTTTTAGCAGTACTTGCTACTAGTGGACTTAGTTATGGCGATGCTCAAGGTGGATTTATAGCATTTGGTTTATCTTTTATTATTTTATCTTTTGTTGTGGGTAAATTAGGTACAGCTTGGATTGATATTATTTTGCCACCAGCTGCAATGGGTGCGGTAGTAGCAGTAATTGGTCTTGAGCTTGCACCACTTGCTTTGGATATGTCTGGTTTTATCAGTGATACAATGCAATCTCAAGGCATTCCAAATGAGCTTGCAATGATTACTTCTGTATTTACATTAGCTGTGGCAATTTTGGCTTCTGTAATTGGTAGAGGATTTTTAAGTGTAATTCCTGTATTAATTGGTGTAATTGCAGGATATATTATGGCTTTTTGTTTAGGTATTGTAGATTGGTCTGGTGTAGAAGCTGCTAGTTGGGTACAAGTACCAACTTCTATGAACCAACTTTTAATATTCACGCTATCATGATTATCATGCCTGCATTGTTTGTAGTTTTTGCTGAACATATTGGGCATGTAGTTGTTACAAGTAGTATTGTAGATAGAGATTTAATTAAAAATCCAGGACTTAATCGTTCTTTATTTGCTGATGGTGTTTCTAATGTTTTATCTGGTTTTGTAGGCTCAACTCCTAATACTACTTATGGCGAAAATATGGGCGTTATGGCTATTACTCGTGTTTATAGTGTATGGGTAATTGGTGGAGCTGCTGTTTTTGCTATTCTTTTCTCTTTTATTGGTAAAATTGCTGCTATTATTCATGCTATTCCAGTACCAGTAATGGGCGGTATTTCTGTATTATTATTTGGTGTTATCGCTTGTTCTGGTATACGTATGCTTATAGAGAAGAAAGTCGATTATACTAGTACGAAAAATATGATACTTACTGCCGTAACTATGATAAGTGGTCTTAGTGGAGCTGCTGTAAATATCGGTCCTGTACAATTAAAAGGTATGGGTCTTGCTGTTGTCTGTGGCATGATTCTCAGCTTATCGTTTTATGTTTTTGGTAAATTAGGTATAGCTAATAAAGAATAAAGCAAAATAAAACTCATGGGTATTTTAATCCATGAGTTTTATTTTTATAATTATCTACATATTTATCAAATAGTGGAAAAGTTATTTTAGAAATATACAATTGTTAAAGTTAAATAATACAGAAGTATATATCTTTTCATCAGTAATCGCATTCAAATACAACTCTTGTTAAAGTTAAATTTGGAATTATTTTGTTTTCTATATTAGCTTTATAACATTCAAATACAACTCTTGTTAAAGTTAAATTTTGAACCCACACCACTAAGTGCAGACTGTGCTTCTATTCAAATACAACTCTTGTTAAAGTTAAATGTATTAGCTATGGCAAATACAAATAATGCCGTAAACAATTCAAATACAACTCTTGTTAAAGTTAATAGATGATTTTGATAAGCGTCAAGGTTCGGTTATTTAATTCAAATACAACTCTTGTTAAGTTAAATCACACAAAATACGGCTCTGTTTGGCTTGGTATCACCATTCAAATACAACTCTTGTTAAGTTAAATTAGTAGTCCAATACCAATCTTTATGACCAGGATTTTTATTCAAATACAACTCTTGTTAAAGTTAAATACAGACCTAGCATCAACATTTTTCAGGTAATCCAGCAATTCAAATACAACTCTTGTTAAAGTTAAATTATGCTTTATTAAATTCCATAAACTCTTGTTGTATATTCAAATACAACTCTTGTTAAAGTTAAATACAACAACTGAAGGTGGAACTGATGTAGAAAGTGAATTCAAATACAACTCTTGTTAAAGTTAAATAAAAAATTTTTATCAAAGCCTTATTTTCACTCGTCGATTCAAATACAACTCTTGTTAAAGTTAAATGTACTGGAAAGGAAAGACCTTGGATAGTGCATAAAAAATTCAAATACAACTCTTGTTAAAGTTAAATGCTAGAAAAATCAGTATTTGTGATTTTCATTATACTATTAAAAGTATTGATATACAAGGATATTGATATTTTTTACCAGCGATAATGGTAATTTTAAAGATTTTATAAAAAGCCTTATTTTTCAGGTAATGAAAAGCTTTTTTAAGAATTTAACTGGTAAAATTAGAGATAAAATATCTTTGGCAAGTAGCATTTCTTTGGATTATTTCATCTTTTTTCAAAGAGAAAATAATTATCTATACATAGATTGGGTTTATCATTTATATGATTGGGCATATTTTTTTCTTTGTGATATTTATTGAAAAATTCTATTATATGAAATCCGCATTTATTTATATAAAAATGTATATTTCTTTGTTCAAAATATGGCGTAATTGTTCTCCATGTGATTGTATCGGGATATTTTTTCTCAATGGTTTTCCATGTTGCAAGACCCAAGCCGTCTCCATGATATTTTGGTGATATGAAGAATAAATCTAAAGAATTATGATGAGTATTTTTATCTATCATGAGAACAACACCGCCGGCACATTGATTATTATAAATAATGTGGAAAACTTCTGCATTTTTAGCAGTAAGTGAGGATAATATATCATTTTTAGATGGAAGATATTCATTTGTGCCAAATTTTTCAATAATTGCAGGAGAAAAAGCCTCTTGTAAATTTTTGATAAATGTAGGATATTCTTTGGGAATTACTGGTTTTAATTCAATATCAAGGTTTTGGGACATAAAAAATTCCTTTCTATTAGTTGAATATGATTAAATACCATAAATAGTTTTACATAAATTAATGCCTGTTTTAGTTTTAAAAATTCTGTTTAATGCATTTTCTATAGCTTGTTTTGGGCAATTATCTTCATAAAGATTTACTAAGAAATCTGCTTCTATTAGGATTTGGTAATCTAAATCGTCAATATTATTGTAAGTATGATGATGAGCAATCAAGAAACATACTCTATCTATTACAGCAGTATCTACTTGGAGTTTTTCAAGTATTTCTCTAGCAGGTGCAGGGCCTTCTAATTCTTGATATTTGCCATTGCTACTGTTGTATTTTTGCTCAGCAATTTTATGCCAATATCATGCATCAAGCCAGCGATTTCTAAAATATATAATTTATCTGAGGGTAAGTTTTCTTGTTCTGCTATGAATTTTGCAAAGCTATGTACTTTGAGAAAATGTTGAATACGTTTAGGGTCGCCCTGATAATAATTAATCATTTCTATTAATACATTATTTATATTTGTCATAATAAAAGCCTCCTAAGTATAGTTTTGTTTCAGAAAATAGAAATCAAGAAAAATTTTAATTTTATTTTAATACAATTTTAATATGATATACAAGCATAATCAGTATAAATTTTGTATAATTATTTTTGTAGTGCAGGATTTTAAAAGGGTTTATTAGAATTTAATAAGTATAATAAAATATAGGAGAATAAAAATTATGTTTAGTTTTATTATGTTTTTAGCAGTTATAACGACTATTTTGGCTTTTATTGGGTTTGATATGATAACACATTTTAGTGATATTGTGAATTTGATAGGAGCGGTAGCTTTAGGTGTAGGCGTCTTTTTGACATTTAAACCAAATAAAAAAAGCAGATTAGTTTAGATTTAGATGATAGTGAAAATAGTAAATTATTGCAGGAAAGTTATCAAAAAGCGTTAGAGGATTATAATTATATAAAAGGTTCATTGAAATATATTAGAGATAGTGAATTAAAAATGCATGTGCAAGATATGCAAAAGGTATCTTTGAATATTTTACAATATCTACAAAAACATCCAGAGAAAATTACTCTAGCTAGAAGATTTATCGATTATTATCAAGATACTGTGGCTGGTTTAATTGAAAAAATATGTAGAAATAGAAAATACGCAGTTAAATACAGATAGTGTAAATGATATAAAGGAAAGAACAAAAAATACTTTATATGGATTGAGTAATGCTTATACAGAACAATTTGAAAAATTGATAAATGACCAGTTATTAGATATGGATGCGGAATTAAAGGTCATGGAAAATACAATAAAAGCAGATGGTTTTGATGTGAAAAAGCAAGACCGCACTCAAGAGATAAAATCTGGCTTTAGCTATAGACGTAAAATTTGTATGCACGATAAACCTATGCAGAAAATGCGTTGGCAATTAAAACATTTACCAGAAAATTTTTGATAGTGATGAAGTTTTGCGTAAAAATTAATTGCTGGAGGTCTAGGAATTTTATTTGGCGGTTTTGGCGCACATAAATTTTATTTAGGCAAAACTTTTATGGGCATTTTTATTTATTATTCTCATGGACAGGCATACCTTTTATTGCGGGATTTATAGAAGGTATACGCTATTTATTTATGGATAAAGAAGATTTTTATCGCAAATTTTTTGATAATATGAATAGAGGGTGAAACTTATGGCAGATATTAGTTTAGATGATTTAATCAAAGCAAAACACAGACAATGGACAATAATGCTGATGCTCAAAAATTGGCAAGTAATGACAAAAAAAGAAGAAATTGAGCAGGTTACAAAGCAAACAGAATTGATTTCACCAGAAGATAGAAAACGTATTGATGAAATAAAAGAAAATATAGATTTGACGAATTCACAGACTTCGGTACAATATGGCATAAATGCACAACGAAATATAGCGGAGTTTTCAGATAGTATTTTGAATAATATTCGCAGTAAAGATAGTGGGCATGTTGGCGATTTATTAAGCAATTTAGTAGTAAAAGTAAAAGGTTTTGATGTAGATAGTAAAAATAGTGGTGGATTTATAAAGAAAATTCCTATTTTAGGCTCATTAGTTGGCAGTGCTAAAAGTATGATGGCAGAATATGATAAATTATCTGTACAGATTGATAAGATACAAGGCGAATTAGATAAAGCCCGCATGAGCATGATGAAAGATATTGTGATGTTTGATACTATGTATCAACGAAATTTAGAGTATTTTAAAGAATTGCAGTTATATATTAAAGCTGGCGAAGAAAAAATCTTAGAATTGCAACAGCATACTATTCCTAAATTGCGTATGGAAGCTGTAAATTCTCAAAATCAAATGGCAGTGCAGGTAGTCAGTGATTTTGAAAATGCTGTCAGTCGTTTTGAGAAAAAAGTTCATGATTTGAAATTGAGTAAAACAATAGCTATACAGACAGCACCACAGATACGTCTTATTCAAAATAATGATAAAGTTTTAGTTGATAAGGTGCAAAGTGCTATTTATAATACTATTCCATTATGGAAAAGTCAGATTGTGATTGCACTTGGTTTATCTAGACAGCAAAAAGTTTTACAGATGCAACGTGAAGTAACAGATACTACAAATGAATTATTGCGACGTAATGCTGAAATGTTGAAACAAAATACAATAGAAACAGCACGTGAAACAGAACGTGGAATTGTAGATATCGAAACTGTAAAAAAGTAAATGAAGATTTGATTTCTACTATTGAAGAAACTATTAAAATTCAAAAAGATGGACGTGAACGTCGTAAATTAGCAGAAGCTGAACTTGTACAAATTGAAAATAAATTAAAACAAACTTTATTGGCTCATCGTTAAAATATCATTAAATAAGCTATAAAAAATATAAAAAGGATAATCCTAAAATAAGTGGATTATCCTTTTGTTATCAATAAAAATTATTTATTTAATGTATCTTGACAGAAATTGATAAAAGATTGAGCAGCTTTGGAGATATATCTATCTTTTTTCCATGCAAGTCCAACATCTACAAATATAGGGTCTTCTATTGGTAATGTTTTAATATGTGGTGTATCTTGAACTACGAAGTCTAAGAGAAATGCCATACCAACATTACTAGAAATAAGACCTTTTATCGTTTAATTTGGTTTGATTCTAAGATAATATTTGGTTGAATATTGTGTTCTTTAAGTTTTTGTTGAATTAAATTACGGATAAAAAGAACCTTCTTTTTAACATAAATTAAAATCAATATTGCTTACATCGCTCCAAGATAAAGAATCTTTTTGAGCAAGTGGGCTATCTTCAGGAACACAAGCTACTACTTGGTTAGTAGACATTGGTAATAACTGTAAACTAGGAGAAGCATTGGAGATGATGACAATACCAAAATCTAATTCATCACGTTCTAAGGATTCACGAATAGACATAGAGCCTTTTTCATAAAGATAAATATCTAAATGAGCGAATTTTTCTGGAAACCAGAGAATTTTGGGAAAAGATATGCTCCGATCATAGAAGGAATACCAATTTTGATAGTGCCTTTTTGAAGTTGTTTATAGTCATTAACTTCTAAAACGGCATCTTGAATATTACGCAAAGCAAGTTCAATGCGATTTAAAAATACAGCTCCTTCTGGTGTGAGTGATAATTGTTTTTGGCTACGTTCAAAAAGTTGTATGCCAAGTTCTGCTTCTAATTTTTTTATAGCAACTGTAATATTTGGTTGAGAAACAGAAAGCCGTTTGGCTGCTCTAGTAATATTTTTCAAACGGCTAGTCATTTGAAAGTATTCTAGTTGTTTAAGTTCCATATAATCCTCCTATTGAAAATATCTTATGTATAATAAATTTTATTAATTAACACATAGATATTATAGCATAAAATAGCATATATCCAATATTTTATTTATTATAAATGTTTTTGCCATAAGTTTTATCTATTATATTGCTTTTATGTTAAAATATAAAAAATTTTTTAAAAATTTTGGGAGGAATAGTGAATTTTTGGAGAAATATATATTCATATAGTAATTTTAGGTAATAAATTTTATGACAAATAAACATAAATAAAAGTGAGGTTGATTACAATGATGAAACAACTATTCTAGCCAGGACTTTTATCAGTTGCAAGAAGAATTACTTATGATGCAACAATTCCAGAGTTACTTGAAGAAGCGGTTAGAAATCATGAAGGACGTTTATCTGACAAAGGTGCGATTTGTGTAACTACTGGTAAACATACAGGTCGTTCACCTAAAGATAGATTTATTGTTGATACTCCAGATATTCATGATTTAATACATTGGTCAAATACAAATCAACCATGTTCGGAAAATACATTTAATCGTCTTTATGAAAAAATGAAAGATTATGCTAAAGACCATCAATATTTGTAACTGATGCTTTAGTTGGTGCAGACCCTGCATACAAATTACAAATAAAATGCATTAATGAGCATGCTTGGCATCATTTATTCTTAAAACAATTATTTATTAGACCAAAAACTAAACTTACTACACCTGCTGAATTTACACTTATTTGTATGCCTAGTGTAAAAGCTAATCCAATTGAAGATGGTACACATTCTGAAACTTTTATTATTGTTAATTTCAGCAAAAAAATGGTATTAATCGGTGGCGGTGCTTATGCAGGTGAAATGAAAAAAGCTATTTTCTCTGTTATGAACTTCATTCTTCCTCAACGTGGTGTTTTATCCATGCACTGCTCTGCAAATGTAGGTAAAGATGGAAATTCTGCATTATTCTTTGGTTTAAGTGGTACAGGTAAAACAACTTTATCTGCTGACCCTAATCGTTCCTTAATTGGTGATGATGAACATGGTTGGAGTGAACATGGTATCTTCAATGTTGAAGGTGGTTGCTATGCAAAAACTATAAAAATTACACCTGAAAGTGAACCAGAAATTTATAATGCAATTCAATATGGAACTGTTTTGGAAAATGTTTATATCAATCCATATACTCGTGAACCAGATTTCTTTGATGCTAGATTTACACAAAATGCGCGTACAGCTTATCCAATAGAAAATATTCCAAATGCCATCGTACCAAGTATGGCAGGTCATCCAAATGCAATTATCTTTTTGACTGCAGATGCTTTTGGTGTATTACCTCCTATTGCAAAACTCACTAAAGAACAAGCTATGTATCACTTCTTATCCGGTTATACAAGTAAAGTTGCTGGTACTGAACGTGGTATTACAGAACCACAAGCAACATTCTCTATTGGTTTTGGTGAACCATTCTTCCCATTACCACCATTACAATATGCTAGATTATTAGGTGAAAAAATTAATCAATATAATACTAGTGTATATCTTGTTAATACTGGTTGGACTGGCGGTCCATATGGTGTTGGTAAACGTATGGAATTAAAATACACTAGAGCTATGATTTCTGCTGCTTTAGATGGTAAATTAGATGATGTTACTTGGACTAAACATGAATATTTCCAATTAAATATTCCAGATAGCTGCCCAGGTGTACCAAGTGAAGTATTAAATCCAGAAAATACTTGGATGGATAAAAAAGCATATAAAAATCAAGCTGAAAAATTAGTAAGATTGTTTGCTGAAAATGTTAAACGTTTCGCTGGTGAAATGCCAGAAGAAATTTTAAATGCTGGACCAAGACTTGAAGACTGAGAAGAAATTGGTTTTTGTAGAAAAATTATAAATATGATTTTAAAGTTTTTAGGCAATAAATAAATTTAATGGCGATAACTTAATTAATGAGAAAAGACTACCAAAAATAAATATGGTAGTCTTTTTTTACTTATTTTTTATTTAAATCTTTATTGATGATTGGCATGATTTCATCTTCATCAGGTGTTACATATAAAGTTTTATTATTTGTAAAGATAACAAAACCAGGTTTAGCTCCTGATGGTTTTTTAGATATCTACATTCTACATAATCAACAGGAATTTTTGAAGAGCCACGTGCTTTGCTGAAATATCCTGCGATTTGGGCAGCTAAAAATAGAGTATCCTCATCTACTTCATCGCCTTTAGTATCAATGATGACATGAGAGCCAGGGATATCTTTTGTATGCAACCAAATATCATCGCTATGTGCTGTTTTAAAAGTGAGTTTATCATTTTGATAATTGTTTTTGCCAACGAATAAGAACATTCCATTAGGTAGAGCAAATTTAAATGGTTTAGATGGAGCAATAGAAGCTTTTTTCTTATTTTCAGGTGGTAAATCCAGCTTTAATCATTTCAGCTTTGATATCTTCAATATCGGCTATAGTAGTACAAGCATCTATAGCAGTTTCTATGGTTAGGGCATATTCTCTATCTTTTTGGCAACGTTTTATTTGGATTTCTAACATTTGTGTAGAACGTTTTAACTTATCGTATTTTTTATAATAAGCTTGCATATTTTGAATTAGAGTTAATTTCGTATCCAATGCAATAGTTATAGGTGCATAATTTTCATCATAAATATTAGCTACAGAAATTTCTTTGTCTTGATGGTCTTTAAATTGGTATTGATAAGTCATTAAGTTATCAGCTTTTATTTTATATTTTTCAGCTTTTTGCGCTTTAGCTAATTCTTCTGTAAGAATTTTTTCTTTTTTAGTTAAACGATTAATTTCATTATGGATTGTTTTACGATAGAAATCTTTTTCTGGTAAATTATAATAGCTGTTAGTATAGTTTTTGGAATCTTCTAATAGAGCATTAATATCTATATATGTTTTAAGGGTGAAATCTTTTTCGTTAAAAATATGCAAAGCAAATGGTGCCATGGCTTTAATTTTACGTTTTTTATCTAAGACTAATGTTGGCGAAAAAATTTTCTTGATACATGATTTTTAATTCATCAATGATATTAGTTATAGAAGAAAAATCCATTTCGTCCATATCTTTTATCAATAAATCGTTACTAAAGCCAGCTAAAAAGATGATTTCTTTTGCTGTTATTGGCCCAAAGCCCAATCCACTAGCGATGATTGCTTGATATAATGTCGCTTCTTGATATGTTTTTAAGCGTTCAATAAATGAATTTGTATCGGTAGTTAAAATATTTATTTTGTCTTGAATAGGTGGGACTTCATAATTTTGACCAGGTAAGACAGTACGCACGCGGTTGCTATTTCACCTACACGGCGAAAGGCTTCAATAATAGTTCCGTCTTGCATTAAAATAAGATTGCTATATTTTCCCATAAGTTCAGCTATTAAAGTTTTTGTAATGATAAGACTTTTTGGCCCTAAGGTATCAATATCTATTAAAATCATGCGGTCTAAACCATATTGAGAAATAGAGGCGATGCGACCACCTTCTAATTGTTTACGTAAAACCATTGCAGAAAACTGGTGGTTCAGGTGGATTATCTGGCTGAAATTCAGTTATATTTGCCATAGGATTTTGAGGATTTATAGAAAGATATAAAATATATGTCTGTCTAGGCTGGCGAATATATAAATAAATATCTTGTTTGTTTGGTTGGCAGATTTTATCTATTCTACCACCTGCTAATTTGTCGTTTAGTTCATTTATTAAAGGATTTAATGAAAATCCATCTAAGCTCATAGTTTAATTCATTCCTTTCGTTAATTTCTTAGTTTAAGAAATTAATATCTAAAATATTATATCATAGGTATTTTTATTTGATAAATTATTAATTGAGCAGTTTTTGCTAAGTTTTTTGTCATTAATTAGTATTTTCTTTAAAAAGATGAATAATTATAATAATATGAGCAGGATTGTTGATATTTAATAGCGAATTAATATTAGTTATAGTTATAATATAATAATTTAGTTATTATCTATAATGAGCCTGAATAGATTTTAAATTTGTAAAAATAAATACATTGTTTTAATAATGTGTTTAAGGAGGATTTTATCATGGAATTTAATTTTTCTAAATGGCAAGCTTGTGGAAATGATTTTGTATTAGTAAATGCTTTCAATAATGAAGATATCAGTGAAATAATTGCAAATGCAGAATTTGTGATCGTCATTTTGGTGTAGGTGCCGATGGTGTTATATTTATTTTGCCATCTAAAATAGCAGATTTTCGTATGCAAATCATCAATAGTGATGGCAGTGAAGCTGAAATGTGTGGCAATGGTATACGTTGCTTTGCCAAATGTGTAAAAGAAGCTAATCTTACAGATAAAAATAAATTCACTGTAGAAACTGGTGCTGGTATAATCGTTCCTGAAATTATGGAAGATGGCACTGTTCATGTAGATATGGGTGAACCTATTTTAGAAGGCGATAAAATTCCAGTATCTGGCTTTGGCAATAATCAAGTAGTAAATGAAGATATCACCGTAGATGGTCAAACTTATAAAATGACTTGCGTATCTATGGGAAATCCTCATTGTATCGTTTTTGTTGATGATATTAATAGTGTAGAACTTGAAAAAATTGGTCCAAAATTTGAAACTAATCCAGTATTTCCTAAGAAAACAAATACAGAATTTGTAGAAGTAAAAATGATAAATATGTTCGTATGCGTGTTTGGGAACGTGGTGCAGGTATTACTTGGGCTTGTGGTACTGGTTCTTGCGCTACATTAGTAGCTTGTGTATTAAATAAACGTACACAGAGAACAGCTCAAATTGAATTAGATGGCGGTATTTTAACAATACAGTGGGCTGATAATAATCGAATTTATATGACTGGCCCTGCTACAAAAGTTTTCACAGCAACATGGGCTGATTAATAATCTTAATTAGGTTTGGGGAGGTATTTTTTGATAAGAAGTATGACGGGCTTTGGCTCAGCAACTTTTGATAATGGAATATATAAAATTGGCGTAGAAATGAAAGCGGTAAACAATAGATATCGCGACATTTCCATTCGTATGCCAAGTGGACTACGTGCTTTAGAAGCAAGTATAGTTGAGGCTTTAAATAAATATGCTCTTCGTGGAAAAATAGATATTTACATTAATTTTGTAAATAACAATGAAGAAAATAAAAAGTTAGCCATTGACAAAGATTTATTGATTGCTTATTATAAAAGCTTACAGGAAATCAATACAACTATTAAAAGTGTAGATAAAAAAGCAAGATTAAAAAATATATCTTTAATAGATTTGGCAAATTTTCAAGGCGTGATAAATTTAGCTGATGATAGTTTAGATTTAGAAGCGATAAAACCATTATTAGTGGCTACTGTAGAAGAAGCTACAGAAGAATTTGTCAAAATGAAATGTATTGAAGGTGAAAATCTAAAAAAGATTTACTTCGCCGTTTAGATATCATTGCTAAGCATACAGAAAAAATAAAAGTAATAGCTCCTGAACGCTTAGTAAATTATCGAACTCAATTGATAGAAACACTTAAATCTTTATTGAGTGAGCAAAATATTGATGAGAATAGAATAATCCAAGAATGTGCGATAATGGCAGATAAAATGGATATTACAGAAGAAATTGTACGCATGGGAAGTCATTTACAGCAGTTTAAGGCTAGTTTGGAAATGGAAGGCAATATTGGTCGTAAATTAGATTTTATTGTCCAAGAAATGAACCGTGAAACAAATACAATGGCTTCTAAAGCTAATAATGCTGAGATTGCTAATTTAGTAGTAGAGATTAAAGGTGAATTAGAAAAAATTCGTGAACAAAATCCAAAATATTGAATAGGTAAAAATAGGTAAAAGTTATGCAGGCAAGATTAGTTAATATTGGTTATGGTACAATCATAGCTGTAGATAGAATTATCGCAGTTGTCGCTCCAGAGTCAGCACCAATAAAGCGTATAGTCCAAGAGGCAAAAGAGTTAAAGAATTTAATTGATGCCACTTATGGACGTCGTACACGTTCAGTGATTATCATGGATAATTCGACTGTTGTTTTATCGCTGTACAGCCAGAAACAATAACAAATAGAGTAAATATGGATATTATAAAAGAAAAGGGTAGAGTAAATGAAGAATAAGGGTAATTTAATCGTTATTTCTGGACCATCTGGTACAGGAAAAGGGACTGTTTGCAAAGAATTATTAAAAGCACAGCCAGAAATTGTATTTTCCATATCAGCAACAACACGTAAACCTAGACCAGGCGAAGTGAATGGTAAGGATTATTGGTTCTTATCTAAAGAAGAATTTCAGCAAATGATAGCAGAAAATCGTTTGTTAGAATGGGCTGAAGTTTATGGAAATTATTATGGAACTCCAGCAGATAAAGTACGCGAAGTATTGGAAAGTGGTAAAGATGTATTACTTGAAATCGATACTCAAGGTGCTTTAAATGTACAGAAAATGTTTTTAAAAGAAGGTACATTCATCTTTTTATTACCTCCTTCTCTTGCAGAACTTGAAAAACGCATTCGCGGACGTGGTACTGAAACTGAAGAAGCAATAAAACGTCGCCTCAGCGCTGCTATTGAAGAAATTCCATGCGGAAATAATTATGATTACATCATCACTAATGAAGTTGTCAGTGATGTTGTAAATAAAATTTTGCATATTATTGAAGCTGAACGCTGTGCAGTGTATAATAATTTAGATAAACTTGTTCAACTTGAAAATGAAAAAGTTTAAATTAAGATATTGCAAAGGAGCGATTTATAATGGATATAGTACATCCTTCTATGGACCAACTTTTACCAAAAGTTGATAGCAAATATACTTTAGTAGTTTTAGCAGCTAAAAGAGCTAGACAAATTTAGCAGGTTCTCCTGTAAAATCCGTACTTCAATCTCATAAAGATGTTACAAATGCTTTAGAAGAAGTTGCAGAAGATAAAATTACTTTTGCACGTGTGAAAAAAAGCATTTAATTTAAAATGAAAGGCAAGCTAATACTTGCCTTTTTTGCTAATTAAGACGGTAAATATTAATTTATTTTATATAAGAGGTTTATTATGTTAAAAGGCAAAAATATCTTATTAGCAGTTTGTGGTGGTATTGCGGTTTATAAAGTTGTAGATGTAGCTAGTAGACTAAGAAAATTAGGCGCTAATGTACATGTAGTAATGACTAAAGAAGCTACAAATTTTGTTACACCACTTACATTTCAAGAAATCAGTGGAAATCCTGTAAATGTTTCTATGTGGGATAAAGTTACAAATTGGAATGTAGAACATATTGCTCTTGCTAATTTGGCGGATTTAGTTTTGATTGCACCTGCAACAGCAAATATTATTGGTAAAATAACAAATGGTATTGCTGATGATATGTTATCCACTGTGATTATGGCGACTAAAGCACCTGTTTTGTCGCTCCTGCAATGAATAGTAATATGTATCAAAACCCAATAACACAAAAAAATATAAATACTCTTCGTGAATATAATTATCATATTATTGAGCCAGCAAGTGGTCATTTAGCTTGTGGTGTAAATGGTATAGGTAGACTTCCTGAACCTATTACTTTGGTAGAGACTATAAAAGATTATGTTGAAAAACAAAATAATCAGTCTTTAAAAGGCAAAAAAGTGATTGTAAGTGCAGCAGGTACAAGAGAACCTATTGACCCTGTTCGCTACATCAGTAATCGTTCTAGTGGAAAAATGGGATATGCTATTGCTACAGAAGCTGCTAGTAGAGGTGCTGAAGTAGTTTTAGTTTCAGGTATTACAAATATTAAAGCACCTGAAAATGTAAATTTAATAAAAGTAGAGTCTGCACGTGAAATGCAAAAACATATTGAAGAACATTTTGCAGATTGTGATATTACAATAATGTCAGCAGCTGTTTCAGATTATCGTGTAAAAGAAGTAGCTAGTCAAAAAATAAAAAATCTGATGAAGTCATTACTATTGAGCTTGTAAAAAACCCAGATATTTTGAAAGGTTTAGGCGAGAAAAAATCAGATAAACAGTATTTAGTTGGCTTTGCTGCTGAAACACAGAATGTTGAAGAATATGCTAAAGGCAAATTACAGCGCAAAAATCTTGATATGATTGTAGCAAATGATGTAAGCCAAGCTGGTGCTGGATTTAATGTAGATACTAATATAGCTAAAATCATCACTCGTGATGGAGAAATAAAACAAGCTCCACTTATGCAAAAGGCAGAACTTGCTAAATTGATTTTAGATACAATTGAAGAAAAAATGAATAAATGATAAATAAAACTCCTATTAGTTTTTGAAGCTAGTAGGAGTTTTTTATAATTAGTTATTATGATAAATATAAGTTAAATGATGTAAAAATAAATAAAGAAGGTATTTATATGTTTGATAATTTAAAATTAGGTTTTATTGGTTTTGGCAATATGGGACAAGCTATAGCTACAGGTTTAATCAATCAAGGAGCTATACAGGGCAATCAAATTTTTTGCTTGTGCTAAGAATTGGGATAAACTTTGTAAAAATACACAGGAAAAACAAGTCAATCCTTGTAAAAGTGCAAAAGAAGTTGTTGATAATGTAGATATGGTTATCATAGCTGTGAAACCATATATGATAGAAGAAGTTATTACTCCAATAAAAAGAATTACAAGAAAAAATTGTTATTTCTATTGCAGCAAATTTTCCTTTTGCTAAATATGAGCAAATTCTTTTACCAAATACACATCATTTAAGTACAATACCAAATACGCCAGTAGCCATAGGTGAAGGTATTTTTATTTGTGAAAATACACATTCTTTGAGTGATGAAGAATTAGATTTATTTACAAAATTATTCTCTACAATTTCTATAGTTCAATTTGTAGAAACTAAACAATTATCCATTGGCGGAACTGTAGCAGGTTGTGGCCCTGCTTTTGCTAGTATGTTTATAGAAGCTTTAGCTGATGCTGGTGTAATGCATGGACTTGCTCGCCCTGTAGCTTATAAATTAGCAAGTCAAATGATAGTGGGAACTGGTAAATTGCAATTAGCTACAAATAATCATCCAGGTGCAATGAAAGATGCAGTATGTTCACCTGCTGGTACTACTATTGTGGGTGTAGCAACTTAGAACGTAAAGGCTTTAGAAGTGCAGTGATTGATGCTATTGATGCTATTGAAAACAAATAAATTTATATAAAAATATGATATAATATAACTAATAATTATTCAAAGTGAGGCGATAAATATGAAAAGATGGAAAAAAGTTTTAGCTCTTAGTGCTATGGGTTTAATTTTAACGGGTGCAAGTTATCAATTACCTATGGATAATACAGCACAGGCAAGACCATTACCTAGAGCTGAAAGAGTATCACCACAAAATGCGTATTAATAATGAAATGCAAAAATATAAGTGAATATTTTGGGGTAGATAAGCAAACATTAGTAACGTATTATAATAATGGTTGGGAAATGCCGGAACTTCGTAGAGGTGCTTTCTTAGCATATGCTTCACATAAATCTTTGATGATGTTATGAATTAAGAGAGAATAATTCTTGGGGTCGTGTAGAATATTTAATTGGGCTTACACCAAATGATTTAAAGGCAACACAAGATGATATTATATCAACACAGATAGCTAATAAATTAGATATAAATAAAAGTATTGTAACTTTTTAGTTAAACAGAATTATGAAGTAGATGAAGTTATTCATGGCATACTTTATTCTATGTATGTAGATAAATCTCCAGCTGATATTATAGAAATGCATAATCCACCAACATCTAATTGGGAAGTGGTGGCAGATGATTTGGGTATTACTCAAGAAGAATTAGATGAAATACATCAAAAATGGAAACATTGGATTTAGGCATGATTAAAGGCCCAAAAAGACCTGGAGAAATGAGATTTTAAAATTAAATAGCATAAATAAAATAAGCACTAATTGATATAGTGCTTATTTTATGGAGTAATTTATTTTATTAGAAGAAACATGATTTCCAATAAATTCCCTTAGTATAGAATTATTTGTACATCATCATCATTTGAAATGTCTTCAAAGTAATCAAGAAAATCAATCAAGCGTTTAGATATATTATATTCTGGTAAATCAGGTGTGATTTTTCTAATAAAGGTTTAGCGTATTTCTTTAAAATACCTAATTCATAAATTAGAGCAGAATTAAACATGACATCTGCATTTTCTTGGAATGGGAAAATATTTTTATCTTCACCTTTGCGCACATCAGGCCATTGTTTAATCGTTTTTAAAGCGTGAGCACCTCTAAATTGATTATCGCGAACAATACGGCGAATAATGCGAGCAGCTGTAGTAGGAATGCGGTTGTGTGCATCTATAGCTAATTGAGTTAAGGCACTGACGTAAATTTTATATTTTACATGAGAAGGAATATCTCTTGTTAATTCATCATTTAAACCATGAATACCCTCAATGATAATAGGTTGATTAGGCTCTAATTTACAACATGATTTTTCCATTCACGATAGCCTGTGGTGAAATTATAAACTGGTAATTCAACGCTCTCTCCTTTTAATAATGCCATCATATGTTTATTGAATAATGGCAAATCCAAAGCGTTTATAGATTCAAAATCATATTGACCTCAGGTGTTTTAGGAGTTTTATCTCTATCTAAGAAATAATCATCTAAAGATATGGATAGAGGATTTATACCATTGACAAGTAATTGAATGCGCAATCTTTGAGCAAATGTTGTTTTTCCAGAAGATGATGGACCAGCTATTAAAATTAAACGAAGGTCTTCTATAGATTCAACTATATGATCGGCAATTTGAGCGATTTTCTTTTCGTGTAATGCTTCGGAAATACGAATTAATTCACTAATTTTATTTGAGTGAATATATTCATTCAAATTGGTCACGTAATTACATTTTTAAAATGTAAGACCATCTATCGGCTTCGCTTAATATCATAGATAATTTTCTTTTTGTTTCATCTTTGGCGGAATTACATTAGGATTGCTGATTAAAGGTGTTCTAACAATCAATCCTGGCTCATAAAAGTCTATAGCGAATTTATCTAATAATGAAGTGTTATAAAGCATTGGACCATAAAGATAATCATAATAGCCTGCGCAGTAATAAAGGCTTACATAGTCTTGCTTTAAGGATTCAAGAAGTTTTGATTTAGCGATTTGTTGAGATTCTCTAAATAAAGCAACAGCATCTTCACGAGGTAAAATGCATTTTTATATCTTTTGCTTTAGAAACAAATTCAAACATTTTTTCTTGAATTTTGCCGACCATTTCTAGCGTTAAATCACCTTTAGGCAATAATTCACAATAAATACCATTATTTACGGAATGTTCTACTACTACCTCTTTATCAGGATAAAGCATATTTACAGCAGCCATCATGATAAATAAAATACTTCGTTGATAAGCTTGGACACCATCTTCAGTGGTCATATCAATGAATTCTACTTTGTCTTCTGGTGTAACTTGCGTTTGTACATCACGTAGGACATTATTTATTTTTACTGCTGTTATCAAATTTTTGTGATTTTTCTGTTCTTTTAAGACAGTATCTAATAATGAGTATTTTATTTGGCAATCCATAAAGAACACCTCCTAATTTTTCTTAAATATATTATAACAAAAACATTATAGAAACGATAATATTATTTTAAAAAATAAGGCAATGATTTTATACTTTTATAAACAAAAAACGCACCTCCAAAAGTTGGTTTTTATCCAACTTTCAGGGTGCAGTTGTTTTTTTGATTTTCAATTGGTCATTATAAGCCAAATACATAGCACATTAAGGAATAAACTAATGCACCAACAATGGCTGTACAAGGAATTGTTAAAACCCATGCCATAAGCATTTGTTGAGCTGTACCCCAACGAACTGCTCCAATGCGTTTTGCACTACCTATACCCATTATAGAACCAGAAACGACATGTGTAGTACTTACTGGTAAAGAAAGTACTGTAGCAGAGAAAATTATGACAGAAGAGTTTAAATCGGCAGCAAAACCAGATATTGGCTGGAGTTTAAAAATACGACCACCTACAGTTTGATGATTTTCCAACCACCAATAGCAGTACCACAAGCCATAGCTGTTGCAGCCAAGATTTTACATAATAAGGAACTTCAAAACATCGATATAACCACCACTTAAAAGAGCAAGTGTGATAATACCCATAGATTTTTGAGCATCATTTGAGCCATGAGAAAAAGCCATAGTAGCAGCTGTTATAATCTGCATGCGTTTGAATTTATTATTGAGCGACGAGGCCTAAATTTACCAAATAATAAATAAAATATATTCATAATGATAAAGCCGACAACGATAGCAATAATAGGTGATAAAATCAAGGATAATACAATTTTACCAATGCCCCAGAAATTCAAGCCAATAGCACCTGTGGAAACGAGTACAGCACCAATGATACCACCAACTAAAGCGTGGGAGGAACTACTTGGCATTGCTATCCACCAAGTGAATAAATTCCAAACAATAGCACCAATTAAAGCAGCAACAATGATATGTTCATCAATATGTTCTGCTGATTTTACAATATCGCCACCAATTGTTTTAGCAACACCTGTACTATACATAGCACCAAAGAAATTTAAGAAAGCTGCCATTATGATAGCTGTTCTAGGTTTTAAAGCTCTTGTTGATACAGATGTAGCAATAGCATTAGCTGTATCGTGAAACCCATTAATAAAATCGAATACTAAAGCTAGGATAATAACTGCTATGATAAGAAATTGTAACTCATGCATATTTCATTACCACGCCTCTCACCAAATCAGATAATTTTTCGCAATGGTCTAAAGTATCTTCCATATAAGTCAAAATATCTTTCCATTTGATAAGCTCAATTGGGTCAGTGATATGTTCAAATAAGTAAGCAACCTCTTCACGATAAATACGGTCGCCTTCGCTTTCAAGCTTGCTAATTTTATAAGTACATTCTAAAATTTCGTGTTCATGTTTTGTAACTTCATGAAGCATAGAAAACGCTTTTAAGATTTCATCTGTTGCTGATACTAATAATTCAGATAAAGCGATAGCTGCTTTGCTTGTATCTACTAAATGATACATAACAGCTCTTTGGAGTGTTCCTTGGAGAAAGTCAACCCCATCATCAAGACCATTAGCTAATGCATAAATGTCTTCACGGTCAATAGGAGTGATGAATGTTTTGTTTAGTTTATCAATGATTTTGTCGTTAACAGCATCAGCTTCATGTTCGATATTAATGATATCTGATATTTTAGCTTCTGCTTTATTGTTGCCAGACATAACATCATTGATTAATTTTGCACTACTGTTAAAGTATTTTGCACTAGCTAAAAATAAATCATAAAATTCCGTATCCTTTTTTGTAAAAAAGCTGAACATGCCCATTTGTTACTGTAAATCTCTAGACTAAAATCAAGCTAGAGAATATTCCTTGTTCATAGTATCCACTAAAATTATTAATGTTTGATGCAATACTCCCAAGGCTTAACATCCCGGCGATTTCCGGTACAATATTACTAAATAGTAATACCAGTAACTCTTATCCTTTCCTTGTTATTCATCAAATATATACTTCACTTATATTTAAAGTGAATGCGATTATTATTATGGAGATACATATATTTTAATTTTAAAGTAAAGAAAATGTAAAATATGGATAAATATAATTTTACTTTTTCTTTACATCTGAAATTAAATCATACGTTTTCCATAAATCTGTAAATAATTATACCATATTAGAAAAAAATAGGCGATAAATTTACTAGTAAAATGTAAAATTTATCGCCTATTTGTAAAATTTTTATGAAATATTCATTAAGATATTAGATATTTAAAAATGTATTTACAGCTTTAATCATATCTTCTTTTGCACATAAATTATTATGCAAAATAGGTAAAGATTGTAATTGAGCTAAGCCTTGAGGAATTTTATCTTTATTCAATGTGGATAATTTATCTAATAAAGCAAATTCATCTTTATTGGAGATATCTTCACCAAGAGCAGATAAAACGCTATCACTAAATTTATATGGGCTAGCAGTGGATAATATAATCATAGGTGTTTTATCTTGTGTAGATTTTTGATAATCTTGAGCTACTTGCCATGCAACAGCAGTATGTGTGTCTGCTACATAATTATCTTGTTGATAAATATCATGAATACATTTTTTAGTAGCACTATCATCTAAATATCCAGCAGAGAAAGTTTCTTGAATAGCTTTTAATGTTGCTTCATCAACTTGATAGCAACCTGTTGATTGAAGTTTTTCCATATAGGATTTTACTTTAGTTGCATCATTTGTAATATGATAAAGCAAACGTTCTAAATTACTGGAAATTAGAATATCCATTGATGGAGATATAGTTTTGAAAAATTCACGATTGCGGTCATAAGTGCCAGTTTTCAAGAAATCTGTCAATACATTATTAGAGTTAGAAGCACAAATTAAACGATTGACAGGAAGACCCATGCATTTTGCGTAGAAACCAGCTAAGATATCGCCAAAATTACCAGTTGGTACAGTAAAGTTGACTTTATTACCCATAGTGATTTTTTTATCATTAACTAAATCGGCATATGCACTGAAGTAATAAACTATCTGTGGCAATAAACGACCCCAATTTATGGAGTTTGCAGAAGAGAGTTTAAAACCTTTTCATTTAGATATTCATTGTATTTACTATCACTAAAGATTTGTTTAACACCACTTTGAGCGTCGTCAAAATTACCTTTAACAGCGAATACAGATACATTATCACCTTGTTGTGTGAGCATTTGTAAACGCTGAATTTTACTTACGCCTTCTTGTGGATAAAAGACAAGAATTTTTGTTTGGTCAACGTTTTTAAAGCCATCTAAGGCTGCTTTACCTGTATCACCAGAAGTAGCTACTAAAATAACTAATTCATCTTTATCACCTAATTTTTTTAATGAAGTAGAGATGAATTGTGGCAATAATTGTAATGCCATATCTTTAAAAGCACTTGTTGGACCATGCCAAAGCTCTAAAAGATAATTATTTTTTTCGACTTCTACTGTAGGGACAATTTTATCAGTGTCAAATTTTTCTGTAGTATAAGCGTTATCAACACATTGATTGATTTCTTCAGCAGTAAAATCTGTTAAATATAAAGAAAGAATTTTTTTTGCACATTCTTGATAAGATAAATCAAGAAGTGAAGTTAAAAATTTTTCATCAATAATAGGTATATTTTCAGGAACAAACAATCCACCATCTTCTGCTAATCCTTTTATGATGGCACGTGCAGAAGTAACAGCACAATTATGACCACGTGTACTTATATAATTCATAGAATGCCCCCTTAATTTATAAATATCTATTTATATTCGATTTAATGATTAGTCTTTAAAGAATTCATCATGAATAGCATTTACAGCTTCTTTGATTTTATCAGCTTTAATTAAGCAAGAGATGCTGATTTCAGATGTACTGATTACATCAATATTGATATTAGCATCAGACAAAGCTTTGAACATTCTAGCAGCAATACCAGGGTTACCGAGCATACCTGCACCAACGATAGAAACTTTAGCTACATCTTGTTCGATTAATACAGCAACAGCATTTAATTCATCAGCAACTTTATCTACAATTTGTTTTGCTTGACCGAGGTCATCAGCAGTAACAGTAAATACCATATCAGTAACATTTTTTTCCATATTGCGAATGCTTTGTACAATCATATCAACATCAACATTATTTTCAGCAAGTTTGGAGAAAATTGCATTGTGCAATACCTGGAGTATTTGGAATACCTAATACAGCGAATTTAGCTACATTAGTATCATGAGCTACCCCTCTAATAATAAACTCTTTCTCTTCCATTGTATATTCCTCTAATAATTGTGCCTGGTTTGTTAGTGAATGTAGATCTTACATGAATTGGAATATTGTATAAACGACCAGTTTCTACGGAACGTGGTTGCATAACACCAGCACCTAAACGAGCCATTTCTAACATTTCATAATATGTGATTTCTTTCATTCTACGAGCGCCTTTAGCAATACGTGGGTCAGCAGAATATACGCCATCAACATCAGTGTAAATTTCACAAACATCAGCTTTCATAGCACCAGCTAGAGCAACTGCAGAAGTATCAGAACCACCACGACCTAAAGTAACAGGATCGCCTAAATCATCACAACCCTGGAAGCCAGCTACAATAACAATATTGCCTTTATCTAATTCTTCAAAAATACGTTTAGGTTGGATATCTTTGATTTTACCTTTTGTGTGAACAGAATTAGTTTTTACACCAGCTAATGCTCCAGTAAGAGAAATAGCTTTTTGTCCTAAAGCTTTAAATGCCATAGTCAATAAAGAAATTGAAACTTGTTCACCAGTAGTAAGTAACATATCCATTTCACGAGTATATTGATATGGATCTTTAGTAATCCCTTTTGCCAATTGAATTAAGTCATCTGTTGTATCCCCCATAGCGGAAACAACTACTACATTTTATCATCTGGCTGTTTTTCATCTAAAATACGTTTTGCAACAGCTTTGATTTTATCAATATTTCCAACAGAGCTGCCACCAAATTTTTTACAATTAGTGCCATTGTTACCCTCCTAAAGTATTTATGTATTTACATAGTGTATAAATTAAGTTTGCCTTTTACATTTATTATACAATGCAAACCATATATAATGCTTTTATTATAGCAGTTTATGTTTATTGTGTCTATCATAATTATAATTATAATCTATATAATTATTTGATTTTATAAAAATACTTCTATTTAATTTTGTTAAATGAAAATTTCTTATTTATTATAATAGGAAATAAGAAGAAAATTTTTGGTGAAAATAGCGTAAATAAGTGATTTGTTAAATTAAAAAAGATACAATAGAATATAAAAAAATTTTATTTCTTTATATTTAGCAATTTTTATCTAGAAGTTTTCAAGGTTACATTTTGCAAAATTTAAAATTATCTTAGAGTGAAAATTTCTATCCTTTTATAAAAATATGATAAATTTTTAATTAAGCTATATACATTGAAGTTTTAAGTTTATTCTGTTATAGTAATTATTGTACTAATTTAAATAAAACTACTCAGGTAGTTGATGATTTAAATGAAAGTTAGCTGTAGTAATGGGCAGTGATTCTGATTTTCCCATTTTAAAACCGGCTGTTGATTTATTACATCAGTTTAATGTAGAAACAGAAGTAATTGTAGCTTCTGCACACCGTACCCCTGGCAAAGTCCGTGGCCTAGTTTCTTCTGCGGAAGAAAGAGGTGTTGGCGCATTCATCTCTGCCGCTGGTGCTGCTGCGCATTTAGGTGGAGTTATCGCATCTTATACTACTTTACCTGTTATTGGAGTACCAATTAATGCAACTCCATTAAATGGTATGGATGCTTTATTAAGTACTGTACAAATGCCATCTGGAATTCCAGTTGCAACTATGGCAATTAATGGTGCTAAAAATGCTGCTTATTTTGCTAATAGAAATCTTTGCTGTAAGCGATATGAATTTAAGAAAACAACTTAAAGAATATCGTGAAAAAATGGTTGAAGAAGTTGAAGCTAAAGCTGCAAAAGTTGCACAACAACTTCAAGCATAATTAACGAAAAATTCATCTAAAATTAATATAAAATCGTATAACTCATTTTTATTTAGATTTTAGTTAATGACTTGGGAGGTCAATTAATAATGGAAAACAAATTATTATATGAAGGCAAAGCAAAAAAAATCTTTCAACAGAAAATCCTGATGAATTATTAGTTTATTACAAAGATGATGCAACTGCTGGTAATGGTGCAAAAAAGGTACTATTGCAGACAAAGGCATTTTAAATAATAAAATTACTAATTTCTTCTTTGGTTTATTAGAAAAAGAAGGCATTAAACATCACCTCATTAAAGTTCTTAATGACCGTGAAATCCTTGTAAAAAAATTAGATATCGTTCCTCTTGAAGTTATTATCCGTAATGTAGCTGCTGGTAGCTTAGCAAAACGTCTTGGTCTTGAAGAAGGCGTAAAAATGTCTAAACCTGTAATTGAATATTGCTATAAATGTGATGATTTAGGTGATCCTATGGTTAACCGTTATCATATCACAGCTATGGGTTGGGCAACAGCTGAAGAACTTGATCAGATTGAAGCTATGTCTCTTAAAATCAATGATGTTATGACAAAATATCTTGCTACAAAAAATATTGACCTCATTGACTTTAAGTTAGAATTTGGTAAATATCATGGTGAAATTCTTTTAGGCGACGAATTATCTCCAGATAACTGCCGTTTCTGGGATAGTCAGACACATGAAAAACTTGATAAAGATAGATTCCGTCGTGATTTAGGTAATGTTGAAGATGCTTATAAAGAAGTTCTTCATCGTTTAACAGGCGAAACTTTATAATTAAATAAAATACTAAGCATAAATTATAAAAATATTTATGCTTAGTAA
>ENA-OQDF01000075-OQDF01000075.1-human-gut-metagenome-genome-assembly--contig:-NODE-75-length-31383-cov-6.964167_pt1 | contig 31383 bp, 31 predicted proteins | sample MGYA00242769_ERZ504597 | MGnify/ENA primary metagenome ERZ504597 (study PRJEB26092, sample SAMD00036305) | human gut metagenome | host: Homo sapiens | study: EMG produced TPA metagenomics assembly of...
CCTTCGTACGTCATGCAGTTTTCTATTACTTAGTAACTACTTAGTTATAGTCTAATACATTTCCGTTCCACACGCAACCCAATCTCGTCGGCATCCCACGGCGAAGGACTGCTCGGATAAGAAAACCACCAATACAAACAAAGGTGCCCGCCGCGCATGGAGGGGATCCATCGCGGCGGGCACCTCATGGGCAGGACGTCGGTGATCGGCATATCGCCGAGAAAAAGGGGAAAACCGGCATTACGCGCGAGCCGACGCCGTATCACTCCGGCTCAGTCCAGCACGAAAGTGTTGAACGATCGCGGAGCAAGCGTCACCTTGAAACCACGTTCGGCGGCATCGGGATCGGCGAATTCGAACGGGCGCTCCTCGTCGAGGGCGTTCTGCGCCACGACCACCACCGTGCCGTCCGGATTGCGGAAGGCGATGGCCATCGAGTTGAAATGGCCAGTGGTGCCGAGCACCTTCGCGCCGGGCCTGACGAAATGCGAGAAGTGACGCATCACGTAGTATTCCGGATTGCGGCGCACCTCATGCGTGTCGGCGGTGATGGTGAACAGGGAGTTCTGCCACCAGCCCCATGTGGAATCCTGGTCGTCAAGAATCATGTTCCAGTAGGTGTATGCGGTGGCGCCGTTGCGGAAGTAGTGGTTAATCAGATGGAAGATGTACTCCGCGTACTCCCAGCTGTTGTCGCCGGTGCCGCATTCGGACTCCGACTGGATCAGCTCGATCTCCGGCCATGATTCGTGCGTGCGGGCGATGCAGTTCTGGCCGGCCCACTGGTAGGCGATGCCCTTGATATACTTGCGCGCGCCGTCGTCGAAGAGGATGTTGTCGACGAAGCGGTTGTAGTTGTTGAGCGTCATGCCATAGCCGCCGCCGGTCCAAGCCATGTCCTCCGGGCCGTTGAGGGTGCCCAGCCAGATGTCGGTGTCGAGTCCGGCCTCGTCGAACGCCGGTCCGAGGTAGTCGCGGATGAACACCTTGAGCGCTTCGGAATCCCACAGGGCGCTCGGGAACTTCTGGTCGGCGAACACCTCGTTCTGCACGTGCAGCTGGTTCACAGTGATGCCGTGCTCGGCGTAGGCCCGGATGTACTTGACGAAGTATTTGGCATAGGCTCTGAGGTTCTCCGGGGTCTGCACGAGACGGCCGTAGTTGTAGGCCTTCGGGCGCTTCATCCACGTCGGCGGGCTCCACGGGCTGGAGAACAGTTGCATGTTCGGCTGCCATTCCTGCGCGCGGTGGATGTACGGGATCAGGGTCTGTTCGTCGTGTTCGACGGAGAAATGTTCCATCTCGTAGTCGCCGTCGGCCTCGTCGTAGCTGTACCAGTGGTCGGCGAAATCGTTGGCTCCGACGGGGGCGCGGTTGAAGGTGAAGTTCATCTCGTCGGGGCTGAACAGTTCCTTGATGATCTGGTCGCGTTCGGCTTCGCTGACGTTCTGCAGCGGCAGCCAGCCGAGTTCGTTGAAGCAGCCGCCGAAGCCGCGCAGGGCTTGGTATTCGTTGCCGTCGAGCTGCAGGTCGGCCGCGGTGGTGGCGTTGGTGGATTCGATGTCGGAGGTTCGGTCGGCAAGCTTGTCGTCTTGCGTCGTTGCAATCCAGGTGGTCATGATGCTCCTTGGTATCGTCGTTGATAATTCGAATATGCGTTGATGTTTGGTATGGATGGGATGCGGGGCGATTTGGCCCCGCGGAGGGAGACAGTCTACGAAAACGACCATCTCCCGGTTTGGAGCAGCTGTCTTACTTGACCTTCTTGATGGCCATGATGAAGATACAGCCGATGATGGCCAATGCGATGGCGACCGGGAACGCGAAGTTGTAGCCCAGTGCCACGACGATGGTGGACATGATGACCGGACCGCACATCTGGCCGAGGGTGGTGGCCATGTTCAGGATGCCCAGATCCTTGCCGGCTTCTTCCTTGTTCGGCAGGACGTCCACGAGCAGGGCCTGGTCGACGGCGGAGTAGACGGCGTAGCCGAGACCTGCGATGCCGGCGAACAGGTACATGCCCAGCGAAGACGGAATCAGCCACGGCATGGCGATGCCGACGGCGAAGAGCACGGAGCCACGACGACCGGAACCTACGGCGACCGATGAAATCGGACACCGGGCCGGAGATGAAGGAACCAACCAGGGACATGACCATCATGATCATGGACACGACGGACACGGTGACGGCGGATTCCTTGACGGACTGGCCGATGTAGTTCTGGATGATGTACAGCTGGTAGACGTTGATCATCTGGTAGCTGATGAGCATGCAGAAGCGGCCGGCGAAAGCCTTGTAGAAGTCATGGGCGGTGGAGAACTTCGGCGGGCGGAAGGAGACGAGGATGTCCTTGAAGGAGCCTTCGTCCTTCGGCAGGAAGTCGGCGGACTGCTCCTTCGGCAGGATGATCACGCGACGACACCGCCGAGGAACATGAGCACGCCGGCGACGGCGAAGCCCGGAACCAGGTTTTCGATGAACAGGGCGCCCAGCATGGTGCCGATTGGAGCGCCGATGGTGGAGCCGGCGCCGTAGAAGGCGGACATGGTTCCGCGGATGCCGGACGGCACGCGGTCGGACAGGATGGCCACCAGCGGAGCGATCATGCAGTTGAGACCGAACATGCAGCCGCAGTAGAAGATCGTCAACAGCACGGCGTTATGCGTGGTGCCGGTCAGGAACAGCATGACGCCACCGAGCACGGCTCCGAAGAGGATCCACGGGGTACGACGGCCGAACCTGGAACGGGAACGATCGGAGAAGTTGCCGAACATCAGGTTGGCGACCAGAGACGCGACGGCGGTGAAGGCGTTGACGACGCCCACCAAAGCGTCCGGATTGACGCCCGGGATGGTCTTGTAGTGCATCGGCAGCAGCACTGCGGAGACGATGCCGAGGCCGGACATCCACAGGAGACCGAAGACGATGAAGCCGGCTCCGAAGCGGAACATGGTCACCTTGTCCAGCGGTTTGCCGGTCTCAGGCGATAGACGCGGATCCTTCTCCGCGGCGGCGACGTTGGCGTTGTACGCGGCCAGACGCTCTTCCTTGCTTGCAATTGCCTCACTCATGAAACTCTCCTTTGAATCATGCTTCAGTAGTGAATTTGCTTGTGGTTGTGTATCTCGATTTAGGTCAGGGGGCTGCTTCGCCCCTCCGTTAACTACCACTTGGTAATTAACGTATCCATAGCGTAAATCATCTTTCCCGAAAACGCAAATCGGTCCGTCACCGACGCGCTCACCGGTTTTCATAAAGGCGATTCACACTGTTTGATTATCGGACAGCCGCCTTGTTTTTTATTACTTAGTAGCTGCTTAGTTAAATGATATTACATTTCTATTTTTCTGTCATTTTCGGCGTGTTCCAATGGTTTTGCACCCACTTCCCCACTTCGTCCTGTACCTTAGTAAGCACAAGATAAAGGAGATTGCATGCGTCGCCGCACCGAGAACAGACCCAAGAAACGAATGAGCGCCGAGGACCGCAGAAAGGCGATTCTCGAAACCACCATCTCGTTCATCTCCCAGTTCGGTTTCTGGGGCTTCACCATCCGCGATGTGGCGCAAGCCCAGAACATCACCGAAGCCGGCCTCCTTTACTACTTCAAATCCAAAGAACAACTGCTTGAGAAAACCCTCAAATACGCCGATCGGACCAATCAGATCGCCATCGCCGAGCATCTTGGCGTGCAGGGCGTGACCGGCGAAGTCCTTGACGACGGCATCGCATACCATTGCGATCTTGCCTGAAGGCCATTTCCACAGGAACCGTGGAGACCAACGCCGACCGTCCGGAGATGGTCCGTCTCTACACCCTGCTGGAAAGCGAGGCGTTGAGCAAGGACCATCCCGTGCACGAGTATTTCGAACAGCGCGAAATCAATCTGCTGAAGGAATACACGTTCGCGGCCAAGCGCGACGGTGTCGCCGATCCGGAGCGCACCGCGCTGCAGGTCCTGTCCGCGATGGAAGGCCTGCAGCTGCGCTGGCTCAACGGATCGCATGACGTCGACTTTGTCGGGGAATGGAAGGCCATCATCGACCTGCTCATCCCCTGACCCAGTCGAGCCGTCACGTCGCCGTCACCGTTGCCACCACCGCTTTGCCGCTCAGCCGGCGATGACGGCCACGTTCCAACGGCCAATCGTCAGCATGTCGCCAGCTGCGATCTTCGCGCCTTCTTTCAAAGCGACCGCCGCGGTAGCGGATTCGTCAACGGTGCCGTCGGAACCCACTACCACCGGGGCGACCACCACATCGCCCGACACCGGGCTGGCGATGGTGACTTCGTCGGCGGAATAGTTGAGCAGATACGTCACCTGCTCGCCGCGAGCGTTCGTTCCGCGACGCACCGTCACCTGTCCGGCGAGCGCGGTGCCGGCATCGGCGATGCCCGCATGCTCCACGGCTTCGCGTAGAACAGCTCGGATGGTATCGGCGTCGAGCAGGGTGGCGATCCATTCGGCGTCGCCCTTGCCGAAGCCATGTCGGGTCACCGCGGCGTAATCCTTCCACGCGTAGTGGCCGTAGCTGGCGAGCACGTCGGTGCCGTCGAATGGGGTGACCAGTTCGATGAACGCCTGCGCGTCGCTTGCCGGGGTTTTGGCGAGCGTTCCGGCGAATTCCACGGACACGTGGCCGTTTGGACGGGTGAATTGGTTGTAGGTCATGCCGAACACGTCGGTGAGGTTGTGCGGCGCGCGGTCGTGCATACGGTCACCTCGTCGTCGGTTACGAAGGAGCGCATGGTGGAGACAAGGTGACCGCCGTTGGAGACGAATTCGCGCAGACGGTCGGTTGTTTCCTGCGGAGTGCAGTACAGTGCCGGGGTCACGATCATCTCGTATTTGGCCAGGCGTTCGGCCGGCGCGTCGGACGGGATGAAATCGCATTCCACGTTGAGTTCGAACAGCGCGTCGTAGATGTTGCGCACCACGTCGTTGTACTTGAGGGTGCCGCCGAATGGGAAGCCGGCCTCGATGAGGAACCAGTCGAGCGCGGTCAGCGATTCGTTGCTGACCATGATGGCCACCTTGTTGTGCTTCTTCAGGTGGACGAGCCGCTCCCCCACTTCCGGTTTGGCGATCTCGCGGCCGAACATGCCCGCCTCGCGGTAGGTGGGATTCGGTTCGAGGTCGTGGCTCAGCAGGCCCTTCCAATATGTTTCAAAGGAATTGTGGATGGAGTGCCAGTGCCAATATTCCACCATGTCGGCGCCGGAGGCGAGGTGGGAGTAGGCCTGCAGGCGCAGCTGGCCCGGGAACGGCACCCAGCCGTGCTGGCCCTGGGCCTCCGTTTCGAGCACCAGGTAGTTCCTGCCGTCCTTGGTGGAGCGGGTCATGTCGCCGCCGAAGGCGATCTCCTTGCCGGTCAAATCGTCCTCGGTGGGGTGGTAGATGTCCACGCCGGTGATGTCCACGGCGGTCGAGGCCTTGAAGTGGTCGACGGCCGGCTGCACGCCATAGGAGTATCCGCGCCATTCGAAATCGAAGTTGTGGGTGATGAACTGGTCGTCATGCGCGTATTCGCGCACGATGTCGGCCTGCCACTGCAGGAAGGCGCGCACCTGGTCGCGGCGGAACTTGTCGAATTCGCCGCCCAGGGACTCGTTGATGGTGGCGGTCACGTCCGGGAAGTCCTCCCAGGAGTCGATGCGGTTGGACCAGTAGTCGAGGCCGAAGTGGTGGTTGAGCTCGTCCAGATCGCCGTGGAACTTCTCCCGCAGGTACTTGACGAACAGGCGCTGCATGTCATCGGAGACGGAATCGTAGTATTTCGTCTCGTTGTCCACCTGATAGCCGATGACGGCCGGATGGTCGGCGACATGGGAGATGAGCTTGCGGATCACGCGTTCGCCGTAGAAACGGTAGGTGGCGTTGACGATGTCCATGATCTGGCGCGCGCCATACTTGCCCTGTCCGTTCGGCGTGACCGCGAGCACGCTCGGGTCGAGTTTGACGAGCCAGCTGGGCACCGCGTAGGTCGGCGTGCCGACGATGACATCGATGCCGGCACGCTGCGCGGCGTCGAGCGCGCGGTCCACGTAGGTGAAGTCGAACACGTCCGGCTGCGGTTCGCAGGTGCTCCACGTGGATTCGGCGATGCGGATGACGTTCAGCCCCGCGTCCTTCATCATTTTCATATCCTCATCGATGCGTCGATGCCTTTCATCATGAGGTATTCGTCATAGTATGCTGCGCCAAAAAGGATGTGGTCCACTTCGTTGCGACTCATGGTTTTCTTGTTCCTTACGTCTTCGCTGACTACGGTCGAGATTTTTATCTAACAAGTATTAGATATAAGAAATATATTATCTGCCCGCACATATGTCAAGAGGCTTGGAAATAAGGCGTGTCTTACCTAATAAACATTAGATATACGACCAGCCGCTACTTTACCGGTATCCGTCCCATACCGGAGAGGGAAAATCAACCGTTCGAAGGCGAGCCATTCGTCATACAGGTCGATCGGCGGTTTGCGCATCCACCGCAGCTGGATACCGTCCATCGCCTCGATGCATTGCCGTACGATCGGCCGCATATTATCCCATCCGCCGACTTCCGGAGGCAGTTTCCATGCGAACTTTGAGTAATGCTCCCACGTCAGATCCGGTCGGTTTTCGAAATACTCGTGCAGTGGATGGTCCGCGTTGAACGATTCGGTTTCCAAAACCATGTACAGCTGCAGCAGACTGCGGCGTTGCGCATTGTAGCGGACCAGAAACCGCAGATATGCGGGAAACAGCATGCCGTCAGAATCGCTGCCGGGCAATCCCGACTTAGCGAAGTCGGCGGGTGTGCCCTGCTGGTCGTAGCTATCGGTGACCAGCAGCGACAACAACCGCTCCTTGTTGCCGATGTAGTGCAGCAGTCCGGGCTGGCTCATGCCGATGCGTCGGCGATGTCCTTGAGCGACGTACCGTAATACCCCTTCTCGCCGATCAGCTTGCCCGCCGCCGCGATGATTTCGCGTTTGCGCTCTTCGGGCGATTTGCGGATACGTTTCTTCCCCTCGGTAACCATATGGAACAGCGTACCATCGGACGGGCCCTCGGCCGGTCACGCCTGGAAGACGTCCGGATGCTTCGGGTCGCCCGGTTCGTCGGCGAGCACACCCTCAAGGCCGAGAAACTCCTGCCAGAATTCCAGCGAGTTGCCGTATGGGATGGCCTGGCTTCCGCGCGCCTGCAGGTTCGCCTTGGCCTCGAACACGTCCTCCTCGCGGATGCCGTCGAAGTAGCTTTCCAGTCGGTCGAGATTCGTCGGATCGTAGAACAGCGAGCCGATGATTTCAGTAAGCCGCTCGGCGCGGGCCACCGGCAGCGAATCCCAGTGGCGGAATTCGATGAAGTTCTTCAAACGCACGTCGTTGAAGTGCGTGGAGATCACATGGTTGATCTCGTACGCGTTGAGCTCGCGGTCCGGGTACACGTCGTTCGCGTTCTCGTAGAACGCCGGATGGTGCAGATCGGTTCCGGGCACCGCCAGCGCTTCGGGCGTGTGCGTCAGGTCGGCGAACATCATCGGCGTGGACAGCACATCCACCGCGTAATCCTCCCAACCGAAACGCGGATCGAACAGGCCAGGAATGACGTTCGTGCGCTGGAAATCGAGATAATCCCACATGCGTTGGCGTAGCAGCGGATAAGGATTCTCCCCACCTTCGAAATACGGAGTGTTACGGAAGAACCATGCCAGAATCGGGCCGATCACCGTGCCCAACCGCAGTTTGGCGATCGCGTCCTGTTCCGAAACGTAGTCGATGCTGACCTGTGTCGAAGCGGAGCAACGCATCATGCACGGACCGAACTGTCCGACACGTCCCAGGTAGGCGGTCATCGCCTTGTATCGGTCCTTCGGATTGACGGGAATGTCGGCGTAACTGGATTTCGGTTGGTAACCATAGTTGACGAGTCGGAAACCAAGTTCTTCGAGGATGGGGTCGACTTCGCGGCGGAACGCGCCGTACAATGTGGCGAGCTCCTCCGGCTTGTGCAGGATGCCGATGGACGTTTCCAACTGTCCGCCCGGTTCCAAAGATACGGAGATGCCGTCACGGGCGAGTCCGACCAGTCGCCCGTTTTCCCAGTATTCCTTGTTTTCGTCGTAATACGGGCGGATGCGGTTGAGCAACGCTTCAATGCCGTTGCTTTCGTAGTAGGTCACCGCGGTATCGTCGCTGTTATGTACCGGCAGGTGTTCGATTTCCACGCCAAAACCGCCGGTGCCGCGCTGTTGGCAGCCGGATTCGAAGAATTTGATAAGGCTTTCCACATGCTTCGGATTCGGCTCGGTCAGCAGGTGCGCGTACGTGATCTTTGGCGTTGTCATAGTGGCCATCCTAACGAAAAGCGCCATTCGCAACGCAGGCTACGCTATACGGAAAATCGATAACCGACCATCATTCCCCATCGATTTGGCTGGCGATTTGAATGCCGATTCGACGACCATCGATTTTACGATCGCCGAATCAGCCGTCGATTTGGCGGCTCAGATACCGTCGAACCGACGTCGGAAGTTTCCCACGTCGGTTGACGGAAATAAGAATGGCGATTCAAGCGGCCTTCTCGCTGTTGCGCGCCTCTTCGGCTGCGCGGTGCGCCTTCTTGGCAGCGGAGATCATCAGTTTGATGCGGTTGAGCTGGTTGGCTTCCGAAGCGCCCGGATCGTAATCGATGGACACGATGTTGGCTTCCGGATGCAGTCGGCGGATCTTGCCGAACATGCCTCGGCCTGTCACGTGGTTCGGCAGGCAGGCGAACGGCTGCGCGCACACCACGTTCGGGCATCCCGATTCGATGAGTTCCAGGATTTCCGCGGTCAGCAGCCAGCCTTCGCCGGCCTGCACGCCCACGGACGTGACCTCGTCGGCCTTCTTGACCAGTTCAGGCATCGGCAGATCCTGCGAGAACTTGCCGTGAGCCAGATCGATCGCCTCGCGTACCGGAGCGTTGTACAGGTCGAGGCCCTTGCGCATCAGCGCATAGCCGATCTTGCTGCCGCCCATGCCGAGGTAATGCTCGTTCCAGTCGGAAATGTACGGTCGGGTGGTCATGAATTCCATGATGCCCGGCACCACGGCCTCGCAATCCTGCGATTCGATGACGTCGACCACATGGTTGTTGGCGTCCGGCTGGTACTTGACGAGGATCTCGCCGACCACGCCGACGCGCACCTTGCGCGGCTCGTCCTTCAACGGCAACGCGTCGAACGACTTGACGATCTCCTTGACGAGCGTCGGATACGGCAGGTATTCCTTGCCTATGAACTTGCGTGCCGTCTTGGAACGACCGTGGTTCTCGAGCGTCTCGCGCACGATGGTGTCCCACGTCTTGTACAGCTGGTTCGCGCTGCCGGGTGTCACTTCGTACGGACGCACGCGGTACAGGCACTTCATCAGCAGATCGCCAACGATAAGCGCCTTGATGGCACGATGCAGCAAAGCCGGCGTGGCGGTGAAGCCCGGGTTGTCCTCGATGCCCTGCGTGGAGATGGCGATCACCGGAATCTGCGGATAACCGGCGTCCACCAGCGCCTTGCGAATCAGGCCGAAGTAGTTGGTGGCACGGCACATGCCGCCGGTCTGCGTGATGGCGAGCGCAGTATGTTCCGGATCATACTTGCCGTCCAAAATCGCGTCCACGAGCTGACCGATGACCATGATGGCCGGGTAGCAGGCGTCGTTGTTGACGTATTTCAGGCCGGTTTCGACGTCCTCTCGGCTGGCATGCTTGAGGATGTCGAACTTGTAGCCGCCGGAGCGGATGACGGATTCCACCAGAGAGAAGTGGATCGGGCTCATCTGCGGGGCGACGATGGTGTAGTCCTTCATGTTCTTGCCGAACGGGATGCGGTTCGCGTACTTGGACAGGGTCGCCGAGTTGTGTGCGGACGCGCCCTTGCCATTTGTCTGCGTTTTGGCGGTTTCTTGCGATTCGCCCTTGCCGTTTTCCGCCGCGCGCTTGGATGCGGCCGTGACGGCTTCGGTGAGTTTCGGATTGGCTTTCATGACGGTGTCGAGCATGACCTGGCGACCGGGGGTCGGCGCTTCGGTGCCGGTCTTGCGGAATCCGTCGTTCTTCTTGTTGCGTTCACGCTCTTCGACGGCCGCCTTAAGCGAGCGCAGACGGATTTTCGCCGCACCCAGGTTGGAGACCTCGTCGATTTTGAGCATGGTGTACACGTCGGCCTTGTCCGCCAGGATCTCGGACACCTGGTCGGTGGTGATGGCGTCGAGGCCGCAGCCGAAGGAGTTGAGCTGCACGAGCTCGAGTCCCGGATAGGAGGCCACGAAATGGGCCGCCGCGTACAGACGCGCATGGTAGGCCCACTGGTTGGTGACGCGCAGCGGCATCTTGGTGACCTTGCGGTCGTCGACGTGGCGGAAGCCGTTCGCGTTCTTCTTGCGGGGATCCTCTTCGCCTTCGGCGAGGAATTCGCTCAGGTTGAGCTTCTCCCCCGGCTGCAGTTCGCAGATGGAGTCTTCGGACAGCACCACCATGCCGAGCGCGCAGATGGTTTCCGGAATGCCGTGGTTGATTTCCGGGTCGACGTGGTATGGGCGGCCGGCGAGCACGATGCCCTTGCAGTCGTGTTCCTTCATGTAGGCGAGGGCCTTGAGGCCTTCCATCTGCACGTCGTGCTTGAACACCTCGTTTTCGGCGTAGGCGGCCTTGACCGCGGTCTCGGCTTCCTCGCGGGTCACGTTGGCCCAGGCGAATTCCTCGACGATGCGGTCCACCATGAGCTCATGGTTGGCCATGTTGAAGTACGGGCGCATGTAGCGCACGCCTTCCTCGCGCAGTTCGGGCATGTTCGCGCCGATGACCACCGGATAGTTGGCCACGACCGGGCAGTTGTAGTGGTTGTCGGTGTTGGGAACGAAGTTCTCCTCATAGCTCACGCACGGGTAGAAGATCGTCTTGATGCCCTTGTTGAGCAGCCACTTGATGTGGCCGTGCACGAGTTTGGCCGGATAGCAGATGTTCTCGGAGGCGATCGATTCGATGCCGGTTTCGAACAGTTCGTGCGAGCTGCGGCCGGAGATCATCACCTTGAAGCCGAGCGAGGTGAGCAGCGTGAACCAGAACGGGTAGTTCTCGTACATGTTGAGCACGCGTGGAATGCCGATTTCGCCGCGGGTGGCCTTCTTGTCGGTCAGAGACGGTAGGCGAAGCAACGCTTGTATTTGTAGTCGTACAGGTTGGGCCTGTCGGAACGCTGCTTCTTGGAATCGCCGCCGCGTTCGCAACGGTTGCCGGTCACGTAGCGGGAGCCATCCTGGAACGTGGTGATGGTGAGCTTGCAGTGGTTCTGGCATAGCTTGCACACGTCACGTTCGGACGTCATGGACAGGTTGTCGAGGTCGCTGCCGGACACGATGCTGGATGCGGTGTGCGTGACGCCTGCGATATCGACCGTCTTCGCACCTTCCGTAGCGGCGGAATCGCCGTCGTCGAGACCGTCGGCCACGTCGGAATAGTGCATGCGTGCGGTCAACGCGGCGCCGTACGCGCCCATCAGGCCGGCGATGTTCGGTCGGGTCACCTCACGTTCGGTGAGCAGTTCGAAGGCGCGCAGCACGGCGTCGTTGAGGAACGTGCCGCCCTGCACCACCACGGTGTCGCCCAGCTCGCCGGAATCGCGCAGCTTGATCACCTTGTACAGCGCGTTGCGCACCACGGAATAGCACAGGCCCGCCGCGATGTCCTCCATCGTGGCGCCTTCCTTCTGCGCCTGCTTGACGGAGGAGTTCATGAACACGGTGCAGCGCGAGCCCAGATCGACGGGATGCGTGGAGTTGAGCGCGGCCTGCGTGAATTCCTCGATCGTCAGTCCCATGGACTGCGCGAACGTCTGCAGGAATGAACCGCAGCCGGACGAGCATGCCTCGTTGACGGCGATCGAATCGATCACGCCGTCGGAAATCGCCAGATACTTCATGTCCTGGCCGCCGATGTCGATGACGGCGGTGACGCCAGGTGAAACCATTTCCGCGCCGCGATAGTGCGCCATGGTCTCCACCACGCCCTCGTCCAGGTGCAGGCCGGTGGTGATGAGGCCTTCGCCGTAGCCGGTGGCGCAGGATCGGGCGATCCACGCGCCTTCCGGCAGCTGGCTTTGGATCTGCTTGACGATGTTGACGGCGGCCGTCAGCGGGCTGCCTTCGTTGGTGGCGTACGACGACCATACGATTTCGCGGTCGTCGTTGACGAGCGTCGCTTTGATGGTGGTCGAGCCGCGTCGATGCCGAGGAAGTGCGGACCTTGCGCGCCTTCCAGCGTGCCGATGTGCACATGCTCGCGGTGGTGGCGCTTGTTGAACGCCTCACGGTCCGCTTCGGTCGGGAACAGCGGAGGCATGGTGGGGGTGTTGGCCGGCAGATTCTTCAGATCTTCAAGGCTTTTCAGAATATCGGCGCAGGTGCGTGCTTCGAAATGCTGGCCTTCCTCGAGTTGGTCCGGTTCGCCGGCGAGCAGCGCGGAGCCGAACGCCACGTACAGGTGCGCGTCGGTCGGCACGATGAATTCGTCGACTTTGTCTTCGAGCGCGCGGTGGAACGCCTCGCGCAGTTCGGACATGAAGAACAGCGGACCGCCCAGGAAGATGACGGTGCCGTGGATTGGTCGGCCGGACGCCAGACCTGCGATGGTCTGCGTGGCGACCGCCGTGAAGATGGATGCGGCCAGATCGGGCTTGGCCGCGCCGTCGTTGATGAGCGGCTGAAGATCGGTTTTGGCGAACACGCCGCAACGGGAGGCGATCGGATAGAGCGTCTCGTAATGCTTGGCCATGTCGTTGAGGCCCGCCGCGTCGGTGTCGAGCAGGGTGGCCATCTGGTCGATGAACGCGCCGGTGCCGCCTGCGCAGGAACCGTTCATGCGCTGTTCCGGAGTCGGCTTCAGATATGTGATCTTGGCGTCCTCACCGCCAAGTTCGATAATGACGTCGGCTTGCGGATATTCCTCGTCGATGGCGCGGGTCTCGGCGATGACCTCCTGCACGAACGGCACATGGAGATTATCGGCCAAGGCAAGGCCGCCGGAACCGGTGATGGCCAGACGAATCGGCTCGTCGCCGCGGCCACGGGCCTCAAGTTCTTTGTGGATGTCCTCCAGCAGGCCCGCCACGGTGGCACGCACGTTGGCGTGGTGGCGACGGTAATCGGAGAAGAGCACCGCGTCGAGCGAATCGGTCTGATCGAGCACCACGGCCTTCACCGTGGTGGAACCGATGTCAAGACCTACGCGCAACGGCTTCGTATCGCAGGTGTTGTCTGCGGTAACTGCTGCTTCGACCATGTACTGTACCTCTATCGTTCTCATCCGCCGGGTTGCGTCCGTGCCAACACGAACGCCCTGCCCCGGTTATCCAAGTATGTAATGGTAGTCTGTGCCCCTGCCTAATTCGGCACGGTATCGCATAAAGTGCACGACACGACGCATAATTAGACAACGAATATAGTCAGCTTGCCTAATTCCAACCGTTCGTATACGAACCGTTCAAAACCATTCAGGAAGCCGCCCCCTCCCCCGCAGCGCGGTCCTTGCCGTAGATTTCGGGAATGAACCGCGTCTGATCGTGTAGTTTCGACCACAGCACCACCTGCCCGCTTTCCAACGACTTGGGCACATCGATGATGCGCTGGTTGGAGCTGCCGCGAAACTGCAGCAGCGAATCGTGCAGATCCTTGATATACCGGCCATCCACGAGGATATCGATCTGTTCGAGCAGTTCACGCTTGTCGGGGCTTTCGCCTTCGCGCATGAGCTCCTCCACGTGTAGCCCGTCCAGCACCAAATGTCCTTGGTGCGGCCGAACCGCTCCCGGATCTTGCGTGAAAGCGGCAGCAGCACGCCGGTGTTGAGCAGCGGCTCGCCCCCGAGGAAGGTGATGCCCTGCACGTACGGCAGGCTCAGATCGGCCATGATCTGAGCTTCGAGCCGGTCGTTGTATTCGTGGCCGGCGCGGAAATCCCAGATCGACGAGTTGTAGCAGCCTTCGCAGTGGAATGGGCAGCCGGAGACGTACAGCGAGCAGCGGATTCCCTCGCCGTCGGTCATGAGGAACCGCTTGTAGTCGGCGATCATGTTGTGGCTCATCGCGTTCGTCCATTGTCCGGCACGCGGGTTGCTGGCGCGGTTTGTCGGAATGAACGGCCCGCGGCCGGTTTCGCCGGCCGCGAAATCACGGCGAGACACAGCGGGATCGGCGCTGCTTACCATACGTTGCTCCTGAATTGCCTGTTGTTTTGCGATTATTGCGATTGATTACTTGGCTTCCTCGAACCATTCGCGTTCGAACCGTCGTCAAGGGTGACATGGCCGGTTTCGCCGCTCATGTGCTTGACGCGGTGCGCGATTTCCTCGTGTCGGCCGTGCACCATCGGGCGCTGCACCGGATTGCGAGGTAGCCGCAGGTGCGCTTGGTCACGTTGCAGCGGTCCGGGTCGGAGTTGCCGCATTCGGGGCACTTGAAGCCTTCTTCGGTCGGTTCGAAGTCACCTTCGAAACCGCATTCGTAGCAACGGTCGATTGGCGTGTTCGTGCCGAGATAGCCGATGCCGATGGTGTAGGCGTAGTCCCACACCGCTTCGAGCGCCTTCGGATTGGCCTGCAGGCACGGGAATTCGCAGTAGTTGATGAAGCCGCCGGACGCGTAGTACGGGAAGTCCTTCTCGTAGTCGAGCTTCTCCATCGGCGTGGGCTGCAGCCACACCGGGTAGTGGAAGGAGTTGGTGTAGAAGTCGTGGTCGGTGACGCCGTCCACTTCGCCGAACTTCTCGCGGTCCATGCGGTTGAAGCGGTCGGTGAGCGATTCGGCCGGCGTGGAGTACACGGAGTAGTGGTAGCCTTCCGCGGTGCTCCAATCCTTGCACAGCTCGTTCATGCGCTTGACGATGGACAGGGCGAATTCCTTGCCTTCCGGATCCCAGTCGTGGTCGCGCATCCAGTCCTTGCCATAGAACACGCTGGTCGCCTCATACAGGCCGATGTAGCCGAGGGACACGGTGGCGCGTTCGTTGCGGAACAGCTGATCAACGCTGTCGTTGGCGCCGAGACGGCCGAATGCGCCGAAGCGGAACAGGGTCGGGGCGTTGACCGGAGTGGCCTGCTTGCAACGCATGATGCGGAACTGCAACGCCTGATGGGCGACGGTCATGCGCTCGTCGAAGATCTTCCAGAAGCGGTCCTTGTCTCCGTGGGATTCCAATGCGATGCGCGGAATGTTCACGGTGACCACGCCGAGGTTCATGCGGCCGTCCTCGACATCCTTGCCGGTCTTCGGGTCGATCCAGCCCTGCAGGAAGGAACGGCAGCCCATCGGCGCTTTGAAGGAGCCGGTGATCTTCACGATGTTCTCGTAGAAGATGACGTCCGGGTACATGCGCTTGGTGGCGCATTCGAGGGCCAACTGCTTCAGGTCGTAGTTCGGGTCGCCCGGATCGGCGTTCACACCGTGCTTGATGGTGAAGACGAGCTTCGGGAAGATGGCGGTGTGATGCTCGGAACCGAGGCCGCGGATGCGGTTGAGGAAGATGGCGCGCTGGATTTCGCGCGCGAACCAGTCGGTGCCGAGACCGAAGCCGACGGTCACGAACGGGGTCTGGCCGTTGGACACACGGTTGGAGTTGATCTGGTATTCCATGGTCTGCATGCGTCGTAGATGGCCTTGCGGGTCTGGATCTTCGCCCAGATCTCACGCAGCTGCTGCAGACGGTCGGACGTCTTGTCGAACGGCTCGTCCATCGGCAGTGCCGGACGATCCTTTTCGAAGTGCAGGCGCTTCGGCTCGACGGCCTTGGCCATGCGCACCTGACGTTCGGCGATCTCGATCGGCAGATCGTCGGGCATGATCTCGTGGGCCTGCTCAAGGAACTTGTCGTAGTCCTTCTTGGCGTATTCGGCGAAATGCTCGTCGGCGCGGTTGGCGGTCTGTCCGCCGTACTGGCTGGAGGCCACGTCCTTCATGATCTGGGTGATCTGCGTGGCGGCGATGGAGATGCTGTTCGGCGAACCCATCGGCGCGTTGCCGAGGGTGAAGCCATTGGCCAGCATGTCCCAATAGTTCGGCAGCGAGCAGTTGGACTGCGCGGTGAACGGCGAGTAATCGGCGTCGTGGAAGTGGATGTCGCCCTTCATATGCGCGTTGGACACCGCATCCGGCAGCATGGAGAAGGCGGACGCTTGGACACCGCGCCGGCCAGCAGGTCACGCTGGGTGGAGTAGACGTTGGAGTCCTTGTTGGCGTTCTCACGCACCAGAGCCTCGTCGCGGTCCACCAAGCGGCGCACGGCCTCGTTGATGTCTGTGGCCTTGGCGCGCTCGATGTCCTTGTTCAGACGGTAGTTGGTGTAGGTGCGGGCCACGTCGTACAGATGATCCTCGATCAGCCCATGCTCCACGAGGTTTTGGATGTCCTCGATCTTCGCCGGACCATTGTAACGGTCCTTGATTTCGGCCTCGACCTGATTGGCGATGTCGCGAATCAGCCGTTCCTCCTGAGGACCGATTTTCTTGTCGAGGTCGGCGAAAGCCGATTTCACCGCGCTGATGATGTTGATCGGATCGAAATCGACCACACGCCCGTCGCGCTTCTCGACAAGCACCTTGACCATTTCCGGCGCGTTCTCGGTTTCGGTCGCAACGCCTTCCAGAGTCTGGGTTTCCATGTATATTTCCTTTCCGGGCCGGACCCATCCGGCCAGGTTTCATGCTTCGTCCGCATGCCCGTTCGTATCTACAGATGCACACTCTACGCCAAGGTCGGCACTAAATGTAGTGTCACCACGCCGCTAGAGAAACTATATATTCTACTTTTGGCGAGATTTCGCCATTTTGTACCTTGTGTGACAAAAGTAACGATTTCATCTCGGAGTGTCGTTTTGACACAGCCCCACACACCGTACTATCTTCACGCACGGAGCATTCGCAACACTCGAACATATGTTCCATTTGTCCGCAAGATGATGGAATCTTGACTTATGACTTGGAACCCGGATTACAACCCACCGACGGCGCAGCGGACGTCGAAGCCGCTGCCCCGTCTGGCGTCGGAAACCACCGCCGACAATCCTTGGCCGGTGAGCCTGCTCAGCGAGAAGTTCTACACGGCGGTCGAACGTTGGCCCTCCGTATGGGTGGCCGGGCAGATCACGCAGATCAACACGCGTCGTCAGGGAAGCGCCTACATCACGCTGCGCGACGACCAGCAGGACATCGCTATGGAAGTCAACGGCTTCGGACGGTTCGCCGCGGCGGCGGCGCCGTTTGTGCAGGGCGACCGTGTCATCATCCACGGCAAGCCGAACGTGTGGATGAAGCGCACGTCGCTGTCGTTGCGCGGCGACGCGATCATCACGGCCGGCGCGGGCGGCAGTCTGAAGGCCATGATCGACGAGCTACGCAAGAAGCTTAAGGGAGAAGGTCTGTTCGACGCCGATCGCAAGAAGCCGTTGCCGGAATTTCCGCATTGCATCGGCTTGATCTGCGCGCCGCAGGCACGTGCGGAAGGCGACGTCATCACCAACGTGCGTCTGCGTTGGCCCGTCGTCGGCTTCAAGGTGACGCATGTGCACGTGCAGGGCGAGCAGTGCCCGTCGGACGTGGTAGCGGCCATCCGGCAGCTGGATGCCGATCCAGATGTGGATGTGATCATCGTGGCGCGTGGCGGCGGCGCTTTCGAAGATCTGATTGGCTTTTCCGATGAGAACGTGGTGCGCGCCGCGGCGGCGGCCCACACTCCTCTGATTTCCGCCATCGGGCATGAGGACGATTGGACCCTGCTGGATTTGGTGGCCGACCTCAGAGCCTCCACGCCGACCGACGCAGCGAAGAAGGTCGTGCCGGACGTGCATGAGCAGATGCAGCTGATTCAGGTGAACCTGGACCGCATGCGCATGCGCATCGACGCCACCGTCTCCAACGAGACCAGGCTTATCGAAGGCTACGCGAACCGTCCAAGCCTCACCCAGCCGCTCACCATGTTGGAACCGCATCAGCGTTTCCTTGATGACGCACGCACAAGAATGCGGATCGGTCTGACCCGTATTCTTGACGACGCGAGCCTGACCATCGAGAAAGCGCACGCGTCGCTGACCGCGCTGAGTCCGCAATCCACGCTTGACCGCGGGTACGCGTGGTGCAATGCGCCGACGGGCATGTGCTTGACGACGCGGACAAGGTGAAGACGGGCGACCAGCTGACCATGACCTTGAAGCACGGCATCGTCGTGTCTGAAGTGAAAACCGTAACGAAGGAGTAGCACATGAGCAACGAAGCAGCACCGGCATCCAGCCTGACCGACAAGGAACGCGAAGCAATCGCGCAGATGCCATACGAGGAGGCGCGCGACAAGCTCATCCAGGCCGTGCAGGCGTTGGAGGCGGGCGGCCTGAACCTCGACCAGTCCATGCGGCAGTGGGAGATCGGCGAGGCGTTGGCCAAGCGCGCGCAGAGCCTGCTTGGCGAGGTCCGAGCCAAGCTCGACGCCGCGCAGGCAGAGCAGGCCACCGCGGCCAACACCGCAGGCACGCAAGACAATCTGGCCTGAGCATCCGTCGCGGCACAGCCGCTCCCCTCACCTACGGACGTTCCACCGGAACGTCCGTCAAACGGCTTGAGCCCGAACAATCAGGTCCGATTACCCGTCATGTCGAGTCCATATTGTGTGTACAATGGTGACTCGTTGCCTCAGTAGCTCAGTGGATAGAGCACTTCTCTCCTAAAGAAGGTGTCGTAGGTTCGATTCCTATCTGGGGCACTTTTTCATATCCCCGTACATTGTCGGCGCGCATCGCCATCGGCAGCATCCAAGATCAATCGCACGTCCGCAATCCGGACAACACCATCTCACCGCCACCCTCCAGCACAGGCACAATGACCCTCCCTCTGTTATAGTGGCAAACGGATACTTAAGCGGTTGAGTGAATGTATCCAAAAGGTTCCCCCTTCTGCTATGGAAGCATCGGAAAGCAACCGCACAACCCATACATCACCTTTGGAAGACCAAGGGATCAGCATGCAAGACATACCATATTTCTCTATTGTGGAACGGCTGGCGCACACGAATCCGGTAGGACAGTTGCCCGGACCGCTCTCCTACAAGCTGCTCGACCAGTTCACCATGCCGATGCTGCCCACAGAACCGCAATGCACGAACGTCATCGCCTGCATCTGATATTCGAATAACATGCCGGTCGTCACCGTCTAGCCACGGGCTTAGCCGACCCGCACAATCGCCAGCAGCGCTTTGTGGTCGCTGCCGTCCACTTTGACTGTGCGCACCTGTCCGGCCTGCATGCCGGAATCCAGTACGATATGGTCGATTCCGGCGAACGACGGCACGTAATCGACATTCGCAGGCCATGAGAATTTCAATCCCTCGCCGGCCTGACGGGAGGCGTCGGAGAAACGGTTTCCCAGAATGTTGCGGAACGGCGTATGGTCGTACGTCGCGTTGAAATCACCCATGAAAACGTACCGTCGGCTAGTGTCGAAACGTAGTTTCGCCAGTTCGTCGAGCGACCGCTTCCACTGCTGCCAGTAATCGTTCGTCGGCGACGTGGTATGCACGGATACGAAACGCACCTGCGTGGCTCCCCCATTGAACGAAACGGTGCCGCCCGGCATGAACGACGCGCTCGAATCGACATCGTCATCGGAAGGGTCGTCAAGCGGACTCGCCGACCAAAGGCCGTTGCCGTACACGCCGTCCGAACTCGACACCTGCGCATAGGGCAGATACGAGGCGATGCCGGCACGGTTCAGATCGTCCACGAAAGCGTCGGTCGTCTCCTGCAACGCAAGCACCTCGACGTGTTCGCTGCGCACCAGATCCACGATCTCACGCGCATCGGCGCGCCCTTTGTACACATTGCACGTCATCAGCCGCGCGTAGCCGTCATCCGTGTTGACGGTTTCGCCGGACGCCGCCGCGACTGCGGCACGTGGCAGTTTCGAAGGCTGGTAGAAGAACGGATACTGCCAGAACGCCTGCAACGCAATCGCCAGAACGGCCATCACGATGGACACCGTACGTTTGGAGACGATGGCGCAGACGAGCGCGATTACGGCGAGCAGCGTGAACCATGGCACTAGGGAGACGACGATCGGCATATACGGCAACGCCTGCAGTTCTTCCGGCAGAATGTGCGTGACAGTGCCCAGCAGCGCGGCGAGCGCGAATATGAAGGCAATCACCGCGCAGATGAAGTTGCGTACGCGATGCGTTTTCGTCTTATTCAGCGTGCGTAGCGGCTTGACCGGTCTCGTTGCGGCCGGTTTTGCCTTAGCCCGATTCGCTTTGGCCGACGCTTGCGATTTGCCCGTTGCCGGCCCTTGCGGCTGGCGTGTTTTTGCCTGAGCCATACCATTCCCTTGTTTTTTCGGAACGCACGTCCGCGACCATCCATGTCCGCCCGTGTCCGTTTATGTCCGTTCCTTGATGTTCCGACGGTTTCCTTCACGCCTTCGGCTTAGTCGTCGAGGCCGAGCTCGTGGCGGATGCCGTCGATGATGATGCGGCTGGCGGTGGTGCCGCGTTCACGCGCGTTTTCCTGCAGCATCATTTTCAGATCGGATGGAATTTTGAAACTCATGAGCACACGTTCGCCGTTGCCATTGCCATTGCCACGGCTGCGGGTGTCCTGCACGCTGGTCAGCGGAGCGGTGGACACTGCCTTCGCACCACCGTTCGGTTTTCTAATGACCATCAGGCGATCGCTCCTCAAGTTCGAGATACACGTCTTCATACCCATTGAGATTGCTGGGAAATGCGTGGCCAATGACTTTCTGCATGCCCACGCGCTTGGTACGGACGCGTCGAAGACGCTGGCGCCGCGTTCGCGGATGAGATTGACCGCGTTGCCGGCCAGCTTGTTGTTTTCCACTTTGAGCAGCAGCAGCGCGTACGGTTTGCCGGCCGCGTCGAGGCTTTCCGCGGTTTCGAGCGCATGGCTCAGTTCGAATGGCCCCTGGGTGGCCGGAACGATGACGAAATCGGCCACATCGCAGGCCACGTCCACCACGTTGCCGGCCGGCGGCAGTCGATGATGACGAGTTCGTCATCCGCCATGGTTTTGCGCAGTCGTTTCAGTTTGCCGATATTGGCGGAGTCCACGGTGAACGGCAGGGTTTCGCCGGCGTCTTCGGCGTCGCCCGCCCATGTGGTGGCATCGCCTTGCGGATCGGTGTCCAGCACGGACACGTTGCGGTTGTGCCGTGCGGCCGCGGTGGCCAACGCCATGGCGGTGGTGGTTTTGCCGCTGCCGCCCTTGAGGTTGATGACCGAGATGATCATGAAGGTTCCTCCGCTTCGACAATCAATTTATATAAGACGTATATACTTTTTATATATTGGATAGACGACAGTCACGCTGACGGCGTAACGGCATTGGCAATGTAAAAGATAGTGGCGACGCACTCTTGTCAGTTGCTTTGACAGATAACGAAAAATCCCGAGGAGCTCAGCTCAACTCGGGATTCGAAAAGAGTAAACGCGGCGACTTGCTACTCTCCCACACCCTCTCGAGTGCAGTACCATCGCCGTGCTAGGCTTAGCTTCCGGGTTCGGAATGGGACCGGGCGTCTCACCTAGGCTATGATCACCGCAAGAGGAAATAATACGCGAACATGCGGCAATCGGCAAACTTCGACGTGTCGCGCACTGCAATCGCGTTCCCCAATCGCCAATGATCGCCAGTAATCGCGCGAATGCCGGCAATCGCAATGCATATGCGCTACAGTCGAAGCAATGCCGCAACAATTGCGGCGTGCTTACGAAAGAAGGCCAGCAATGACGATCGCCTCCTGCGGTTCCGTTTCCGCAACCACTTTGGGTCTGCCGAATTCCACTGCGATTCCCGCCGAGAAGGCGAGGCTGCCGAAAGGCCTGTTCGTGGCGAAGATTCCGGTTTCCGCCAAAACAAAGCAGCGTTTGGCGAACGACATCGAATCAATCACCATGCTGTCGCTGCTGCAGGCGCGCAATATCGGACTCGCCGCCGGTACGCGCGTGCCGGAAATACTGGTGATCGGCCTGCGTTTGCACGAACCAAACGCCGCCGTTCCGACGGATATCGTCGAATTGATTGCGATGCAACGCAAGTCGGGCATGCTGTTCGTTTGCGTACGCGACGCCGATTTCGAAGGTACGACGCGTCAGGAGTGCGCGTTCGCCGTCCGTCGAGCGCTGCCGGCACGTGCCGGGCACACGACCACATCCAAGGTGTTCGCTTCCGATTGGCAGCGGCCGGCGAGGCCACGCTGAACGCCACGGATCCGGCGGTCGATTCCATGGACGCCTTGTGGGAGTCGCTATGCTCGCAGGTGATTCTGGACGACCCCTCCCCCATCGACGTGAACACGCGTCTTGCCCGACGCATGCAGATTGCGCATCTTACCGCGCAAGTCGATAAGCTCACACGCGACCATCAGCGTGCCAAGAATCCCGAACAGCGCAATGAAATTTTCGCAAAACTGCACAAAATGAAGAAGCAGTTGGAGGAATTGCAGCAGACGGAAGACTGAAATCTGCCGCCAAAAATGCAGGTGCCCATCCTCAAAAATGGAGGATGGGCACTATTCATTGCAATACGAATCGCAATAATCGCAATACAAACGACGATTGCAGCAGCACGAAAAACGCGAAGCAGGAACCGCTCAACCGCGCGCCTTGGCTACGAAATCACCGAGTCGCTTCAATCCTTCGCGCAGGGCTTCGCGGGAAGCCGCGTACGACAGGCGCACGTGAGTATCCGCGGTCGCCTCGCCGAAATCGCGGCCAGGCGTCAACGCGATATGCGCTTCCTTCAGCGCACGCTCGCAGAACGTCCACGCATCCAAACCGGTGCTGGAAATGTTGAAATACGCGTAGAACGCGCCGTTCGGTTCAACTTCCAGCGGCAGACCGATCTCGGCCAGACCGTCCACCACAATGCGGCGGCGCTCCAGCAGTTCCTGACGGCGTTCCTCGCACACGGCCAGCGTTTCCGGCGTGAAGCAGGCGAGCGCCGCATGCTGGGTCGGCGTGTGCGCGCACAGGAAGAAGTTGGTGGCGAGGTCGTCCATGGCTTCGAGCGCGTATTCGGGCACGACCATCCAGCCGAGCCTCCAGCCGGTCATGCCGAAGAACTTGGAGAAGCTGGAGCAGACGATGGCGTCCGGATCGCAGGCCAGCACGGATTTCACGTCGGATCCGTCCGGTTCGCGGTCGGCCAGGTCGAGGTAGGTTTCGTCGACGATGCGCCATGCGCCACGCTCACGGGCTAGGTCGCACACGGCTTTCAGGGTGTCGAAGGCGATGGTGGTGCCGGTCGGGTTGGACGGCGAAGTGATCATGACGGCTTGGTGCGGTCCGTCCAGTATTCTTTGCACAGTTCCGGCGTCAGGTGGAATCGGGTGGCGGCGGACGTCGGCACGTCCACGACTTTGCCGCCGAACGCGCGTACCAGCTCGCGGTTGCACGGGTAGGACGGGTCTGCGATGAGCACTTCGTCGTCATCGTTGACCGTCAGCGCGGCGGACAGCAGCAGTGCCGTCGAACCGCCTGCGGTAATCGCGATGCGTTTCGGGTCGACGTCGACGTGGTGACGTTCCTTATAGAAATCGGAAATCGCCTGGCGCAGTTCCGGCAGGCCCATCGCCGCGGTGTACGGCAGCGGACGGCCGTCATACTGTTCGCGCATGGCGTCACGCACGGCCGGCGGCGCGCCGAAGTCCGGCTCGCCGAGGCTTAGTTTGACCACGTCGGTGCCGTCGGCGATCATCTCATCGGCCATGGCTCCGAACACCATGGCGCGGAACGGATTGGCAATCTGCGCGCGCTTCGACAACTGCGGCTGCACGCCATTCTCAACATTTTCCATATTCCTGTTTTTACCACGTTTCGTACAACGCCGCCTGCCGACTGTCATTCCCCGGAATCGTCCGCCTTTCCGGAATCGTCCACGATTTCGCGGTAAAGCCGTTCCAACCGTTCGTCGCGCACCTTCTTACCGAGCTCGCATTCCCACACCACGATGACTTTCCAGCCGTCCGCTTCGAGTTCGGCGCGCTGCCTCGCGTCTCGTTCGTGATTGCGCAGCAGTTTCGCGGTCCAGAATTCGACGTTCGATTTGGGCACGCGTGTGGCTTTCGGACAGCCTTCGTGCATGTGCCAGAAGCAGCCGTTGACGAATATGATCGTACGGTATTTCGGTAGTACACGTCCGGGTGGCCTGGGTATCGCTTGTCGTTTTTGCGGAATCGCAAGCCTTTGGCAAACAGAAAGCTACGTACATCGTTCGATGGATGTGTCTTTGCCGCGGATGTGGGACATGGTGTAGCTGCGCGTGCCCCGCTCGTATTTTTCGGGTTTGCCGGTTTTTCTAGGTTTGCCGGTTTTCTTGGGTTTGCTGGTTTTTCCGGGTTTGGCTGTCTGCCTGCGATGCTCTGCCGTCACGGTTCCCATTATGGCAAAAGGCCGATCAATCGTTTTCGCATAACGCGTGCCGCCGTCGCATGTGGCGTACGCTGGTCATTGCAACGTAGCAAACAGGCAGTTCAAAACAAGGAGATTTCATGGCACAGATCAATGTGGCGATTCTCGGCGCGGGCCGTATCGCGCAGAGCATGGCCGAAACGTTGGTGAAAATGGCGGCGGATGACCGGTACCGTGATCTAGTCGCACCGTACGCGGTGGCGGCCCGCGACGGCGAGCGCGCAGCGGCGTTCGCGGCGAAATATGGTTTTCCGGTGTCGTACGGATCGTATGAGGAGCTTGTCGCCGATCCGAACGTGAATCTTGTGTATATCGCCACTCCGCATAACTTCCATGCCGAGCAGGCGATTTTGTGCATGCGCGCCGGCAAGGGCGTGCTGGTGGAGAAGGCGTTCGGCGCGAACACGCAGCAGGCGCGTGAGATATTGGACGTTTCGGATGAGACCGGCATGCTGTGCACGGAGGCGATTTGGACGCGGTATATGCCGTCGCGTGGCATGATCGACGATATCATCGCGTCCGGCGTGATCGGCGAGGTGCAGGCGATCGACGCGAATCTGTGCTATCCGACCACGGCGAAGGCGCGTATCACCGATCCTGCGCTGGCTGGCGGCGCGCTGCTGGACGTCGGCGTGTATCCAATCAATTTCATCGACATGATCATGCATAATGCGCCGATCGCACGTGTTGAATCGTCGATGCAACCGTATGAAACCGGCGTGGACGCGCACAATTCGATGACGTTCTATTACCAGAATGGTGTGATGGCCACCGCGCAAAGCTCGATTCTGTGCCATTCGGACCGTATGGGCGCGGTGTGGGGCACGGAGGGGTATCTCACGTGCCAGAACATCAACAATGTCGAGGCGATTGACGTGTTCGACGGCTCGCATGCCGTCACCGCGCATTATGACGTTCCCGAACAGTTGACCGGCTACGAGTATGAGGTGGCATCGGCCGCACAGGCCATGCTGGACGGGCGTACCGAATGCGATGAGATGCCGCATTCCGACACGTTGCGCATCATGGAATGCATGGATTCGCTGCGTGCGGATTGGGGTCTTAAGTACCCGTTCGAAGCGTAGCGATGCGATCGATGACGTGGGCGTGACGCGCTCCGCCCACGTTATAATTGCCCCTTGCGGCGATTTGGAAACGCATGGAAGGAGCGTCATGGGATTGCTGAGGATGCTGAAGTACGTGCTGGCACGGAAGATGAGACGCAGCAGCCCCGGCAAACGCAATCCTCTGCCAAGAATGCCAACAACGCCAAGTCTGCGCGGACCGGACAGACCAAGCAGACGGGACAGGTTGCGCGACGAGTCACGCAACCGCAACTGCAACCGCATGCCACGCCGCAACGTCAATCGCAACGCCGTCAATCGCAACGCCGTCAATCGCAGCAACACCAATCGCAACGGCCTGCAAAGCTCACCCCGCAACCGCTGTTGCCAGCCGACCGCATCGACAAGGCGCGTGGCATCATCGGCAATATCGAAAAGCACGAATTGAGCGACGAGCAGATCAGCGCGATCGCCGGCGCAGGTCACAACACCCTCGTGCTTGCGGGCGCGGGAACCGGCAAAACCACTACCATCGTCGGATATATCGCATGGCTGCTTGCCACAAAACGCGCCACCCCCGAAGAGATTCTCGTATTGTCGTTCACCAAGGCGTCCGCGGACGAAATGTCGCAACGCATCATGCAAGCACCGGCAAAAGGATCCGCGCATGCACGTTCCACAGTCTCGGTCTGGAAATCTGCCGTGCGGCCACCATCGCCAACCGTCCCATCATCGACGGCCATACGTCGAACGCCGTGGTACGAGACACGTTTGACCGGCTGCTCGCACAGAACATCCCCTACCGTCTGCTCGCATTCAAGCTCATGTCGAAGGAGCTGTTCGGCAAGTATGGCGCCGCCGCGAAACGTGAGGATTTCCAACTGCCGACGGATGATTACGCTTTCAACCAGTACAGGCAAAGCCTTGTCGAGAACGCGCAGACCATCATCCAGCACATGCGGCAGAACAATATCGGCATCGACGGCATGCGCGAGCTCAATGAGAGGCGCGGCGGCAAACATATCGGCCGTAATCGTGAGATGCTGCAGCTCGTCGGGCCGCTGTACAACGCGTATGTCGGCAATTTCCGCGCGACCCAGGGCATCGATTTTCCCGGCATGATCACGACGCATTCGCTGCGTAAGGCGCGGCGCATACCGCCACCCGTACAAATACGTGCTCATCGACGAATACCAAGACATGTCGCGGCCACGTTACGAGCTGATCCGCGCATTGCGTGAGCAGAGCGATTTCACGCTGTTCTGCGTGGGCGACGACTGGCAGTCGATCTACCGTTTCGCCGGCAGCGACATTCATCTGATTCTCGATTTCGCCGATATTTGGCGCGATTGGGGGCCGACACGCATGTTCCAGATCACGACGACGCGACGGTTCCGGCAGAGCCTCATCGATGCGAGCGGCGCGTTCGTCATGCAGGACAAAAGCCTGTACGCCAAGCAATTGCGCAATCCGAGCGACAAGAAGGATTATTCGCTGAAGGCGCTTGGCGGCGCAACGCAGGAGGAACGGTTCGATGCGATCGTCGAGCAGCTGCGCAAACTGCCGAAAGCCGCGTCGGTGCTGATGCTGGGACGCTACCGAAGCGACCTGAACCTGCTGTCACGCAACGACCGCGACGGGCTGTTCCAAATCGACGAGCATACCGGCGGCATCGTTTCCGGAAAAACCGGACATGGACATCAAATTCATGACCGCGCACGCTTCCAAGGGTCTGCAACGCGATTTCGTTTTTCTGCTGTGCTGTTCCGGCGGTTTGAAGGGTTTCCCAAGCGCGATTCCGGAAGAGCCGCTGCTCGGCCTGCTGCTGCCGGAAGTGGAACGCATGCCGCACGCGGAGGAACGCCGGCTGTTTTACGTGGCGATGACGCGTTGCAAAAAGAAGCTGTTTTTCGTGGTGGACCAGTCGCGTCCGTCGCGTTTCATGTACGAATTGCACGACAAGATCTGCCCGAACATCTTCCGCGGCGTGAAGCTGCCGGCGCAATGCCCGAATTGCGGTGAGGCATTGCGATTGCGGCACACCGGCTCCGACCCGTTCCGCGCGTTTTACGGGTGCACCGGTTTCCCCAACTGCCGATACACCAGGCCATGCAAGTGACACCATTGGGACTGATTTCCATCGCGTAAGTTGCTCCCCATTCGGGCCTGGCGCAATCTCCCCCGTTGTATCCTGGACCTGTTCATTAGTCAGGAGAAAGCAATGACGGCAACCGACCAGAATCCGCAACAGTCAGCGCAACCGACACCGCGCAAAACCATTAACGTCGTCGGCGCGGCTATCGTCAAAGACGGCAAGGTGCTGTGCGCGCAACGCGGAGAAGGCCGATCACTGGCTGGTTTCTGGGAGTTTCCGGGCGGCAAGATCGAACCGCATGAAACGGCGCGTCAGGCATTGCATCGCGAAATCGAAGAAGAGTTGCTGTGCGAGGTCGAAGTTGCCAACGAAGTGTGCACGTCTTCTTACGATTACGATTTCGGCACCGTCGTGCTCACGTCGTTCGTGTGCCATTTGATAAGCGGCGCACCCCATCTGACCGAGCATCATGAGATTCGTTGGGTGACGCCCGCCGAAATGCCCACTTGGACTGGGCGCCCGCCGACCGAGAAGCGGTGCGATTGATCTCCGTCATGGATTTTCCAGCTTTTTCGACGGACGAGCACGGAAGCGACGACTGACGATGCGCAATATGGACGACCATGACCATTCCTCCTTGTTGAGGCGCTGCTATCCGGTTTCGTCAACAAAAAGGACAATGTCGACGCACAGTACGAGCCGACGTTGATCGCCAACCATGACGGTCGGACCATGGAATACGCCATCAAGGACGAACTGCAACGCAGTCAGGATTTCGACATGTCCATCGCGTTCGTCAGCCAGGGCGCGTTGCAGGTGCTTAAGCAGTATTTCCTTGATTTCGCCGACAACAATGACCATCAGGCCGGTCGAATCATCACGTCGACGTTCAATTATTTCAACTCTCCCAAAGCATTCAGGGAACTGCTGAAACTTCAGCGGGAAACCGGCATTCAAGTGCAAGTTTGGCAGCCGGAGCGGTCCAGCCGAAACGATGACGATGCCACAGCTGCCTACCCTTATCATCCCAAAGGCTATGTTTTCCATCATACGCAAGGCGACGAGCCGCTGTATTCCACGTATGTTGGCAGTTCGAATCTCACCATCAACGCGCTGAATTCCAATCGCGAGTGGAATCTCAAAGTCGCCACTACCGATACCAGCGGTCTTGCCGAACAGCTTAGCGAGGAAATCGAATCGCAAATCAGCGAATCGAAGCCGCTCACCGACGCTTGGCTGAAACTGTACGAGGAAGACTTCAAAAAGTACGCGCCGCAACGGCCGAATCGCAAGCCGATCGAAAAAACAAGCCAATCGCAAACCATTCAGCCGAACGCCATGCAGGTGGAAGCGCTGATGAATCTCGCACAGCTACGCAAGCAGGGCGAAAGCCGTGCGATCATCGTTTCCGCTACCGGCACCGGCAAAACGTATCTGTCAGCGTTCGACGTGCGGCAGGTCAAACCGAATCGCATGCTGTACATCGCGCAACAGGAGCAGATCCTCAAGAAAGCTGAAGAATCGTTCCAAAAGTGCTTGGATGCCCGAAAAGCGAACTCGGCCTGTTTTCGGGTGGCAGCAAGGAATCGGATCGCAAATACGTGTTCGCCACCGTGCAGACGATGTCGCGTCCGGAAACGCTTGCACAATTCGACGCAGACGAGTTCGATTACATTCTCGTCGACGAAGTGCATCATGCGGCCGCCGAATCGTATAAACGCGTCATCGACCATTTCCAGCCGAATTTCATGCTCGGCATGACCGCAACGCCGGAACGTACGGACGGTGCGAACATCTTCGAATTATTCGGCAACAACGTGGCCTACGAAATCCGCCTGCAGAAGGCGCTTGAAGAGGACATGCTCTGCCCGTTCCACTATTACGGGGTGCACGAATACATTCAGGACGCGCCCGACGAGAAGATCGACGGCAAAGACGTCAAGGTCGAGTCAATGACCGACCAGGAACGTAACGAGCTAAGCCGTTGGCTTGAAGAACTCGCCGACCCGAACCGCGTGCGCTACATCATCGACAAGATACAGATCTACAGCGAGGCCGGAACACCCGTGCAAGGTCTGGTGTTCTGCAGCCGACGCAGGAAGCGAAACGACTGTCCGACCTGTTCAACCAGCAGATGAACCAGCAGGCGGAACGGCCATACCGCACGAAAGCCATCACCGGCGAAAATTCGCAGATGGAACGCGACACTGCCGTGGCACAGTTGGAGAACGGCGAATTGGACTATATTTTCACCGTCGACCTGTTCAATGAAGGCGTGGATATTCCACACGTCAATCAGATCGTGATGCTGCGTCAGACGAAATCAAGCATCATCTTCACGCAACAGCTCGGCCGCGGCTTACGTAAGGCAAACGGCAAGGATTGCGTGGTCGTCATCGATTTCATCGGAAACTACGCGAACAACTATCTGATTCCGATCGCCCTGTATGGCAATACCGGCGATCGCGATGTGGCACGCAAGAATCTGCAACGCGAAACCATTGGTATCTCTTCCATCAGCTTCGACAAAATCTCTCGCGAGCGCGTGCTTGCATCGTTGGATACCGCCGATTTGTCGAACATGAAACTGTTGAGCCAGCAATATCAGCAGATGCGTTACGAATTGGGACGCATCCCGATGCTGATGGATTTCGCGCGACGCGATGTTTCGCTTGTGTTCACTATGGCTTCGAAGAATGACGATTATCTGTCGTTTGTACGTTCCCGCGAGAAGAGTTTGTCGCGCGGCAAGAATGCGGCCGTTCGTATCTTGAGCAGCTTGAGCCAACTTCGGATGCGCAGAATGGTGTGCTGAAAATGTTGACGGCCACGCAACTGCGTGGTTTGCGCCCACATGAATTACTGATTTTGGCGGCATTGTGCGGTATGGATTGGCAGCGGATCGATCCGGATTGTTCCGAGGATGCGCTGACTGCGCTTCGTGAGGTCGCTTCACAGCATGCGATCACGATCGTCGATTTGCAGACGTTGTTGACTGCGCTGTTCCCCGATGCGGACAGTAACGAGTTGCAATGCCGTTCCGCGTTCGCCACGTTGGATTATTCCTATTTCATCGCCGCGAACAGCAAACGTTTCGGGCAGACTCCTTTGGTGCGCCTCTGCGATGATGGGGCTTATCGGTTGACCGACGAGTTCCGCTCGATGCTTGAACAGACCACTTTCCGCACGTTCTTCACGGATACCGTCGAAGCCGGTCTGTTCAACGCGTTGGCGTTGGCGGAATCGTCCCGCAAGCATCATATCCGCCAGAATCATGGGTTCCTGTATGGAGAAAAGTACAGTGTGTTCGATGTGATGCGACTGTGTGGTTGGCCTGCGGAACAGGTGCCGCAGAATGTCGGCGGATACAAATTGGACACCGAAAGCGGCTCGCTTCCGATTTTCATTAAATATGAGGCGAGCCAGTATGGCGACCGGTTCCTTAATCCCGGCGAGATCGAATGGTTCAGCAAGAACAATCGCTCGCTTAAATCAAACGAATTCCGGTGGCTGCTGGACGGAACGGAACGTACTCCGGAATGGCAGAATCGCCATTTTGTGCCGATTTTCATCCGTCGCAAAGCCGAAGAACAGGAGAAATCCTATTACTTCGTCGGCAGCGCAGTCGCATTGGACGACGTACGCGCGTCGGTGAACCCCGGCGAGGATGGCAGCGAGTCGAAGGTGGTCATTTCCACACTCAAACTCGGCAAACCGGTCGATCCGGAACTCTACCGCC
>ENA-OQDF01000076-OQDF01000076.1-human-gut-metagenome-genome-assembly--contig:-NODE-76-length-31328-cov-11.240762_pt1 | contig 31328 bp, 32 predicted proteins | sample MGYA00242769_ERZ504597 | MGnify/ENA primary metagenome ERZ504597 (study PRJEB26092, sample SAMD00036305) | human gut metagenome | host: Homo sapiens | study: EMG produced TPA metagenomics assembly of...
TTGTTGCGGAGCAGAAAAAGCAGGTGGAAAAGCTGCTTGCATCTGCGGATGAGGCAAGATGATCCAGGAGGCATCAAGACGGTGATCCTTGGAAAACCGAATGCCGGAAATCATGCTTTTAAATCTGCTGGCAGGCGAGGAAAAAGCGATTGTGACGGATATCGCCGGAACGACACGCGACGTGCTCGAGGAAAATCTGGTCTTAAAGGGCATTTCCCTTCGGATTCTGGATACAGCGGGGATCCGAAAAACGGCGGATACGGTCGAGAAAATCGGTGTGGACCGTGCTTTGGAGCATGCAAAGGACGCGGATCTGATTCTCTATGTGGTGGATGCGTCAGTGCCGCTCGATGAAAATGATGCAAAAATCATGGAAATCCTGAAAGGGCGCAAGGCGATTGTGCTGCTGAATAAGTCGGATCTGACTGCGGTGATCGAAAAAGAGGAGATGGAGCAGAAAACAGGCGCTCCGGTTATCAGCATTTCCGCACGGGAAGAGACGGGTATGGAAGAGCTGGAGGAGCAGATGAAAAAGATGTTTTTCCAGGGCGAAATTTCGTTCAACGATGAGGTTTACATTACGAATGCGCGCCATAAGCAGGCGCTCCTTGCGGCAAAAAAGAGTCTGGAGCTGACGGCAGAAAGCATCGAAATGGGTATGCCGGAGGATTTCTTTTCCATTGACCTTATGAATGCGTATGAGGAGCTAGGTTCGATCATCGGTGAAGCGGTGGGAGAGGATCTCGTGAATGAGATTTTCAGCAAGTTCTGTACGGGTAAATAAAGGCAGCAAATGCAGATTACGAAGATCTGCCGGAATAGAGTTACAAGGAACGACAGCCGGATTTTGACAGAGCAGAAAAAGCTTAAGACAGAACCCAAAGCTGTAGATAGAGAAAGAGGATAAAAGAAAAATGGCAGTTTTAGAAGAAACAATTGATATTGCCGTCATCGGCGCAGGCCATGCGGGATGCGAGGCAGCACTTGCGGCGGCGCGGATGGGGCTGGAAACGGTTGTATTTACAGTAAGTGTCGACAGCATCGCCATGATGCCGTGCAACCCGAACATCGGAGGAACCTCGAAAGGGCACCTCGTAAAAGAAATCGACGCGCTCGGCGGCGAGATGGGTAAAAATATTGATAAAACGTTTATTCAGTCGAAAATGCTGAATCAATCGAAGGGACCGGCAGTGCATTCTCTGCGTGCGCAGGCGGATAAGCGGGCGTACAGCCAGTCGATGCGCGAGGTTCTCGAAAATACCGATCATCTGACGATCCGCCAGATGGAGATTGCGGAGCTGATTGTGGAAGACGGTGTTCTGACGGGCGTAAAGGCCGTTTCCGGCGCGATTTACCACTGTAAGGCTGCCGTTCTCTGTACCGGCGTTTATCTGAATGCACGGTGCATTTACGGTGATGTGAGCACATATACCGGCCCGAACGGACTACAGGCGGCAACCCATCTGACCGATTCCCTGAAAGCGAACGGCGTGGAGATGGTGCGTTTTAAAACAGGAACACCGGCGCGTATTGACAAGCGGAGCATTGACTTTTCGAAAATGGAAGAGCAGTTTGGCGATGAGCGCGTTGTGCCGTTCTCATTCTCGACCGATCCGGAGAGCGTACAGATCGATCAGGAATCCTGCTGGCTGACGTATACGAATGAAGAAACGCACAAAATTATCCGCGAAAACCTCGACCGGTCGCCGCTGTATTCCGGCATGATCGAGGGAACAGGCCCGCGGTACTGTCCATCCATTGAAGATAAAGTTGTAAAATTTGCCGATAAAAACCGCCATCAGGTGTTCCTGGAGCCGGAGGGACGATACACGAACGAGATGTACGTCGGCGGCATGTCAAGCTCGCTGCCGGAGGATGTGCAGATTGCGATGTATCACACCGTGCCGGGTCTGGAGCATGCAAAAATTGTGCGGAATGCGTATGCGATCGAGTACGACTGCATCAACCCGAGACAGCTTCTGCCGTCCCTCGAGTTCAAGGCGATCAAAAATCTGTTTTCCGGCGGCCAGTTTAACGGCAGTTCAGGATACGAGGAAGCTGCGGCACAGGGCCTGATCGCGGGCATCAATGCGGCGCTCCGCGTGCAGGGAAAAGAGGAGCTTGTGCTCGACCGTTCCGAGTCGTACATCGGTGTTCTGATCGATGACCTCGTAACGAAAGAGAACCACGAGCCGTACCGAATGATGACGAGCCGCGCGGAATATCGTCTGCTGCTCCGTCAGGACAACGCGGATCTGCGTTGCGCAAATACGGCTACCGCGTGGGTCTGATCAGCGAGGAGCAGTATGAGGCACTGAAAGTAAAAGAACAGCAGATTCAGGAAGAGATTGAGCGCGTGGAGAATACGTATGTGGGAACGAGCTCGAACATCAATGAGCTTCTGGAAGAGTATGGATCAACGCTGCTTTCCGGCGGAAGTTCGCTCGCAGAGCTGATCCGCGGCCGGAGTTGAATTATAAGATGCTGGCGGAAGTAGATCCGAAAAGACCCAAGCTGCCGGAGGATGTGCAGGAGCAGGTCAACATCAACATCAAGTACGACGGCTATATCAGGCGCCAGATGAAGCAGGTGGAGCAGTTCAAGAAGATGGAAGAGAAGAAGATCCCGGAGAATATCAATTACGACGAGATCCAGAGCCTGCGCATCGAGGCGAAACAGAAGCTGAACCTGTACCGTCCGATCAACATCGGCCAGGCGTCCCGTATTTCGGGCGTTTCCCCGGCGGATATTTCGGTTCTGCTGGTGTATCTGGGACATAAATAAAGGACAGATATGCATGGCTGAATTACATTCTTATGCAGCGAAACAGCAAGTGTTTTGATACTGCGTGGACAGGAACAAAAGTGCAGCGGGCACTTGGAAGAATAGAGTAGAACGGAGAACAACATGAAAGAATACAATCTTGAAGGATTTGAGCGCGGCCTTTTTGAGCTTGGAATCACACTTTCCGAGGAGCAGAAAACGCAGTTTCTGCAGTATTATGAGCTGCTTGTAGAGTGGAATTCGTTTATGAATCTGACGGCGATTACGGAGTTCGATCAGGTGATTACGAAGCATTTTCTCGACAGTCTGTCGCTGGTGAAGGTCTGTGATGTGGAACAGGCGGGACGCATTCTCGACGTGGGAACGGGAGCCGGTTTTCCGGGAATCCCGCTGAAAATCGCGTTTCCGGAGGTGGAAGTTGTATTGCTGGATTCACTGAATAAGAGAGTGAAATTCCTGAATGAGGTGATCGGACAGCTTGGCCTTTCGAAGATTACGGCGGTTCACGGAAGAGCCGAGGATTTCGCACGCCAGAAGGATTACCGGGAGCAGTTTGATCTCGTGGTATCGCGGGCAGTGGCGAATTTAAGCTCCCTTTCGGAATATTGTCTGCCATATGTGAAGGTGGGAGGACGGTTTGTCTCGTATAAATCGGGCAAATTGAATGAGGAGCTTACCGCGGCCCAAAAAGCAATTCATGTGCTCGGCGGCGAGGCGAAAGAGCCGGTTTACTTCCAGCTTACGGGAACCGAGGATGAGAGATCGTTTGTCTGCATCGAGAAGGTGAAGGCAACGCCGAAAAAGTATCCGAGAAAAGCGGGAACACCGGCGAAGGAGCCGATTCAGTAAAAAATTCAAAAAAATAAAAGAAGCGCTGCAAAGAACAGAAGAAAAAAGTTCTTTGCAGCGCTTTTTGACGTTCTGAAAACGTTTAGGATGCCATACAGCAGCCCGGAATCAGAAATCCGATGTAGCTGATGAGGAACAGTACCAGCCAGATCGTTCCAGGCAGGAGTGTCAGATGGCAGGAGGCGCGCTTCCACTCGGCGGGAAGTTTCGCGGTGAGAGAAGAGTAGCCGTCGTCGATCCAGATCATCAGAGGGACGAGCGCCGGCATCAGGTAACGGCCCTGCGATTGGTAGTCGCTGAAATACGTGTTGTACATGTCCATGAACAGCGTGACCAGGCAGGCGAGGAACAGCATCACAAAGAGGAGAAGCTGCGGCTTTTTGCGGAACCAGTGCGGAACCATGCCGAGGAACAAAAACACTAGGAATCCGAATGCCATCAGGGCGCCGTACAGCAGATAAAGCACCATCGGGAGATGGACGGTCATGTAGGAGAACGAGCCGATGAAGCTGCTGACGGTCGAGAACAGCCAGTTGGAGGTGCGGCCCTCCGGGGTCTGTAAATACGTCTGCTGGAAGCTCCAGCCTTCGGATGCCGGGGTCTGACGATTCTCTGGTTTGTATTCATCGGCTGCGTACAGCGCTGCGGATTCATTCGAGGTGCGCATGCCGAGCAGATCGCCGTCGTGGATGACGGCATTGCGGATGAAGAACCAGCCGCCGATCAGGAAGGCGATAGCGAAAACAGCCAGCGCTTTGACAAAAATTTCTTTTGCCGGTTTCCGGAAATGAATCATCAGCGCGAAGAACAGCAGAATGCTGCACAGCAGGTACGCGTAGGCGTTATAGTACGACAGCGCGCAGAGTCCGCAGCCTGCTCCCAGGCCGATACAGTCTTTTTTGCAGAATGCGCTTTTCATGCCGCGAATCCAGAAATAGATGATCAGTGCGACCGTGAAAACGGCGAACGAGTCGTTGTTCACATAGCAGGAGAGGAACACAAACTGCGGCAGAAAACCGACGAAAATACCGCCGAGCAGTGCGGATTCGCGCCGTTCAAAGAGCTCTTCGCCGATCAGAAACACAACGATCAGTGTGCCGGTGCCGGAAAGGACGCTGGTGAGGCGAGCGGCAGTTAAAAGAGCCGCTGCACTTTTCGTAAACAGCGATGTAATGGCCATAAACACGGAGCTGATGATCGCGGTCAGATACGGATACAGCGCATAGGAGAATCCCCACAGCGGATGGCGCACCGATTCTTCCATGCCGTTCGGCAGTGTGTGGTGTGAGACGATGTATTCCGGAATCAGCATCCGCATCGCCTCATCGGGGGCGTGTTCGGTTTTCAGGAAAATCGAGGTGCCAAAAGAGATGCAGAAAAAGCTGAAAATCAGCATATACTTGGCCCAGTAGTAGTCTTTTTTATTCATAGAGTCTCCTAAAATCTCCAGTCCCGGACGGGAAAAGTCCGGCGTAATGTTTCGCGGCGGAACAAAAATGGAAAAGCGTCCGTCCGCGGATACGTTATAGTATACATGATTCTTATGGTAAAAGAAATTGATTTTTCGTCGAAAAACAAACAAACTGCTCCATGGCTTCACCGTTTTTTCACAAATTTTCCAGCAAATTATCACATTTTCAGAATAAGATAAAGTGTCTTTAGAAAATGAGAGCATCTCCGGCTCTTTCACCCCCAAGGGCGGGCTGGGACTGCTTTAAGAAACAAGGAGGAAGGAACATTGATAGAGGTTAAAAATCTGGTGAAACGCTATGGCGACCACGTAGCTGTCAACAACCTGAGTTTTACCGTAGAAGAAGGCCAGATCTATGGTTTTCTTGGCCCAAACGGTGCCGGAAAATCAACGACCATGAACATCATCACCGGCTATCTGGCATCTACGGAGGGCGAGGTGCTGATCAACGGCCACAATATCCTGGAGGAGCCGGAGGAGGCAAAGAAATGCATCGGCTATCTGCCGGAGCTGCCGCCGGTCTACACGGATATGACCGTTCTGGAATATCTGAAATTCGTGGCGGAATTAAAGAAAATTCCAAAGGATCAGAGAAAGAAACAGATTCTTGAGGTCATGAATCTGGTGAAGATCACCGATATGCAGAACCGTCTGATCAAGAATCTGTCGAAAGGATACCGACAGAGGGTCGGACTGGCACAGGCAGTGCTCGGTTATCCGCCGATCATCATCCTCGATGAGCCGACGGTAGGCCTGGATCCCAAGCAGATCATTGAGATCCGCGACCTGATCAAATCACTGGGTAAAAAACATACCGTTATCTTAAGTTCCCACATCCTCTCCGAGGTCAGCGCCGTCTGCGATTACGTCATGATTATCGCAAAGGGACAGCTTGTTGCGAGCGACACCCCGGAAAACTTAAGTAAACTGATGCTTGGATCGAACACGGTTACATGTACCGTTCACGGAACGAGAAAGCAGCTGGTTCCGGCGCTTAGTGCGCTCGATGCAAAAGAGATCCAATATGAAAATACGCCGAATGAGGAGCAGATTAAGGTAAAAATTACCACTGAAAAGGATAGGGATATCCGCGAGGAGCTGTTCTATGCACTGGCAAAGGCCAACTGTCCGATCCTCGAGCTGACTTCCTCCTCGATGTCTCTGGAAGATGTCTTCCTGGAGCTGACCGATGATTCCGGAATGGCTGCAAGAAAGCTGAAAAAAGCAGAGAAAGAACAGCTGAAGCAAAAAGAACGTGAAAAAGAATGTGAACCAGAAGCAGACAAAACGGCTGTCGGGGAAACGTCTGAAGAAAAAGCACAGATGCAGCGGAATCAGCCGCTGAAACAAAACAGGAGGAGGGAGACGCACAATGACGGCGATTTATAAAAAAGAGTTAAAAAGCTATCTGACAAGCATGATCGGATATCTGTTTATGGCGTTTACTCTGGCGCTGTTCGGCCTGTATTTTACGGCCATCAACCTGCAGCAGGGTTACCCGGAGATCGGATACGCGCTGCAGAATTCCGCATTTATTCTGCTGATCGCAGTACCGGTTCTGACAATGCGTGTCCTGTCGGAGGAGCAGAAAAATAAGACGGATCAGCTGCTCCTTACCGCACCGGTAAAAATTTCCGATATTATCCTTGGAAAATATCTGGCACTTCTCACCATTTATGTGATTCCAGTGCTGATTATGTGCCTGTATCCGCTGCTTCTTGGAACCCACGGAACAGTTTCCTACGCTGTATCCTACACTTCGATCCTTGGCTATTTCCTGCTGGGAGCAGCCTATATTTCGGTCGGTGTGTTCGTTTCCTCCATCACCGAGAGCCAGGTCATCGCAGCCGTTGTCGGCTTTGTGATCCTGTTCCTGTGCTACGTGGAGAGCGGTATCGCAAACTTCTTCCCGGAAGGAGCCGGAAGCTCTTTCTTTGCTTTCTTTATCATCATTGCACTGGTATGCCTCTGGATCGGCAGTATGATTAAAAACCCGATCATTACAGGTGTGATTGCCGTGATCGGCGAAGGCGCGCTGACGGCAGTTTACTTTACAAAATCCACCCTTCTCGAGGGCAAAATCCAGGATCTGCTCGGTGTATTCAACATGGCAGGCCATATGGATAACTTTGTGAACGGTATTCTGGACATTGGCGGTGTTGTTTACTACCTGTCCGTCATTGCAATCTGCACTTTCCTTGCAATGCAGTCCCTGCAGAAGAAACGCTGGAATTAGGAGGTGGAGACGATGAAGCAGCGAAAAGAAGAAAGAAACAGCATAAAATGAATTTCAACATCAAAGAAAAGCTGAAAAAGACGTTCTCCAAAGAACATCTGAAGGAAGTGTTTACCGGCGAGGAACAGAAAAAGCACCTGAAACAGGGCTCTTATTCTTCAATGATGACGGTGATTGTTCTGGCTGTGATTGTAGTTATTAACCTGATTGTGGCGCAGATTCCGACCAGCAAAACACAGATTGACCTGAGTACGCAGAAAATGTACTCCATTACAGATGAGACGAAAACGGCATTAAAGGATCTCGATCAAGACGTTACCCTGTATTATATTGTGCAGAAGGGCAGTGAGGATGACACCATCGAGAAGCTGCTGGAGCACTACGATGAGCTTTCTGACCATATCAAAGTAGAGACAAAAGACCCGGATCTGTATCCGAAATTTACGAGTCAGTATACCGATCAGACGGTAGCTGCAAACAGTGTAATTGTCGTATGCGGCGATAAGAGCAAGGTGGTCAGCAACAGTGATATGTGGGAGACTTCCACAAACTATCAGACCTATCAGACACAGACGACCGGCTTTGACGGCGAGGGTCAGATTACCAGCGCCATCACGTATGTGACGAGTGAAAACAACCCGAAGGTTTACTGGGTAACCGGCCACGGCGAGGCTTCCGAGAGCGATCTTTCTACGAACTTCAGTGATGCAGTTAATAAAAACAATGTGGAAATCAGTGATCTTGCCCTGATGACAGACGATATCCCGGAGGATGCCGAGGAGCTTGTGATCATGTCCCCGACCACCGATTTCTCCGAGGATGAGGCAAATAAAGTCATTACCTACCTGGAAAACGGCGGAAAACTTCTGATGTTCACCAGCTATACCGGAACGGATATGCCGAATCTGGATTCCATACTGGAGAACTACGGCGTGAAACGCTCCAGCGGAATTGTTGTGGAGACCGATTCCCAGCATTATTATCCGCAGATGCCGTATTATCTGCTGCCGAACATTCAGAGTGATGACATTACAACCGAAGTAAAGAGTAATTACATTCTGATGCCGGTTGCACAGGCAATTCAGAAGCTCGATTCTTATCGTGATACCATTACGATCAAGAGCCTTCTGACGACCACCGAGGACGCTTATATTGAAAATGACCCGGAGAACAGCACCTGGTCGAAGAGTGCGGACAGTGAGACGGGCGCATTTGACCTTGGCGTTTCCATTACAGAAACTGTAGATGATAAAGAGACACAGATCATTTATTTCTCGAGTGCATCGATGCTGAGCAGCCAGATTGACCAGGCAATCAGCGGTGCGAACTCGAAGCTGGCAGCGACTGCACTGACCTCCATGTGTGATGTGGAGCAGACCGTTGTTATTCCAAGCAAGAGCACAAGCTATACAAACCTGGTATTTACACAGGGAGCAGTTAACACCTGGTCTATTATTACCATTGCGGGAATTCCGCTGGTACTTGTTGTGATTGGCGTGATGATCTGGATGAAGAGGAGAAAACAGTGATGAAGAAAAAAGGAAAGATGGCGGCCTGCCTGATCCTTTTGGTACTGCTTCTTGCCGTACTGGCGGTGCTGACGAAGAAAAACAGCACCGCCGATGCGGACAGCGGCAGTTCGGATTCTGGTGCAGACGCCGAAAAAGTGGTTGATTTTTCAAAAGATGATGTAACAGCGCTTTCGTTCCAGATCGATGGAGAGACGGTGTCCTTTACGAAAACAGCAGGAGACGATGATACCGATATCTGGACATATGACCAGGAGGATGGATTCCCATTGGATGAGGGCAAGATAACGAGCGTTTTAAGCTCTCTTAGCAGCATGACAGCAGAAAGAGTCATTGAAGGCGATGAAATCGATTCTATGGCCGATTTTGGACTCGAGACGCCGCCTCAGGAGGTTGCAGTGACTGCGGGAGACGAGAAAACGACGATTCATGTCGGAGATAAGAACAGCTCGGGCAGATACTATATTTATCTGAACGATGATACGAGTAAGGTTTATCTGGTAAGCACATCGCTTGGAACGATGTTCCCGTCCGATATGATGGAGTGGGCGACAACGGAATCCATGCCATCTGTGACGGCGGAAAACATTACAAAGCTGCAGGTGGAGGGTGAGAACGGATATACGCTGACAAAAGAAGTAAGCGCTGCTGATTCGGCACTCCAGACGGATGAATGGCAGGTTGTGGACGCAGATGGAGCGGCACATGGCGGTGATGCGGATTCGATCGGCACCATGACAAGTGCAGTGGCATCTCTTAGCTTTGGAGATCTTGTTACGTACAACGCATCGGATCTTTCCCAGTACGGACTGGATCAGCCAAAGACGACGATTCGCGTGCATTACACGGAAGAGCAGGAGGTTGAAGGCTGACGATGAACAACAACGGCAGATACTTCTTCGGATTCCACAACAGATTCTGCATCAAGCGACAGCACTGCAACGAGCTCTTCTTCCGAAACGACAACCGTTACGGTGGAGAAAGATCTGGTATTGTATGTCGGCAATGCAAATGAGGACGGCGGTTCTTATTACGTGAAGCTGGACGGCTCGAATGAAGTTCATCTGATGACGGCTTCGAATGTTGAAACCTTCACCGGAAAGAAGGCATCTGATTTCTGGAACATGTATATCGGCATGGAAAATGTATCGGATCTGACGAGCCTTGATATTACGTATAACGCGAGACGAAGACGTATGTACGCCATGTGGAAGAGAAAAAGGATGACGACAGCGATTCCACAACACAGGAAATCAGTTACATCTGCGGCGATGAAACGATTGATAAATCAACGTTTACCACATTCTATTCTTCACTCATTGGCCTGAAGGCGCAGACGAAGGATGAGAGCCTCGTACAGGCCAAGAATGCCGAGTTTACCGCAGTCTTCCATATGACAGACGGCGACCTGACATTTGCTTACAGCCCGTATGATTCGAGCTTCTATTACACGGTAGATGAGGACGGAGTGCCGTCTCTTGTGAATAAAAATAACGTGAAGACCATGCTGGAAAATTACGGGAAACTGCTTGCGGCAAAGACGGAAGATGACAGTTCTTCAGACAGCACGTCAGAATCAGCGGAATAAAGAGTCATTAAAATCTGGTTAAAATTGAAAACGGAGGATTTACTGAGAGTGAAAAAATCAGTAAATCCTCCGTTTTTTTTGTCTCATTTTTTCGCTCGAGGCCGGGAGCAGAAGGGGGTATTACTGTACCGGTGCGAAGAAGATCTGGATCTGGTCTAAGAGGGCCTGTGGGGCCTCCATCTGCGGCATGTGCTTTGTTTTTGGCAGGATCTGGGTTTCGATGGAAGTGTTGAGTGCCGTGTACAGCGCAAAGGTTTCTGCGATACCCGGCTCTTCCTCGCCGCCGATGAGGAAGATGCTGTTGTCAATGTGCTTTAAGGCGTGGCCGATGTTGAGGTTCACGTAATTGCCCACGAGGCTTGCGAGAAGGTACTTTCCGGCGCTGTTCTGGAGGTGTGCGGACTCGTAGAAGGCGTCTACGTCCTCCGGTGAGCGGTGAAATGGGTTGTGATAATAGCTCTCGGTGAATAAAAGCTCGATGTTGGAGCGGCCGGTGAGCGTGTGGTACAGCAGCGTGCCGACAAGCGGGAGCTCAATCATGCGTTTCAGGAAGCGGCTGCGTTTATCCGGAATTTTGTTGAGCTTGGCAAGGTCGGTCGGGTTGATCATCATGATTCGGCCGAAGCATTTCGGGGCTGTATTGCAGGCGGTTACGACGAAAGAACGGATAAACCGGATGCAATTACGTCGGTTGGACATCCGATGACCTGCTTGATGAAGGTGACGATGAGCTGTACGTATAAAAAGTTCGTGTACGTGATTGCCGGCTTGTCGGAACGGCCGCAGCCGAGAAGATCGAGTGTGTAGACGGTGTGATCCTTTGCGAGAGTATCCTCAATATACTGCCATTCGCGGCCGCTGGAGGCACAATGTAAGTCATGAAGTAAGAGCATCGGGGTTCCGGTGCCTTTTTTGTGTAAAAAATATCGCCGAACTGCCAGGAAAAGATCTCTTTTTCAGCCGAGGCGAGCAGGTTTTTCCGTACGGCGGCGGTATCGAGCGTTTTATTCAGAAAGTAAATCGCTGCGCCGGACATCGTGGTGAGGACACTCAAGGTGACCAGTTTTTTGCTGTGTTTCATATGATAAAACTCCTTTCAGGGGTCTCCCGGAGGGGAGGAATCGGTTCGAAACGTTGTGTTGAGCTTATTATAAGCGAAAAAAGGGAAAGATACAATGCAAAAATTAAGGGAAAAATGAGAAAAAGAGACGAAAATAAGACGCAATTTGACGAAAAGCGTAGACAATTCCAGGAAAACTACGTTATGTCAACTACTGGCGAATGGCATATTTAAATAGTTTACATAACTGCAAAAAACAGAGAAAAAATGATGCAATAATACACATAAAAGCATGAAAACGGCACTATGGGATAAAATCCTTCCAGATTGGTAAAAATCCATGAAAAAATGGTCCCAAAATGCGTTTAGTAAATGGTTTGGAAAATCCGAAAAAACGAATGTAAAAGTTCAATTCATACGAAAATATAAAAATGTAATTAAATAATTTAATAAAAGAAAGAAAACAGAGACGAAAAACTACGTGAAACACGCGAAAATACAGGAAAATGTAGAAAAAACGGAGAAAATCAAAAATAGAATAGAAAATACGATTATTTTAAAAATAAGAGAGGTGAAAAATGAGAGTGATTTTCGGAAAGCCGGGAAGCAAATCGCTTCTCGCTGATCGCCGAAGACCGAAAATCGTAAAAACGATGTTTCACGTGAAACATTTTGAGAGACGTGAAACGTGAAAAATGAGACGGGGAAAGTGACATAAGTAGAAACGAAAAAATGAAGGACGATCTAAAAAAATGGCAAAAAGAGGGTGTAAAACGATGGAAGAGGCGGAAAAAGCAAAAAAGATAAAAATGAGTTGAGAAAAGGCAAAAAACGACTGAAAAGGGGAAAATGTAGTATAGACATGGGCGAAAAGAATAAAAACGGGAGGGAGAGGCAGTGAAAGGCAAGAAAATGGTGTGAAATGGCGATGAGGGATAAAAAACGGAGAGAAGGAATAAAAAAATGTTGATAAAAGAGAAAAAGTGAGATTGTTTACAAAAAAAAAGAGAAAGGTAAGCCAGAAAGATGGAAAAGAGGATAAAAGACGTGGCAGCGAGAGAAAAATATTAAAACCATAAAAACAGAAAAATTATAGTGAAATCAAATAAATCGATAAAAAGCAGAAAATGTGCAGTCTGGCCTGTAAAATAAAAAAATCAAAGAAAAACCGCCCGAAAAGAGAAAAAATTGAGAAAAAATGAAAAAGAGGATGTCTCACGGATTATGCCTCTTACTGATGAAAATAAAGAGAAAAATGCTGAAAATTTGAAAAAAGCGAGGAAGAACGATGAAAAAACAGAGCCCTGGTGAATAAAAATACATTTTATATACAAAAGAGACATTTACGATCACCGAACAACCATAAACAGTTTTGATTCCTGATCTATGTATCAATAATATCCTGATAAGTTGATTTTTTCTTTCTAATCACATGAGATTTCCTTGAAAAAGAGCATCACACGATTAAAATAACGTTTCCAGTATATTTATACCTCAAAAACGTCAAAAATTAAAATGTTTCACGTGAAACATTTTATAAAAACTGTGTGAAACAGAAAAAAATGTTCTGACATTGCAGAATTACTTGGAAACCATCAAAAAATGCAAAATCATCGCTGAAAAAATTCCAAAAAGCCTTTAAACAGCGTAAAAACCGAGAAAAATTATTGTAAAACAGTGCTTTTCAAAATGTTTCACGTGAAACATCGCCAAAAATCTCCAATTTTCTTATGCTTCAAACCGCCTAATCATGCAAAAATGCAGAAAATGTTTCACGTGAAACATTTCCAGTAGTAAAATCCGGCGTAGTATGATAAAATATCTTTGTCCCAAATTGGGGCAATTTTGAGATAGAATCTGAAGAATTCCTCAGATAGACTGGCATAGAAAAGGAGATTTTTCCTATCTATATGCCAAAACACCTGCCGCATGAATCATTTTTTTGAAAGAAGTGCCGGCAGGTCATTTCCTGTAAAAAGGAAAAACTGCAAATGGAAACAAAAGATGAAAGGAGGCAATACATATTTGGGAAGAACAATTGCAATTGCAAACCAGAAAGGCGGCGTAGGTAAATCTACCACCGCAATTAACCTTTCTTCCTGTTTAGGAGAAATGGGACAAAAAGTTCTGACCATTGATATGGACCCGCAGGGAAATACCACCAGCGGAATGGGAGTAGAGAAAAATGAAGTGGAAAATACCATCTATGAGCTGCTTCTTGGAGAGTCAAAACTGGAGGACTGCATCATTCCTCTGAATTTTGACAATCTTTCCCTTATCCCTTCCAATGTCAATCTGGCCGGAGCGGAGATCGAGCTGATCGGGGTGGAAGACAAAGAATTCATCCTGAAAAACGCAATTGATCAGGTTCGCGATCAGTACGACTTCATTATTATTGACTGTCCGCCATCCTTAAATATGCTGACAATCAACGCGATGACCACCGCGGACACCGTTCTGGTGCCGATTCAGTGTGAATATTACGCACTGGAGGCTTATCCCAGCTTATGCACACGATTGAGCTGGTGCAGGAGCGTCTGAATCCGGAACTGGAGATGGAAGGCGTTGTCTTTACCATGTACGATGCGAGAACGAATCTTTCTCTGCAGGTAGTAGAAAACGTAAAAGACAGCCTGGATCAGAATATCTACAAAACCATTATTCCGAGAAATGTCCGCCTTGCGGAGCACCGAGCTACGGTATGCCGATCAACTATTACGACAAGCGGTCCACCGGTGCAGAGAGCTACCGTCTCCTGGCAGACGAAGTGATTCACAGGGGGGATGAAGAGTAATGGCAGCGAGAAGAGGAGGATTAGGCAAGGGCCTGGATTCCCTGATTTCACCGGGACATTCGGCCAAAGCAGAAGCAAAAGAGAAACCGGCAAAACCGGAGGTCAAAGTAGTCGAGAAGGTTGTTGAAAAAGTTGTCGAAAAACCAGTCGAGATGAAACTGAAAATCTCCGAAATTGAACCGAACCGCGAACAGCCGCGAAAATCCTTTGACGAGGACGGCCTGATCGAACTTTCGGAATCCATCAAACAGTTCGGAGTTCTGCAGCCGATTCTGGTGCAGAAAAAGATGATTATTATGAGATCATCGCAGGGGAACGGAGATGGAGGGCTGCAAAGCTTGCCGGAATCAAAGAAGTACCGGTCATCATCAAAGATTTTACCGAGCAGGAAGTTGTCGAGATTTCCCTGATTGAAAATATTCAGAGAGAATCCCTGAACCCGATTGAGGAGGCACACGCATACAAACGCCTGATGGAAGAGTTCCATCTCCGCCAGGATGAAATCGCAGAGCGCGTTTCCAAGAGCAGAACAGCGGTTACAAACTCGATGCGTCTCCTGAAACTGGACGACAGGGTACAGCAGATGGTTGTCGATGAAATGCTGACAACCGGTCATGTGCGTACGCTGCTGGCGCTGGAGAATAAAGAGCTCCAGTACAATACGGCAATGAAAATCTTCGATGAAAAGCTCAGTGTCCGTGAGACCGAGCGCCTGGTCAAAGAGATCCTGAATCCGAAGGTGAAGAAAGAAAAGAAGTCAATCTGGAAGAGGAAGCCATCTACGAAGGTCTGGAAGAGAAAATTAAGAGTATCATTGGTACGAAGGTTTCCATTCACCGCGGGGCAAAGCACAAAGGAAAGATCGAGATCGAGTATTATTCCCAGGAAGAGCTCGAGAGAATCATGGATCTGTTTGAATCAATACAGTAAGAGGTAGAATAATGAGCGATTTATTTAGTAAGGTAGGAATTGACCTTGGCGTTGTTGTACTTCTTCTGATTGTACTGATTATCGTGATGATGATTATGACGGTCAGCATGTCGCTGCGTCTGAGCAGACTGAACCAGAAGTACAGAAGCTTTATGAAGGGAAAAGACGCCCAGTCACTCGAAAAGCTGTTTCATCAGCGGTTCAAGGAAATTGACAAACTGAACAAGCAGAATGAGCTGACGAAAAAAAATCTTGCGGATCTGAAAAAGATCCAGGGCATGACGCTGAACAAATACGGAATCGTAAAATATGATGCGTTTGACGATGTGGGCGGAAAGATGAGTTTTGCGCTGGCAATGCTCGACAAAGAAAACACAGGTTTTATCCTGAATGCAATCCACAGCCGTGACAACTGTTTTTTATATCTGAAAGAGATCGTAAAAGGCGAGTCCTATATCATGCTGAGCGCCGAGGAAATCGACGCGCTGCGCCAGGCAATTACGATGAATTCGATCGATCTGATGTAAAAGCGGACCGCAGAAAAACAGCATGAAAGAACGCTTGAAAAAATGCATATACTGTTATATGATGGTACTGGAACGCGCCAAACCCGCATAAATGCTGGAAAAACGGCAGTGGTTCCGGGCTGGAAAGAACAAAAAGAATCCCGCCAAAATGAGGGGATAAGATCTACTAGGAGGAAATTATGTTAGACATTAAGTTTTTAAGAGAAAACCCGGAAGTTGTAAAACAGAATATCCGAAATAAATTCCAGGATCAGAAACTGGAGCTGGTTGATAAAGTCATCGAGCTGGATAAAGAAAACCGTGACATCAAACAGGAAGTAGAAGACTTCGTGCAAAAAGAAACAAAATCTCCAAACAGATCGGCGCACTGATGGGCCAGGGCAAGAGAGAAGAGGCTGAGGAAGTAAAGAAACAGGTAGCTGTTGACGGTTCCCGCATCGAGGCTCTTTCTGCAAGAGAAAAAGAAGTAGAAGAAGAAATCAAGAAGATCATGATGGTGATCCCGAACATCATCGATCCTTCCGTACCGATCGGAAAAGATGACAGCGAGAACGTAGAAGCAGAGCGCTTCGGCGAGCCGGTTGTACCGGATTTTGAAATCCCGTATCACACCGACATTATGGAGTCCTTCGACGGAATCGATCTGGACGCAGCAAGAGAAGTTGCAGGAAACGGATTCTATTATCTGATGGGCGACATTGCACGCCTCCACTCTGCCATCCTTTCTTATGCAAGAGATTTCATGATCGACCGCGGATTTACCTACTGCGTACCGCCTTTCATGATCCACGGCAACGTCGTAAACGGTGTTATGAGCTTCGCTGAGATGGAGTCCATGATGTACAAAATCGAGGGCGAGGATCTGTACCTGATCGGAACCAGCGAGCACTCCATGATCGGTAAATTCATCGACAGCATCATCCCGGAGGAGAAACTGCCTCTGACTCTGACCAGCTACTCTCCGTGCTCCGTAAAGAAAAAGGAGCACACGGCATCGAGGAGCGTGGTGTTTATCGTATCCACCAGTTCGAGAAACAGGAGATGGTTGTTGTCTGCAAACCGGAAGACAGCATGATGTGGTATGACAAACTGTGGAAGAACACCGTAGACCTGTTCCGTTCCATGGATATCCCGGTTCGTACTCTGGAGTGCTGCTCCGGTGACCTGGCTGACCTGAAAGTAAAATCTGTCGATGTTGAGGCATGGTCTCCGCGTCAGAAGAAATACTTCGAGGTAGGAAGCTGCTCCAACCTTGGTGATGCACAGGCAAGACGTCTGAAAATCCGTGTCAACGGCGAGGACGGAAAGAAATACCTGGCACATACCCTGAACAACACCGTAGTTGCTCCGCCGCGTATGCTGATCGCATTCCTGGAGAACAACCTGAATGCAGACGGAACCGTAAGCATTCCGGAAGTTCTTCGTATGTACATGGGCGGAAAAGAAAAACTGGTTCCGAAACACTAATCGCATAAGAAATACAAAGGAATGAGAGGAGGTGTTCTTATGCACGCTTACCTGAAAACCATTGGATTTTCAAAGATCAAGACGACGAAGGAACTCCAGGAGATTCTTCGTGATGTAGTAGAAAACTACGACCGTAAAAAGATTGTGGAAACAGAAGAACACCACCTTTTTGCTGAATTTTCGAAAGAATATGCATATGACTGTGGTATCACGGTCTGTGGGGAAATTGATGAGAACAACCGTTTCCAGATGGAATATTATTATCCCTATTTCGAGGGCGGGCAGATCAGCTCCTACGAGGAGGTATCGGTGGAGCGCCACGTCGATAAGGAATCGTTTGCAGGCGCCTGCGACGATATGCGGCTTGGCATCACGATGATCTTTTATCTGACGCATGCAGCGGAATATCTTGAGATGAAACAGAAAAATGCGCTGCAGCCGCTTCCGCTCCCGCTTTCTGTCTCCGGTCTTGCAGCGGAAGGAACAATTCTGCTTCCGATCCAGAAAGACCCGGAACAGGTCGAGAAGGAGCGCCGCAGCACGCAGCAGAAGAATTCACTGATCTCGGCTGCCAGAAACGGGGATGAGGATGCGATGGAAAGTCTCACCATGGATGATATTGACACATATGCCATGATTTCCCAGCGTCTGACGAAGGAAGATGTCTTTTCTATTGTAGATAGCTTTTTCATGCCGAGCGGTCTCGAATGTGACCAGTACAGCGTGATGGGTGAAATTACGGAGATGAATACAACGAAGAACGCGGTAACGGGCGAGCGGGTGTATGAGCTCGGCCTCGTCTGCAACGATGTGCCGATAGACATCTGTATCAACGAAAAGGATTTATTTGGAGTACCGGAAGTGGGAAGACGTTTCAAAGGCCAGATCTGGCTGCAGGGAATGCTGGAACATCTGTAAGGGAAAAATAAAAGAGCGAGGGCGGAAAAAGAGAAAATTCAGTCCTCGTTCTTTTTTTGCAGATTTTTATAGCGATAAACGGATGTTTACTGGTTCTGCACCAGATTCAGATGCTTACGTACCCGCTCGATCAGCATTTCAAGAGCAACGGTGTTCTGTCCGCTCCGGGATGATCACGTCGGCACGGCGCTTGCTCGGCTCTACGAACTGCTCGTGCATCGGTTTACGGTCGTCAGGTACTGCGTTACAACGCTGTCCAGGGAACGGCCGCGCTCTTTTACATCGCGCAGGATCCGGCGGAGAATCCGCACGTCCGCATCGGTATCGACAAAGACTTGATGTCCATCAGATCGCAGAGATCCTTCTCAACGAAGAGGAGAATGCCCTCGAGCACGATAACCGGGGCAGGATGGACCAGAATCGTTTTATCCGAGCGGTTATGCATGGCATAATCGTAAACCGGCATCTCGATGGATTTTCCGGCTTTCAGTTCGAGAATGTGCTGGCATAACAGGTCGGTATCAAAGGCATCGGGATGATCGTAATTTAATTTGGCACGCTCCTCAAAAGGAATATCGTCATGGCGTTTGTAATAGTTGGCATGGCGCAGAATGCTCACTTCATCGCGTCCAAAACTTCTACCAGCTTATCTGCCAGTGTCGTTTTTCCACTGCCGGTTCCTCCGGCAATTCCTATCAGTATCGTATCCATAAGAAACTCCTTTTTATCCGATGATAGCCAGTGTTGCGCTTGTTCCGAGACGGCTTGCGCCGGCATCTACCATAGCCTGTGCCTCGTCTGCGTTGTGGATTCCGCCGGAAGCTTTTACGCCCATATCCGGGCCTACGGTCTTTCTCATCAGGGCAACATCAGCCGCTTTTGCACCGCCGGTAGAAAATCCGGTGGAGGTTTTTACGAAGTCAGCGCCGGCTTCTTTTGCGAGCTCGCACGCTTTTACTTTCTCTTCATCGGTTAAAAGGCAGGTCTCGATGATGACTTTCAGAACGATGTCCTTGCCGCATACTTCTTTTAAGGTCTGGATATCGGAGCGTACGAAGTCGTATTTGCCGTCTTTGAGGGCTCCGACGTTGATGACCATATCAACCTCCTGTGCACCGTTTTCGATGGCCGCACGGGTCTCAAACGCTTTTACACGGGTATCGGACATGCCCAGAGGGAAGCCGACAACGGTGCAGACTTTGACGTCAGATCCTTTGAGCTTTTCAGCAACGAATTTGGTGTAGTACTGGTTGACGCAGACAGAAGCAAAATCATGTGCAAGTGCCTCGTCGCAGATCTTTGCAACCTGTGCTTCGGTTGCGTCTGCTTTTAAAATAGTGTGGTCAAATAATTTGGTGTTCAGCATAATTTTTTCCTTTCTTTGATGAAAAATAAATTAGAATGATAGAGAAAAGGCAGAGCCGAAAAAACACAGTTCGGATTTAACGGCTCTGCCTTTAAAAATTGTAACTATTCAGAGCCACATCTCGATTCCGCTGCGCTGCATTTCGATGTGGCTGCTCGCCATATGAAATTCCAGAAAAAACCGCTCATTCATGCAAGCATGATTCGCAATTTTTTCTTCCATTTCACATGGCTCTGAATAGTTACATATTATCTTGCGCCCTTATCGTATGGAATACCTTCGGCTTTCGGAGCCTGGGAATTCTTGGATGTGAAGGCGAGAATAATCATGGATGCGATAAACGGCATCATGTTGTAAATGTTCTTGGACAGTCCCAGATGGGAGAGGACGGTGGAGTCCGCAATGTTTGCCAGGGAACGGAATACCGCAAAGAATACGGCTGCTCCGGCAATGTGGAACGGTTTCCACTGACCGAAGATCATAACAGCGAGGGCAAGGAATCCGGCACCGGCTACGCCGACTTCGAAGTTCCAGGTGGTAACGGACGGAACGATGTAGGCAAATCCGCCGATACCGCCGAGTGCACCGGAGATGATAACACCGGTGTATCTCCACTGGTATACGTTGATACCAACAGAGTCGGCTGCCTGTGGATGCTCACCGCAGGCACGCAGGCGCAGTCCCCATTTCGTTTTGAAGAGAAACACGTAGCTGCAGATCAGAAGGATGATGCCGATGAACAGGAAGATGTTCACGGTAAATGGTCCGATCTTGTAAATGAAAGCGGCGTTGGTGTAGTTCAGCTTTGCGGAAGCTGCACCGTTTCCGGCATCCGAGCCGTTGTTGAATGCTTTTACCAGGACGATGGCAATGGCAGTAGCCAGCATGTTCAGCGCGGTTCCGCCGATCGTCTGGTCTGCTTTCAGTGTGATGGCGGAGAAGCCAAGCAGCAGAGAGTAGATCATACCGGATACGGCGCTCGCCAGAATGGAAAGTGCCACAAGTGCAGGAGCCGGGAGGTCCGGGAACAGAACCAGGACGAAGACACCGGCAAGGCCGCCGATCGCCATGATTCCTTCCAGCGCGATGTTGATGACACCGCTTCGCTCGGAGAACATACCGCCCATCGCAACGAGCATCAGAACAACGGCGTACAGTAAGGTAAATTTAATTAAAAGGAACATTATTTCTTCTCCTCCTTTCCGTTGTCTGCATTGGCATTTGCTTTCTGCTCTTTTTTGCTCTTGAACAGGTTTGCAACGATGCCCTTGAACAGGGTAACGAATGCGCAAAGGTAAATGATAACGGCAACGATCAGGTCCGCGATCTCCGGCTGATAATATTTCGTAGGCAGGTAAGCACCGCCGACCGAAATATGAGCAACGAAGAGAGCAGCGAAGATAACGCCGATCGGGTTGCTAAGTGCAAGAAGCGCAACCGGGATACCATTAAATCCGATGGCCGGGAGTGCTGTCGATACCTGCGGGTTCCACTCGGATGCACCGGAGAGGAAGTAGAGGCCTGCACCGATTCCGGCAAGCGCACCTGCGATGGTCATGGAGAGAACAACGTTTCTCTTCTCGTTGATGCCGGCGTATTTGGCAGCATCCTTATTGAATCCGCAGGCTTTCAGCTCATAGCCGAAGGTTGTTTTGTTCAGAACGATGTAGATGATGACCGCAATGGCAATCGCAATGAAAATCGCAATCGTTGTGGAACTGGTACGGAAAATGGAGTTCATGCCGCAGTCCGGAATCAGGGATTTCGGAGAAGCGGAGCTTAATTTGTAAGTACGTGTGGTCTTCTGATCATACATGTCCGGGATGGTGTTGTACATCAGCTCATTGACAAGATAAAGACCAATCCAGTTGAACATGATGGAAGTAATAACTTCATTTACGTTGAAGTATGCTTTGAAGATACCAGGAACTGCTCCCCAGATGGCTCCGCAGACCATAGCAGCCAGAAGGCATACATACCATGGCATGTGGAGGATGATGGCAAAATACAGGGCGCCGAAGACACCGACGGTGTACTGTCCGGCAGCACCGATGTTGAACAGACCTGTTTTAAAAGCAAATGCAACCGAAAGTCCGGTCATAATCAGGGGAGCGGACTGAGCGATTTCACTTCCGATTCCTTTCGGCTTTAAGTAAAAGCCGCCTTTGATGATTCGTGTAAATCCATCCACTGCGTTCTCCGCGTTGATGCAGTATAAAATGATAAATCCCACAAGAAGACCGATCACAATACATACAAGAGAAGCGACAATGGACAGAAGAGCGTTTTTCGTTTTTTCGTTCATGCTTTTCTTACCTCTCTTTTATACTTCTTCGGGAACCGGATCCCGTTTTGCACCTGCCATGTAGAGACCGAGTTCTTCGACAGAAACGGTTTTCGGATCCAGCTGGCCGACCAGCTCTCCTTCGTACATAACAAGAATACGGTCGGAAACATCCATAACCTCATCCAGTTCCAGAGAAACCAGAAGAACGGCTTTTCCCTTGTCGCGCTGTGCAACGAGCTGGCTGTGAATGTATTCGATGGCTCCGACATCAAGACCACGGGTAGCTGTACCGCAACGAGAAGATCAGGATCTTTGTCGATCTCACGCGCGATGATCGCTTTCTGCTGGTTTCCGCCGGACATGCTGCGGGTGATGGTCACAGGACCCTGGCCGCTGCGGACATCGTACTGCTCGATCAGGCGCTCGGCATATTCGCGCACGGCTTTTGATTTGATAAAGCCGAAGGATTCAAATTCCGGCTGCCAGTAACGCTGCAGCACCATGTTCTGCTCGATGGAGTAATCCAGCACGAGGCCGTGTTTATGGCGGTCCTCCGGGATGTGGCTCATGCCCATCTTGGAGCGGTCGCGGATGGAAGCTTTCGTGATGTCCTGTCCGTTGAACAGAATTTTACCACCGGATACTTTTTCCAGTCCCGTGAGGCCCTGAACGAACTCGGACTGGCCGTTTCCATCGATACCTGCGATGCAGACAATCTCGCCTTTTCTTACATTAAAGGAAACATCTTTGACGGCGTTGTTTCCGTGCACCTTGCTCGGTACGGTCATGTGCTCTACTTTCAGAACGGTGTCGCCCGGTTTTGACGGCTTTTTGTTGACGGAGAAGCTGACGTTTCTTCCGACCATCATGCGGGAGAGCTCTTCTTTGGAAGTTTCGCTGATGTTGACGGTTCCGATGTATTTTCCTTTGCGGAGAATCGTACAGCGGTCGGCAACTTCCATGATCTCGTTGAGTTTATGGGTGATGAAGAGGATGGATTTTCCTTCTTTTGCGAGGTTCTTCATGATCTTCATCAGCTCGTCGATTTCCTGCGGCGTCAGAACCGCGGTCGGCTCGTCGAAGATCAGGACTTCGTTGTCACGGTAGAGCATTTTCAGAATTTCGGTACGCTGCTGCATACGACGGTGATATCTGAGATCAGAGCGTCCGGATCGACCATCAGACCGTATTTTTCGCTCAGCTCCATGACTTTTGCACGGGCATTCTTTTTCTCGAGGAAGGCCTTTGGTCGGCTCTACGCCGAGGATGATGTTGTCGAGAACCGAGAAACATTCGACCAGCTTAAAGTGCTGGTGAACCATACCGATGTTGAGATCGTTGGCGTCGTTCGGCGTGTTGATATGGACTTCCTGCCCATTCTTCTTGATGATTCCGGAGGTAGGCTGATACAGACCAAAAAGAATACTCATCAGGGTTGATTTTCCTGCACCGTTTTCTCCAAGCAGAGCATGGATTTCTCCTTTTTTGAGCTGTAATGTAATGTTGTCGTTCGCCTTGATACCCGGGAATTCTTTGGTGATGTTCAACATCTCAATAATGTACTCATTTTCCATATACATATTCCCTTTCAAGCGTGGTTTTGCAGGACTGCCGAAGGATGGAAAACAGGCAGAACTGCGGGCTTTCATTATGTCTAGTATAGCATTTTGTGTGACAGAAAAAAAGGGGAAGAGAAATAATATTCTCTTCCCCAAAAGGCATATTGTTACAGAAACAGTATGCACATTAGCTGATGTAATCAACGGTTACGTGAGAACCTACTTCCGGCTGATTTTCTGTATCGCTGGAGATTTCGATGGAACCATCGCGGATACCAGCCAGTACAGTTTCATACTGATCCTGTGTGAAGGTTGTGAATCCCCAGGATTCGGAATCGGTAGGAAGGCCGATGTAATCTCCGTCTTTCAGTCCAAGCTGCTGAGCAGTTCCGCCAAGTTCAGAGAAGTTTCCGCTGAAGTAGGAATCCAGAGCGTTGTTGATGGCGCTTGGAAGACCTTTCATAGCGGAAGTCAGGCAGCGCTCGCCGATTTTGGAACGCTGGTCAACGTCTACACCAATAACTTTTCCGTCGTGTGTCTCAGCTGCATCCAGAGCAGATGTCCAGATACCGCCGCCGCAGGCGAATACAACCTGTGTTCCGTCTGCATACCAGCCCTCCATACGGGCGGTGATGGAGTCATCGCCGTAGAACTGGCCGCCATAGTAATATTTTACGTTTACATCTACGCCGTCTTCTTCAGCAGCAGCGTTGATACCCTGTACATAACCGTAACCGAAACGGATAACGGCCGGAACAGCGATACCGCCGAGGAAACCAAGACTTGTGTAGCCGTCTTTTACTGCAGCGTATCCAGCCAGGTAGCCGGCCTGCTCTTCTTCGAAGGAGCAGATGTACACGTTCTTTCCGAGATCAACAGCTTTGCCGTTTTTTACAATATCACCTTCGGTAACATCGACTGCGATGAAGGTTACATCCGGATAGGTGTCCTGCTCTTCAGCGATGGCAGGTCCGAACAGGTAACCTGGCATTACAACAACGGTAGCACCCTCGGAAACAGCAAGATCGATGGAGTTGATACGCTCTTCATCGGTATCCTCTGCCGGTTTGTAGTACTCGTACTCTACGCCGTTTGCATCGCCGTAGGCGCATACAGTTTCCCAGGTGATCTGGTTGAAGGATTCGTCGGTGATATCTCCGGAGTCTGTGATCATGGCAATTTTCTCACCTGCGGCGTCTTTTTTTTCTCCATCTGTGGAAGCAGAAGCGGAAGTTGCGCTGGTGGAATCGGCGCCTGTGGATGCGTCGGAGGAAGAGGAGCCGTTGGAGGAACCGCATCCTGCGAGTGCAGCAGTTGTCATGGCGGCTGCAAGCAGTAAGCTAACTACTTTCTTTTTCATAATAGTATTCTCCTTTCAAGAGGTACAGCGTTTTTGCGTGTATGGCTACATTATAATATAAAAGAAAAAAGTATGTCAAGCAAAGGAAAAACTGCGTGAAATCCACTAATTATCTGCATGCGAGCCGGAAATTCTTCGGATAATGGCGTTGGATCTTGCATAAATTTCTTCCGGGTCAAAGCCGATATGGAATTCGCCGTTTTCGTAGAGGATTTGACCGTTTACCATGGTAAGCTTTACGTTCTGTTTGCTGCCGCTGTAAACGAGGTTTTTGATCAGATTATTCTCCGGCTGCATGTTCGGCTGATGGAGGTCAATCATGACGAGATCGGCCTTTTTGCCGGCAGCGAGACGGTCGCAGTCAGTAAGCTGCATCGCGTGTGCGCCGCCTGCGGTTGCCATGTAGAGTATCGCATCAGCCGGGATTCCTGCGGCGTCCATCTCACGGACTTTGGAAAGACCGGTGGTCAGGAACATTTCGCGGAACATGTCGAGGCAGTTGTTGCTGGCTGGCCCGTCAGTGCCGATGGCGAGGTTGATGCCGTTATCGTAAAAACGCTTCAGCGGGCAGATGCCGGAGGCGAGCTTCAGGTTTGAGGAGGGATTGGTAACGGCCGTCAGTTTCCGGTCACGGAAGATCTCAAAATCGCGGTCCTCCATCCAGATGCAGTGGTAGCCGCCGCCTCCGTACTGGAACATGCCTAAGCGTTCCATCAGCTGTGTCGGGGTGAGTCCCCAGCGCTCTTTACAGCCCTCGACTTCGCTTTTTGTTTCGGCGTTGTGTGTCCAGACAGGGGAATGGTATTTTTCGGCGAGTTTGGCAACGGATTCAAGAAGCGGGCCGCCGGTCGTATATTCGGCGTGGAAACCGAGCAGATACGAGGTGCGGTCGGAGAGTTTGTTGACATAGTTATACATCTCTTCGAGAATTTCCGGGCTGTCGACGAAGTTGTTGAGACCGCTGGTAAGAACGGTGCGGAATCCGGTGTCGACCGTGGCAGCGATGCTGTTTTTCTGCTGGATGTACATGTCGAAATTGGAGGTGATGCCGCTCGTCAGATATTCCATGATGCCGAGGATATTGAGCCAGTAACGTCGTCCCCGGCGAGCTTTGCCTCGTTCGGGAAGACCTGGCGCTCGAGCCATTCGTGGAGCGGGAGATCGTCCGCGTAGGAGCGGAGGAAGGTCATCGGGGTGTGCGTGTGTGCGTTTTTAAAGCCCGGGATCAGAAGATTGCCGCGGGCGTCAATTTCGCGGTCGAAGACAGTGGTCTCTGCGGCATCTGGATCTGCTTTTCTACCAGGTCCGATATAGGTGATGGTGTCGCCGGTGACATGAAGTTCTCTTCGGCGATGGAAAAATGGTTTTCAGCGTCGAAGACGAGAATTTTGGCGTTGTAAAAACGTGTATTCAAAAAAGATCTCTCCTTTATTTTACGTGCTGTTTACAGTGTCTTTGCGATGCCCTGAATCGTTGCGGCAACGAGTTTTTTGAACTGCGGTGCAACCATGTCAGCTGCCTCCTGAACTTCCGCATGGCACAGAGGCTGCGGGGAGATGCCGGCGGCAAGATTGGTAATGCAGGAAATACCGATGACGCGCATGCCCATATGGCGTGCAGCGATGGCTTCACAGGCGGTGCTCATGCCGACCGCGTCTGCGCCGAGGGTGCGGCACATGGCGATTTCCTGCGGGGACTCGTACTGCGGGCCGGTGAGCTGCAGATAAACGCCTTCCATCAGGTCGATATCAAGGCTGGCTGCGGCTTTCCGTGCGATTTTCTGGAATTCAAGGTCGTAGATCTGGCTCATATCCGGGAAACGGGTGCCGAGCTCGTCGATGTTCGGTCCGATAAGCGGAGATGGAACGAAGCAGGCGATCTGGCCGTTTAACAGCATCAGAGAGCCTGGCTTTGTGCCCTGTTTGATGCCGCCGGCGGCGTTGGTTAAGAACAGTGCTTTTGCGCCCATCAGCTTCATGAGGCGGGTCGGGAGAACGACGTCGGTCATCGGATAGCCTTCATAATAATGAACGCGGCCCTGCATGCAGACAACCGGCACATCGCCGACGTAGCCGAAGATAAAACGGCCCGCGTGGCCCGGAACAGTGGAAACCGGGAAGCCTTCGATATCGTGGTAATCGAGGGTTGCGGTAACGCGGATATCATTCGCAAAATCACCGAGGCCGGAACCGAGAATCAGTGCGACTTCCGGCTGGAAATCGATCTGGGAGCGGAAGCTCTCGTAGCATTTCATCAGTTTTTCGTAAACAGGGTTTGGGGTGTTGCTCATAGGAAAAACCTCCTTAATATAAATGATTTTCTGCTTTTTGAGTCTTTTTTCGGCTATTTTTAGGGAAGAAAAGCCTGCCACAGAGATGTGAGTCCCGGAGGCAGGCTTTTCTTTTAGAAAAAAGATCATCTGGTAGTTCTATTGTAGTATAGAAAGCGCGGAAAAGCAATGATTTCAGTCATCAAAAATATTCAGATGCTGTTTCATGATATTTCCCAGCCATTCAATGACCGGACCGAGGGTAATAACCATCAGCACGGTAACAATGCCAAGTTTTCCGCCGAGCAGAACGGCGATCGCGGTGACAACGAAGTCGTAGACGATGCGGATCACACGGAACGAAACGTTCGGCAGGTGGGTGGAGATAATGAAGGATACTGCGTCGTACGGTGCAGTTCCCATATCAACATCCATATAGAAGGATGCGGCAAGGATAAACAGGACCAGCGCCGGGATCAGCACAGCGATTCGCACACCCATCGAGGTGAAGAGGTCTGCCGGAAGGACTTTCGCCCAGATCCAGGAGAAAAAGTCGATGGAATATCCCACGAGAAACATGTTTGCGAGGGTTCCGAAGCCTAAGTTTCTGCCGCCGAAAATGATAACGAAGATGAGCAGGACGGTATTGAAGAGCGCCTGCCAGTTTCCGATGCTGATGCCGAGGCGGGTGGAGATGGTCTGGTTTAACAAGGTACATGGATCGGTGCCGAGATCGACGAGAAGCAGCCATGAGAGCGCAAAGCCCATCAGGATGACGGCAGCGATGACCAGAATCAGGCGGGTCCAGAAATGTTTCTTCTGGTAGAAGCCTGGATGATTTCTTTCATAGTATGAGTTCCTCCCTGTGATTTATGCTTGGCTTTTCACCTTTTCGGGCGGATTTTCTACGCATTTTCTTCGAAATTTTTCGATCGTCTTTCCAACACGTTTTTCGCCCTTCTTTCCAGAAAAATCTCCGCCGTTTTTTGGCGGAGATTTGACCGTTTCTGTTATTTTAGTATATTTTTTCCAAAATGTAAACTATTTTCTTTTAATGATGTCAACTTAATGTTCACAAAATGATGAATAATAAATGAACATAAATTAACACAAAACATAAAATTGAAAAAACACGTTCATTAATAAATTAACGAAATGAACATGTGAGCTGAATGAAATTTGTGCATTCTACAATGTGTCCACGCGAGACGGACAGAACCTTGAAAAGAACTACAATATACGGATATACGAATTAACGCCATAAACAGAAACCAAAGTTATAGAACCAGCTCCACGTTTTTACAGAAGACTTCGCGGTATAACTGTTCGCGTTCCACGGCGATCAGCCGCCCGGCTTCCTGCTGGAGCTGTTCACTGTCGAAGAGCTGTACGAGATCCGGATTGAACATGCGGCCTGCGTTGCAGTGAAGATCCGCAAGCATATCGGCAAAGTTCTTGCAGGAGCTGTAGGCACGTCCGACGGAATCGGTTGCCGCATCGAGACAATCGGCGCAGGTGAGGATCTGGTAGAGAATGGCGTTGTCGTTGCCTTTATAGGTATACTCGCGCGGATAGCCGCCTTTTTCGTCGTACCAGAGATGGTGGTAGAGCGCCGCCTCGGCGTATGGTCTTGTGGAATCCCATTTGCTGAGGAGCTCATAGCCCATCTGTGGGTGGAGACGGATCAGATCAAAGAGAAAAAGTACATTGCATCATTGGAACCGCATATTGGAGATATTCTACTGGTTGGAATTAATTATGATAAAAAGACGAAAAAGCATGAATGCCTGATAGAAAAGGCGTAAATGAATAAAAGGCAAGGCAGCATATCACAGGAAATCCTGAGGCATGCTGCCTTATTTTGCCAGGCATATCAATAATTGGTTCAAAAAGGATACGTTAGAATACCACTACCAGAAGCATCTTATACTGCTCTTTGCCATACACTGCATGCGGATGTTTTGCCGGCATGACGATGGATTCGCCTTCGTGGAGTTCGTATTTTACGCCGTCGATGGTGATTTCACCGGTTCCGTCGAGGCAGGTGACGAAGCGTCGCCGCCGGACTCGTGGGTGCTGATTTCTTCGCCTTTGTCGAAGGCAAATAAGGTGATGCTGACGGATTCATTCTGTACCAGTGTTTTGCTGACGATCTGGCCTTCCTGGTAGGAAACCTGATCTTTTAAGACCATAACCTTGGCTTTATTGATATTTTTCATGATGCTCATAGTTCATAAATCTCCGTGATAGAATGAGAACGTGTCTGAAAAAATTCCCAGGCACGTTCTAAAAATGTGTGATTAAGATGAGATGACTCATCAGTGTCGGGCGTGTATAGAAATGGAATCTGAGGTCCGTTTTCTGATATGCCCAAATTCAAAGATATTTTTGTCTGAACATATACAGTATACGTGGAAAAATGAAAGAAAGCAAGGGGTTTTCTTTATTTCCCGAAAAACAATTCCATATCGTTTTCAACGGTATCGATTCCGGCGATGCCGAAGTTTTCAACGAGAAGAGCTGCAACATTTGGCTTAAAAATGCCGGAAGTGTCGGGCCGAGGTGGATGTTCTTGACACCGAGCGACAGCAGTGCCAGAAGAACAATCACAGCTTTCTGCTCGTACCAGGAAATATTGTAGATGATCGCAGATCGTTGATATCGTCGAGGCCGAAGACCTCCTTTAATTTCAGTGCAATCACGGCAAGAGAGTAGGAATCATTGCACTGGCCGGCATCGAGGACGCGCGGAATGCCGTTGATGTCGCCGAGGTTCAGCTTGTTGTATTTGTATTTTGCACAGCCGGCGGTCAGAATCACGGTGTCTTTCGGCAGTGCCTGTGCAAAATCAGAGTAATAGCTGCGGCTCTTTGCACGGCCGTCACATCCAGCCATGACAACGAATTTTTGATCGCGCCGGATTTCACGGCATCGACGATCTGGTCTGCCAGGGCGAGTACCTGTGCATGGGCGAAGCTCCGACAATGGTTCCCTGCTCGAGTTCCGTCGGCGGTGCGCAGTGCTTTGCCTGTTCGATGAGCAGAGAGAAATCTTTTGTCTCACCGATGACGCCGTCGATGTGCGGGCATCCCGGATAACGAACCGCTCCGGTTGTGTAAATACGGTTTTGTAGCTGTCCTTCGGCGGCACGATACAGTTCGTCGTCATCAGAATCGGGCCGTTGAAGGCTTCAAATTCTTCTTTCTGTTTCCACCAGGCGTTACCATAATTTCCCTTAAAATGTTCATATTTTTTGAACGCCGGATAGTAGTGTGCAGGCAGCATTTCGGAGTGGGTGTAAACATCGATGCCGGTGTTCACGGTCTGCTCGAGCAGCATCTCGAGGTCGCGCAGATCATGGCCGGAGACGAGAATACCCGGCGGGTGCCGACACTGAGATCGACGGTGGTGATCTCCGGATTGCCGTAAGCGGAAGTATTGGCCTCATCGAGCAGTGCCATTCCCTGCACGCCGTAGGAGCCGGTCTCGAGTGCGAGTGCCGTCAGTTCCTCTGCGGAGAGGGAATCGTCGAGCGTTGCGGCGAGAGCACGCTGCAGGAAGGCATCGATTTCCTCGTTTTCTTTTAAGAGAACATTGGCATGGCTGGTGTACGCGGCAAGTCCTTTCAGACCGTAGGTGATGAGCTCGCGTAAAGAGCGGATGTCCTCATTTTCCGTGGAAAGTACGCCGACGGTTACTGCTTTTGCGGCAAACTCATCGGTTGTGCCGTTCCAGAGGGCGGCTTCCGGCAGAGCGGAGCAGTCGGCAAGCTGAGCGAGAAGCGCTTTGGTCTCAAGCGTTGCCTCAATTCGTGCGCGGATCGTATCATCATCAAAGTTCACGTTTGTGATGGTCGTAAACAGGTTTTCGGTGATGAGATGATTGACGCTGGCATCGACGGTTTTTCCTTCGCGGCGGAGCTGTGTCGTCACGGCGGAAAGTCCTTTCGTCGTCCAGATCAGCAGATCCTGCAGCGCCGCTGTCTCCGGGCGCTTTCCACAGACACCGGATTTTGTACAGCCGGAGCAGCCGGCAGTTTCCTGACACTGGTAGCAAAACATATTCTGTTCCATAAAAATAGTTCCTCCTGTAGGGTATTTCCGAGGGGTTAAGCGCAGAGGGAAAAACAGATCTGCGCGGAGTTTCATAATTTACACGTACAGAATATCGGATATAACAGGAAAAGTATGTGGTTATAACCACGGAAAATACTTTTTGTGTATATTCGTTTATGAAAAATAAGCATTTGAAACGATGAAACGGTAAAAAATTTACGTTGCGGTACCGCCTAGAGAGACGGATGACGCAGCGTAATTTGTTTTTATGAAATTCGAG
>ENA-OQDF01000077-OQDF01000077.1-human-gut-metagenome-genome-assembly--contig:-NODE-77-length-31323-cov-9.324689_pt1 | contig 31323 bp, 42 predicted proteins | sample MGYA00242769_ERZ504597 | MGnify/ENA primary metagenome ERZ504597 (study PRJEB26092, sample SAMD00036305) | human gut metagenome | host: Homo sapiens | study: EMG produced TPA metagenomics assembly of...
CTTCATTCTCTGGGTGATCGTATTGACTGCCTGCGTGACATTTTTGCACTGCTTTCTGCAGACCATTCTAAGGCATCCTTTTCTGCATCATTCTCAATCCAGGAAAGTTCCGGTTCGTGGTTGAACTGCCAGCAGCTCTTCCATCCAAACGTTCCAAACAGCCGTTTCTGTTCCGGATTCCATTCCGAAAAATCATCACTCTCCACAAGCGGATGATATTGTGCATCCGGTCTTGTGCTTTGTGTTTCCACTTCACAGAGTGCCCTTCCCGAATCACCCAATACCGGATAATTTTCTTTTATGATCTGCTCTTTTTGTTCGCCCGGCGCCGGCATACAGGTAACTCTGACATTTTTCTCCCATTTTACTGGCACAAGAACCGGGATTCTGCCGACGGCACCTCTGTCCTGAAAAAGCACGGCATACCATTTATGATCCGGCGTATCCACAATTCCTCCCTGTGCAACGCCCTGCCCACAATATCCCATAGTGTCACACAATACATCTCCGCCTTTAAATTCTCCCGTCAGGCTGTCTGATACATAGCACGCCTGCGTCCGCATCCACCTGTCCGGAAGGGAATGAATCAGGAATAAATAATACATTCCATCGATTTTATAAAAATGACTTCCTTCAAAACCAAGCCCCGGATTCCGACTGTCACTGACCAGAATCCGATCCAGTCCGCCTTCCTTTGGACCGCTCAGATCTTTTTTCAATTCCTGCAGACGAATATTTCTATTGCCGGAAACAATATAAACATGATCATCCTCAAACAAAAGTGAGCAGTCATGATAAAAGCCTTCTATGATGCGTTTTTCCCATGGTCCTTCGATATTATCAGCAGTATAAAGGTATGTTTTTCCGGTATCATTCGCCACAAAGCAAATATAATACATCCCTTTATGGTATCGGAGCGATGCAGCCCACATGCCTTTTCCATAGCAGTTTTTCTCCCCGACAAGTCTCTGTTCCTCTGTGCTGTCCAGTCTTTCATACACATAGCTCAGATGTTCCCAGTGAACGAGATCATAAGACCGCAGGATTTCACACCCCGGCACAAAGTGCATTGTGGTGCTTACCATGTAATACGTATCGTCTACCCGGATGACATCCGGATCCGGATAGTCCAGCCCTGTAATTGGATTTTTTCCTATTATCTTCATATAGTCTCTCCTCGTATGATATTTCAGGGTCATACTATAGCAATCTAATAAATTATTGCACATAATTACACGAATGAAACCACCCTATGCATCCGTTGGACGAATTGTTAAAAATCCTTTTGAAATAGCTGATGGTAATTCCGATGCCATCCGTATCTTTTCTTTCCTTAAAAATGCTTTGAGTTTTGATCACATCTTTTCAATCGGATTTAGATCCGGACTATATGGGGTAAATACAGATAGGTTACTTTTGAGCTGTCCAGTAGCTGTTTCACGCATTTGTTTTTCTAGGCGGTAAACAGTACTGGTATTCACAGAAAAACACTCTGCGATTTCTTTTGCATTGTGCGTTTTATTCCAAGCTTCAATAAGTAGTTTTCGTGTTTCATCATGTAACATAATAATCACCTCTTGACTCTATCATAGGCCTGTTATCAAGAGTGTACAGTATTTTTTTGGAGTGCTATAGATTGAAATTCTGTTTTCGATTCTCTTCTTTTTAAAATTTCTTTTCCTCTTGTGATATCCGTTTTACTGTATTATGATAATATCAAATTTACAGCAGTCCGGCGGAGGCAATATTATGATTGAACATTTAGACGGGATTCATGAAACCGTAACGTATAAAGAAAACAGCAGTCTGCGGCTTTTTGTAAATACAGACTGTGAAGATTATCCCATTCACTGGCATACTCCCATGGAAATCATTATGCCTCTGGAAGGAACTTACACAGTCTTTCTTGGGGATAAGCACATTCTTCTTCAGGAAGGTGATATTATTTTCATCTGTCCAGGAGTCCTCCACTCTCTTGCAGCACCGGAAAGCGGAAAACGAATCATTCTGCAGATTGAATGGTCTGTTGTCTCAAAAATCCGTGATCTCAATTCCATTCTCTCGCTGATTTCCCCCATTCTCACCCTTACACCACAGACTGCTCCTGATATTTATTCCGATATTTATCATCTCATCTGCCAGATTCTTTCGGAATACGAAAAGGATTCCTTTCTTTCGGAGGCCGTTATCTATGCGCGCATGCTTGATATTCTTTCTCTGATCGGCAGATACCAGGCCTTTGCATCCTGCCGTTTTGATGCCGGACCGCAAAAGCAGAAAGAATATCTGGATCGTTTTCTTTCCATCTGCAATTATATTGATGAACACTGCACGGAAGATCTTTCCCTTGATCACGTTGCAAAAACAGCAGGCTTCAGCAAATACCACTTTACCAGACTGTTTAAGCAGTTTACAAATACCACCTATTACAAATACCTTAATCGCAAAAGAATTGATCATGCCATGCTGCTCTTATCCGATCCCGATATTCCTGTCACGGAGGCAGCACTTCAGTCTGGTTTCTCCAGTCTTTCCACCTTCTTCGCGTCTTCCGTTCTGTCAAACAATGTACGCCTACGGAATTCCGCGATATGTATATTCATCCGGAAAAACTGCAGAAAAATCCCTAATTCCTGCTGCTTTCGTTTCTGTTCCTTTGATACACGTTACAACACGAAAAACTTTCTGTTCCTGCTTTTTTGCGATTTCCATCCTCAAATGATTCTCATGATTCTGGTAAAGAACCAGACCTGCTGTTTCCGCTTCAAAGCGATAGCTTTTCTGCCGTAATCCAAAATAGGAGCAATAGGCTGCTTCTGCAATACTTTCTTTTCGGTGATACAACCGTAGCATTCCCTCTTTTTCTTTCAGCGAATAAATCATGCACTTCCGCTTCTGTAAAGCCAACATACGGTGCCATTCTTCCGGCATCCATCATGCACCACTGGACATCAAAATGAATCACATCATACTGATTCAGATGTTTTTCAAAGGACTCCGCCTTATGAATCGCATAGTCCGCAAACAGTTCTCTGGAATCACTGCCTGATAAGCAGCGCCCGATAATCCTCTATGATTTTCTCCATCGTAACAGACTCCATGCTGGAAATCACATCTTTTTTTAAGGTATCATACGTTTGGCTCAGCACGGTTCCGATATTTCTGCCGACCGGGCAGAAAGGGGATGGGGTTCCATGTATACTGATCATTTTCTCAATGGCTGCCGGATCTACAGCATGGCAGATCCGATACAGCGAAATTTCGGAAAGTGGAACCGCAAGGGTGGCTCCTCCGGTTCCTGATTTTACTTCTATGATTCCGTCTTTTTTCAAGGCACTTAAGATATTTCGTATGGTTACCGGATTGCATCCCGTAGATAATGACAGCAGCTCACTGGTCACTTTCTTTTCTGTACCATATTCAAAAATAAAAATCAGACAATGGACCGCGATCGAACATTTATTACTGATATGCATAATTTCAATCCTCCATTTGCAATTTTATCATATCCCATTTCCGCTGTAAATATTGACACCATCTCTTGATGCTGTTATACTCCAATTGTAGCTGTAGTTTTATTTTTTACATCATAGGAGGAATTTACCATGCATGCTTATGAAATTCTGTTCAGTCCAACCGGCGGTACCGCAAAGGTTGCCGCCGCCCTCACCACTGACTGGTCTTCCGTTAAAACCATCGATCTCTCTATTCCATCCACCCATTATGAAGATATTTGTCTGGAAAGCGATTCTTTAGCCGTAATTGCGATGCCGGCTTTTGGAGGTGCCGCGCCACAGCTTGCACTGGATCGTCTCTCCCGTATCCATGGAAACGGAGCTCTCTGCGTGATCGCTGCCGTCTATGGAAACCGTGCCTATGAAGACACCCTGGTTCTCCTGGAAGATTATGCACAGACAGCTGGTTTTCAGGTTATTGCTGCTGTTTCAGCAGTTGCAGAGCATTCCATTATTCACCAGTACGCTGCCGGAAGACCAAACAGTGCTGACTGTCAGGAGCTCGCCGCATTTGGCAGGCAGATTCTTCAAAAGGCAATTTCCGGCAATCTCTCTGTCCCGGAAATTCCCGGTAACCGCCCCTCGAAACATTCTGAAACCGGCATGGTTCCAAACGTAAAGCACTCCTGCACTTCCTGCGGTCTGTGTGCACAAAAATGTCCTGCCGATGCAATTCCTCCGGACAACTGCAAAACCACGGACAAAACCAAGTGCATCTCCTGCATGCGCTGTGTATCCCTCTGTCCAGTACACGCAAGAGAAGTAAATCCTGTTATGACTGCAGTTGCCGCAAAAATATTGAAAAAATCCTGTACGCAGGAAAAAGCAAACGAGCTGTTTTTGTAAAAAAATACCGCCGGACTCAAGTGTCACCGACAGTTTTTACATAAAACACATCAAAAAGCAGAACAAAATGTTGAAAGTGAAATGCTCCCTCCTAAATGACAAGTTTTTCTTCTTTCACCTGTCTGTTCAGAAGGGAGCATTTCATTTTCGTTCTGCTATTTTTCTTTTACAGTTTTGCGCGGAAGAATGCGCAGATTTCGTCCCACACTTCCTTCTGGAAGAAATGGAGATCTGCGTGGTCGGCATCCTCGATCGAAAGCAGTGTGACGTCACATCCCGCTTTTTCCAGTTCGTCGTGCAGTTCCTCTCCCTGTCCGAACGGAACGGTATGGTCATCCTCTCCGTGGATGATCAGAAACGGCGGTGCGGCTTTTGTCACGAAGCTGACCGGACAGCATGCGAGTGCTTCTTCCAGATGGCGCATCACGTTTTTGCCCATCAGAAGGGACTCCGGAGATGCCGCACACTGCTCCGGATCACTGTACTGGAATCCGCGGAAATCGGTCGGCGGGTACCACGGGCAGGCGGCCTGCACGGCACTGGAATATTCCAGGTTTTCACCCACATCATAAACGGGATCTGTCGCAAGCGCTGCCATGCAGGTCAGATAACCGCCCGCAGACTCTCCCATCACACCGATGCGGTCCGGATCAATGTTGAAGCGATCGGCATGTGCACGCAGATAACGGATTCCTGCTTTCACATCCTGCAGCGGTGCCGGAAATTTTGCCTCATTGCTTGTGCGGTATTCTACCGATGCAACAACGAATCCCTGCTGTGCCAGTACGGACAGATAGGCAAGATGTGCCGAGCGGTCCATCTGGATCCAGGCCCCTCCGCAAATCCATACCACACACGGGTATTTTCTGGTGTTATCCCGTGGATAAATCAAATCCAGCTTCAAATCCTGCACCGTGTTTCCAAACCAGGCATCCGCCTGTGCAAATGTAATTCCTGTTGTGACGCAGAATTGTGGTTTTTCTGCTTCTACCTGAATTCTTCTTCTCATGTAATAAACCCCCATATTTCTGTTTTCCTGACCGTTCGTCGCAGCCTCCGGCCGGAAATCACCTTTTTTGTTTACTTCTCATCCATTGCCTTTTTGATCGCACCAAGCAGCTCCTCATACGTCTCATACGCCGGAATCTGCGGATAGTCGGCTTTAATTTTGTCGGTCGAGCGGAACAGAAATCCTGCTTTGCTTGCCTGAATCATGCCAAGGTCGTTGTAGGAATCACCGCTTGCGATCGTCTCAAATCCGATGGACTGCAGTGCTTTTACAGTCGTAAGCTTCGACTGCTCAACTCTCATCTTAAATCCTGTGATCTCTCCGTCGTCTGCGACTTCCAGAGAATTGCAGAACAGGGTCGGATAGCCGAGCTTTTTCATCAGCGGTGCGGCAAACTCCGTGAAGGTGTCGCTGATCAGGATCACCTGGGAGAAGGTGCGCAGCTCGTCAAGGAACTCTTTTGCACCCGGCAGCGGATCAATTTTTTCAATCGTAGCCTGAATTTCTTTCAGTCCAAGGCCGTGCTCTTTTAAGATTCCAAGTCTCCATCTCATCAGTTATCGTAATCCGGCTCGTCGCGTGTCGTTTTTTTAAGTTCCGGGATTCCGCTTGCCTCCGCAAACGCGATCCAGATTTCCGGTACCAGTACTCCTTCTACATCCAGACATGTAATATACATTGTTATGATCCCCTTTCCTGCGCTGCCCGCCTTGTTTGCCGACGGGGTTTTGTTTTTTTTCACAGCATCACTTTACCACACTATATCATAGAATCCATATCACTGCAAATTAAAATCACGTTTTATTTTTTATACGTATATATCTCTCTAAAATTACATTCTTTTTACAAAATCGTTGTTTTTTACAAATTCATATATTTATTTATATGTTTTTTGACTATTGATTTATTTTTCATATATTTATATAATAATTACAAGCATTTTTATTAATTTTCTATTTTATCATCCATATTAACGAACGAATTTACTTTTCAGATAGTGCACTAATCTAAGGATAAATAAAAAACTAAAACCATCCAACAATACTTATGAAAGGAGACCACTCATCATGAAAAAATTAAAAACATGTCTTGCATTTTTTATTTGTTGTATTCTGTCCTTAAATATGGTAATTTGCAATGTAAAGGCAGATAATAATGTTGTTCTATCTAACAAAGCATATCTATTAAAAACCGGAATGCCACAAAAGGAAATAGAAAAGCTGGATGATGACGTCATGCAGTTCATTGTGGATGACTTAAAAAGTGGAGGTAAACATTTTGAATATATTAATTCAAATATCGAAAATCAAATATCGATACTCAGTAGCGAAACTTTAACCGGTATTTCCTTTACTGCATCAGCTTTTAAAAATGCATCAACCATTTATATCTATCCAACATACGAGTTTACTTCTAATAAACAACCTCGCGGAAAAGACAGTTTTTCTTTTCAATTAGGCGCTGCTATGAGACCGTATGAATATGGTGGAAAATTATGGTACAAAGATAATACTATGAACGATTGGAAAGTCGGTGGAACTCTTACTGCAAATAATCAGCAATTATCTGGTGCTGAATTTTCAGGGAGTCAACTAGGAACACCCGACTATGCCATGAAGCTTAAAGGTGTTACATACTGTCACGCTACTGCAGGTAATAGCAGTGATAAAAGAATTGTAATGGGATACTTATATAATCCCCAGAAAACCGGCTACAGTATCTCTTTTTCCTACAACGGTGGTGGAATTAGCTACTCTCCATCAGGAACAGCCTATACTGCATATAAAACAATGAACCTAAGTTATTAAACTTTCATTCACCACATACAAGTACATTTAATTTCTAATTACTCTTTCAAAGTAACAATTTGCCTATCCAGAAGCACAAATTTCTCTGATAGGCAAATTGTGTTTAAGGTATTTTCAAGTAATTTAAGTAAAATCATGAGCAAGTCGCCATTACTCGTAGAAAAACGGGCAGATTATGAATGTTTTAGGAATTGCAGGAACAAAAAGTACAGAACAACCATTCAAAAAAACTTTTAAATCCGGCATCAACTGAATAAAGCCATAAATAAGAGGTAACTCATTATGAAAAAAATCAAATTTTTATTTTTCACCCTGTTATTCTGTTTTTCTGTTCCAGTCAAAGCAGACACTGCATTCGAAAATGACGATACGGTATTGTGCTCTTTTTTAAAAGAAAACGTACCGGAAAATGCTTCGCCAATAGAATCCAGTTTAGAAAACGAGTATCGAAAAACTTCTTCCAAACCTATCGATTTCTATTTTTTTAAACGATCTGAAAAGACAAAAAGTTTCCAAGATCTGTATGCCGCAAATGTACTCACCTATCAGGAAAAATCAGATCGTTCTTTGTTATATCAGACAGTTTTCGATTTTCAAAATATAACCCAGGTAAGAACTGCGAAAGAAGACTTTATCCGTCTGGAGACAGATCCACTGATGTATCTTTTTGAATTAGAAAAAGCAGAATTGTGGACTCGGAACAGCACGGAAGAACCCTGGACGCTGGAACGGAAAATCACAACGCCTGGAAATCCAGATTTTTATCTTCCTTATAGCCAGTTTTCTTCTGATAAAAAATATTTTCGAATTCTGGCATCTTTTTCCTGGAGCCCGAGCCCTGCTGAGGAAAGCGAAGTTTCTTCGCCAGAATATCATTGCATTTATACCTCTGTGTATCCGGTATATCAGATTCCGGTGAAAGTACTCGTTTTGATATGCGGAGGCGCAGCTTTCTTCTTTCTCTACCGGAGACACAAAAAAAATCATATCTCCCAAAAAGATGTTCCGTAAGCTGCGCCTTTTCAACATGTTTTCGTCACTGTTCAGAGCCAACTTCCAAAATGCTACGCATCTCATCGATGTGGCTTTATCTGCTTTTCATCGCATCCCGAATCCGCTCCAGTGCCTCGGTCAGTATTGCGCGCGGGCAGGCGATGTTGATCCGCTGGAAGCCGCGACCGCAGTCTCCGAAGATCTTGCCGCTGTCGAGCCACAGCTTCGCCTTGTTGATCATCAGGTCTTCCAGTTCGTCGACAGAAAGCCCCGTCTTGCGAAAATCGAGCCATACAAGGTATGTTCCCTCCAGGTCGATCATCTTCACGCCCGGAAGCTGCTCCTCCACATACTGCCTTGTAAATTCTGCATTTGCCTTCACATAGGAAAGCATTGCCTCATACCACTCCTCGCCCTTATTATATGCCGTCTCACATGCCACCAGACCCATCACACCAAGCTGGCTCGTTCCGGCTGCATCGAGCTGTTTCCGGAATTTCGCACGGAGTTCCGGGTTGGCGATAAAGATGTTTGACATCATCATACTTGCCAGATTGAATGTCTTACTCGGCGCGGTGCAGGTGATCGTGATGTCCTCGTACTCTTTTTTGATCGCAGTAAACACCTGATGCTCGCCTTTAAAAATGAAATCTCCATGGATCTCATCACTTACAACGGTCACGCCATACTGCACGCAGAGATCGCCGATCGCCGTCAGCTCCTCTTTCGTCCAGACTCTTCCGACCGGGTTGTGCGGATTGCAGAGGAAAAAGAGCTTCACGTTTTCAGCTTTCAGCTTCTCCTCGAAATCCGCCACATCCATGTGATAGCGGTTATCATCGCCGAGCACCAGCGTGCTGCTGACAACTCTTCTGCCGTTATCCGCAATGACTTCCGAAAATGGATAGTAAACCGGTGACTGGATCAGCACGGCATCCCCAGCGCGGTGTAAGCTTTGACTGCCATCGCAAGTGCAAATACAACGCCCGGCGTTTGATCAGCCATTCTTCTTTCGGCTCCCAGTTGTGATGGCGTTTCATCCATCCCGCAACGGCCTCAAAATACGGAGTCTGCGCATCGCTGTAGCCGTAAATGCCCATTTTTGCACGCTCCACCAGCGCATCCTCGATGTAGGAGGATGTCTCAAGTCCATGTCCGCCACCCACAGCGGCAGCACGTCGGCTGGCATACCACGTTTTACTGCGAAGTCATATTTTAAACAGTCTGTATTTTTTCGGTTGATGATTCTGTCAAAATCAAGATTTCTTTCCGTCATTTTTCTCTTCCTCAATTTCTGTAAAAACCTTCTCAAGCTCGCCGATCAGGTCCTCGATATTTTCAATTCCAACGGAGAAGCGAAGGTGCTCTCCGTGATTCCGTTCCGCTCACGGATTTCCTTCGGCACATCGGCATGTGTCTGCGTCGTCGGATACGTAACGAGTGTCTCCACGCCGCCGAGGCTCTCTGCGAAACGGATCATTCTTACCTTCTCCAGAATGGCAAGGGCAAACTCTTTGCTCTCGAGCTGGATTGTCAGCATGGCACCGAAGCCTCTTGCCTGTTTTTTCATAATCTCATGGCCCGGATGATCCGGCAGTCCCGGATAGATTACTTTCGTAACCGCCTTCTGTTTCTGCAGCCATTCAGCAATCTGTTCTGCATTCTCCTGAGATCTTTCCATGCGGATGCCTAAAGTTTTCATGCCGCGCAGTACCAGCCAGCAGTCAAACGGAGCAAGGCCTGCACCTGTTGTCTTGATCAGGAAACGCAGTTTTTCCTGAATATCTTCGCGGTTCGTCACGATAAAGCCTGCCAGTGTATCGTTGTGGCCACTCAGGTATTTCGTGCCGCTGTGAATCACAACGTCCGCACCGAGATCGAGCGGATTCTGAAAATACGGGGACATAAAGGTGTTGTCCACAATCAGAATCAGGTTGTGGCGTTTTGCAATATCCGCCATCTTTCGGATGTCGGTTACGTTCATCATCGGGTTCGTCGGAGTTTCGATGTAGATGGCTTTTGTATTTTCTTTCACATAGCTTTCCACGTCATCACGGCAGCAGTCGATGCCGGAAAATTCGATGCCGTTTTTCTCGTTCACATGGTGGAACAGACGAATGCTTCCGCCGTACAAATCGGAATCCGCAATGATGTGGTCTCCCGGGCGGAACAGCTCCATCAGAAGTGAGATCGCTGCCATGCCAGAGCTTAATGCAAACGCATCAATTCCGTTTTCCAGTGCAGCCACCATCTTCTCCAGATGCTCTCTGGTCGGATTCTGCAGTCTGCTGTAATCAAATCCGGTGCTCTGTCCTACGCCCGGATGCGCATACGTTGCGGTCTGATAAATCGGGTAGCTGAGTGCGCCGTAGTGGCTACACTGTCCCTCGTCCTCTTCTAAATGGATACATTTTGTGTCAATTCCTCTTGCCATATGAATAATCTCCTGTTATTTCGTAATTTTTCTTTCTATACTAATCTGATAGGTTTTGTAACGTAACCTATCATAACAGAAAATGCGGCGTTTGTATATTCCCTTTTTTCTTTGACTTGTTATAAGTTTTTCCTATAACTATCGTAAAAAAACGCCGCCAGAAGATTTTTTCTCCCGGCGGCCGCCTCTTGCATCTATATTTTAAATAAGTTCCGCACAGATCGGATAATGATCAGAAAGGCACACACCGTCCTTCTGCTCCGTCCATTTTTCCACCTTTTTCAGTTCCCAGTCCCCTTTGAGAATGATGTAGTCAATCGAGCACTGCGGATCATTCGGATCATCGCGATGATAGTTGTGGAAGGTAATGCCGATTCCTTCCGTCGCATTCACAAGACCGGCAGTTTCCCTCAGCGGTTTCATCTCTTCGCTGTCCGGCTCGGCATTGAAGTCGCCGCTGAGAATCACCGGCACATCGGCAAATGCTTTCTCTGCTCTCAGATGTGCGAGAATCTGCTCCAGGCCAAGCTTTCTCGCCCCGGCGCACTCGTGATCCAGATGGGTGTTGATGACACGGAACACTTTTCCGGTCTCCATATCCTCAAATACCACATCCGTCGCAGTACGCGGCACATACTCTGTACCGGATAGCGGGATCCCGGCACGTACGGTGTCGGTGACAGCCAGAAGGTTTCCAGGCTCACACTCTGAAAACGTTCTTTCCGATAGGCAATGATCATTGCCTCACCGGTCAGATCCTTTTCTCTTCCACATCCGGCAATGTAATATTCCGTCAGATTTTCCTTCAGCCAGGCAGCCACATGCGGCAGCACCTCCTGAAAACCGATGATATCCGGCTTTTCCTGTCTGATTTTTTCCAGAATCAGCGGTCTGCGGTAGATAAAATTATTGGCTCCATCCTGGCCAAAATCACAGCGAATATTAAATGTTACAAATTTCATCGTAAAATCCCTCTTTTCATTTGTTTTCCTAACCCTTATTTTTGCTGGAAAGCGCTGTGCTTTCTATTCTTTTTCTTCGTATTCACACGGCGCAGACACGCATAGCGCAGCTTCAGCCGCATTTTCCAGCTGCAGCCCGGTACCGGCTCCATCAGCTTTTCCAGAAAATGGTTCAGCGTACGTTCCTCATAAGGAGACAGCAGAATCTCACCGTAGATATGTTTCTCGATCAGATGGCAGACACGCGTATATTCGCCTGGCTCGACCGCCGGAAATCTGCGGGCGAGTTCTGCATCGGTTGCTGCTGTTTCTTTGCCGCCGGTCCAAGGCAGATGATCCGCGCCGCCTCCGCCGCAATCACAAGCAGCGTCAGCAGAATCAGAAGCACGCCAAGCAGCCCGAGAAGAAACAGCGAAACACTGCGCAGTACCGGAAGAACGGCTTCGCCTGCCTTGCTCTTTCGGTTTTCCACACCGGTAATCTGCTCCGCCGACAGCGAATTGTTCTCCAGCACCACATTCTTCTGGACAGAATCTGGACTTCCGACCATTTTCTGAAGAGATGCAACATTATACAGGAACCGTTTGTTTTTTAGATATTTTCTTTCACTTGTTTTTCTGTTGCTCCTTCCTCCATTTTTTGCTCTGCCTTAACTTCTAAAGACCATCCCAGAAAAACGCAAGTATTTTTAGTACTCCAGATACGCCCCTTTCATCGGGCTTGCTGCGTGGAGGCTGAAAAGACGGAGTACGCCTTTTTTGTATTTCGGCTCGCGCGGTTTCCAGTTTTGGCGGCGTTCTTTTAAGATCGCATCGATTTCTTCCATGGACTTGCGCTCACCGGCGATTCCGATGATGTTAAGTTTTCGTTCCTTCACATCAATCTCAATCAAATCCCCTTCCTCGACGAGTGCGATCGGGCCGCCGTCTACAGCTTCGGGACTGCAGTGGCCGATGACCGGGCCGGTGGAGGCGCCAGAGAAACGGCCGTCGGTGATAAGCGCGATGCTCTTTCCAAGCTCTTTGTCGCTGCTGATTGCCTCGGAAGTATAGAACATCTCCGGCATACCGCTGCCTTTCGGGCCTTCGTAGCGGATGAAGACGGCGTCGCCTTTCTGTACTTTATGTTTCAGCACGGCATCGAGGCACTCCTCCTCGCTGTCGAACGGTCGGGCACGGAGGACGGCGTGGAACATTTCTTTCGGGCAGGCCGTGTGTTTGATGACGGCTCCCTCCGGCGCAAGGTTTCCGCGCAGAACAGCGATACTGCCGTCCGTTCCGATCGCCTTGTCATACGGGCGGATAATATCTTCTTTTGTAATCGAAGTTCCATACCGCTCATTGAATTTTGCGAGCCATCCGCTGCACTTCTCATAAAATCCATTTTCACGAAGCTCCGCCAGATTTTCTCCGAGCGTCTTTCCAGTCACCGTCATCACATTGAGATGCAGATGATCTTTGATTTCTTCCATAATCGCCGGAACGCCGCCCGCATAATAGAAGCACTCTGCCGGCCATCTTCCCGCCGGGCGGACATCGAGCAGATATCTTGCGTTGCGGTGCAGACGATCGAATGTGTCGCCGGTGATCTCGATGCCGAACTCATGCGCAATGGCCGGGATGTGCAGCAGGCAGTTTGTGCTTCCCGAAATTGCCGCGTGGACAAGAATCGCATTCTCAAAACTCTCTTTCGTCACAAGATCGCTTGGCCGCATATGCTCCATCTGTGCCAGTTTTACCGCCTGGCGGCCTGCCTCCCGTGCATATGCCAGAAGATCCGGCTTGTCGCCGGCATCAGAGCGCTTCCAGGCAGGGCAAGGCCGAGTGCCTCCGCCATGATCTGCATCGTGGATGCCGTTCCGATAAACGAACAGGCACCGCAGCTCGGGCAGGCATTGCATTTCGCCCAGTCGAGCTTCTCCTCGTCGATCTCACCGCGCTCAAATTTTGCGCTGTACATGCCAAGCTGCTCCAGTGTCAGCATCTCCGGTCCCGCATTCATCGTTCCGCCCGGCACAACAACCGCCGGAATATCGACACGCGCAAGGCCGATCAGATTGCCCGGCATACCCTTGTCGCAGCTCGACAGATAGACGCCGCCGTCAAACGGTGTCGCATTCGCGTGGATCTCGATCATATTGGCGATCATCTCGCGGCTCGCAAGACTGTAGTTGATGCCGTCCGTTCCCTGGCTCTCGCCGTCACAGATGTCGGTGCAGAAATACCGCGCCCCGAAGCCCCCCGCTTCCGCAACGCCTTTCCGCACTTCCTCGACCAGCAGATTTAAGTGGCCGCTTCCCGGGTGGCTGTCCCCGTACGTACTCTCCACCATAATCTGCGGTTTTTCAAGATCCTCTTTTTTCCATCCTGTTCCAATCCGGAGCGGATCCATCTCCGGTGCAAGTTTCCGCATTTCCTGACTCTTCAGCATTTCCTTCTCCTCCCGCTGTTTTTTAGGTATTAAAAATACTCTTTCTGCTTTTCACTATAGCAATCCCTGTATTTGATTGCAAGACAAAAAAGCTGCAGTCTGCAGGGATTCCCCACAGACCGCAGCCTCTCTGAACAGCTCACAGATTTCTCTGTTTTCTGTTTGCCTGCTTCCGCAGATAATTTCCAATGCTTGTAAAACTAAGCAGCGTCACAATCAGAAAAACACCCGGGATCAGAATGATCCACCATGCCTTTGTCATCAGCGCTTTTTCCGAAAGTGACAGCATGCTGCCCCAGGAAATCACCTCCAGCGGAAGACCGATTCCCATAAAACTCAGTGTGGATTCTGCTACAATCGCACTTCGGATGTTCATAACCACCATAAACATAATAGACGAAAAAAGTTCGGTGCCAGATGGTGCCATAAAATATAGAAAAACTGCCTCCCATACAGCGCGACGCAATCACGTATTCACTGTTCCGGATCTGCCGTACTTCGGTCCGCACAACCTTTGCAATGCTTGTCCAGCTTGTCATTCCGATCACGGCAGAAATCGTAATCACATTGGATTTTCCCGCAGCGGCCAGAAGAAAAATGACAAGAAGAAGATTCGGCACCGACAAAAAGATCTCGGTCAGCCGCATCAGAAGCGCGTCCAGCCACGCCGGTGCACATCCGCTGACTGCGCCGAAGAGAACGGCAATCACAGTGGAAAGCAGCGTAGAAAGCAGACCGATCGCCAGCGATATTCTGCCGCCGTACCAGATCATCGAGAAAATATCTCTTCCCATCGTATCGGTTCCAAACAGAAATTCCCGGCACGGCATGACGGAACAGTTTTTCAGATCCATATACGAGGGATCCTTCGTCATGATCTGCCCACAGAAAAGACAGCCCAGCACAAGAAGACCCAGAAAAAGCTCTGCTGCCACCGGCCGGTCCTGATACCATTTTTCTTTTTTCTGCTTCTGTTTTTCTGCAGGCCTATCTCCTGCAAATTGAAATAATTGTGTTTTTTCTGTCACAGCATCATTACCTCCGATGTTTCTGCCGCTTCTTTCTCCCGCATCCGCGGATCAATTCTCTCGTTGATGATCTGTGCCGCCATATTGCACAGAATCACAACGATTCCGGACATCAGGCAAAGCAGCATCAGAAGATTGTAATCTTTGTACCGTGCGCTCTCATACGCCAGCGTTCCGATACCGGGATACGAGAAAACCGTTTCTACAATATAGGTTCCCCCCAGCACATGCGGAACAGAAATGGCCATGATGCAAGATACGACGGAATCGTATTCCGCAGGCAATGCCGGAACAGAACCGTCTTTCGTTTCAGCCCCTTGGCTCTTGCCAGAAGCACATACTCTTCCCGCACTTCATCCAGAATTTTATTGCGGATCATGTATGCGTAATACCACAAATGACTCAGCACTACGACCATCATCGGCAGGATCAGATGACAGACACGGTCGGAAAAATCTGCCTGTTTTCCAACAGAGTAGGCACCGGAACTCGGCAGCCATTTGAACTGCATGGAAAAAACAAGAATCAGAAGCAGCGACAGCCAGAATTCCGGAATACATCCCGTGATGGTTCCCACCTTACAGATGATGCGGTCCAGCCAAGTATCTTCCTTCCATGCACAGAAAATTCCAAGAAGCAGCGCGAGGGTGAAAATCAGCAGAAATCCAATGCCGCCAAGCACCAGCGTATTTCCAATTCTTCCCTCGATCACGCGCGTTACATCCATTTTATATTTGTACGAAATTCCGAAATCCCCATGCAGTGCATTGCCTGCCCAGCGGATATACTGTACGGAAATGGGATCCTTCAGTCCCAATTTTCTTCGGCCCACGCTCTTTCTTCGGGCGTCATTTTTTCCACGCGGTCTCCGTAATATGATACCAGCGGATCTCCCGGCGCAAGCCTTGAAATATAAAATACGAGCACAGACAGCAGCAGAACACTTGCCAGAAATGCCGCTGCTTTTTTTCCATAGTAAAGCACTCTGTTCCGGCTTTTCATCCTGCATCGCCTCCCTCCATCAGCACAAAATGATCTTTTTCCACTTCCCGCAGTGTTCCCGTCCGGGAAAATTCTGTATTGGAAAAATCCGGTACGGCTCTCGCTCTTTCCCTTCGCGGATCCGGAATCGGAATGGCCGCGATCAGTGCTTTCGTATATGGATGCAGCGGATTTTCAAACACGGCTCGCGCCGGGCCGGTCTCCACCAGTTTTCCATGGTACATCACACCTACTCTGTCACACAGAAATTCGACCATATCAAGATCATGCGCAATAAACAGGAACGAAAAACCGTGCTCCTTCTGCAGATGACGGAACAGATTCACAATCTGTGCCTGTATCGACGCGTCCAGCGATGCAATCGGTTCATCCGCCACCAGAAGCTCCGGCTCCATCGTCAGTGCCCGTGCAATCGCAACGCGCTGCCGCTGTCCGCCGGACAATTCTCCCGGATATTTTTTCAGATATTCCGGATCCAGCCCCACGTATTTCATCTGAAATCTGGCTTCCTCCTCATAGCTTCCCCGCAGCGGCCGGATTTTCTGCACGCGCATCGGCTCCTCAATAATGTCGCGGACCTTCATCTTCTGATTCAGACTGGAACCGGAATCCTGAAAAATCATCTGGCGTGTCGTCTGCAGCATTTTTTTATTTTTCCGGAACTGGCCTCTGTCGCAGGTATCAATCCCTTTATAATAAATCTGGCCGGCATATGGCTGATAAATATTCATCACACAGCGTGCAGCGGTAGATTTTCCGGAACCGGATTCTCCTACCAGTCCAAAAATTTCTCCTCTTCGAATCTGAATGATACATCATCGACTGCCTTGACTGCTGTTTTCCGGGACAGTGGAAAAATATGGGTCAGATGACGCACATCCAGCAAAATCTCATGTTCCATCTGTATTTCCTCCTATCGGCGGCACAACCTTCGGTGCTCTCTCATCCAGCAGCCATGTTGCCGCATAATGGCTGTCTGTAACCCGGAACATCGGCGGCTCCTCCTCAAAATCAATTTCCAGCGCATAAGCATTGCGGCTGGCAAAGGCATCGCCCTTCGGCGGATGGAGAAGAGACGGCGGCATTCCCGGGATAGACGGCAGCTTTCTTTTCCCCTCGAAAACGCCGGTATGGAACGCAGCAGTCCCCACGTATACGGATGACGGGGATCATAGAAAATCTCATCCACGGTTCCAATCTCTACTATTTTCCCGCATACATGACCGCTACCCGGTCTGCGATCCGCGCTACAACGCCAAGGTCATGTGTAACAAAGACCGTCGCCGTTCCCAGTTTTTTCTGAATTTCCCGAAGCAGGTCCAGAATCTGTGCCTGAATCGTCACATCCAGCGCTGTCGTCGGCTCATCAGCAAACAGAATTTCCGGATTGCCCGCCAGCGCAATCGCCAGTACGATCCGCTGCCGCATTCCGCCGGAAAGTGATACGGATATGCCTTTTTCCGCTCTTCTGCCTGCTCGATTCCCACCAGCTGCATCAGTTCTGTCACTCTCTGTTCCACTTCTTCTTTTCCCATGTCTTTCTGATGCGCCCGCACTGCCTCTGCAATCTGCGCTCCGACTGTCATCGTCGGATTTAAGGAAGTCATCGGATTCTGGAAAACCATCGAGAACAGTTTTCCCCGCAGTTCCCGCATTCTTCGCTCCCCGTATCCTGCAATTTCTTCTCCATTGACCAGAATTTTTCCGTTTTTGATCTTTGCATTCTCCGGCAGCAGCTTCATAATGCTTTTGCAGAGCACACTTTTTCCGCAGCCTGACTCGCCTACAACAGCGAGCACCTCACCTGCATTCAGGGAAAAGCTGACATCGCGGACCGCCTGTACTTCCCCCTGATCCGTAAAAAAGCTGACGGAAAGATGTTCCACTTTTAATCGTTCCTTCATTCCGTTTTTCTCCTGTACAGACAAAAAGGAGGTAACCATACCTCCTTCGTCTGCTTTTTTGTTTTTATTCTTCGATTGTCCAGTCCTGAATATTCCAGAAAATACCAACGCCGTGGTGGCCCAGCACCGTGTCTTTGGAAATGCCCTGAATACCGGAATCTGCCACATAATTTGCATCAATATAACAGATGAATGCATAGGCCGGATCTTCTGCCAGTTCTTCCTGGAATTCTCCGTAATATTCTTTCCGCACTTCCGGATCATCACTCTGACGGGCAAGAGACAGATACTCATCTACTTTTTCATTGGAATAGCTCGAATAATTCGCCCCTTTGTCCGTGCCGAAAACCTTATATGTATGATCGTCCGCATCGAACGGGCTTCCCCAGCCGATCAGGCAGGCCATCTGTCCGCCCCAGTCCATCTGTGCCGGAATTTCTACGGTACAGTTGATTCCGGTTTCCCGGAGCTGCTGTGCTGCTGCCTGGGCAATATCAATGCGGTCCTGCTCACCGGACATCACGCTGATGACAAAACCGATTTCTTCGCCGTCCCGCTCATAGAAACCATCGCTGTTTCTGGTGCATCCGGCCGCTTCCAGAATTTCCTGTGCTTTTTCCGGATTGTAATCATAATGTTCTACGTTTTCGTTATTGTAAATGTTCCGCTGCAGCGGACTGTATGCCGCCATTCCCTCGCCAAGAAGCACAGAATCGATAATGGCCTGGCGGTCAATCGAATAACAGACGGCCGGAATGATATCCCTGTTTTTCGTCCAGTAATCATTCGCAAAGTTAAATAAGATTCCGCGGTAATCTGCCGTTGTCATGTCGTAGCAGGTAAAACCGTCTTTTTCTTTGAAATTCTGCGCATTTTTCGGGTCAAGCAGCGCCAGATCCAGTTCGCCGGATTCCAGCTGCATCGCCTGTGCATTATCATCTGGTACAATTTTGAAAATGACCTTGTCAATCTTTGGTGCCCCAAGGTAATAATCTTCATTTTTTACCAGAACAATCGACTGGCCTTCGTCCCAGCTCTCCAGTTTATACGGGCCGGTTCCAACCGGTGCACGGAAGAAATCCGATTCCTGCATGTTTTCACCTTCCAGCAGGTGCTTCGGCAGGATGGCCATCGTCATGTATTCCAGGAAAGCCACGTTCGGCTCGGAAAGGCGGAAGGAAACGGTGCTGTCATCTATAACTGTAATCTCTTCTACATCCTCATAATTTGGTGCATTTTCAGATCCGTTTTCCGGATCCATGATCGCTTCGATGGTGAATTTCACATCATCCGCCGTAAATTTTTCTCCATCATGCCATTGGATGCCGTCCCGGATATGAAAGGTGTAGGTGCAGGTTTCTGCATCGTACTCCCATTTTTCTGCCAGACCCGGAACAATGTTGTCATCCGCATCGTGTGCGGTCAGTCCGTTGAACAGCAGCAGATTAATTTCACCGTGCTCATCCATCGCCGGATTAATCCTGGTATAATCAGCAGAACCGTAAACCAGGGTCGTCTCTTCCTCCCCTGTCTGGCCGGAAGAAGCTTCCGTCTCTGTTTTCGACAAATCTGTATTGTTGCTGTTTTTCCCGCTGTCCTGACCGCATGCCGCAAGGGATGCTGCAAGAGACACCATCAGCATCAAAGATAATATTTTCTTTTTCATCCTTTTCCTCCCATTTTCAGACCGTTTTTACCCGGACTGACCGCTTTTTTGCTTTGTACTCCCATGATCTGCGCGCCTGATCCATGTACTGTTCGTTCATTATATTTGATATTTCAGGCTCTCACAAGCCGGGTGGGGGGATATTTTTTTCTTTTCTCGTAAAGTTAATCGTCTCATGCAGAGGGAACTGCTCCGCATGCCAACATAAAACATGACCTTGATCAGGGGACTCTTCCTCTGCATCAAGGTCATGTTTCTTTTCCTATGATTTTAAAATTTTACAGCATATTGATAACAAATCCAGCCAGCATCGTGGACAGAACCGTAATAACCGTAATTCCTCCCACGACATACGGCACGTTTAAGGTATCTTCGATAAACGCTTTCTCCTCCGGTGTCTCTCCGACCGCATCGCCGACCTCGCGGCAGATGACCACGTTGCTCGGGAATCCGAGGAACTGCTCGACACCGATGCCGACAGCCAGATCCTTGTCGCCGACAAGTTTCCAGGTCGGAAGAACCCATCCAACCAGTGCAACACCGATCAGAGCCGCGATGAACAGAACAATCGTCTGGAATGCCATCGTACCGAGATCACTCAAGGAAACTTTCGCCAGGGACGGATGATGGAACCGAAAACTGCAACCATCATCAGGCCGTAGGAATTCGATTTCTGCAGCGGTTTTGTCGGAACGAGTCCGGAAGCGGCACAGACAACACCGAGAAGCAGCGCCCAGATGCTGTAGTTGATCGGAGTCAGATCGCCAAGGATGTGGGCAACCCAGGAACCGGCTGCAACGAGCGCCATCATGACGTTGGCGGAATACCATTCTTTGTGTTTATCTGCAAAGGAAACTTTTGCGGAAGCACCGTTTCCGGTCTCCTGCTTTTTAAACTGCGCCGGATTCTCGCGGTATGCTTTCAGCAGTTTTTTCCGTAACGGATACCCATCGCAGATGCGATCGGCGCACCGACGAATTTCTGTACGGAATAGATGACTGCACAGAGTGCTGCTGCCGTTGCCAGCCCTTTTTCTGCTGCGGCGCTTGCCATCAGCGAAGTCGCCATTGCCGCACCGTTGATAACCGGCATGCCGACGAGCACAGTGTCAAATCCGATGATCGGGGATGCCAGAAGCATCACAAGGCAGGACGCCAGCATACAGAGTGCCGCCATTAATACGGTTCTCCACTCCTCGATCAGCTGTTTCACGTTCAGGGTAGTACCCATGTTGAACAGTACCATCGCAATTGCCAGTTTTGATAACGCCGTAAGACCTCCCTGGTCGATGATGTCCGCCGGGAACAGTTTCGTCAGAAAGCCTACCAGGAACAGAAGCATGACGACCATCATTCCGGACAGCTTTCCTTTTGTAATTTTACCGACAATGTCGCCGAGTGCAAACACGATCAGAACAATCATGAAGCTGGAGAACATTGCGTTGTTTGTTAAAATCTCAGCCATTTCTTTTTCTCCCTTGCTCTTTTTAATTTGAAATTATACATAATTTTCTTTTATTTTGCAAGTTTTATCCAGTTTTTATTTTATATTTTGCATATTTATGCAATCTTTCCAATTATCCGCGCCACAAGCTCTCCGGCATGATAGAAGTCATCGAGATGCAGATATTCTTCGGTCGAATGATTCTTGAAATATCCTGTTGCGATACCGACACAGGTGATTCCCTTCTGATTGAAAATATTGCCGTCCATACCGCCGCCTCCGCCGTTGATCTGCGGTTCGATTCCCATCTCTTTCAGGGATTCCGTGACGATCTGAATCATCTCGGAATCTCCGGGATGAAGAACGGCAGGAAGGTGTTTTCTCTTTTAAATTCCACACGCGCACCGCGCTTTTCTGCGATTTCACGGCAGTGCGACTGGAAATACGCTTCATAGCGGTCGAGTTTTTCTCCCGACCGGCTCCGCATCTCTCCGCGCAGGATTGCGTGGTCGCAGACAACGTTCATTGCCTCGCATGTTTTGGACCAGAGGTGAGAAAAGTTCGACGTTGTATTTTCATCCAGTCTTCCCGTCTCCATCGTTGCGAGCATTTCCGCCATAATTTTTGCCGCATCAATGCCTTTCTCCGGCTCATTTCCCGCATGGGCTGCCTTGCCGAAACCTGTGCTTCCAGAAGGGCACGGCCCGGCGCACCATTTACAATTCGGCCGATGCGTCCCGGGGAGTCGAGCACATACATCGTTTTTGATGTCAGCAGGCTTACATCGAATGCTTTCGCACCGTACAGACCGGCCTCCTCGCCGACCGTAAAGAGGATCTCCAGTTTCGGAAGCGCCTTCCCGGATTCAATCGCCTGACGCACGCCCTCTAAAATGGCTGCCACACCGGACAGATCATCCGCCGCCAGAATCGTGTCGCCCGAAGAACGAAGGATTCCATCCTCCTCCACCGGTTTGATTCCAATGCCGCCCGGCACACGGTCCATATGGGAACAGAAACAGACAACACCGTCCCGCTCTCCTTCCCGAACCGCCAGAATATTGCCGCACACGCCGCCAAACGTAGCCCCGGCCTCATCCCGCGTAATCGCAAATCCCATCTGCTCCAGTTTTTTCACCAGATGCTCTGCAATCTCCGTCTCCTGACCGCTCGACACATCAATCCGCATCAATTCGGTCAGTTCATCTAACATACGTTGATTTTTCATTTCTTTTCCACTCTCCATTCTTGAAAAAAATTTTCAAAAACAATTCTTCTACATCTTACCATTTGCCTTTCGTCCTTAATAGGTGTAAAATTATGCCATAATTCATTTTTATGTCTTTAATTCTCGGAAAGGAATTTTATATATGAAAATCGGCGTAACAGGTTCTGACCATATCTGCGACAGGATTCAGAAAACGCTGGAGAAGCGCATGCCGGACCTTGAAGTGGTCTACCGGCGTTCCAACGATTACCGGTACGGTCTGGAAGCGGCTGCCCAGTTTCAGAAAGGGAAAGTATCCGGCATTATTTTTACTGGGCCGACCAACTATCACTATGCTTTAAAGCGGCTGGAGCCAAACGTTCCCTGGACCTTTCTTCCGCACAATCAGGCTTCCATCTTAAAAGCGCTGGCGGAATCTGCTGTCCGTTATTCCTGCGTGCCGGATGTCATCAGTATCGATATGTATGAGGAACAGCTTGTGCAGGAAACGCTGGAAGAGATCGGCATTTCCAATGGCCGCGTCCTTGTGGCACACGGCTCTTCTCCCGATCAGGGCGATTTTCAGGATGCCCTCACGGATTTTCACCGTTACAACTATTTTCACAACGGGGCAAAAATCTGCTTTACCAACATGGAAAAAACGTATGAGGCACTGTCGGCAGAAGGCATTCCCTGCATCCGCATCTCGGTTTCCGAGGATGTAATTCTGGAACAGGTTTATCATCTTCAGTTTCTGGAAAATACGGCGCAGAAGAACCGCGGGCAGAGTGCTTCCGTGCAGATCTATTTTGATTATTCCTTTGATCAGGAGACGGATCTTTCGCTCCGGGAATGGGAGAAGGTTCATTATCAGAATGAGATGCGCGAGCTGATCTACTCTGCCGCCCACCGCATGGGGGCTGCTGCGTTCTCCGAGGGCGCTTCTATTTTTATATCATGTCATCCCGTCCGGTTCTGATGCGGGAATTTATTCAGAACGGGGAATATCAGAAGATTCTGTTTCACGGACAGCAGACGCCGCACAACCGGCTGTGGATCGGCATCGGCTACGGTGATACTCCCATGGAGGCGAAATCCCGCGCGGCAATGGCGCTCAACCACTCGATCGCGGACCGCTCCGGCGCGAACTATATTGCGGAGGATGAGCATCAGTTACCGAAATTAAGATCAATGACCCGACCGATCACACGGCGTATCTTCTGCACCGGCTTCACATCAGCAGCAGTACGTATGAAAAACTGAAAGAGATTCTGCGGTCACATGATCAGGTAATCACTTCCGCACAGCTCGCTGCAGATATGGGGATCACGGAGCGGAGCGCCAACGGCTGATTCTGCGGCTGGAACAGGAAAACTGTGTGACCACGATCGGCAAAATCAGCGGCGGCAGGGGACGGCCGGCACGGATTATGAAAATCACTTTATAAAACATAAGAAATGGAGAATGTTTATGGATAAAAGAACGGAACAGGCATTTGCCTATCTCGAGAAAAACGAACACAGTATGATGGAGCTGCTGAAAAATCTTGTCTCCATTGAAACACCTTCGGCTGATCGCGAGGCGAATGAGCGGATTGCGGCGCATCTCGATACGTACTGTGATGCGCTCGGCATGGAGCGTCAGATTCATCACTTTGAGAAGGCTGGCCCGACGTTTGCCGCGTGGACCCGGCCGCAGGAAAAGAAGCCGATTCTTCTGCTTGGGCATATGGATACAGTTCATGCGGTTGGAAAGTTCGGCCCGGAACCGTTTCTTGTGAAGGATGACCGCGTGTACGGTCCAGGCGTTTATGACATGAAGGGCGGCGATGTGATCGCGCTGTTTGTGCTCCGCGCACTGAATGCGGTCGGGTATGAGGACAGACAGATCAAACTGGTGCTCACCGGTGATGAGGAAGTCGCCCATGCATTTTCCCACGGCGAGGCCGGAAAGCTTGTCGAGCAGTATGCCAGCGGCTGTGAGGCGGCTTTTAATCTGGAATCGGGCTACACCAGCGGCGAAGTGACTACGAGAAGAAACGGCGGCGCGATCATTCGCGTGAAAGTAAAGGGCAAAGCGGCTCATGCAGGAAAGGAGCCGCAGAAAGGCGCGAGTGCGATTCTGCAGGCGGCGCGCATGATTACAGAGATTGAGAGCCGCTCGGTGTTCGGCTATCTTTCCTTCAACTGCGGCCGTATTTCAGGCGGAACCGGAGCCAATGTCATCCCGGATTCCTGTGAGTTTTCCATCGGTATCCGATACGCGGCAAATGCGCAGTATGAAGAAGCCATCGCTTTCTTAAAAAATCTCTGCGAACACGTCACCGTTCCTGGCACAAGCTGCACCATGGAACAGAACGGCTACTACCCCGCCATGGAAATGGTCGACGGTGCCGACCGCCTCCTCTCCTTCTATCAGGAAAGCTGTAAACTCCTCGGCGAACCAATCCCGCAGCATCCAGCAGAGCGGCTGCTCCGACACCTCCTTCGTCACCCGCATCGGAATCCCCGCCCTCTGCAGCCTCGGTATCCAGGGCGCAGGCGCACATTCACTTGATGAGTATGCGATTCCGTCCTCACTGCTCGTGCAGTGCAAGAAACTGGTGGCCACGATTTTGGCGATGTAAAATGCTATGCGGTTCTTGACAAAACAGGAAAGTCATTTTAGCATAAAAAAAGAAACGGGTTTTTTGTCCGGTAAGCTCATCGTGAGCCGAGGGAGTTGCTCGTTTCTTTTTATTATCTTATTTTCTTTACCCAATCACATCCGTAACCGCATTCACCGCTTTCGCCACAAAGCTGATCGTCTTTTCGCTGAACACTTCCCCGTCTTTTGAGATCGAAACGTGTGCCAGTCCGATCTCATCTTTCTCGCTCGCTTCGGTGCTGCCCATGAGGGTTGTCCATTTGATATGGACATCGTCGGCAGTGATGGCGTGGTCGCATATTACGATGTACTGTGCTTCATCGAACAGCGGCGAATTGGATTCCGCATAGACGATGATGTCGTTGTTTTTTCCTGATAGACGCGCACGGTATAATTTACCAGGTCTTTTTCATCCGTAATATAGTCCTTGTTCGGCGATACGGTTTCTTCGCAGATCAGGCTTGCATCTTTTGGAATGGTATTCTTCTCTTTCGTTTTGGTCATCCCGATCATCAGCATACAGTTGCAGAGCGCTGCGATCAGAACTGCAAGCAACAGGATTTTTATTCTATGTTTCATTGTTTTCTCTTCCTTTTCCCATGTCATAGTTTGTCACTGATGTTTCATTTCCATTATACATGATTCCCCCAAAATAAAAAACGTTAAAATACGTCCGTCCCCATAAAAGCTTTTTTGAAAAAATTTCTCAAAGAAAAAGTTTTCCATTTTGTTCCAAATATGTTATGCTATACTATCCGTTAGACAATTCTAACTTGATGCACTCTCGCAATAAAGGAGGTCCTGCATGCCTTTAAATTTAACCGTTTTCAATCAGTTTTACGCCATCAATAAAATCTGCGGCCAGGAAAAGCAGCGTCATTATCTGGAGTCGCTTGGGTTTGTTCCCGGGGCCAGGATTTCGATTCTGTCGGAGCTTCACGGTTATTATCTCGTCATGGTGAAGGGCAGTAAAATCGGGCTGGATAAGAGTCTGGCCAAGAAAATTATTGTGTATGCCAGCTGAACCGATGGCAGGGTTCACTTTTTGCATACGCATTTAGAAAGTATGGAGTATTATGGAAAAGAACAAAAAAATCATCAAACTGTGCTATCTGCAGATCGCATTCTATGTCGTCTTTCTGACATCGCTGCTTCTGCATTTCAAGCGTGGGCTGGATCATCGCGCCTTTGCGCTTCTGATTATCCTTACGCTGCTCGGCTGCGCCTCTGCACTGACGCTTACCGATTATCTGAAAAGCCTGATCCGCCGCTCCGGCTTTGATGTCGCCGGCGTGCACGATAAAAAGTCGCTGGAAGAAAAGCTCCTCCAGCTTCAGAACGCAGACGATACACTCGATGTCGGCGTGATGATGTTTGATATGAACAATTTAAAGATGATCAACGACACGTACGGCCACGAAGAAGGCGACGTCTTTATCCAGACCTTCGCCTCCTATCTGACCCGCATTCTGACCGAGGACAGCTTTCTGGCGCGGTTCGGCGGTGATGAATTTGTCATTGTGCAGAATCATGCAACCTGGAACCAGCTGGAGCAGATGAATCTTCAGCTGCAGACGATGATCGACACCTACAACCAGACGGCGGATCACCCGCTGAGCTATGCCGTCGGATATGAGCTGAGCTGCAAAAATCATTATTATCTGATCATGGATCTGCTGCAAATGGCGGACGAAAAAATGTACCAGGACAAGCGGTATAAAAAACAGCTCCAGAAAAACGGACCTCTCGCCGCCCGCCGCAGTATGCTTGCTGAGAGCATTTCCACGGATTCTTTAAAAGAAAAAATTTTTACGCTTCTCAATAACAGAAGCGAAGAAAAGCAGTACGCCTTTCTGATGACGGATGTCGACAATTTTCATCTGATCAACGATTACTGGGGTTATGAGATGGGTACGAACATTCTGAATTTCATCCTGAAAAAGCTGGAACTCTTTCCGCAGACACTCTTTGTGAACCGCTATCACTCCGATATCTTTGTCGGCATTATCGATATCACCGGGCAGGATCCGGCCGTGGTGCGGGAAAAGATTTCCGCCTATCACAAGCAGGCGATCCGCGAAGTGCTGGAATCGTACCCGCTGAATTACATGACGCTGAACACTGGCGTCTATTATCTGAATGACACGGACACACCAGCGGAGGAAGTCATCTCTCATGCCAACATTGCGCGGCGGCGTGCGAAGGAAACTTCCACCTGCGTCTTCGAATACAACGCCGAGCTTTCCAGCACGGAACAGAAGCGCGCGGAGACCATTCATTCCTTCCAGAATGCCCTTGCGAAAAAAGAATTTCAGATTTATTTCCAGCCGAAAATCAGCGGAAAAACGCAGGAAATTGCAAGCGCCGAGGTGCTGGTACGCTGGCTGCGCGAGGACGGCACGCTCTGGTTCCCGGACAGCTTTCTGCCGATTCTGGAGGAGACCGGAGAGATTGAGTCGCTCGACTATTATGTGTATAATGCTGCTTTCCAGTGGCTCGCTGACCGCCGGGAAAACGGACTTCCGCTGCTGCCGCTCTCGCTGAATGTGTCGCCGGTTCATTTCCGCAAGATCGATACATTCACACAGCGGATCACACAGCTGCTCGATCATTATCAGATTCCTTCGAAGTACCTGGTTTTTGAGATCACAGAGACAACGTACATTCATAACATTGATGCCGTCAACCAGATGATCCGCTTTTTCCACGACCGGAATATCCGCATTTCCATGGACGATTTTGGGTCTGGATATTCGTCCTTAAATTCGCTGAAGGATATTCTGTTTGATGAAGTTAAAATTGACAAACATTTCCTCTCGGCGGGCCTCTCCGAAAAAGGAAAAATTGTGCTGGAAGAGATGTTCCATCTTTTAAAACGCACAGACAAATGGATTGTCTGCGAGGGTGTGGAGACGAAAGAGATGGTAGATTTTCTGATCGCCGAAGGATGCGACGAGCTGCAGGGATTCTATTATTATAAACCGATGGAACAGAAAAAATTTGAAGAGCTGATCGCTTGACAAAGTCCGAATTCTATACTATGGTTATCTTGCCCGGTAGTTACTACCGATTCAATTCTGTTATCAACTTTGTTGGGAGGTATGCATGATGTATTCCATGAAAGAAGCCTGCATCCAGACAGGCATGTCATATGAAACCCTGAAATTTTACTGCAAAGAAGGCCTCGTCCCGAACGTAAAACGCGACAACCACAACTACCGCGTTTTCGACGACCGCGACATCAAATGGATCCAGAGCCTCGGCTGCCTGAAGCGCTGCGGCATGACGCTGGCGGAAATGAAAGAATATCTCGCCTACTGCCTCGAAGGTCCATCCTCCATTCCGGAGCGTAAAGAAATTCTCGCGGTAAAAAAAGAAGCGTTGCTCGCATCGATGGAAAAACTGCAGAAAGCCATCGATTATATCGACTGGAAACAGAATTTTTACGATGATGTCCTGTCGAGAAAAATCGAATATCACAGCAATCTGATTTCCGATGAAGAGATTGCACAGAAGGCACAGTAGTCCTTCCTATCCTATGCAAAAAACGGCGCCGATCTTTTTACAGATCAGTGCCGTTTTCTCATTTTTCTCTTCTTTCCTCCACCGTCTCCATGCGTCGTCTGTGGAGCTATTCATTTACTTCGGCTGCGGTCCGCATACTCTGTCCGAAATCGACGATGTGCCACAGGATTTTTGCTCCCAGGATAAAGGATCCGTAGATGGCTGCATCCAGCGGGCCGTACCAGAAATGCCAGTAATGTGCCAGCGGCAGCAATGTGATTTCCAGCAGGCAGGTATGCAACTCTGTTGAATTTATCTCGTCAATCATGTCATCATCTCGTCACGTAAGTGAGTGATTAATTTTCTCGAATATTATATGTTTTTCCGTCTCAGATCCGATCCAGCACTTCCCCAATATCCCCTTTAATGCACACCGCTCTGTCACGGATCAGATCCGGGACACGCATATCGCTGGTGTTGATGCAGACATAAAGATTATCTTTATCTTCTGCTGTCATGCTGAAAAATGGATATTTGATGATTCCCGCGTGTTGTATCCCACGCCGAGTTCCAGATACAGGATATGGCCTCTGTTGTGACGAAGCAGGAAATCGATGCGTCGGCTGGATGCCTCATGCCAGCCTTTATCTTCCACAAACGTGTCATCCGCGCGCAGATTCATGCTCATCGGTTTTCCGCAGTGTGGGCAGTACGGCACCAGTTCTGATGGGATCCGCATGCTCAGGTTTCCGTTCTCCGGCGGAACAAGGCTTCCGTCTTCCAGGATCTGATACCCCTGGGCAAGCAGCATCTTTCGAATGATTTCTTCATTGTCATACTTTTCCTTGCAGCACGGCTCAGAGCACTGAAACAGGCCGTAATCTCCCTGCGTGTAAAACAAACGGTTTTTATCAAATCCGGCTTTCTGGAAGCAGTGGTCTACATTTGTGGTGATGACAAAATAGCTCTTATTTTTCATCAGGCTGAGCAGTTTCTGGTAAACCGGTTTTGGCGCGTCCTGATAACGGTTGATGTAAATGTATCTGCTCCAGTACGCCCAGTATTCTTCCAGCGTATCGTAAGGGTAGAAGCCGCCAGAATACATATCGTGGAAACCGTATTTCTGTTCAAAATCTGCAAAATATTTCCGGAACCGCTCACCGCTGTAGGTAAATCCGGCCGATGTCGAAAGCCCAGCCCCGGCTCCTATTAAAATCGTGTTTTTTCCTGCAGTGCGGTGCGAAAACGCTCCATCTTTTTTTCAAATTCTCTTTCTTTCCAACTTTCAAACATCACAAATTCACCTCTTCTTTTCTTTCTGCTTTTGTTCCCCATTCTTCAGCGATTACTTTTCTCCCAGCAGCTCCTCATAAATCTCCCGGTCGCGGTCCTTGAACACGTTGAAAATGACCTTCTCCACGCTCGTCTCTTTCTGCGCCAGAAACTCTTTCACCGTCGCAACGGCAATCTCCGCTGCTTTCTCGTTCGGAAAATGAAATTCTCCAGTGGAAATGCAGCAGAACGCCACGCTTTTCAGTCCGTTCTCCGCCGCAAGTGACAGGCACGACCGATAGCAGTCCGCCAGCTGCCGGCAGTGTGTTTCCGTCAGATGGCGCCCACAATCGGTCCAACCGTGTGGAGCACATAGCGGCACGGCAGATTATACGCCGGCGTGATTTTCGCCTGCCCCGTCGGCTCCGCATGGCCCTGCGCTTCCATCATCTCCTCGCAGTACAGCCGAAGCTGCACACCCGCAAACGTATGGATGCAGTTGTCAATGCACCGGTGATTCGGCACGTAACAGCCAGTCATCCCGCTGTTCGCCGCATTCACAATCGCATCGCACCGGAGCGCGGTGATATCGCCCTGCCAGAGATACAGCCCCTGCTGCACCGGCGTAAGGTCGTCGACATTCGTCACGCCCTTTTTTGCCGTCTCCTCCTGCAGATACGCATCCTGAATGTTCAGAAATTCTGCACTGCTCTTTTTCACCATGCGCACATTCATCAGCCCCGCAGAAGCTGTCTCTGCCCGGTGCTGTCAGACGGAATCTGCATTCCGCGGTACTCCCGGCTCTCTTCCAGCAATGACTGGATCAGAAAATTTCTTCGTTCACTCTGGTTCATGTTATTCCCTCATTTCCATCGTTTCTATAGACTTTATCTTATCACTATTCCCATAAAATCTGTAGCTAAAATAAGGGGACTACTGCCCTCTTTTGCGAATCGTTCCTCTCGGACACGTCTCCGCGCATCGGCCGCAGTGCAGGCACTGGTGCTGGTCGATGACGGCCGGGATGCGGGTGATGTCGATGCATTTCTGCGGACAGACTGAAAAACAGAGCTTGCAGCCAATGCATTCGTTTCCCACCTCGTACCCAGCCATCGACTGCTCTGCGCCGCCGATCAGGATCGTGTCCCGCACGATATGCGACGGATCGCTGATGTCGAAGTATTCTCCCTCGGCCTCGTACACGCGGAACACCTCAAGTGCCGCGCGTGTATCGCCGGGATAAATTTTCTGCATGTATGGATTTTTTCCGAAAATTTCATCCAGCTTTTCACTGTGGATGTTCTGGATTCTGCCGCGGAGAGAGACTGCTTTTTTATCTTTCGTCGCAGAAATTGCCACATAGCCCTGCTCCATGAGCTGTGCATAAAAGGCTTTTCCTTTTGCCGTCAGAAAATACACTCCTTTCTTGTCCCACAGCATCATATCGATCACACGGGTCTGTGGATGACCGTCTGCACCGATCGTCGCCATCGTGGTTGAGTGCATCTCCTCTACTAACATCTTCAGATAATCATTTCTCTCCATAGCGGCAGATTCCTTTCTCTTTTTACTTCAATTCATAGCGACAGATTAAACTCGTACGGCGGGTTTCCGGAAAAGTCTGCGATTACACCGTGTGCATTGTTCAGATAGAA
>ENA-OQDF01000078-OQDF01000078.1-human-gut-metagenome-genome-assembly--contig:-NODE-78-length-31312-cov-4.356293_pt1 | contig 31312 bp, 36 predicted proteins | sample MGYA00242769_ERZ504597 | MGnify/ENA primary metagenome ERZ504597 (study PRJEB26092, sample SAMD00036305) | human gut metagenome | host: Homo sapiens | study: EMG produced TPA metagenomics assembly of...
CCTTTCTCCCATGCTGCCGGATATTCTCTGGTGATCACAGTCTTTGGCTGTGTACCAAATTCAAAATGTTTATGCTCGATGATCCTTGTATACGGAACTTCATAATCTGTATAATTGACAACCGCATTGCCCTGATAATTTCCCATATCCAGCACTTCTGTCTCAAATTTCAGTGATCTGTATTCCAGTTCTCCGTAACAATAGTCATAAAATTCATCGATCATACCTGTAAAGAGTACTTTGTCTGCCTGTGCAGTCAGTTCTTCTCTGTTTGCAAAGAAATCTGTATTCAGACATACCTGTACACCCTCCAGAAGTTTCTTCACAATACGTGTATATCCACCTTTGGGGATTCCCTGATAAGGATCTTTGAAATAGTTATTATCATAAGTATAACGCAAAGGCAGTCTTTTTATGATAAATGCCGGCAGATCTTTACACTCCCTGCCCCACTGCTTCCTTGTATATCCCTCTACCAGTTTCTCATATACGTCCTGTCCAACCAGTGCAAGCGCCTGTTCCTCCAGGTTCTTCGGATGGGTAATGTGCATTCTTGCGATCTGTTCCTGTATCTTCGCTTTTGCCTCTGCAGGAGTACGTACTCCCCAGAGCTGATGGAAGGTATTCATATTAAACGGCAGATTATATAACTCATCCTTATAGACTGCGATCGGTGAATTTACAAAATGATTAAATTCTGCAAACTGATTGATATAATCCCACACCTGTTTTCTGGAAGTATGAAAGATATGTGCACCGTATCTGTGTACCTGGATCCCCTCTACTTCTTCTGTGTAAATATTACCGCCGATATGACCTCTCTTATCGATCACAAGGCATGTTTTCCCCCGTCTTGTGGCCTCATGTGCAAATACTGCACCAAAAAGGCCGGCTCCTACTATCAGATAATCATATTTCTTCATGTGCGACACCTTCTTCTTGTAATAATCAAGCGGATAAAATCGTCCGCTTCGCTACGCAGCTCTACACCGAATAACTGCTCCGCAGTTTATCAGATTAAAAAAGCAGTAACGCTTTTTGCGCTACTGCTATTATAACAAATTCATCCGAAAATGGATAGTCTTTCTATTCTATTATTTTCCTGCCACTTTATCAAACACATCTGTGATTTCTTTGGATGGTGCTTTCGTAGCCAGACTGAAGATAATGATCATCGCAAGGCTGACAGCAAAACCTACAGCCAGAGAATAAAGTCCTGTATAAGAACCAAGAGTCTGTCCTGCCGCAAGCGGTATATAGTCCCAGACGATAACTGTCAGACCACCGGAAACAATACCTGCAACTGCACCTGTAAGGTTTGTTCTTCTCCAGAACAGTGACATTACCACAGTCGGACCAAACGCTGCACCAAGACCGGCCCATGCATTGGATACCAGTCCCATGATACTGCTGTTCGGATTCCACGCGATCACAAATGCCAGAACAGACACCACGATAACCGTAAATCTTGCAACTGCAAGGATTTCCTTTGAGTCTGCATCCTTCTTAATGACTGATGATATAAATCCTCAGATGCTGCGGACGCTGTTACCAGAAGCTGTGAATCCGCTGTGGACATAATTGCCGCAAGAATACCGCAGAGGAAGATTCCTCCGATAAACGGAAGTCCCAGATGACTGGAAAACAGTTTATTGATCATCTCGATAAATACACTCTCTGAGGAAGATGCACCATTTTCACCAAGTACAGTCGGAAGCAGATATGCACGACCTATAATACCGATAAAGCACGCTGCTGTCAGAGAAAGGATATCCCACACGATTGCGATCGCACTGGATTTTTTTAATTCTTTCTCACTCTTTACAGCCATGAAGCGGGTAAGGATATGAGGCATGCCGCAGTATCCAAGTCCCCATGCAAGCTGGGAAAAGATTTCAACAAATGTATATGGGCGCTCTCCGTTCTCAAAAGGATTCAGGAAAGCTGCTGCTCCCCCCGGTGCTCCGCTCTGTGTCAGAAGATCACTCAGACTTCCGCTCAGTGTCAGATATGCAACCAGCGGAACGATCAGAAGACCGATCAGCATCAGTGTTCCCTGTACAAAGTCAGTTACGCATACAGCCATAAATCCCCCCATAAATGTATAACAGAGGATAACTGCTGCACCAATTGCCAGAGCTATATGATAATCAATTCCAAATACTGTGTTAAAAAGTTTACCGCCTGCTGCCAGTGCAGAAGCTGTATAAACCAGGAAAAAGATTACGATCACGATGGATGAAAGCAATAACAGGATTCTCTTCTTATCCTGAAATCTGTTCTCAAAAAATGCCGGGATTGTAAGGGAATTGTTTGCTGCGATCGTATATTTACGAAGTCTGTGTGAAATACACACCCAGTTTAATACAGTTCCGATGAACAGACCTACAGCAATCCAGATCTGTCCTGTTCCCAGTGAATAAATTGCTCCCGGAAGTCCCATTAAGAGCCATCCGCTCATATCTGATGCCTGTGCTGAAAGAGCAGCTACCCATGCATTCAGTCCACGTCCGCCCAGAAAATAATCTTCTGAGCTGCTTGTTTTTTTCATATAAACCACACCAATGACTATCATAAGCAACAGATAGGCAACAAATGCGGACAATATGACCATTGTTGTACCACTCAAATTTACTCCTCCTTTTTCTTCTTTTTTCATACACTCTGGATTTGTCAAAGTATGTTCTGTTTCCTTCACATATTTATCCAAAAACAGAATACAGTCATTTTATATACTGCAAAAAGTAACCGGGTACCACTTCTGTACCCGGCTACTTTACCACATTACCTTAGCATCACGCAAGTGTATTTCTTGTTTTTCGACATTTTTCCGCCATTTTATGAAATTATTGCAGTTACCATCCGGCAAAGACCCTCACAGCAACTGTTTTATATTTTTACACCCAAACAGGTACTCTGTCAATCAGAAATTTATCTGTTCCTGTCTGCCGGCCTGTTTACATTCTCTTTTTGCTGTATGTTTTCTGCCTGCCAGAGCGTGTCTGAAAAATGCTTTACGCAAGATGTGCGTCACAATTTGTGGGAGATTTTTGTTCGGATGAGGCGTCGTAGTGGGCTACGACAACCGAATTCGGACAAAATATACCGCAAAGTGGGGCGTGCAGATTGCGGGAATGATTTTTCAGACACGCTCCAGGGCTTTATCTTTTTTCAGATAAACATTCTTAATATAGGAAATCAGCACCTCTTCCCCATGATCATTAAGTATCCGCAGCAGTCCCTCCAGATCTCTCTTTGTCTTCGGATGGATAAACCACAGTTTTTCCTTACCTTTCAGATAATAGTCCAGAGGCTGATGCTGATCATACTTATCCCCCAGATAATTTCTGGAAGCACTGATCCTGTCCATCACCATTTCCGCAATATATTTACGGGGCATGGGCACACCATTGATGATATGCTCATCTCCCGGTGCATAATCTACCCAGTACTCAAAATGATGTTTGTTGCGCCCTTTATGATGAAGCCAGGATTTTGATATTCCTGTATCTTCTCTTTCTGCATTGTTGGGACTTCTGTCTCCCTGATAGTATTTACATCCAACCAGAAATTCCACAGGTGCATATTTGGACAGGTCATGAAGCAGTCCCTGTTTATACATACCAGCCCGGAAACAGTAATGCATAACCAACAGCTTATGTCTGGTTATTGTTTTAAAGTGCAGCCACGGATGCATCTTTCTTCTCCTCCTCTACAGCCATCAGCACCACGATCGTACGCGGTGTGACCTTCAGCTTTTTACTATAAGTTTCCTGTTCCTGCTCCAGGAAACCATTCTCTTTCACAGCACTGGTATCAATCACTTTCTTCCATTTTCTGTATCCTGCCAGATTAGGAAGCGCAAAAATACGATCTTCCCAGTGAAAGTTATATGCAACGTATATGGAAGCATCCTCGCTGCCGTCTGCCCGGTGCGCATAGGCGCCACAATACATAATTCCAAGCAGTCTGGATGTGTTCTCAGAATTCATATACCATGCGCGTTCTCCATGAAGGGAAACATCCGGCAGTCCCCTGGTCTGATAATCCACTCCGTACATTTCTCCCGGAACATGAAGAATCGGATGTTCTTTCCGGAAAGCAATGGCATTCTTTACAAACTGAAACAGGGATTCATTTTTCTTCAGTGCTTTCCAGTCAATCCATCCAACCTGATTATCCTGACAATAGGCATTATTATTTCCGTTCTGTGAATTTCCAAACTCATCCCCGCCATAGATCATAGGAACACCCTGACTGAGCAGCACCATAAGAAAAGCATTTCTGATCTGACGTTCTCTCATCTGTCTGATCTGCAGCCTTCTGCTTGGCCCTTCCACGCCACAGTTCCAGGAATAATTATAACTGCTGCCATCCTGATTATTCTCCTGATTTGCTTCATTATGTCTGTAATTATAGGTCACCATATCATTCATGGTAAAGCCATCCTGACAGGCCATATAATTAATGACTGCATAGATATTTGGATTCCTTCTGATATGGTAAGCAGCCGCTGAGACCATATCCTCGTCACTTTTCAGAAAACGGCGCATATCCTGCAAAAATCCCGGATTATACTGTGCAATACATTTGTCTTCCGGTTTCTTCTTTTTCCGGATCTGGCTCTCATCAAAATCGTGAAACATCAGCCGGGTATCACTTAAAACCCCGTCATGCATCAGCAATTTGGCAGAAACTCCCTCACCCAATACATGAAATCCGTCTACATGATAGTAAAGTTTCCAGAACTGCAATGCCCTGAGTGCTGTCACAGGATTACATTCTCGTGGAAAATACATTTCCATGATACAGGCAATTCCGGCCTGATGCAGTTTTTTAATGAATGTTTTAAACTCTTTCTCCGGATCATCTGTTGCACAGTAAGATCTCTTGGGTGCAAAATAATAGCCATACATATATCCCCAGAAATTAACACGTCCCTGTGTATGCTTCTCAGATACCATTTTCTCAGATTCAGAATTCTTACAGGTACCGCTTTCCATAAATTCATATGCAGGCATCAGTTCAATTGTATTGATACCAAGCTCTTTCCAGTACGGGATCATTTCCTCCAGTGCCTGAAAAGTTCCCTTTGTACCGGTTATCGTCCGATTCGCTTTTGTATATCCGCGCACATGCAGTTTATAAAGGATCATTTCGTGATATGGAATAGCCGGATTTTTGTCGTTCTCCCAGTCAAAAACTTCTTTTTTAAGAAATCCTCCCCTGACTTTGTGCGGATTCGTACCCACCTCTGCACCAAAGCGTTCCCGTCCCAGAATCCTGTACGCACAGGGATCAGTATACACCTTTCCATTTATCAGAAAATTGTACTCGTACTCTTTCAGATTAAAATCCGGAATATACATTGCATATACATTTCCGGTTCTGTTTTCTTCTGTAAAAGGAATCTCCACATAAGGTTTTGCTGATCTCTTTTTGTAGAGAATCAGAGATGCTCTGCTGTCTTCCGGTACCTCAACTGCAAAATTACAGCCATCTGCCAACGGATTTGCACCAGGCACAAGAGCCAGCCCCTTTTCTGTTTTCATCTTTCTGCTCTCAGCCATCTCTTTCTCTCCTTCATATTTTTTCTTGTTGCTCATTACACTTTTCAGAAGCACTATGCAACGCTATAATGCAATCTGAAGTTCTACCGGACAATGATCGGAACCCATAATTTCAGAATGGATTTCTGCACTCTCAAGCTTATCCTTCAACTGTGGAGATGTAATAAAATAGTCAATTCTCCACCCTGCATTCTTCTCTCTTGCTTTAAATCTGTAAGACCACCAGGAATATCTGCCCTCTGCATCCGGATAAAAATAACGGAATGTATCGATAAATCCACTTTCCAGCACCTTACCAAAGCATGCTCTCTCTTCATCTGTAAATCCGGCATTTTTCCGGTTGGTCTTAGGATTCTTCAGGTCGATCTCCTGATGTGCCACATTGAAATCCCCGCAGCAGATCACAGGCTTACTTTCCTGCAATTTCAACAAGTATGCCAGAAAATCCTCTTCCCAGTGCATACGGTATTCCAGTCTGCGCAGTTCACTCTGGGAATTTGGTGTATATACAGTCACCAGATAAAATTTTTCATATTCCAGGGTGATCACACGCCCTTCTTTGTCATGTTCCTCAATTCCAATTCCATACGCCACAGACAGTGGCTCTTTCTTTGTAAAAACAGCAGTTCCGGAATATCCCCGTCTGTTGGCATAATTCCAGTACTGATAATATCCCGGAAGTTCCAGCTTCACCTGCCCCTGCTGGCATTTCGTTTCCTGCAGGCAGAAAATATCCGCATCAAGTGCTGCAAAGCTCTCTTCAAACCCTTTGCCAATGCATGCACGTATACCATTTACATTCCATGAGATTAATTTCATAATCAACTGATCCCCTTTGTTTTCTTATTAGCCCTGTTCAGCATTTGCTAACGATTCTCCCCTGAACGCTTCTGGTCTATTATAGCACGTTTCATGACTGTAAAAAACATCTTTTTCTCCGGTTTCTGCTCATTGCATTTTTTTGCTGTTTCTGCTACAATGAACTGACATCAGATAAACATAGTCCCTGATAAATAAGAAAGAATGAGGAATATAAAATGAGTGACGAATTTACAGCTGGCGGATGTAACCCAAGTGACTGCGCTTCCTGCGGTGGTGGATGCAGTTCAGCCGGCGGATGCGATCCTGTTGAAAACCACAAAACAATCACCCTTACCATGGAAGACGACACAGAGGTAGAATGTGCGATCCTCACCGTTTTCCCGGTAGATGCGAAGGAATATATCGCACTTCTCCCACTTGATGAGAACGGTCAGAATGAAAGCGGCGAGGTTTATCTCTACGCATTTGCCCGTACTGAAAACGGTGATCCAATGCTTTCCAATATCGAAAGCGATGAAGAATACGCAAAAGCCGCAGTTGCTTTTGACACAGTGCTTCAGAATGCAAAAGATTCTATGGAGAAGATTGACTGATCCGTTACAGAATTTCATAAAAAATAAGAACCATCATCATTTCATAAAATGTGTGATGGTTCTTATTTTTTATCTTATAGCAATTCCATAAAATAATGCAATCAAGACAGTTCAGCAGAGTGCGAAGGACAAGGAATATACCTGCAGGCGTGCTGACGCACGGCAAAGATATCTGACACAGGACTTCACGCTATGATGGACTGGATTGTTTGCAGTAAATATAAGAGGATTACTATACAGAATTTCGTCGCAAACTGCCATAAATACTACTATGAATAAAGGTTATATATCATAAACACTGCGCACTTTCAGTCCATCCGGCTTTCCATCGAGTATCTTCACTCTGTATTCTCCTGCATTCATGTCAAAATAATTATCTTCAAGAATCAGGTCATCATTCTCATTCCGGATTTCCACACTCTTTGCATATGCTTCTGCCTTAACAACTATCTCATCTCCGTCTACGCGCACAGCCAGTCCGGGATTCAGATAGTGGAAGTATTTCGGATAGGAAAAAATCACAGTTCCCTGAGAAATAATCTGATCATTTTCCCATGCCTCATAACTTACATATTCATTAAAACAGTCAATCTGGGGAAGTTCGACCTTATCCATCCATACAGCAGACAATGCCGGTACTTCCAGCCACTGTTCTTCCTCCCTCAGAATTGTGGCATCTGTCTTTCGCACTGCCCATTTCACCAGAACCCTGTGAGCATCCAGCGTTTCATTGGTCACATTCAGACGGATGGATTTTTCAAATTCAAAATGCTGACGGTTCATATCCGCTTCCACTGTCATCCAGCTCTGTTCTTCACAGGAAAGCATTACAGGCGCAAAGAATCTCTTCGCATAATAATGAAGCGCTTTCCAGCGTCCGTAATAATCAATGGATGACCAGGAAATAACCGGCCAACAGTCATTTAACTGCCAGTAGATTGCACCCATACAACGTCCCCGGTTTCTGCGGTAATGCTCGACTCCATATCGGATTCCATCTGCCTGGAGAAGCTGAGATGCATAAACAAAATCGCTGAAGTTCTCAGGATAACGGTATGCTGCCTGCATGTATTTGGCAATTTTTCCATTTCCTCCGTAATTTCTCTGATGTTTCTCCATCACATAAGAAAATGGATTCAATTCTTTCGGATCATCTGTTACTGTTTCAAGCGTTTTTACAGACGGGAATGACTGAAAACCAAACTCAGATGCATATCTGAAGAAATATTTACGATATTCTGAAAATGGCTTATTGCCATGCCATACTTCCCAGTAATGCACATCTCCACGGTTCGGATCATTGGGTTCATCAAAGGAACCGCCTGATGACGGGCTTGCAGGCCAGTAGAAGGTATCCGGGTCGTATTCGCTGAGAACTTCCGGAATAATGCGCTCATACATAAACAGATAATCTCTCATTTCTGTCGGCTTTGTCACCCAGGTGCCCTGCTTTACAAACATTTCCATCTCATTGTTTCCGCACCACAGGGCAAGGGATGCATGATGACGGAGACGTTTGATATTATCAATAAATTCCTGACGGATATTTGCCTCAAACTCCGGTGTCAATTCATAGACAGAGCATGCAAACATAAAGTCCTGCCATACCATCAGCCCCAGTTCATCACAGAGATCAAAGAACCAGTCCTCAGGATAATAGCCGCCGCCCCAGACACGTACTGTATTAAAGTTCGCTCTCTTGCACTGAAGAAGTAATTCTCTGGTACGTTCTCTGGATGTTCTCTGCAGAAGATTGTCCTCAGGGATATAGTCAGCGCCCATGGCAAAGACTGATAACCGTTTACTTCATGAGCAAAGCTCTCGCCCCACTGGTCTTTCTCTCTATGCATGGTCAGCGCACGGAGACCGATTTTTCTGCACCAGGTGTCTACAATCTTATCTCCGGCTTTCAGGTCTACCTGCACCTGATATAACGGCTGTTCTCCCAGTCCATTTGGCCACCAGAGCTGCGGATTTTCAATCTCCATTTCATCCGGACAGTCATCCCATATGGTTTTTGTTCCATTCGGTGCAGTTACAGTCACCTGATATTCCAGTGCCTGTGCACCTTCATACCCATCTGCTTCGCTCTCTTCCTCATCAACAGTCTCCACATCTACTTCCGGAACCAGCAGGACTTTGCCATCCTTATGTACCTGACGGATATACACGCTGTCCAGTCTGGCAGTTTCAATTCCCAGAAGTGTTACAGGACGGAAGATACCTCCATCCGGCAGACATGCACCCCAGTCCCAGCCGCACATATAGTGAGCTTTGCGCAGATGCATAAATCCTTCAATTGTGTCTTCATTTCCCCTGTTTTTATATTTCTTAAATGCCTCTGCCATGAACTTCAACGGAGAGCGAATGATAACGCGTAAGGTATTTTTGCCGTTTTCAAGTAGCTCTCCTACCGGGAATTCCCAGATTCTGTGCATGTTATCAACTTTTCCAAGACAACATCCATTCAGATAAATGTCCGCAATCGTATCAATCCCGTCAAATCTCAGGATCACTTCCTGACAATCTTTAAACTGCGCTTCTTCATAATTAAATACCGTTCTGTATTCATAATCCTCCTCCATCAGTGCTTTCGCCTGATATTCATTATCCCCAAAGAACGGATCCGGCATCTTTCCGGTCTTAAGAAGTGCCGCATAAATATCCCCCGGAATCTGTGCCGGAATCCAGTCCAGTTGTCTGATATTGCACAACTGCCAGTTTTCATGAAGCTGTAATTTTATCATTTGTCTTATCCCTCTTTGATTATTTTTTACATATGTTTGCATTCAACTATATATATAATATCATACTGCCCTTTTCTAAATCAACTCTGCAAAAGAAATCATTACTGTTCACTCCGTTCACAGTAACAGGAAATCTTTTGCTTGACATTCCCGGAAATTCTATGCACAATAAAGGGAACAGAAACTATGATGTATGGAGTATATAGAAATGAAAGAAAAGTTATATACCATTCCACTTAATGATGCGGTAAATGCCAGTGACGAGTGTCCTTTCTGTTTTATTGAGCGGGAACTGGAGCAGAACTCGCTGGATTTTGTACTGGGTAACAGTTCTTCTTATATGGAAAGTGACATCCGGGATCAGACGGATAAGGCGGGATTTTGCAGGTACATATGAAGAAAATGTTTGATTATGGGAATACTCTTGGGAATGCATTGATTCTTCAGACTCATTATCATAAACTTCGGGAAGAGATGAGAAAGCAGTTTGATTCTTTTTCACTCGGAAAATCCTCGGTCCTCGCGCGTTTCCGCCGTTCAGATTCCAGCGCAGATAAGAATCCGATTGCTGCATGGACTGCTTTTAAGGATTGCAGCTGTTTTATCTGTCAGAATATTGAGGATACATTTAAACGGTATGTGGAAACTTTTTTCTGGCTGTATCGGCAGGATAATGAATTTAAAAATAAAATTCTGTGCAGTAAAGGCTTCTGTCTGCATCACTTCGGGATTCTGTGCAACGGTGCAGATAAATATCTGAATGATAAAGAAAAGGCTGAGTTTTATCCTGCCATGTTCAGGCTGATGGATGAAAACTTCCAGCGTATGGAAGAAGATCTGGTATGGCTGTCAGATAAGTTTGATTACAGAAATAAGGATGCTGACTGGAAAAACTCCAAAGATGCGCTCCAGCGTGGAATGCAGAAACTTCGCAGCGGATACCCGGCAGATCCGGTGCATAAGGCAAAATAAATTCTCTCTTAACATTTATGAAACAATATACTTCATGATCATTTGTTAAGAGAGAATTTTTTATTACATTACAACTCCATCAATTTCTATATCAGCATCCACATCCTGAGTATAGTCGATATCTTCATATCGGAATCCAAACATATGATAGAAATCTTCCCAGTAACCATCAATATCGCAATATTCCTTTACAGTGTCTGTAGTAACAGCTTTCCAGCATTTTTTTACTTCTTCCTGAATCTCCGGCGTCAGTTCGTAATCATCCATACGAATAAAACCATTCTCATCTGTCTGGAAGCCTGTTGGTGTGTAGAGTTTCTGTGTAAATAGTCTGGCAATCTGCTGAATGCAGTTTTCATGATTTCCGGCTTTTTTCATTACTTTATAGAGGATTGCAAAATACAGCGGCACAACCGGAATTGCTGCACTTGCCTGAGTTACAAGGCCTTTATTTACTGATATTACCGCACAGACATCCGGGTGTGCCTGGTTGATCTCAGACATTGTTTTCTGTAAATGCTGTTTGGCAGTTCCAATGGTTCCATGATAGTAGATTGGATAAGTCAGTTCCGGTCCGATGTAGGAATATGCTACGGTTACTGCATTCTCAGTCAGTACATCTGCTGCTTTCAGCGCATCAATCCAGTCTGCCCAGTCTTCTCCGCCCATAACTTTGACTGTGCTTAAAACCTCTTCTTCAGTAGCCGGTTCTACTGTTTTCTCTGTAATCTCATTGTTTCGCAAATCAAGACTCTTTTCTGTGAAAGCCTCACCTGTAGTCTTCAGGCAGGAGGACCAGATTTTTCCTTCAGAATCTGTACGTCTTGGCGCTGCCAGACTGTAAACTACCAGATCCACCTTTCCCAGATCTTTTTTGATCAGCTCAATTGCTTTATCTTTTATTTCTTTTGAAAAAGCATCTCCGTTGACAGTCTTGGCATAGGCACCTTTTTCTGCTGCCAGGCGATGAAATTCCGCAGTGTTGTACCATCGGTGTCGCTGTTCTTCTGCCATTTGCCTGACGTTCAAACATAATCCCAAGGGTGTCCGCACCACAGTTTTCCAGTGCGCAGATTCGTGATGCGAGGCCGTAGCCTGTAGAACATCCGATGATCAGTGCTTTTTTTGTTCCGTTTACCATTCCCTGTTTACAGGCGTAATCTGCCTGATTGCGCACACTCTCTGCACATCCCTGCGGATGTGCGGTTGTACAGATATATTCTCTTACTTTTGGCTCGATGATCATAACTTTTCTCCCTGAATTTATTTCTTTGCCTGATATTTTTTAGTCAAACGGATAAAATCATCCGCTTCGTTACTTGTTCATAATCGAATAACTGCTCCGCAGTATATACGCTTGAATTGTATGTATTGCAAATATTTTGAATCTCAAAATATTATAGCAAAGAAAAAGCAGAACGTAAAGTAAAAATCTCAGATTCTTCCCTATGTTCTACTTTTTTACATTCTAGCTCTGATTTCATCCATAAACTTTGTGAAATATGCTCCGCCAGAACATTACATTTCTTTTTCTCACTATTTCGCAGTAGTACTTCCAAATCCTCCGTTACGGATTTCTGTAGCATCATCATCTACTGTGATTCCATACTCTACAAAGATTCCCTGCATAAATCCTGTATCTGCCGGGATTGTAAGAGTTTTGTTTTCATTGGAATCATTTGTGATTTTTGAGAAAATATGCCCTTCGTTATCTGAATAGAAATAATCACTGTCAATGATACCAACTGTATTGTTCAGCTGAAGGCGGTATTTAAATCCCAGTCCGCTTCTCGGATAACATTTCAGCACCCATTCCGGCTGCATTTCCACCCGGATTCCTGTCGGGATCTTTACTGTTCCGCCTGGCTTCAGAATAAATTCTGCCGGTGCGAAAAAGTCATAGCCGGCACTTCCTGCTGTCGCTCTCTTCGGCAAACGGATAGCTTCATATACTTTCTCTGCTTCTTCCTGAGACTGTGCGAAGGTATCGATCCAGTCTGCTGTGAAGCGTTCTTTGCTTACTTTATGAAATTTCGCGATTCGTTTCATCTGTTTTTCCTCCTGTCTGGTCATGCAAAGCTGACACTCCTGCTTCGCAGTACACTCATAGCTGAATATTTGGTTACTGTTCACACACCACTATCCCGAGACATACGAGCAAAATTCCATTGACGCAGGCAATCTGGAATGAATTTGGCTACGTTACTGTGAACAGAGTGAACAGTAACAATATTTGTAATCATCACTGACTGATTCAGTAAAAAAGCAGTTCAGGTACACCTGACGCATACTTGAACTGCCTGTATATTTCTTATTTATGCAATACGACTTTCCTTCATGAAGAGTTTTGGGAACATCGATCACTCTCTGATTGCTGGAACCTTTCCATTTAAGGGAAAGTTCTTTCTTGTCCACCTCAAATTCACCGTCTACGCAGACATCCAGATAACGCACAATCTCTTCTTTGCAGATCTCCTCCCAGAGGAAACCTGTATAAAGCCAGATTGTTTTGCCAGGATATCTCCTTCTGATCTCCTTCGCAAAGGCTGTTACCTCAGTGATATTTGCCGGGTGCAGTGGATCTCCACCTGAAAAGGTAATTCCGCTCACATAATCCTTATCCAGTTCCGCAAAAATCTCCTTGCGTTCTGCCTCACCGAAAGGCAGTCCGCCGTTTGGATCCCAGGTGACAGGATTCTGGCACTCCGGACAGCAGTGATTGCATCCTGCCACCCAGAACACTACACGAAGTCCGTCGCCATTAAGCATATCGTCCTTGGTAATATTGTGATATCTCATAATTTTTTACGCTTCTTCCGGTACATCCTTCATGCTGAAACTGATTCTTCCCATCTTGTCTTTGCCAAGGCAGATAACCTTAACTTTATCACCAAGTGTGAGAACATCCTCAACACGATTGATTCTTTCTTTACAGATCTTGGAAATGTGTACCATTCCCTCTTTACCCGGTGCAAATTCAACGAATGCACCAAACTCTTTGATGCTGACAACTTTACCTGTAAAGATCTGTCCTGCTTCAAATCAGTTGCAATGATCTTAACCATGTTAGCTGCCTCATCCATGCTCTTCTGATCAACTCCACAAATAGATACCGCACCTTCGTCTGTGATATCGATCTTAACACCTGTACGCTCGATGATCGTATTGATAGTCTTTCCTCTCTGACCTACAACATCACCGATCTTCTGAGGATCGATCTGGATCTGGATGATCTTCGGAGCATATTCGCCTACAGCTGTACGGGGAGCTGCGATGCATTTCTCCATAACTTCTGTCAGGATATATTCTCTAGCTTCTTTTGTACGTCTGATTGCTTCTTCTACGATCGGTCTTGTCAGTCCATGGATCTTGATATCCATCTGGATTGCTGTGATACCGTCATGAGTTCCGGCTACCTTGAAGTCCATATCTCCGAAGAAGTCTTCAAGTCCCTGGATATCTGTCAGAACGATGTAATCATCATCTGTATCGCCTGTTACCAGACCACAGGAAATACCTGCTACCGGTTTTTTGATCGGTACACCGGCTGCCATCAGAGACATTGTGGATGCACAGATACTTGCCTGAGAAGTAGAACCATTGGATTCAAATGTCTCAGATACAGTACGGATCGCATATGGGAATTCCTCTTCGCTTGGAAGTACAGGAACTAATGCTCTTTCAGCAAGTGCACCATGTCCGATCTCACGACGTCCCGGTCCTCTGGATGGTTTTGTCTCACCTACAGAATAGGACGGGAAATTGTAATGATGCATATATCTCTTTGAAGTTTCAAATTCGTCAAGTCCGTCAAGCTTCTGTGCTTCTGCAAGAGGAGCCAGAGTTGTGATGGTACAGATCTGTGTCTGTCCACGTGTGAACATAGCAGAACCATGTACTCTCGGGATAATATCTGTCTCTGCTGCCAGAGGACGGATCTGAGTAATGGCACGACCATCAGGACGTTTGTGGTCTTTTAAGATCATCTTGCGGACAGTCTTCTTCTGGTACTGATATACAGCCTCACCCAGAACTGCAAGCCACTCTTCCTTGTCGGCAAAAGCTTCTTTCAGTTTCTCTGTTACCTGACGGATATTTTCTTCTCTTGTCTGTTTATCGTCAGAGAATACGGCAACTTCCATTTCTGCAGGAGGTACGACCTCTTTGATCGCTGCGAAGAGTTCTTCCGGAACTGCACATGATTCGTAGCTGTGTTTCGGTTTTCCGCATTCTTCTACGATCTTATCGATAAATTTGATGATCTCCTGGTTTACTTCATGAGCTTTATAGATAGCTTCGATCATCTTGTCTTCCGGAACTTCTTTTGCGCCGGCTTCGATCATGATTACTTTCTCTCTTGTGGAAGCTACTGTAAGCTGAAGGTCAGATACATCTTTCTGTGCCATGGTAGGGTTGATGATATATTCACCATTGATCAGACCAACCTGTGTGGTAGCACACGGACCATCAAACGGAATATCGGAAATGCAGGTTGCAATAGAGGAACCAAGCATAGCCGGAATCTCCGGATTACACTCAGGATCAACAGACATAACCATGTTTACCAGTGTTACGTCGTTCTGTAGTCCTTCGGAAACAGAGGACGCATTGGTCTGTCGATCACGCGGGAAGTAAGGATTGCATGCTCGCTTGCTTTTCCCTCTCTCTTGTTAAATCCTCCGGGGATTTTGCCTACTGCATACATTTTCTCTTCATATTCAACGCTTAACGGGAAGAAATCAATTCCTTCTCTTGGCTCTTTGGATGCTGTTGCTGTAGATAAAACTGTAGTATCACCATAGTGCATTAATGCAGCACCGTTTGCCTGTTTTGCAACGCGGTTAATATCTACTGTTAAGGTTCTTCCGGCTAATTCCATGGAATAACTTTTGTACATACGTTCATTCTCCTTTTTTCATATTCTGGTTATTATTTTTTCAAATCTTTCTGTGAATTTTTGCCTTCCCCCAATCAGGACAGATATTCCTGTATCAGACGGCAATTTTCAAATTTACATGGTATTACAATGTCACATTAAAACAGGAGTCCGAAACAACTGAAAAAACTACTTTTTCAGTTATTTTGCAAAATAATCTTTTCAGTAGTCTCGGAAATAACTCCTGCTGCGTTTCATAGTTTCTGAATACGCATTGCATACACATTAAAACAGCAATTCCACTTGCATAAAAAGGGAGGCGGATGGAAATCCGCCCCCTTCCGCATACTAAAAGGCTATTATTTTCTTAAGCCTAATTTTTCAATCAGTGCACGGTATCTTTCGATGTCTGTTTTCTTCAGGTAAGCTAACAGTCCACGTCTCTGACCTACCATTTTCAGAAGACCACGTCTGGAGTGATGATCTTTATGGTTGCTCTGTAAATGCTCTGTAAGTTCCTGGATTCTTGCTGTAAGAACTGCAACCTGTACTTCCGGTGATCCTGTATCGCCTTCAGTTCTTGCATATTCTTTCATGATCGCTGCTTTCTTTTCTTTTGAAATCATTGTGATTTCCTCCTGTATTCTATAATTATTATTGATTGACCGCCACACATTAAGAGATGGTCGGAGCGTCCGGTCCCTGAACATGGGCTAAATTCACCTTGGTTAGTATAGCACATTGATTCTGGCGTGTAAACCTCTTTTTTACAAAGTTTCAAAATATTCCTGTCCCTTCACAGCATCCCTCTCCAGCTGTGCCTTCAGTGCCTCCAGCGAAGAAAACTTCTGTTCAGGTCTGAGGAATTTTTTGAAATCTACCTTGCAGTATTCCCCATACAGATCTTCATTGCAGTCAAACAGATATGTTTCCACACCAATAAACTTCTCGCCGCCAACAGTAGGCTTATGACCTACATTGGTAATTCCCTGATAACTTCTGTCTCTGAAATGGGATACTGTAATATAAACCCCGTTTGGAGGCATCAGTTTCTCTACCGGAGGGATCAGGTTGGTGGTCGGAAGCAGATATTTATGTCCCATTCCACGTCCATGTTCAACGATTCCTTCTACTGAGAAATCTGTTCCCATAAGGAAACGGAATTTTTCCATATTTCCTCTGTTCAGTTCTTCCCTGACAAAAGTACTACTAATCTTACGGCGTCCGTCCATTTCTTTTGGCAGGACTTCCGTATGAAATCCATATTTCTTTCCGAACTCTTTGAGCATGGCAGGAGTTCCTTTCCGCTCATAGCCAAAACGGAAATCCTCTCCAACTGCCACATAGGAAACCTGCAGATCTCCTATCAGTATTTCTTTTATAAAATTCTCTGCTTTCATGTGCCGTATTTTCTCTGTGAGCGGACATTCCAACAGTATATCCACTCCCATTTCTTCCAATATACGACATCTCTCTTCCTTTGTGAGGATTGTTCTTGAGGCAGTTCCAAGCGCAAGTACAACCGCCTGTGCACCTTCCTGTTTCTGCTCAATAATTTTCTCAACCAGTTTCTGATGTCCGCGGTGTATGCCGTCAAACTTCCCAAGTGTTACCGCACTGTGTGAAATTCTGGGAAAATCATTCTCAATCCTTAAATATTCCATCATGTCTCCTAAAACATTTTTACAGGGAAATACCTGTTTCTTTTCTCGTCCCACTGGTAAACTCCGGCAAAACCGCCTTCACTGCTGCACATACGGATCCATCCGTTTTTCTCCTGTGCATCGACCAGTGCCTGTACAAGAGGATTTCCATTAGCCAGAAGTCTGTCCCCTTCTTTTGTACAGCATACCCTTGGATACTCTGCAAGAATCTCCTCAATACCGAGGATTTACTCTCTATGGTTCCTTCCTGCACTGCCTCTTCTGTCTGCGCCAGGGTAATGGCATCATCCAGTGTAAATCTGCCCACCTTTGTCCGCAAAAGACTTTCCATGCAGCTCCACAGCCCAGCTTTTCCCCTATATCATGGCACAGAGTACGGATATAGGTTCCCTTGCTGCAGGTCACACGAAAACGCACCAGCGGAAAACTGATATCCAGAATTTCTATCTCATAAAAATGTACAGGTCTTGGTTTACGCTCCACAGTCTTGCCCTCTCTGGCAAGTTCATAGAGTTTCTTTCCATTGACCTTCAGTGCTGAATACATTGGCGGCACCTGCATATAGTCTCCCACAAAAGAACTGACCACTGTGCAAAGCTCTTCTTCTGTAACGGAAAGCTCTGTAGTCTGTGAGAGAACAGTTCCGCTCATATCCTGGGTATCCGTAACAACACCCAGACGCATCACTGCCTCATAAGTTTTCTCTTTATCTGTGATCATATCCACCAGACGGGTTGCTTTTCCCAGAGCCACCGGGAGAACTCCTTCTGCATCCGGATCAAGAGTTCCGGTATGTCCGATTTTCTTCATATGAAGGATTCCCCGAAGCTTTGCCACCACATCATGGGAAGTGAATCCTTTTTCCTTACGGATTACAATTACTCCATCCATCAGACTTCCTGCTCCTGAAACTGTTTGCAGATCTGTTCTGTCACATTGTTGATCACATCATACACAGAACCCTGAAGATCACATCCTGCTGCTCTCATATGACCGCCGCCGCCAAAATATACTGCAATCTTGCTTACATCCACATTTCCGTTGGAACGCAGGGAAACTTTGAAAGACTGAGTTTCCACTTCATAGATAAACATGGCAACTTCCACTCCCGCTGTAAGGCGAAGCTGACTGACGATACCGTCCAGATCCTTGCCATCCACACCATAGAACTCCATGTCTCTTTTTTTAAGATATCCGATAATACATTTTCCATCCAGAAGCAGGATACTCTCTGCAAGAACACGCCCCATTACCTGATTCTGCACATAAGTTTTCTGATAGAAAGATTCGTCAATGATCTTACTGAAATTGAATCCTGTCTTCATCAGTTCCCCGGCAATACGCATGGTCTCCGGTGAAGTTGAAGAGTACTGAAATACCCCTGTGTCATGAACCATTCCCGTATAGATCGGCACTGCAATGGTACGGACCACTTTCTCAGGATCAAAAAGCCCATAGAGAACTTCACAGGCAGAACTTACCTCTCCCCTGATATGATTCACCTGTGCAAATCCGGAGTTACTGATATGATGATCAATACATGCTGTTCTTTTTGCAGTGTCAAAGTATGGACCTGCAATGGCAAGTCTGTCTCTTGCACTTACATCACAGGTAACAAAAAGGTCGTACTCTTTGTCACCGTCCAGCTCTGTTTTAATCTCATCCATACAGTCAATATGTCCGAAAACAGGTTTGGGATTATCCAGGTACACATCTGCCTGAATTTCCGGATAATAGGTTTTTACATATAAATATAACGCCATACAGGAACCAACGCAGTCACCATCCGGACGGATATGTCCGCCGATTCCCATTGTTTTCACACCTTCCAGTATTTCCGCAATATTTTCCATGTTCTCATCCTCTTTTAATTCTCATCCTGCTCCTCATCCTGTCTGTGGGAGTTGCTGTCTTTCTTGGTAACATCATCAATAAGCTTTGACATATTTACACCATACTCAATAGATTCGTCCAGGATAAAACGGATCTCCGGTGTATTTCTCAGGTTTAAATTACGCGCCAGCTGGCGTCTGATGTAGCCTTCTGCACTGTTCAGACCTTTGATCGTCGCTTCCTTTGCTTCTTTTTCACCCAGCACACTGATATATGCTCTGCAGGTTTTCAGATCAGGAGCCACTTCTACAGCCATGACAGAAGTCATCGGATGAATACGCGGGTCCTTGATCTCGTTGCGGATAATGGTGCTGAGTTCCTTCTGGACTTCCCCATTGATCCGGGTATTCTTAATACTGTTTTTCTCATTTTAAGTTTTACTCCTATATATCCAGCAATTCTGTTAAATACTGTGAGCAATCCGGATCATCAACTATCCCGGTCACATTATTCTCTGAATTACCACAATCAAGTCAAGGTGCGCACCACACTGTACCTGACACTATGAACCGCGCACCTTACCTTTATAAACCATTACTATCTCGGTACTTCTACCATGATATAAGCTTCTACTTTATCTTCCTCTTTCACATCGTTAAATCCGTCAAATACAAGGCCACATTCGTATCCTGCCTTAACTTCCTTAACATCGTCTTTGAATCTCTTCAGGGATGCAAGCTCACCTTCAATACCTGCTCGCCTTCTCTGGAAATACGAACCTTGCAATTTCTCTGGAAAATACCATCCAGAATGTAGCTTCCTGCAATCGTACCAACGCCGGATGCTTTGAACAGCTGACGTACTTCCGCATGACCGATAACTTCTCCTCAAATATAGGATCAAGCATACCCTTCATGGCAGCTTCTACATCTTCGATTGCCTGATAAATAACTCTATACAGACGAAGATCTACACCTTCCTGCTCAGCAAGCTGTTTTGCGGTTGCATCCGGACGGACATTAAAGCCGATAATGATCGCATTTGATGTAGCCGCAAGACTTACGTCAGACTCATTGATTGCACCAACACCGCCATGGATCACCTTTACAACCACTTCTTCGTTGGAAAGTTTGGTCAGACTCTGTTTTACAGCTTCCACAGATCCCTGTACATCTGCTTTGACAATGAGCGGAAGTTCCTTCAGATCGCTTGCCTGAATCTGATCAAAGAGATTATCCAGAGATAATTTGCCCTTAGTCTCCTCAAGAAGACGGTTCTTGTTCTCAGATACAAATGCACCTGCAAAGTTCTTGGCTTCCTTATCACTGTCAAATGCAAGAAGAATTTCACCTGCATTCGGCACATCACCAAGTCCCAGGATTTCTACAGGAGTAGAAGGACCTGCTTCTTTGATTCTGCGTCCCTTATCATCCATCATGGCACGAACCTTACCATTGCATGCTCCTGCTGCAATAAAGTCTCCTACATGAAGAGTACCTTTCTGGACAAGAATCGTGGCGACCGGACCTTTACCTTTATCAAGCTGAGCCTCGATCACAAGACCTCTTGCAGAACGGTTCGGGTTTGCCTTTAATTCACATACCTCGGCTGTAAGAAGGATCATCTCAAGAAGAGTATCAATTCCCTCTCCTGTATGTGCGGATACAGGAACAAAAATCGTGCTTCCGCCCCAGTCTTCCGGGATCAGTTCATATTCAGAAAGTTCCTGTTTTACACGCTCAACATTAGCACTTGGCTTATCAATCTTGTTGATTGCAACTATGATCTCAACGCCTGCCGCCTTCGCATGCTGATAGCCTCTACTGTCTGAGGCATCACACCATCATCAGCTGCTACGACCAGAACTGCGATATCTGTGGAGTTTGCACCACGCATACGCATAGCTGTGAAAGCTTCATGTCCAGGTGTATCCAGGAATGTGATCTTCTGTCCGCCAACCTCTACTACAGAAGCACCGATGTGCTGTGTGATACCGCCGGCTTCTCCACGTGTTACATTTGTCTTACGGATTGCATCCAGAAGAGATGTTTTACCATGGTCAACGTGCCCCATAACACAGACTACAGGTGGTCTTGAAACCATATCTTTTTCGTCTTCTTCATCCTCTTTGAGGAGTTCTTCGATAACGTCTACCTTCTCTTCCGGTTCTGCGATGATATCATATTCCAGAGCAATCTCCTGAGCTTTCTCAAAATCGATCTCATGGTTTACGGTAACCATCATACCCTGCATAAAGAGCTTCTTCACAATTACTGACGGCTGCATTTTCATAGCTTCTGCCAGTTCGCGGATCGTCATCTTCTCTGGAAGTGTGATTTCCTTAACCTCAGGTTTCTTCTCTTCCTGTTTTGGCTGCGGAGCCGGTTTCTGCAGAGCTTTCGGGATTCTGGAATTCTTATTGAATCCACCCTGATTTGGTCTGCGTCCGCCACTCTGTGTCTTATCAAAATCTTTTTTCTTGTTTTTGTTCTCTCTGTCTCTTTCTCTCTTGCTGTCTTTGGAAGTCTTTGTCAGTTCCGGTGCAAATGCCATATCGTCATTCTTTCTTGTATTCTGGCGCTGTCCCTGACGTCCCTGACTGCCGCCGAAGCGTCCGTCACGTCCTTCACTTCTGTTTCCGTCCGGACGACCCTGGCCATTGCCCTGCGGTCTTCCTCCCTGACGGTTTCCATCTCCCTGTGGTCTTCCCTGTCCGAAACGTCCTCCCTGACGATTTCCATCGCCCTGGAATCTTCCGCCCGGACGGCCCTGACCATCGCCCTGGGATCTTCCTGTCCGAAACGTCCTCCCTGGCGGTTATCTCCCTGGGATCTTCCTTCACCCTGAGGTCTTCCCTGACGGTTCTGTCCGTCCGGTCTTCTGTTGCCTGTACCTGGGCGGTCATTATTATTTCTTCTTGGTCTGTCACCGTCTGTTCTTGAACTGTCGGAATTTCTTCCTTCTGCATTTCTTGGTGAACCTGTTCTCTCGCCTTCAGCTTTCACAGGTTTCTTTCTTGTTTTTCCTCCGTCGCTTGCATTCTGTGCATGAAAAACGCGGATAATATTTTTTTTCTTTTTAGGTGTTTCAGTTTTATCTCCTTCTGATTTTGCTGTTACAACCTTTTCTTCTGTCTTGGGAGTCTCCAATTTCGTAATATGCTCCTTTCCCCTGTTATTATTGTCTTTTCTGAATCTATTCTTTACTTCCGAAACCGCAGGCTCATCCACCATACTCATATGGCTTCTCACATCAACGCCTTTTGATTTCAGAAACTCGATTACTTCTCTGTTCTGTCGTCCAAGCTCTCTGGCCAGCTCATGTACTCTTAATTTTGACAATCGCTATACCTCCTTCATGATTGCTTTCGCAAAGTTCTCATCCTGGACAGCCAGACAGGCGCGGTACTCCTTTCCCATTGCTCTGCCTAAGCTCTCTTTATCTGAGAAGAAGAAAATCGGAACTTCATAAAAACTGCACATATTCCTGAATTTCTTCTTTGTATTCTCGGAGGCATCCTCAGCAACGATCACAAGCAGTCCTTTTCCGGTCTTTACAGATTTCTCTGTGGAAAATTCTCCGCTTACGGTCTTGCCTGCTTTGGTAGCCAGCCCTATCAGCGACAGTACTCTGTTATTTTTCAATATCTTCCAGCTCCTTCTTAAGTCGTTCGTATACCTCATCCGGAACCGCAGTTTTCAGTGAACGCTCAAGTCCATGATTTTTAATCGCTTTATCCAGACATTCTCTGGAAAGACACAGATATGCGCCTCTGCCGTTTTTCTTACCGGTAGTATCAAGCACGATCTCATCTTCTGTAGTCTTAAGAACTCTGAGCATCTCTTTCTTGCTTTTCATTTCCCTGCAGCCGGTACACTGGCGCATGGGAATCTTATTCTTCGTCTTCATTCTCTCCTGCTTCCTGAGCCTGTGGCTCTTCTTCTACAGGAACTTCCTCTGAAACTTCTTCTGCTTCGGTTTCTTCTGTCAGGGAATCTTCTGCTGAAGTTTCCTCTGCTGATGCCTCAGCTGCATCTTCTGCAGTCTCGTCATCATCATAATCATAGAAATCACCGGCTTCTTTTGCCTGAGTCTCACTCTTGATGTCAATCTTAAATCCTGTAAGTCTTGCAGCAAGACGTGCATTCTGACCTTCTTTACCGATTGCAAGGGACAGCTGATAATCAGGAACAACTACCAGAGCTGTCTTCTCATCAGGATCTGCCATAACTGCGATAACCTTTGCAGGGCTCAATGCATTCTCGATCAGGATCGCAGGATTCTCATCCCAGTTGATGATATCGATCTTCTCACCGCGAAGTTCCTCAACTACTGCATTGACACGTGCGCCGTTCATACCTACGCATGCACCAACTGCATCTACATCCGGATCGTTGCTCCATACAGCGATCTTTGTACGGGAACCGGCCTCACGTGCGATGCTCTTGATCTCAACAGTTCCGTCTTTTACTTCTGCAACTTCTGACTCAAAGAGACGTTTCACAAGTCCCGGATGAGTTCTGGATACCAGAATACGAGGTCCCTTCGGGGTATCCTTGACTTCAAGAATATACACCTTTATTCTCTCTGTCGGCTGGAAGGTTTCCCCTTTCACCTGTTCATTCTCACTTAATACTGCATCTGCCTTACCAAGATTGATGCTTACATTCTTGCCCATCACACGCTGTACAATACCGGTTACTACTTCTTTTTCTTTTCCATAGTATTCATCATACAGCACTTTACGTTCTTCCTCACGGATTTTCTGCAGGATAACGTTCTTTGCATTCTGTGTCGCAATACGTCCGAATTCTTTAGACTGAATCGGAACCTGTATCATGCCTCCGATCTCAGCTCTTGATGTGATTTTCAAAGCATCTGCCAGAGAAATCTCCATTGCAGGATCCTCTACGTATTCTACGATACTTCTGTCTGCATACACTGAAAAATCGCAGGTTTCCGGATTAATAGTTACATGTACATTGTCAGCTTTTCCAAAATGGTTCTTGCAGGCCTGGATCAGAGACTGCTCAATTGCCTCAAGCAGAGTATCTTTGCTGATACTCTTCTCCTTTTCAAGGATATCCAGTGCCTCCTTTAACTCTCTGCTCATTTTTTCTTATCCTCCCGAATTAACTAAAACTCTATTGCGAGGCGTATCAGGGCTGTGTCTTTCTTATCAAAAACACGCTCGGTTCCATCCTCATCGATTGTCACACTGTTACTATCATATGCGGTCAAAATCCCGCAGAACTCTTTTTGCTTCTCGATTGGCCGATAGGTACGGATTTCCACCAGTTTTCCCATGTTTCTCTCAAAGTCTTTGTCTTTCTTCAGCGGTCTGTCCAGTCCCGGTGAACTGATCTCCATGATATAACTGTCTTCGATAAAATCATTCTCATCCAGTTTGTCACTGAAAGCTCTGCTGACTGTCTCACAGTCATTTACTGTAATTCCGCCTGGTTTGTCAATGTATCCTCTCAGATACCAGTTTCCTGCTTCCTTTACATATTCTACATCAACCAGTTCAAAGCCGTTAAGTTCTACGATCGGTGCCAGAAGTTCCTCTGCGCGCTTTTCATACTCTTCCCGTCTGCTCATTTTCCCACCTGCCTTTCCATGCAACAAATAAGAGTGGCTCACGCCCACTCCTTTGTCAACAAGTTCTAATTTAGATGTATTGTAACACCAATTCCCGGCAATTGCAAGGCTTTTCCTGCAAAAACCTTGATTTTAGCGGATTTGTTGGTTTTATATACGTGGTTTTGTTCCTTTACTGTCCCGTTTGGACAGTTTTATCCTGTTGAGAACATAGGGTTTATCATGATAAGTAATGGTATATTCCTGGCGGCTTTCCAGAAGATATGCATGATCCAGCTTATCTCCTTCTGCCAGTTTCATTCCACGTACCCCGATAGATGTTTTCTTCATAGCAGAAATATCCTGTTTCTGAAATCTTAAGAAATATCCGCCTTCACTCTGGAATACCACCTGTTCCATTTCATCCGCAGAACCCACAAAGATCAGAGAATCCTCTTCAGCAAGTTTCGTAGACACGATCGTTCTCTTCGCCACATCAAACTCTGCACCACTCACCAGCTTGCACATGGATGCAGCAGTGACAAACAGAAGTGTATTTTCTTTTACAGATGCCAGTGGTGCTACATAGAGCATACGTTCCTGTGCACTGTCATAATTGCTCAGATTATCTGCCGGTGTCCCCTTATCCCTGAAACGAACCAGCGGAATATCTGCCACCTTGATACTGTGCATCTTTCCATTATCTGTAAAGATACAGATCTTATCTGTATTCATACAGTTAAACACATATTTGTTCTCTGCATTGGCAGCTTCTTTATTTCTCTCATATGCAGACTTATCAATGGTCCGCATATATCCGAAGCGGTCCATAAGGAATGTGACTTCCATTTCTTCCATCTTCTTTTCCTCATAGACAACTTCTTCTGCATTCTCGATCACTGTGCGGCGTTTCGTACCGTATTCTTTCTTGATCTGATCCAGTTCTTTCATGATCACTTCTGCCATGGAATCATAATTATTCAGGATATCTTCATAAATGGCAATGTTCTTCATTGTTTCTGCATAGTCTGCCTGAAGTGCCTCGATCTCCAGACCGATCAGTTTGTACAGACGCATATCCAGGATCGCAGCTGCCTGTTTTTCTGAGAAATGCAGCTTCTGCGCAGCTTTCTCGCTTGATTTGCTCTTGAACCTGATTCCTTCTGTCACACCGTCAACCAGGCATTTCTTTACCTGTTCTCTGTTCTTGCTTCCTCGCAGGATCTCGATGATCAGGTCGATCACATCACATGCCTTGATCAGACCTTCCTGGATTTCTTTCTTCTCCTGCTCTTTATTCAGAAGTGTGGTGTACTTTCTGGTCGTGACATCGAATACGAAATCTACGTGATGCTCGATCACCTGCTTCAGACTCAGAGTCTCCGGTCTGCCATCCGCAACTGCCAGCATATTCACGCCAAAAGTATCTTCCAGCTTTGTCTTCTTGTAGAGCATATTGGTAAGATTCTCTACATCTGCGTCACGCTTCAGGTCAAGAACAATACGGATTCCCTCTTTGGAAGACTGATTGGAAATATCCACGATATCTGTTGTCTTCTTGTTTTCCACAAGAGACGCAATATCATTCAGGAATTTTCCGATATTTGCACCGATCATTGTGTAAGGAATCTCTGTGATCACAAGCTGCTGTCTGCCGCCTTTGAGCTTCACTGTCTCCACCTTACCTCTGACACGAAGCTTACCTGTTCCTGTCTCGTAAATCCTGAGCAGGTCATCTTTATTTACTACCAGACCACCTGTCGGGAAATCCGGTCCCTTGAGATAGCGCATCAGCCCTTTGACACTGATGTCATTATTCTTCATATATGCTTTTACCGCATCTACCACTTCACCCAGATTGTGAGGCGGAATACTGGTTGCCATACCGACCGCAATACCATCCGCCCCGTTTACCAGCAGATTCGGGATTCTGACAGGAAGTACCACCGGTTCCTTCTCTGTCTCGTCAAAGTTCGGCATAAAATCTACTACATTCTTATCCAGATCTTCGAGGAAGACATCCTGTGTCAGTTTCTCCAGTCTGGCTTCTGTATATCGCATGGCCGCTGCACCGTCGCCCTCGATGGAACCGAAGTTTCCATGTCCGTCAACCAGTGTTTTGCCTTTCTTAAAATCCTGAGCCATTACCACAAGTGCTTCGTAGATCGAACTGTCACCATGGGGGTGATATTTACCCATGGTGTCACCTACGATACGGGCACATTTTCTGTATGGTCTGTCATAACGGATACCCAGTTCATACATATCATACAGGGTTCTTCTCTGTACAGGCTTCAATCCGTCACGCACATCCGGCAGGCTCTGGAGATAATAACACTCATGGCATAATCTATATAGGATTTCTGCATGACCTCCGCATAGTCGGTAGGAATCACATTCTCCTGTTTTGTTTCCATTTAATTTCTTTCCTCCATCTCAGACACATATCCATGTATCTGTCTTAATTTCCACATAACACTCCGGCGAAATCAGATGTCCAGCTCTGCATCCTGTGCATGCTCATAGATAAATTTCTTTCTCGGCGGGACATCGCTTCCCATCAGAATCTCTGTCACGCTTGATGCAAGTCTCGCATCTTCAATCTCCACCCGCTTCATCATTCTAGTTTCCGGATTCAGAGTCGTCTCCCAGAGCTGCTCCGCATCCATCTCGCCCAGACCTTTATATCTCTGAAGAGTAAAGCTTCCCGGCTTATGGGCACGTCTGTATCTCTCCAGTGCCTTATCATCGTACAGGTATTCCTCCTGCCCCTTCTTAGGCATGACTTTATATAATGGCGGCATGGCAATATACACATGTCCCTCAGTAATCAGATCCGGCATGAAACGATAGAATAAAGTAAGGAGCAGTGTGGAAATATGCGCCCCATCCACATCGGCATCAGCATGATCACAATCTTGTCGTAGCGAAGCTTCGTAATATCAAAGTCATTTCCGTATCCTTCGGAGAATCCACATCCGAATGCATTGATCATGGTCTTGATCTCCGCATTGGCAAGCACTTTATCAATGGTTGCTTTCTCCACATTCAGGATCTTGCCTCTGATAGGAAGGATTGCCTGATAATTACGGTTACGGGCAGTCTTTGCGGAACCTCCCGCAGAATCTCCCTCTACGATAAAGATCTCACACTGGGAAGGATCCTTTTTTTCACAGTTTGCCAGCTTTCCGTTAGAATCAAAGGAATATTTCTGCTTTGTCAGAAGATTCGTCTTCGCCCTCTCCTCTGTTTTACGGATCTTTGCTGCTTTCTCTGCGCAGGAAGGATGGTCTTAAGAGTCTCCAGATTTCTGTCAAAATAAGTACCATCTGCTCTCCTACAACCTTTCCGGTTGCGCGTGATGCATCCTGATTATCCAGCTTTGTCTTGGTCTGTCCCTCGAAACGAGGTTCCGGATGCTTGATGGAAACAACTGCTGTCATTCCGTTACGGATATCTGCACCTGTGAAGTTCGGATCCTTGTCTTTAAGAACACCAATCTCTCTCGCATAAGTATTCATGACTGTAGTAAATGTAGTCTTAAATCCGGTCAGATGAGTACCGCCCTCTGCATTGTAAATGTTATTACAGAAGCCCAGTACATTCTCACGAAATTCATTGGTAAACTGGAATGCCACCTCTACCTGAATGCCGTCTGCTTCCCCTTTCAGGTAAACCGGATCATGCAGGACTTCTGCACTGTGGTTCAGATCCTTGATAAATCCAATGATACCGTCCGGCTCATGATAGGTAATATCCTCGACCTCTGCACCTCTTTTATCCTCAAAGCGAATAGTCAGTTCCGGATTCAGATATGCAGTCTCATGAAGTCTGCTCTTTACTTCTGTTGCTGAGAATCTGGTCTTTTCAAAAAATCTCCGGATCCGGCAGGAAATTGATACTGGTTCCGGTCTGTCTGGTCTTACCCAGCTTCGGCAACAACCCTTCCTCAAGTTCAATGGTCGGGATTCCCCGTTCATAGTGATCATGATGCACATATCCGTCACGACTGATCTTAATGTCCAGATATGTAGACAGGGCATTCACAACCGAAGAGCCTACTCCATGAAGTCCTCCGCTGGTCTTATAGGCAGAATTATCAAATTTACCGCCTGCATGAAGAGTTGTAAATACAAGTCTCTCTGCCGATACTCCTTTCTCATGCATATCTACCGGGATTCCTCGTCCGTTGTCTGTTACTGTACAGGAACCATCTTTCTCCAGAACTACATGGATCAGACTGCAGTATCCTGCCAGATGTTCATCTACTGCGTTATCTACAATCTCATAAATGAGATGATTTAATCCTTTTCGTGAAACACTTCCGATGTACATTCCCGGACGCTTACGAACCGCCTCCAGACCTTCCAGGACAGAGATGCTCCCTGCATCATAGGTGTTTTTCTTTGCCATGTCTGTTACATTTCCTTTCTTTCTATCAACCGGATTGCTTACTGTAAATCCGGGAATGATTTTTTGCATTACAAACACTTGTTCGTATTATAACCCAGTTTTTATTCTTTTTCAAGTGCGAACTTTCCCTTGTCAACGGAATAAAACACAAAAATAATCAGAACCGAAATTCTGATCCTTTTCTGACTGTAAGCCTGTTCTGTTATAATTTGAGTGCATTTATCTTATCATTGGTTTTTTCAGCTGTCAACTGTTTCATTTGCCCGCAAGGCTGATTTGCATTATCTTTACAGTAGAAATATCTGTAAGAAACAGAAGCTATTTCTTTGTCTTGATTTTCTTAATTGCGGAGTATGGACTGCAAACTCTGGATTTAAGGAAGAACAGGAAAATAATCGTCCAAAATGGACTTGATAAATAGTCATAGATGCTGTATAGTAAAAAATGTAAACGATAATCTATACTTTCTTATAAGTGATTTTTCAGGCAATATCTGCCACTGATTCCAAAGATAAAAATACATAATTTTAAAGAAATTAAGTGTTCAATAAAACTCGTCAAAATGTTATAATATAAGTACAAAAAGGAGTGTTATATGAATAATACGATTTTTGATGATGTATTCCGTACAATGATTGAGAAGATGCCATACCTGGCAGTGCCGCTGATCAATGAGGTATTCCATACATCATACCCGGAAGATGTGAAGATCACACAGCTTCGCAATGAACATCAACAGGAGGATGGAGAGATCATTACAGATTCCTGTCTGCTGATTGGAAGGAAAATGTACCATATCGAGTGTCAGAGTACAGATGACATGACAATGGTAATAAGGATGATCGAATATGATTTTGCAATTGGCATAGAACATGCTGAAAAGCAGGGGCGCAGATACCGGATAGAATTTCCAAAGTCCTGCGTACTGTTTCTGAGAAGTTCAGAGAACACGCCGGATTATCTGGAAGCAGATGTAGTTTTTCCAGATGGAAATACATATTTATATTCCATACCTGCTATAAAAATGGCTGATTATACAAAAGACAGCATCTTTGAAAAAAACCTGTTAATGCTGTTGCCATTTTATATTATGAGATACGAGAAAAAAGGACATGATTTTAATAACAATCCGGAATTATTCCAGATGCTTTTAAACGAATATGAAGATATCAGGGTAAATTTGGAAAAGGAACTGACGGAGACAGGTAAATCGGAACTGTATACAGATTTGACAAAGTTAATTGTAAAGATTGCGGATTATATTTCCGTAAGGAGGAAGATGTACGGAAAGGAATAGGTGATATTATGGGCGGAAAAGTTCTGGAACTGGAATCTGAAAGACTTAAAGCTGAGGGACGTACAGAAGGAGAAGCAATTGGACAGGCAAGGGGTGAAACTCGACTTGGAAGCCTGATTACTCGATTACTTCAGGATCAGAGAACTGAAGAAATCCCGATTGTATCAACAGACGCCAAAAGACGTGAGCAGTTATATAAAGAATACAATCTCTAAGAAAAATGGCAGGAGAAAAGGCAGATGCCTTTCCTCCTGTTGTCGTCATATATGTTTTATTTTTGATTTTTATTGGCAAATTACAAGTTGATTTTTCAGGCAGATTTCATTCAGAATCCTGTAAGAAACAGAAGCTATTTCTTTGTCTTGAACTTCTTCATTGCGGAGTATGGACTGTAAACTCTGGATTTATCCTTGGAGGTCTTATTCCAGGAACGTACTGTCACATACCAGGTGCCTTTCTTTATGTTTGTAAAGGTTACAGTTACGGTATTTTTGCCTTCTGTACGTTTCACATATTTTTTAACCGGATATTTCTCACCTGCGGAAGTCTTGTATTTGGTTCCAAGCAGGATCTCATAACCTGTGGCATTTTTGCATTTTGTGTAAGTAATAGTCACGGTGTTTCCTTTTACAGTAATATCCCTGATCTTTGGCTGCTGTGGTGTGACAACAGTGATCTTAATCTTCTTAATCTTTGTCCAGGAACCATAGACCTTATTGCCCTGTGCATCCAGAGCCCAGCTTCGGGCTGCCACATACCAGGTACCTTTGAAAGATATTTGAAAGATGCCTGTGGCTTGCCGGTTGAGGAAACTGTTTTGCTGAACTTCCGGTTTTGAGCATATCTGATTTCTTGCTGATCACGAAGTCATAACCCTGAGCACCTGCACATCCTTTGGAAAGTTTGACAGTAAGCTTGTTTCTGTCAATGGAATGGCGGGAAATC
>ENA-OQDF01000079-OQDF01000079.1-human-gut-metagenome-genome-assembly--contig:-NODE-79-length-31283-cov-2.889299_pt1 | contig 31283 bp, 42 predicted proteins | sample MGYA00242769_ERZ504597 | MGnify/ENA primary metagenome ERZ504597 (study PRJEB26092, sample SAMD00036305) | human gut metagenome | host: Homo sapiens | study: EMG produced TPA metagenomics assembly of...
TAGGTCATCACAAGCTTCTGTCTATCTTCCATCCTGTCTGCATCGATTCCGTCTGTGCTGTAATAAAGATTATCTTTGTACTTTCCGATAAATACAATATCCGCTCCATCTACTCTGGCACTTTTAATTCATAGTTTTTATCAGTACCAAACAGTGATATATGGTCTTCGATCTTTCCCAGACTGATGGTTACCGGTGCACCATCTATAGGATTTCCGGTTTCGTCAACATATTCCACACAGTCTGTATATGGTTCTTCCCCATTGGCAAGTTCTTTTTGATCTCCGCATCCAGTACCTCCACCTTCAGGCTGTCCGGGATCTGGTCTTCTGGTTCCTGTTCTTCTGGTTCCTGATCCGACTCTTCCCCATCGGAAACAATATCATCCGGCTGCTGGTCCTGATCTTCATCTGCAGAATCCTCATATGTTCCCTCTTCAGAAATAAATGTATCTTCTTCAAATGCAGGAACTGTATTCCATGACAAAAAGCATATAGAAAAGATTAAAATCCAGGAGCATGCAATCTTCAAGTATTTCTTCCCTATTTTATGTCTCATCCTATGCATCCTCCTTTTTTCGTCTCGGGTGTCCAAGTAATATTATAGCACCCAGACAGATTTCTGAACCAAGCAGCAATATGAAATATCCCATAACAGGAGTGTCATCCCCTGTCTTTGCATTCTTGCTTTTATCAGGTTTCGGTTTTGTATCTGGCTTGGAAACAGTATCCGGTTCAGGCTGTTTTGCAGGGTCGGATTTATCCTGTCCCACATATTTGTTCTTAAAGGTTATTCTTTCTATTTTCTCACCCTGCTCATTCACGATAACAGCCGCTACTTTAACTGATTATGTTCATTATAGTAAGCTTCCACTATCACACCGTAGCTGCTCTGGTCATATTTATAATCATCTGCTTGTTCTGTTACCTGATAGATCCTATAATGATACTCTCCTGCTGTCGTTACACTGATAGTGATTTCAGCAGTTGTATTGTTTTTCATTTTCCAGGAATAACGCCTATCCGTACTTCCTGCAGGCATAGGTGCATCACTCTGGTCTGTTGTCATGATATAGTAGAATTCATCCGAGACATCTGCAGCTTCACTATCAAACATCTGCTCCACCGGGATTCTTACTATATGGTCATCTGCATGAACTGGTACCTGTATGCTCAGGAAAAGGAACATAGCCAGCAATATGATCCTTACTTTTTAGATCAAAGATTTTCATATTTTTTCTTCCTCCTCTTTCCTAATATTCTGTCTATCAGCAGCAACACAATAATAAGCAGGATCAGCCAGAATATAACCGGAACCTGGTTCAGCTTTTCTTTCAGTTCATCAATCCCTGTTCCCATATTCTTGACTTTTTCTTTCTCCGGATATACCTGATCCGTAAGTTTTCCTACCAATATATTTCTTCCATTTGTCATCTCTGAAGTACACGTTGTCAGAAGAACCAAATGGTCATTTTCTGTAATCTTTATATTTCTTCTATATATAGCATTGGCTTCTATCTCCTGCAGATATGCCTGTCTTGTTTCCGACGTGTCGGCACAGACACTGAAAAGTGTCTCATTATAGGCATCTGCCTGAATCAATGCATAAAATTCGATTCCATGATCTTTTCCATCAAAAAACAGGTTTCCGTATGGATGTTCATCAAAATATTCTTTCTCTGTAAATAAACCAACATCTCCAAACATCATATGCTTTTCCATATGATGTCCGTAAATAATATTGTTAAAATCAGAAAAATCCGGCTTGTTGGCACAGTGTAAAAAATCGCACCACTTAAGGAATATCTGCCTTCTGCATCTGTATTCATATAAGTATCATCATCCTCAGCCTGTAGCAGGGGATAATTGATATTTGTTTCGTTCACCCGGATCCATCCAATAATGTCTGGATTGATTTTCTGCAATTCTTCAAAAGATTTTGTATGTTTCTCTGTCGGTATGTAGGTTCATAGTTTTTCGCATCTGCAGCCTGGTATACCTGATTAGAATCCCATAACATATAGCATGACAGGAACATTGTCATCAGGACCAGCAATAATGCTGTTAGGTTTACCATATGATCGATTATCTTGACTATAAACTTGCTGTTTTTTTCATATGAAATGTTCCTGAATTTTCCTTTCTTATCACAAAAGGAAATGCGACGGAGTATTGCCGCACGCATTTCCTTTTCTGTTTTTATGATCTTATTTTTTTATGATCGGACAAAGATTATTTCTGTACTTTTCTGCGTTTGGAAGCAACAAATGCTACCAGAGCTACACCACAAAGAGCAACCATCAGAACATATGGAAGAGTGTTCATGATGATACCTGTTGTTGGTACGTTGTTGTATGTATTGGTTACATCAACTGCATTCTTATTCTGTCCAAGTTTTTTGTCGGATACTGTAAGTTTCTCGTTGTATTTTGACGTTGTAACAACAGTTTGAATCCTCAACACCATTGATTGTCACTTTAGCACTTCCTTTGTAGTTTGGTGTTGCTGCCTCAGTTACAGAGATTTTAGTTCCTACCGGAAGACCTGTGAATTTTACACTCTTATTATGTGTCATTTTAAATTCATAAGTATCGCTCTTGGCACCTGTAAGTGTAATAGCTGTTCCATCTGCTTTTACCCCACCAAGAGTATTTGCATCTGTTCCTGCTGGGAATGCGAAAGGTTGCAGTGAAATCAAATTCTTTTGTTGCATCTGGCTCTTCTCTGTTTGCCATTCCAATTTTCTTAGATACATTTAAAGAACCAAATTTTTTATAATCATCTGGTTCTGGGGTTGTTGGATCTGTTCCTGTACCAGCTTCCTTTACATAAGTATTTTCAAATCTGAATCCATTTGTAGTTGGTTCTGAACCAATATCTACTTTACCAGATACCTCTCCACCTTTATCATCTTTTGTTTTATTCACGATGATGTTGTCAATTTCATATTTTCCAGCATTTTCAACAACATATACATCCATTTTATACTCAGCTTGGGACATGATCAGTTTTTCATGCTCACTATCTGTGATTGATGGAGTAGATGTACCCTCTTTTACTGTATATACGTATTTACCTGCTTCTGTGAATGTTCCAAAGTTGATTTCTGTACCAAGTTTTGTAGTTGATCCTGTTTCAGTATCTGTAAATGAAATTGCCGGTATTGTAATTGAATGTTCAGTAGTGATTACACCCTCTGAAGTCTTATCCTGTGTAGCGGTAAAGCTAAAGCTAAATGTTTTTCCCACCTCTGTATTATAGGTTTTGCTGATGTAAGCTTTTGTTGCCTTCTGAGATGTTTCTCCTTCTTCACTTGCAAATGCTGCATTGCCAGACCCATTGTCATAGCTGCTGCTGCGACAATTGCGAGCATTTTTTTGTAAACTTTCATGCTCATAATGTTTCCTCCCTTGTGAAATTTTTATTTTTATATTGATTAACGGACAAGGTGTCAAATCCCCCTGCTCCGAATAACCGCTATGACTTTTCCCCTGACATCCTTTACATTGATACAGCCATAGATACGGCTGTCTGATGCCTGTGGTCTGTTATCGCCAAGCAAAAACACCTGGCCTTCTCCTACAGTGATGGGGAAATCTACTCCGTTTTTAAACTGTGTAGTATCAAAGTAGATATCCTGGGATATCTGTTCTGCTCCGTTTATCTTCAGTCCATTCTTCGTAATATCAACTGTATCTCCAGCTACTGCCACAACACGTCCTGTAGTCGTTTTTCCATCATCCTCAAAGACAGCCACATCACCGGATATGAAACGTTTATCCAGTCTATAATACATGACCAGATCTCCATCTTTGATCGCAGGCTTCATTGAGACGTCATTGATTCTTACAATCCCATAAAGAAATGTAAAAATCAGAAATACTGCTAAAATAATAATTGATATTTTCAATAACAGCTGCACGATATCCTGCGCTATGGTTGTTTCCTGTATTACACTGTAAGCTTCATTTGGTGTATTCTCTTTTTTCATGCTACCATCATCCATATTCAAACTCGGACATGCGAGGTTTTAGTTCGATTTCTATTATATCTGTTTATTTTGTTCTTTCAATGCAACAAACCCGCAATTATTTTTCATGTTTTTTGCATAAAGTGTTCCATTTGAAGTGTATCCGCTAAATCAATTCCTGATATAAATATAAAAAAACGAACCATATCATAAACATAATGACATGATTCGTTAATCTATTACATTTCCTCAAGACTCTGAGCACCAGTAATCCGTTCCGGACCACCAGCATTTCCGTTGCATTACTAAAATCCATTCCTGTTATTTCTACTATCTTTTGTATGCGGTATGAAACCGTCCGGTAATGGACAAACATAAGCTGTGATGTCTTCTTAATACTCTGGTTGTTATTCAGGAAACATTCCAATGTATCAATCAGTTCTCCGTTTTTCTCAACATCATGCTGGTGCAGCTTCTGTAAAGATTCCGGTACAAAAGCATATAATTCTTCTTTATCCTCTACCTTTGCCATCATATAAGAAAAGAATCCCAGTTTTGAAATGTCCACAACTGCTTTATCCTTATCCCCGATTATTTTCCTGATAACATTAATATACTTAATTGCCATTTTTGAAGATGTGAAAGACTCTTTTAGATCATAGTATCCTTTAACACTGTTTCCTATACCGACCAGGAAATCTATATCCATTTGTTTTTTATTAAAATTCTCCTGCACTCGTTGCTGTAATTTCTCCAATCTTTTCCGAAATTCCAGTTGGTTTTCATTCCCATCTTCTTTGTAGATATAAATGATCTGGTTGGTATTTGAAAAATATAGTCTTTTGGCAAAAATGCATAAGTTCTTTTTCTACAATCTTTGTTTCTTTTAACTGCTTATCACTGAACCGTCCTTCATTATTTTTGAAGCCATATGGAAAGTGATAACCCGCAAATCATCTGATTCATTGAGATTGAGGATATCTGCTACTTCATCTTCTTCTACATTTGTCAGAGAACCATTCAACAGGCGGTATTGCAGATCTCTGTGATACTTTTTCTCAATGTCTTCTTCTATCACGCACCTCACCAAAATATACTCCAATGTAACAATGATATTCTCCAATGCTATAAAATCCAGTTCCTGCAATGGTTCATTCCGCTCTGAAATAACCAGATAGATATCCCTCTGTTCAAAAACATCCATTTTCTTGATATACTCAACATATTCCCTTTTTTGACGCAGATACTCATATCTTGTAATAATATTGGGTGTATATGCCACACAATCTTCTTCTTTTTTAAACTCAGACATGCCTGGCGCAGTTGAGGCGTAACAAATAGACTCTCCATTATATAAGGCAACCGGGTTTCCAAGTATTGTATCTATCTGAAAAAGTAAATTCGTTGTTACTGTTTTACTGTCCTGTTTGTTTAATAAGATTTTACTTAAACTATCATAGGTGGTCTTAAAATATATCAGCTTGGCAGTTTCTATATCATATAATTGCAACAGGACATACTTAATAATCCCCCAGAAATACATATTTGTTGGAATTTCCAAAACCGGGAGATGATGTTTCTCCGCAAATTGTAACAAGATATCAAATAATCTTTCTTGTAACTTTGTTTCGTGATATCTTTTTACAATAAATCCACTTATATTTTTTTATTAAATTCTTCCAGATGGTGCATGAAAACATGCTCGTCTACGTCTTCGTATGCTTTCATGCTGGTCATAAGAACTTCACCCCCCCCAGGAATTTTTCCATATCTTCCACTTCAATAAACTGGGGTTTTCCAATTTCCCTGTCTATGCCAGCCCTGCCACTTATCAGATGCATCGCCGGAAATTTATCTGATTCAAGCAAGTCTTTTATTGTATATCCCATTACTCCCTCTCTCTTTCACTTTTTCAGCATAATATCTGATGCGTAGTATTCATACAGAAAATTTTCTAAATGAAATCAACCAGTTCTTTCCTACAGATTCTTTTCCCTCTCATATACTGGATAAAATAGAATTATTTGTTATTCCAAAGAACTAATTCAATATAATCTTTACCATATTTCCAAATATATTTCAAGTAAAATTATGTAAAATAGCCAAAAAAAGAAGAGTTTTCCGCTCTTCCTGTCTTTTGCTACTCTTCTATCAATGCCTGAACGACTTTTATGATTTTTTTCTGTTCCTTCATCGGAAGGCTGGATATTTTGTCCGATAACCTGTTGGAAACTCCGGTTACAGAGTGTGCCACGACATCCACCAGAAGCTCATCTGCTGAAACATCCAGTGCATTTGCAATTGCTACAAATGTATCCAGCTTGGTTACTTTAAGACCTCGTTCGATCACACTGACATGTGTGGAACTTAAGTTTACCAGAGCAGCCAGCTCTTCCTGGGTAAGATTCTTTTCTTCTCTTGCATCCTTGATCCTCTGACCTACTGCTTTTAAGTCCATCGTAACACCTCCCGAATAGTGATTCCTTCTAAAATAAGTATACTGATGGAAATTTGATTTATACAGAATCTATAAATTATGAATTCGTTCTTTGGAACGATTCTATGTTATTTTCATAAAAGGATCTGATTCTTTTATAACAGACAAAATCCCGCCTGCAGTTTAAATGTTTCTTGCTCCAGGCGGGATTTTATCTTGTATCAATGATTCCTGAAGGGGATATTATGTCCTTTACCGGTTATTCTTTCCTGGATATGGTCTTGGATTAAATTCCAAAGTCTTAGTGATCAGTCTCATTTCCAGACGCTGGCGCAGTGTTTCGTCCACGCAGTAATGTACATGTCCTGATTCGTCAAACATTTTTCTGATAGACAAAGCTCTAATATAACTTCATAATGCTTCAATACCACCTGGATTGCTTCTATATCTCCGGCTGATGCTGCTTCGATAATATGAAATGGCAGCAAATCAGCTGTGCATTTCTGTTCTTTAATTCTTCTCATTGGTTTCCTCCATAATTTTTCTCATCAATTCCAGCGAGCGTTTTCGATGCTCACTGATGGTACTTCTTACCAGATTCATCTTTCTGGCAATGTCCGCATCACTCATATCCATAAAATATGACAATAATACGACATTTCTTTTCTTCTCAGTCAGTGTGTGCAGAGCCTCTGCGATCAATGTATCTGTGACTTCAATATCATAATCAAGAACCTGGAAACGATATGTTTCCAGGTCATATTTGTCCATTGTAAAAAGTCTGCTCAGCTCCTTTGCTGACAGCTCTGACAACATCACTTCCCATTTCTGGCGATATGCCATATGTTTTTTGTAATTGATGACCTCACTTTTCAATGCCATCTTGCACAGACGATCATACTGATGCATGACTGTAATTTTGTTTCGGAAAGAAGACTGCTCCATAAGAGTTCACCCCCTTCCCTGCCAGCAGGCAATAAGCAAAGTTTCCCCTTCCCACTTATCCCAAACGGACAGGGGCATTTGTCGGGGTCTGGAAAGAAATTTTTTAAAAATTTCTCTGTAAACACAGCAATTTGTATTTTTCCGTATTTTGGGGTATATAAAAGACGCCCTGGTGAGCATATTTCAGCCCGCAGGACGTCACTTATATCAGAAAATATTTTTTTGCCATTAGTATCAACAGCGCATAGTTCACTTTTTAAGGCACAAAAACAGTACAGGTCTTTTAAATGAACTATCTGCTCCCATCCGCCGCACAAGGACGGACACAGTACCAAGCAATAAGATCTTTCATCTTTTTATACCTCTCTATCTTCTTTTTATAAAAAGTGAATTATTACCCTTATTTTTAGTGAAATATTAGTTCATTTTCTTTCTAAAAAGGGAACTATACACTATGTTTGGAGGTGTATTATATGCCAAAACAAACAGATAAAAATCTGGGATTATTTTTTAAGAAAGCCCGAAACGAGCAAAAACTGACTTACGAAGAATTAGCTGAAATGTCAGAGATGTCCAGCAGATATTTGAAGGAAATCGAAAACGGAGGGCGGATACCAAGTTTTCCAAAGATCCGCAAACTTGTACGCGCCTTAAATGTATCTCCTGAACCACTATTTTATCCTGACAATCATACAGATAGTCTTGATTATAAACGCCTGCTTGTCTATCTGTCAAAATGTAATGATGAGCAGATCACTGCCATACTGGCTATTGTGGAAGCATATCTGCGCACATATAGAACGCCTGCAGATTACGAGAATCAGGATTTTTGAGAATTTTATCCTGTCCGGATCATTCTGAAAAAGCGGTATGGAAATCCATACCGCCATTCTTAGAGTATATACTTATCTATCATCCTTTTTACATTCGTACTTTTCTTTACTGCCCCTATGTTGCTGAGAAATTCTATCCCATCCATCATACCCTGGTAATAGGCCCTCTGCTCCTCTTCATAATGAAAATGTTCCAGTTGATCCAGGTATTTCTTCCAGAAATCCTGTTCCCTCTCTGACATTTTCTCCAGATGGAACGGCAGCCTTTTTTGTATCTGTTTTAAGCTTTTCCCAGCTGTTTTCCATTCTTCTGTTTCCACTGTATATTCCCGTTCTTCACAATCACAGCGCATTTCCTCTAATAGATTTGATACCGCTTCATAAAATTCATTCATTTTTTCACCTTCCGTTAGAATCATTTCTTAAATCAACAGGCCGCATAATCTTTTTCATAACTGCTAAATAAACTTTCAAAAATTTCATCTTTAGAAGTATGGTATCAATAATTTTCCTTAAAATCAATAATAATACTTCATCTTTAGAAATATTTCGAGGTGTACAATGATTATTTATTGGGATAAAAAAACAAACAGTAAAAACAGGATCGGCAGACGGGTAAAAGAATTGCGCAAAGCTCACAAGCTGACCCAAAAGATGCTTGCAGCCAGACTGCAGCTTGCAGGATATGAATTCAACGATCTGGCAATCCTGCGGATCGAACAGGGTACACGTTTTGTGCCTGATTACGAAGTTGTGGCACTTGCCGAAGTGTTTAATGTTTCCTGTGAATATCTTCTTGGTCTGACAGACTCTACTGCCAGATGAGCACATTGTATTATGATTCATCCTATGCTTGACTGTGGATTGGTATTTCTGAACAGCGTACTGTATGAATGGAGTGATTTCATCAGATTGAAAATGCAGAGTAGAAAATTATTTTTATATTGAAATGTCCGGGAGCCGTCAGCGATTCTTTTCTGAAAGGCTCCCTTTTTATTACTTCCCGCCATCGATCAGATCATAGCTCATATCCAGAAAATCCAGGGTTTTGGCTTCACTGACAGAACCATCCAGAAGGATTGTAAGCCAGTGCCGCTTATCCATGTGATATCCCGGCAGAAATCCATAGGTTTGAATGAGCATCCCAACAAGTTCGGGATCACATTTTACGTTCAGAATATCAATGTTTCCATTTTCTTCCAATCCCAGTTTTTTCTTTTCCACTGACATGATTATAGCATACCATTTTTATTTTTATGTCGAAGCACTGCAGAATCCGGATCTTTTTCCATAAATACTCCGGCTCAGTTCCATACTGGTCTTTTACATATCGAAAAATCTCGTCTCGTTTCAATTTTAGTCCTCACTTATAATTTCTGTCTCTGATTATACGCTATCCGGACTGCATCCTCAACTGCTTCTTATGGTTTTCTTATTATCTTACAAAATTTAGCCTGATATCATTCATCTTTCAGGTTCCATCTCAGAAACTCTTCCTCATCCAGTTCATAGATCCTGGCTTTTCCTTCTTTTGCAAGATTTTTATAGTAGCTACGCTTTCCTCACTTAATTCTTCCAGGCTACCGGAGGATTTTATGGTCTGGTACTGTCCCTGCTCATCTAATTTTACTACTACAGGATTTTTATATCTTCCCAGGCTCTTTGCATGTAGAAATATCTTATCTGAAAACGGGCGCACTTTGTCATCCAGAACCGGCTGCTGTCCCTCCAGAAGGATAATACATTTCTCCCTTGACATTCTGCCGATCTCTGCAGGTGTCATCAGATCCCTTCCTGCACGGTCGAAATTTAAGCTGCTGTTTCCGCTTTTTCCCCTGCTCTCTCCCTCTGTCCGTTTATCTATGGTTGCCTGGCCGAGAAGTTTGGAAACATACTCCTGGGTATTAAGCGATCCTCTGCCGGATCCCAAAAAGATAAATGCACTGCAGGCATCCATCAGGATTCCCCCAGGTATCTCCTGTATAAATCTTTTTGATCTGATCTACACTCTGCAAAAAGATCAGGGCAGAAATATTCCTGCTCCGCAGGTGGTGATCAGGTTCTCAAACCTGTCCGGTCTTGCCCCATTCGCAAACTCATCCATCCATACCTCCACAGGAACAGGAAGAGGTCCGTGGTATTCCAGATCTGCCACATGGATCAGGGTCTCAAAGATCTGTGTATAAAGCATTCCCATCACAAAGGCAAAGGAATTATCATTATCCGGGATAATGAGAAACAAGGCGGTTTTTGTCTTTCCATCCCTGTTCTTTCCGGTTCCCAGTGATTCCAGTTCCATATCATCGTCTTCAAATATCCTGCGGATCCCAGGTGTCTCAAAGAATTTCAGTTTTGCATTCACCATCAGGATGATGGATTTTACTGTTTCCTGATGTCCACCCTTTAATTTCTGGTATTTGATATAGGCCGGATGGTTTTTCCCATATTTTCCTAATGTGAGCCGTTCCATCATAACCCCCAGTGCGGTAGTCCCATCCTCATCTAAGACCTCCGCTTCCTTATTGCACAGTTCCAGAACCTTGTTCATGGTCCGTTCCTTCCCTTTGCATTCCATCCACACATAATAAAACAGGGACATCAGATACAATGCCAGGCCGTCATCCCAGAAGGATCCCCTTTCATGGCATCCGGCGGTGTGGTATTTGCCTGTATGTTTGTCACTAACTTGATGATATCTTCCTCTTTTCTTATGTAATGAAAAGGATCATATTGGTTCGATTTTTCCATTTCTTTCAGATTCAGGCATTTGATCTGATAACCTTTTTCCTTTAAATAACTGCCATACCCATCGGCAAGTTCCCCTTTTACATCCAGAACCACATAAGAAGCACTGGCAGTAAGAAGATTTGGGATCACGATACCTGTAGACTTTCCGGTACCCGGGGAGCCGATAACGATCACATTATTATTGGACAATGCTTTCTTTGATATATGCAGGTGCTTGCTCAGGATGCGGTTATTCTCCGGAAGGGAATCCATCAGCTGTCTGCTAATTTCCTCCGGATCCGCCCACTGGGAAGTTCCGTATTCCCTGCCAAACTGGAAATCCCGCTGATGGTACAGATACTGGCTCAGGATATAAAGCCACGCCAGAAAAGTCCCTATGATACAGGCTGCACTTTTCTCATTCCAGTACCAGGCAAAGATGGCTGATAATATATTCCAGTCTGCTGTTAATATTTGAAAGAGCCAGTCCCGGTTCCAGAAAGATCCCGGAAAAATAATATCCTGTCAGGATACAAAAAAGTAAGAAAAGAAAAAATAACAGACACGGCGGTTTTCTTTTTTCCACATAACATTTCCTCCTATGGCAGAGGTACTGTTTTTTCTGCCTGCTTTGCTTTCTGAAGCTGCTGGATGGTTTTTTCACCGGATGGTCTTTTACCTGCAGTCTTTAAGTAATCCTCCCAGGACATTTCCTTCATATTTTTACAGAAGTTCCTTCTGAAAGCATGGTTTTTTGGTATAGTTCATACCATGCTTTTAATTTTGGCGCATCCGCCGCTGCGTAGGCGATCTGCAGATATCCTTTTCCTGCATTCATGTCCGGCAGGATCATGTAATTTATACGCAGACCATCCAGATCCTGTTTCAGCTGCTGTAAACGTCCCTCCAGGGTTGCCACGGAGATTTCTTCTTTCAATTCTTCTGCGTCATCAGGAAAAAATCTTTCGGACCACTGGAGGAATCCGATGGAACCTGCAGATTCTTTTTGATCTCCGGATCTGCTGTTTCTGCATAGGCATACTCATCTATACAGGCATCTGCAGGAGGCCAGGGGATATTTGCAATCGAAACCTGTCCCTCTGTCAGGTTCATCAGTTCCGTATACTGCTTTTCCCCGCCGTTTTTCAGATGATCCAGACAAAAACTGCGGTACCAGGCTTCCACTTTTTCGGTATCTGCAATGGCATAGGCAATCTGCGTCTGCCCGTCACCCACATTCAGGTCAGGGAGAACTGTGTAACTGATATGCATCTGATTTAAGTCCTCTCTCATCTGGTTCAGTTCCTCTGTTTTTTCCGTAGGGATATTGATGATCCGGTATTTTCCTTCGGTTGCTTTTAAGAACTTTTCAAATTCTTCCACTTCTCCTTTCCCAAGGACATTTGCTGCCTGCAGCTTTTTTATTGTCTGATAGAGATAAAGGATCGCTTTTACAGAACCCTTTGCCAGGAAGTACGTTCCTGGCTGCTTAACTTGATCAAAGTAGCGGTATCGCTGATCTCGCTCATTTCTCATTCCTCCTATCGTTTTGGAATCTGGTCTTTTAACGGACGTTTTTCCTGTTTTTTATGTTCTCTGCAGAAACGTTCAAAATCCTTCTGCAGGCCGTTTTTATGAATGTATGTTTCAAACAGTTCTATCCGGCTGTTCAGTTTTTTATGTCTTCATCTATCCGCTGTTTTATCTCTTCCATAAACTATTCTTCCTTCCTGTAATCTTTTTGGATCATTCTTTTCAGCAGTCTCATCTTCTCTATCTCCATTTCCGGTCCTGTGATCTGTTTTATGTCTTCCATTGTCATGTGCTCCTCCAGGCATTCCAGGATAAACTCCATCTGCTCCCGGCTCCAGGAAGACTGTTTTAAGTATTCCGCTATGATGCCGGTTTCTTTTCTTCTCTTTTTTCTGCGGCAGAAGCCCACCAGGGAATAGGTTCCGGTTCCGGCAGCACAGATGGCAATGCTTTTGGTTCCGGTGGCAGTTCTTCTTTGTCTTCCTTTGGCGGAAAAGTTTGTCTGGACGGCTCCGATAACCTCTGCCAGAGTTCCAGCTGTTCCTCAAGCTTTTCTGTTTTCCTTCGCAGAGATTCCAGCTGTTTCTGGCAGGTATCCAGCATTTTATCCTTTTGTTTTAAAAGCACATGGATATACCTCTCCATGGGTTCTGTTTTATCAACCAGAAGTTCCAGCTTCTGCAGTTTTTTTTCTGTCTGCTCCCGGATTTCTTTTAATTCCTCCACGTTTTCTTTTTTAAGGAAATATCTTCTGCGGAATGTCTGGATCTCTTTTATATTCATGGTCTGGTACTGCCGGACCTCATTTAACGGGATCCCCTCCATAAGGGAAATACGGAGCCATTCCCGGATCTCAAACTCCTCCGTTTGGATCAACAGATCATAGGTTTCTTCCAGCAGGCCCAGTTCATAGGCAAACCGCATCTGTGTCAGCAGTGACAGGGGTGCCCCTGCCCTCTGCTGTTCTTCAATTATATTTTTTAACTGTTCCTCTGTCATTTTCTATCTCCTCCTGCTTTTTTTCTCTGACAGGCTCTGGTTTTGACTCTTTTGTCCTTTCCTGTATCTTTTTGAGCATTTTTCTTTCCCTACGCAGGCTTTTCAGGGAATCATTGATGTCTTCATATCCTGATGTCAGATGCTGCGCATATGGTAAAGTTCCCTTTCCTGGATATTCAGGGAGTCTATTTTTTCTGCCAGTTCTTTCTCACTTTGATTCCCTGTGTAAGAAGATAGCTGCACTGCATAAACAGTTCCCCGATCTCCATTCTCTCTTTTCTGTATTTCCAGCCCTGCTGGTTATAAAAATGCTTCACCTTATAATAATGCGCCACATGATAAAGCTGGTAATAGGTGGCCGTCTGTATATGGAATGATATCCTGTACAGACGGATCCCGGGGGCTGTTTTAAAATACGGCACATAATCCTCTGTCCGGAGCCTTTTTTCAGCTGCTGTACCTGATAGTCTTTTCCCAGTGTGTAAGTACGAAAGGCTTTTTGACTGTCAGGAGGGCGGATGGCAAGATAGGGACCATGTTTTTTAGATATCCCCTCTCGGACCAGATAACCGTTTTTTTTCAGATACAGCAGCATTTTCTCATAATCTGCACACCTTTTCACTGCAATATCCAGTTCTTTTCGGATCAGCTGTCTCCAGGTTATGTTTCCATTCTTCCCGGACACCCATTCTTTATAGGAACGTCCGGTTTTTATTTCTTTTTCCAGAAGTCCATCCAGCCCGTATTTACGGCATATGCTGTCAGTGACCGGCTGGATCTCATTCTTCCACTGCCCTTCCTTATAATGGTATTTATATCCGCTGTAAGAAAGGGAATTAAAGATCAAATGCCCGTGGATATGCTCTTTGTCATTATGAACCACATAAACATAGTCGTATTCATCCTTTAGATACTGGTCAGCGAAATCCTGCATGACAGCAAAAGCAGTCTCTTCGGTTGCCTCTCCCGGTGCAAAGGAGATCACAAAGTGATATCCCTGTCTGCCCCAGGTCTTTCCATGCTGTTTTTTTGTCTGGATCATTCCCTGATAAATCTCATCTGCATCACAGCCGCAGTTTGAGTTCATATACAGCCCGCCTGCGGTTTTTTCCGGGTTCAGGATATAGCAGACTGCATTTTTCAGGTGCTTACCTTTTTCCTTTGAGCGGCTTTCTTTCATATGGATCAGCTTTGTGATGGCCATATCATATCCTGAGTTTTTTCTAAAAGCATTTTCAGTTCCTCCATATACTGCATCACAAGTCTCCTGTCCTGTTCCAGATACAGGCTGCTGTTATATCTGGCAGCGATCTGGTTAAGATTTACCCCTATCTTTCTGATCTGGTAATTCATATCTCTGAGGAGTTTTTCCTTCTGGTATGGATACTCTTCTCCAAAGACCTGCTGTCTGATATACTCTGACAGGTTTTCACCTGTGATCCCGGTTTTCTTTGTCCGCTCTGTAAGCAATGCATATTCTTCATCTGTTACCCGGAATGTTATAATCCTGTTCTTCATATCTTTTTTCCGTTTCACTAATCTGATATCTTTTTGATGTCACTCTGACGTCATTTTGGCGTCACCTGGTATCATTTTGATGCCACTTTGATGTCACTCAGCACAAACCCAAATTTCCGCAGGGAATTTGCAAGATACGCATTTTGTATGACAAATGCCTTTCTTGTCAGGGGCAAAAGCCCCTGATACCCCGTTTTCTTTCCTTCACTTTACTGGCGTCAAAGTGACATCTTTTATATTCTGCGGTTTTCTTCCAATCTCTGGACTTTTCTTATATTCCTGGTAACAATCCATAATCCGGATGGATGCCCGCTCTGCGTCAGATGCTGCCCGGAATAATTCGTTGTAATCGTCTTCCAACACAGAAATCCAGCTTTTCAGATAATTGGAATGATCCTGAAAGTGTTCTCCCTGCATGGAAATCCCCAGGTCTGCTTTTAGGAACATGGAACCAAGTTCTGCCCGCAGTTCTTCTTTTGCATATTCAATGCTGCCAAATGGATTTTCAATATTACGGTTCAGCCGTGAATGATGTCCTGTACTGTGGACCATTTCATGAAGCACCGTCGCTACATAGGATTCTTCATCCTTGAACATCTGCCTTAACGGAAGAACGATCTTATCCAGTCCCGGCGCATAATATGCTTCCGGCTGGGCGCATTCAATGATCCGGCACTCACTGGAACAAATGCAGTCCATACCAATCTTCATGGTTTCCGATAATTCCTGATCCTCCAGCTGTACCAGTGGTGGAAAATCTTTGATCTGTTCTGCATTAAATACCCCGAAGTAAGACACCATCGGTTTCTCCAGTTCCACTTCCCGTACTTTTTCCTGTTCGTCCTCATCCATGTACTTTTCTTTTTGGTAAAGATCCATTTCTCACATATGGTCTGCTTCTCCCCCTTTTTATATAATACCCCTGTTCCTGCAGATGCCTCCTGGTCATCCACCGTGGATCCTGGTATCCTTTTTCTACCACCTGCTGGATCAGCCGTATCCGGTTTCCTCCCTTATAACTGACATGAGATACCGGATTGTGTGGTGCCAGAACCTGCGCATCCCACTTTTTTCTGTAAAGATATATCCCTTCTTCATATTGGAGATCACCTGTTCCACCAGCTTCTGTCTGCTTTCCATCACGATTTCATAAGCATTCATGATGTCTTTCCTTTATTCTGGTCATCGGACCAAACGGGACGGATTCTTATCTAAAGTCTCTTTTATTTTCTCTGGCTTTAATTCCCCGTCATATACCGCCACCATGCCTTTTTTTGCATTATATACATATACATTGTCTGACAGGAATAACCCCTGCTCATCTACCAGCGTCCTGTTTACCTCTTCTACCATTGCTTTTAATTCCGGCAACATATGCTCTTTTATCTCAGGTATGATGATCAATTCATGAACCGAAGATGGCAGGATTGCAAAATCACCTCCCACCTGTCGGCAATCGTTCCCAGTACCTGCTTATCTGCAACAAAAGATGCCCCATACATTCCGCGGCTGTTTGTAAGGACATACATTTTAGGTTCATCATCCTTAGGTTTCGGAAGATCAGCATCCATAAGATCTGACATGAGTGTCAGCATATCCCGGCATACCGGTTCTGAGAATTTGGGATTATTCTCCATTGCCATTGTCATGATCTCATCCGGTGACATTCCCAGCATCTCTGCCAGATCATTGTTAATCGTAAGCATACTCATCTCATCTTTATCGTGTCCAACTTCCGCTTTCGCTACGATTGCAATATCATTGATCTGTATGTATGGTTTGTCATCCAGATTTGCCTTTTCAAAATTCACTGCAGCTGTAAAAAGGTTTCCCAGAATATTTTCCTTACTTATATCCACTTTAAGTTCTTTTTCAACTGCCTCTTTGACCACGCCTGCAATGTCTTTCATTATTTCTTCAATCGGTATATTTTTCTCCTGCATTTTCTTATAGATCCCCTCCAGGGAAATCACCGGTGTTGCTTCATTTAACCTGCTGTCAGACCGTGCCACATGGATTCCTGTATAGCTTCACTTTGATCGTCTTGCGGCAGTTTACGATATGTATGCTCGCATCTGCATATTTGGATGGCAGATAATCTTTGATATTCTCTTCTACGTATTAGCAAACTGTTCAAAATTCATGCTCTTTCCTCCCTGTATTCCACAACCAGATGACTCTCTCCTATTTTTCATCCCTGGCCATAACCAGTTCCTGCAGCTTCTTTCCTGCATTTTCTTTTCTGTATTTCTCATAGCTTTCTTTTAATAAGATCATTTCTGCTGACATGTTTTTTCCTCCTTAATCTACCCGCCTTGCCTGAACGATCCTGCGTATGTCATGCGCACCATTGCAGGTAGACAGGGTAATGATATATTCTGTTTCTTTCAACTTTATTTCTGTTTTCCAGAGGGACTGTTCCTGCATTCTGGACAGATATTCTGCAAGGCTCTTTCCCGGTCCCTCAAAAATAGTATAGGTATCACTGTCGTATCTGGTATCATACTCTGAGAAGATCTCATACTGATGATTGCCATCCGGTGTAAGGATCCATAAATACGGATCTTTTTCATAATATTTCTTATCCATGCAGTACTGGATCTTATGGAACATGGTGCCGTCCTTCATGTTATGTCCGTAAATGATGGTATTACAGTCCTGATAATCGGAATGATTGCGGTAATCCATGAAAATAGAAGCTGCAAAATCTCCTGTCTGTCCCAGGAATGTTTCAGATAATATTCATTATCCTCTCCCTGCATCACTGGATAACTCAATTCTATGGATGGGATGTACAACCACCCGGTCACATCCGGATTCTGTTTTCTTAAAGCCGTAAAATCTACCGTAATGGGTGCTGTCACCGTTTTCTGTTTTCTTTCTGTCTTTTCCTCCTCATCTTGTGGTATTTTAGATATTTCCGTCTTTCGGCGGACATAAATCTGTTCTGCCTGTTCATAAGTTTCTCTTCCTTTCTGGTATTTCTGCGAGAGACCTGTTCCCATTCCTAATGCTACACTCAGCATCAGAAGGGATATAAAAAGCAGCAAGCTTCTCCTCATTTCCTGCCTCCTAACGATCTGTAAAGATATCCTCCGGGATCTCTTCCTCGAAGATAGCCTCTGCATCTGTACTTTTCTCATCTTCCCTGTCTGTATTTTCCGGCACTTCTTCCGGGACATATTCATTTTGTACTGCTTGTCTGTCCTGTATGATTCCCTGCCCGGTACTGCTGACAGATGGATAGGAATAGGATGCTGTACCTCCTGTCTGTGATCCTGTCTGCGGGGAAGCAGCTTCTCCCCTATTAAAGATCTCCTGCGCCTGTTCTTCCCTCTTTCTGTTTGCTTTCTCCTGTTCTTTTAACGCCTGTTGTGCGGCTTCTTCCTGCTTCTTTTTATCCTCAAGATTCTGGCTTGTCACTGCAGTTTCCATCACTTTCACTTCATTGCTGTCAAGTCATAGGTGTACTGGAGCATGCTTCCATCGTCCAGCTTCAGGTATCCATAGATCTGGTTTCTGGTCTGGCTTCTGTAATGAAATCCGGTACAGGTAACGGTATCTGCCTCTGCATGGGTTCTGGAATTATTGAGATATTTTTTGGTTGTTTTCTTTATCTTTTTGATCTGCTTTTCTGTGAAAAGATCACCCAGGTTTTCAGCAAAGTCCAGAAATTTATATTTTTTATTGCTCTGCCGGGCAGACTCTTCTTCCTGCTGTCCAAAGATGTCCGGTACAGGGGTGACACTTTCCTCTGGTTCTTCTGTCGGCAGAGGTGTGACTGTAAGCTCCAGCTGTTCCTGTTCTTCCTGTCTCTGTCTTTCTGCCATATGGTTTCCAGCCTTATAACAAAGCAGAAATACGATGATCAGTACAAATATTCCGAAAATGACTCCTGCTATCTTTAATTTTTTCTTCATGCTCATTTATTCTCCGCCTCCTACCTGTCAAAAATCCAGTATTTTGCACTGGTGGCATTCACTTCCCTGAGCATATCAAATTCCCGGCTGGCATAATTCTTTCCCGGACTGTCATTGGGATCATTGACCAGAACTTTCCCATCTGCAGTAACACCTCTGAGCACGATAAAGTGCCCCCTTCCTGTAAACAGTCCCGGATTCTGGGAACTAATCACCGGTTTTCCGGCAGCCAGTGCCTGCAGGACTCTCTGGGGATCCATGGTTTCTTCTATGATCCGGATCCCGAAATGACTGGCAGCGCCATAAAAATAATCCCATCCGGTTCCGATTCCAGGTACATAGTAAGCGTTTCCGCACCATCTCATTGCATCTACCGGGGTGACCTGCCTGCCTAAAAGATACGAAGCGACCATTGCAAAGGAAGTCGCGCGCACCCGCTTGTAGCGATAGACCCGCCGCCAAAGGGTACATCCGGATAATCTTTCTGATCATACAGAGGGATTGACATCCCTCCTGCAGGTGTGTCTGCAAACCCTCCGGAAACTACCGTGTAATAACGGAGTACATGTTCCACATATTTCTTATCGCCGTAAGCTGACCATCCCATTTTTGCAGCCATCATGTCACTGAACTCAGCCGCATTTTCTTCGGAATATCCGTTGTAATGGGACAGCGCCCATGTGATATAGCCTTCCCCATAGTTATAACCCTGCAGTGCCAGTTTGATATGTTCCATATCTGTAGGACCTGGCATCCGGCAAGCTCCAACGCTCTTTTAATTCCTGTACCCCGCATTCAATGGAATACTCCGGATCCGGAATGCCATTCGGCACATGGGGATATCTGGTATTAAAGCCTCCCTCTGCAGCCTGCATGACATCTGGCAGTAATCCTCCGGACTCCTGCATCATGACAGCCAGAAGAAGTTCCACATAATCCTGCATTCCATACTTCGCCGCATACTCTGTTACCAGGGGGCGGTACTGTTCGCACTCTGCTGACACATTCGCCTTTGCATATCCCGAAGAAACACCTCCGAATAAAAAGGAAAGGATTCCCGCAAGCAGAGAAATCACCAGCAGAATGACCATCAGAAACGGCAGGATAGCAGAAAAAGCGGCCTGCATGACAACTGCAATCGCTGCAATCATCGCAGATACCGCTTTCTGTATCCCCATTTCCTCTGAATGGACAGATATGCTTTTTATACTCCCCTCTTCTGTCAGGATCGCTTCATAATTAAATTTACGTTCCTCTTCCTCCTTTCTCATTGCTGCCGAAAAGTTCTGCTTCACTATGCGGGCAGTTTCCTTTGCTGCCTTTACCGCTATATGAGTTTCATCAGCAGATATGGGGTTATTCCCCACTTTTTCTATATTCTTTCTTGATACATTATCATTCCATCCTATTTGTGTTTGAAAGATCCGCGGATTATTTTGCGTTTCTTCCACATTCACAGAAGCGTTTTCACCTTTCGTTTTTTCTGTACCGGCCTGGCCTATGATGGTTGGTTTTCAACCTGGCCTCTGTCCTTTTTTCTTCCCGGATATCATGTCCCCGGTCTGTCTGTATAGGATTTCCCTGTACTGAAAACGGAGCATCCCTGATTCGGTCTGTCCTGTATCCTTTTCTTTGTTTCTGGAAAGTTCCAGTACAGGTTCTGTGTTCACTTTGGAATGTTCCATAAAAATCAGACTTCTGCCACTGGATATCCGCTTTCTTTATGGTCTTCTTTCTTTCAGCAGAAGATAACTTCCTCCAGAATTTCTTCTGTGCATCTTTCATATAAAATTCCGGTGCGGTCTTATCCTGCGGATCTTTGAGCATCAGCTTCATGTTCCCGGTCTTTATCTTCCGCTGAAAGCCATGGACCTGCAGGCTTCCTGTTGTCTGCAGTTTCATCGGCATCCTCCTTTCTTATTTACTCTTTTTGTTTCATATAAAAATCTGTATTATACAGGGTATAAAGCAGGTTGTCCCGAGGGATCACGCAGTCAAAAGGTACAACCTTGTCTCCGCACTTGATCAGCCCGGTTCCCGGCTTTGCATCTGTGATAAACCGCATTTCCTCCCTTGAAATCTCCGGATAGATCTGCCGTAAGATATTCCGGTCGATTCCCGACTGGTTTAAAAATACCACAAACTCTGAATTGGACAGCATTGCCTGTATTTCTGCCTGTATCAGGTTATCGGATAATGTCTGGGTTAAACAGGTCATAATTCCGCCCTGCTTACGGACTGTCCGGTACAGATTGTCAAAGATCTCTCTTCCCAGTTCATCCTGGGTGATAATCTGGAACTCATCTACCACTACATTTGTAGCAATCCGTTTCTTTTTTCCTTTTTCTCCTGCAATGCCTTTGAAGTTGTATTCGATCCTGGATCGTATGATCTCACTGGATATGAGTGTTGAGATACGGCGCATATCTTTTCCGAGATTTTTAGTCCGATCGTAACCAGACGGTTGTTTATGGTCTCATTACTCTGTCCTGCAAAAGCATTTAAGGATCCGTGGGTGAACATTTCTAGCGCAAGGTAGATTTCCCTTGCCTCCGGCTCTTCCTGCCTTCCGATATATTCCCGCAGTTCAATCAGCGTCTCACTCTGGGGCTTCTTTCTGGAAAAAATCTTATGATACCATTCCTTAACGCACCGGTCTATCACAGTCTTATGGATCCCGGTAAGTGCGGTCGGCATGAGCATTTCCTTACAGATTGCCCTGGTCATGGATGACTTGCTGGTGATAAAATCATCCAGGTCGAATTCCGGCGGCAGGGGACTTGGGATTTCCCACGGGTTCATGCACACATTTCCATTATTGGAAAAGTCGATCACCTGTCCTCCCAGATTCCTGACAATGTTAAAATACTCATTCTGGGGATCCAGGATGATCACATCCTCATCCGTATTAAAAAGGATCTGACCGATCTCATTCTTGGCAAACACACTTTTTCCTGATCCTGTCTTTCCAAAGATGAAACTATGGGGATTCATCATCTGTTTACGGTTAATGATGATCGGATTTTTTGATACCTGGTTGATCCCGTAAAAAAATCCCTCCCTGTCCATGATGTCCTGCACATTGTATGGCTGGAATGCAGGCAGGGAAGTAGTAAACATGGTACGCATCACATCCACTTGTCTTGCCGCACACGGAAGGCAGGTATTAAAAGCTTTCATCTGCCGCATTTCCAATACTTCAAGCACCATGGAGCAACCGCTTGCAATGGATTTGATGCTCACCACATGGTCGTTTAATTCCTGTCTGTCTTTTCCAACCACCGTGATCAGAAATCCAGAATAATACAGCTTTTCATCATTGTTATGAACCTGGTCCAGATAGCCCTCCAATTCTTCTTTTTTCTTTCGTTTCGGGTAAGAAATATCCGAAGAAAAGGCGTGTCTTCTGTTTTTCTCTTCCTGTTCCCTGGCAATTGCCTGCTCATTGTTGGTATAAGCTCCCTCCAGTTTCCGTAAGGTGATCTCCTGCGGGATCGGCACAACATCCAGGGATACCAGTACATGAAAAGGAACATCCGTCAATTTCTTTATGAATCCATCCTGAATGGAATTGGGATAGAGTTTACAGAACAAGGTACAGGTATATTTGTCTTCAAATTCTAAAAAACTGCCATGCTCTTTGATCTTCATATTGCAGATCTCATTCTGCCAGTTCCTCTTTGTTTTTCGCAGATCCTGCCAGGTAAGGTGAAATTCCTGTTCATGCCCCAAACGGTAAATACTGTGCATGGAACGCAGTCTTCCTATCCCATCCATGGGAATCAGTTTTCCCCCTATGGAATGAAAAAGGATATGCAGTCTCTGTTCCAATGCCACAAAGAAGATCCTTGCAGATTCAAAATCTGTCTTTTTACAGCTCACCACCAGATACTTCATCTGCTCTATGGAAGTATTTCCCTCCTGCAGTCTCTGTCTTAAAACCTGACAGTATGCCTCGATCATGCTCTTATACAGAGGATTCGTCTGTTCATCCGGCATCAGTTCCTTTAAAAGCCGTTCCACATCCCGCCGCTGGTTGATGACCAGAAACTTAAAATCTATGTTCATGGAATTGAACACCTTACAGAGTGCCAGAAGAAATTCCTCTTTTTCTTCCTCGTCCTTTGTGCTGTAATTGACATCCTCCAGCACATATGCCTTGTCAAAGACGTGTTCTCCGTTTTTCTTCTCAATCTCAAAGATCCCATTCTGGCTGATCCGATAGATGGGAATACTCTGCTGAACACTTTTCGGCACCTGGTATACGGATTCCGAGAGGGATTTTACAGTCTTAAACGTATCTCCAAACATATTTAATACCCTCCATTTCTCCGGAATCTCTTTTTCCTCTTTGCTTCTTTTTCTGTCCTCTTTTTGTGTTTCTTGTGTGTGCGTTCGTAATGTCTTTCTTCTATATCTGCATTTTCATCATAATCATAATGATTCTCATGGGCCTCATAGACCATGACCGGCTGGTCCGTTAACCGCACCCATTCCCGCAATGCATCAATTAACGGCATTCCTTTATACTGTATGAACCCCACCAGTATCACCGGCGCTGCAAGGGGAAATGCCCCGTACACTGCCGCATGGATATTCAGCCCCACCATATAGTACAGGATCAGTATGGTGCCGCCTCCTAAAAAAGCCGCCGTCCCAATGCACAGCAGCTGTCTGACGGAAAATCCTTTATAGGTATCATCCGGATATTCTTTTGCAATATCTTTGTTTATCTTAATGTCCATTTCTTCCTCCATCAAAGGGCAAATGCCCGCTTCAGCAGTCCTTCGGAACCTTTAACAATCCCTACAAGCAATACCATGCAGAAACACATTTCAAAAATATGTAAAAATGAAAATTCTATAGAAACCTGTTCTGTCAGGATCGTACCATTCCCTATCACTTTGCATCCTACTCTCAATGCCAGTCCCATCACTGCAATCTGGAAGTTGGTTGCCATGAATGTGCGCAGCCATGCAGAAGCTGACCGCGACACTCCGTTCCCGCCTGCAGCAAAGGACAGTGCGATCGGTGCCATGGGAACTAACAGGATCAGATCGATTACCCTGCGGTAAACGGTAAATATGATCGTCAGCCCACAGACAGCAGCTGCGATCAGAAATACCAGTGATAAGATCCACGTTGTCAGCTGGGTCAGTGCCAGAATCCCGCCGCTGTCCAGCCCAATCTCTGTCGCATCAAACTCCACTGCCTGAAAATCTGCCAGTGTCAGTCCCGATGCCATCTGAAAAAAGGTCGGCATCCATGCAAGCGCAGAGGTCATGATAAAATTTGCTGCGATTACCTTAATAAGAATATAAATTCCCTTTTCAGAGGTAAACGCCTGCCTTAGATCCACGCTCTCCCTGCAGAACGCCACCATACACCAGATACATACCAGCGTAGCTCCTGCTGACAAAAATACAGGATAAATGTTTGCGGTCATATCCGCCCACGGTTCTCCCCTTGCAATCTCTGTAGGGCTGGTGAGAAACTGCAGGGCAACGATCTTCATACACCAGTTCCATACAGAACACCCAGCCTTGATCAATGGGTTAAATCCTAACAGGTCCTCCATCCATGACGGCATATGCTTTTCCTCCTTCCTACGTTTTCTATGCCACAAAAAGCTGGAGAAGCTGTGGTGCGATCACCATGATCAGTCCTCCGCTGATTCTCTGGATGGCAAAACTCTTTGCAGCCCCGTCCTGAGTCTGCTGTGCATTTCCAAACTCAAAGATCCCATACAGTGTGATGATCGAGCCGATTCCTGTTACCAGGTCTGTCACGATCGTAAGCAGGGTATTTAACGGTGTGGATATGGGCGTGGTCCCTGCCCCATGGACGGAAACCTGCATGGATAATGCCATGAACATAAATACTACCGCCAGAGATAGTTTTCTAATATTTTTTTGCATGCTTCATCATTCTCCTTTAAAAGACCAGGACAGCCTTAAAGGGCTGCCCTGCATCATTTATCTGTTATCTGCGTTTTCTTCCTTTTCCACTGAAATATGCGATCAGTCCTGCGATTCCAAGGACGCCTATGATCACGATCAGCTTTACAGGGGATCTGTCACCTGTCTGTACATTTCCTTTCAGGCTTGCAGAAGTATCTTTCAGGGTACTGTCACTGTTTCCCGGATTCTGCGGATTCTCCGAAGAATTAGACGGAATCCGTAGGTCTGTTCGGTTTCTGCACGTTCTGCATTCTGCGCACTTGCAGAAGCTACGTTACGCACCTCGGAAGATTTGATGGTCGCATCCAGTTTTACCTGATAAACAACCTGGACTGCCTGTCCTTTTTCAAGGTCTTTTCCTGTCTCAATGCGGAATCCGCTGCTGACAGCAGATATTTTCTTTGGTGTAAATGATTTTCCCTGCAGATATGTCTTGATGGTATCTTTCTGAAGAATTGCTTTATTATTCTTCAGATTGTCAATGATCACCACTTCTTTTGCTGTTTCATTTCCGGTATTCTTTACTTCCACAGTATAGGTCACAGTACTTCCAGGCTTTGCTTCCGTCTGGTCTGTCTTTTTCGTGATCGTAAGGACCGGTTCTCCTTTCTCTGACGGTGTTTCGGTCGGTGCAGCCGGAGTGACTGTCGGGGACGGATTTTCCGGATTTTTGCCTTCAGGGACTTTCACGCTGTATGTGGTTTCTGCAGGTCTGGTATTATCCGCATCTGCAGATGCTGTGTTCTGGATATCCCTGCCTGCCAGGGATGATTTTTCCATAGTCACATCATAAGTCACTTTCATCACCTGAACACCTGACAGGTTCGTATGTGTAATGGCGATAAACCCATTATCCAGTTCCTGTACTTCTGTCTTATCCAGAAGTTTCTCATCCAGATATACCTTGACGGTACCTGCGATCAGATTTGCCCCTTTTTGTTTCATCACATCCTTGATGATCACATTTTCTGCCGTGAAATCATCTGCAGTTGTTCTTACTTCCAGCGTATAATGTGCGGTTTCTCCTACCTTATATTCTTTTTTATCGGAAGTTTTTGAGATGGACAGTCCTGCTTTTCCTACAGTAACCGTATTGTCATCTTTGGGTTCCTCACCGTCCGGTGTCTCATCTCCTTTTGCCACTGCCACATTGTGTACGCTCTTTCCGGACAAAGATTCGTCTTCAAAGAGGACGTCATAGGTAACTGTCATCTGCTCTCCGTATGCCAGGTCTGCATTGGTATGGATCGTAAATCCGCTCTCTGTTGCTTTGATCTGGATATTGTTCATATCCTGCCCTGTTTTCTCTACCCGGATCGTATCTGTGAGGATCTTCGCCCCCTTATTTTTCAGGCTGTCTTTGATCACTACATTCTTGGAAACTGCACCCTCTTTTCCCTGGGTTACCAAAAGTATAATGTCCGGTTTCCCCTACTGCATAATTCGCCTTGTCGGATGTCTTCTCAATAGAAAGGCTTCCTCCCTCGATCTGTACGGTATTGGAATCCTTCACCCATCTGGTATCCAGATAGTGTGTGGTCTCATTGGTATTTCTGAAGCCGCTATGGTTCCAGGTATCCTCTGTAATATCCTCTGAAGATGCTTTTGTTTCCCTTACCTGCGCTACATTTAACAGCATCTCATCTTCCGGTACCTCTTCCCGTACTTTGACCTGGAAACTCACTGTCTCTTCACTTCCGGCTGCAAGATTCTGGATGGCAAATACCGCATAAAGATGTCCGTTTAGTTCTTTTGTTCCGGCAGTTACATTTTCCTTTCCACTGGCGGAATCTTTTACATACTCTGTATATTCCGGAATCTGATCCTTAACAAGTACCATTGCCTTTGCCTGGTCTGAGGTATTCTTTACAGAAATAAAATAGGTAATGGTATCTCCTTTTTCACCACACTTCCGTTTGCAGGATCAGCATACTTATAAACAGTCAGCCCGTCAGAAATGCGAATCGGTTCCGGCTCTTTCTGGTTTACCTTATTATTATCACAGGTAACCCTCGCTACATTGAGGATATCGCTTCCTGCCAGGGATTCCTTTTCAAACAGCACATCATAGCTTACAGTAAATATTTCTTTATATCCCAGATTGGTTCCGGTATAGATTGCATAACGGAGATCACTGTACTCAATCTCCGCTTCATCCATCACTCGTCCGGCATTATTGCGGATCAGGATGGTTCCTGGGAGTATCCTTGCCCCGTCTATATGCAGTTCATCTTTGATGATCACATTTCTTGCTGCCGCACCTTTTTCTGTCTGTTTGACTGTTACGGTATAATGTCCGGTTTCACCCACTTTGTAATAACGTTTATCAGACTTTTTCGTGATCTCTAAGGATGGTCCCTCATCCACCACCACAACAGTATTATCCTGGGTTTCTTCTTTTGTGTTCTCACCTTTTGCAGATGCAGTGTTTACCACATATTTTCCATCCAGGGACGGGGATTCAAACAGCACACGGTAAGTAACTTCTATCTTATCCTCAACGGTCATGTCCTGTCCGGTCTCAATAAGAAAACCGTTTGGCTGTTCTGAGATCTTCGCACCGTCTATCTCTTTACCGTTCATTTTTACAGTAAGCGTATCCATTAAAATGACTGCCCCATCTGTATCGAAGCTGTCTTTTATTACGATCTGCTTTGCAGTCACACCCTCACGCAGTTCTCTTACAGTCAGCTTATACACGCCTGTCTCTCCTACAAGGTATTCTGCTTTATCGGATTCTTTTGTAATATCAAGTGCCGGTCCGTCTACCGGGACTGTTTCATCCGTATCTTTCGGAACATTTTCATCTGAATTGACGGTTACAGTATTATGGATAGACTGTCCTGCCAGGCTGCGGTCAGTGATCTCTACGGCATATTCCAGAGTCAGTCTGCTGTACTCTTCCACATTGATCGGATTATAGTTTCCTTTCTCTGTAAGCCCTCCGTTTTCTGCATCCCAGTTATAATATCCCTGCTCTTTAATCAGATGTAGTCCGGTATAAACCATAAAGGTATTTCCGGTAATATCAATATTTTCTTCCGGAATGTTTAATCTATGTCCGTCCTTGTCCAAGAGGACAATGGAGTTTTTCTGTAACTTGACACCCTCTGTATCAATTCTGTCTGTAATGGTAAGGTTTCTTGCCACACATCCGATCTGATCCTGGGTCACATCCACCTGGTATGTGATGGTATCTCCTACAAGATACTCGTCCCTGTCTGCTTCTTTCTGTACATTTAAGACCGGGCTGTTGATCCAGATTCTTTCACTGTCCTGTACCGGTTCTGCATTATTTGCAGATGCTTTTGCAGTGTTGATGATCTCCCAGCCATTCACTGCGTCTGTTGCAACACAATGGAAGGTAACCACTACCGGCTGGTTCCACTGGTTCAGGCTGTCATTCTCTGTACATGGCAGATTGTCAATGGAAAGGCTCCAGCTGTTTGTCTCTCTTGTCATCTGGTAAGAAACTGGAAGGATCTCGGTTTCTTTATAATGTTCCGGATCCAGCTGTCCTGTAATATCTTCTGTTCCGGCAACCGGATTAACATACTCTGACGGAATTCCCGTTACCGTAACGGCGTCCTCCCCATCCTTTAACATCATGCCATCCGGAAGAGAAATATCAGATAAAACAACATTTCTTGCAATGGATCCCGCTGGACATTCTTAAGCACCACCTGGTAAAGGATGTCCTCGCCTACACGGAACTCATAGTCTTCCCTGTTATCCTTTTTGTCCTCTTCCCCACCGGACGCATATCTGTTGATCACGTCTTTCTGTACGGAGAGAACTGCTGTATTTACATAGGCTTCGGAGTCATCGGATCTCGGCACTGCATTATCTGCAGTCACAGTTCCGATGTTGACACCCTCCTGACCGTTGGATGCTTCCAGGGCTTCGCAGGTGAAATGTACTTTTACATCATATCCAGCAGGAAGATCTGATATTTTCAGTTCCCAGCCGTTTCCTACGGTTTCTAAGTTCCAGATGATCGGTGTATCTACGGTTTCATTATACTGTTGTGGATTTAACTGGTTTGAAACATCCTGTGAGCCGGAAACATGGTTTTCGTATCTTTCCGGAATGCCTGTAACCGTGATCGGTTCTGCAGGATGTGCATAGGTTTCCGGAATCTCTAAGGCATCTGCTGGTTCCTGGCTGTCCTCTTCCAGGTCATCTTCCTGTTCCGAATTCCACATCTCTTCTTCCGGAATCTGCTGGTCTTCTTCGCTGTACTGCGCCTCTTCCTCCTGCGGCTCATATGCTTCCTGTTCCAGCATAAGCTCCTCAGTTTCAGGTGTTTCCTCATATTCGGTATATGTATCCGGGATTTCCTCTGCATTTGCTGCATATTCTTCCTGGCTGTATTCCTGTGTTTCTTCCGGAACCGCCTCTACGGATACAGTATCTGTATCCAGTCTGAAGCCTGCAGGAATATCCGTATCACTGATGACCACATTTCTTGCCACGGTCTTTCCGGCAGCTCCTATCTTTGCTTTTTCTTCTTCCGGAAGCGTATAGTATTCATCAGAATCTGCAAGGTTTACAGTTCCCTCATCATTGATATTTCTTACAATGATGTCAAAGGGCACATGATCTCCCACCTGCCACTCATAATTTCCGTCAGTGATATGCTTATCAATTGAAAATGCTGCTGTATTTACATAGACCTCTGCATCATCCTGCGCAGTTTTCGAATTTCCCTGTTCATCTGCAAAATTGGATGCAGTGACAGATACCTGATTCTGCGTTTCGATTCCGTTCACTGCTTTTGATGCAATACAGTCAAAGGTAATAGTCATGGCTGCATCTGATGGAAGAAAGTCTGCCTGTACGGTCCAGGTATTTCCAGTACGGTCAGCAGAATAATGGTTCTCTACCATCTGCTTTTTGATAGATGTAGTTCCGTCTGCAACAGGCCATCCGATCTGAGAAGCAGCTGTCTCCGGCGAAAAATGTACCTGAATGCCTGTTTCATCTGCAATATCCAGACCATCCGGCAGGCTGATATCAGATACTACGACATTCTGCGCAACGGTATAGTCTTTTGTATTCCGTACAATAACTTTATATTGTACCTTGTCCCCTACCTGATATTCATAGGCGTTTGCAGTCTTGTCCACGGTCAGCTCCGGAGTATTTACCCATACTTCCGCATCATCACCGGTAAAAGTCTGCTCTTTATTCTCATCAAAAAAGTTCTCTGCAGTAGCTTTTGCTGTATTGATGGTATCTTTTCCATTACTGTCTGCCAATGCCAGACATTTAAAACGGATCAGGATAGAATCCCCGTACTGCAAAACAGGCAGGTAACGATCCAGCCGTTTTCTCCCAGAGAGGACATGGAAGCTGCAGTCCCATTGTTCGGTCCGCTTACTTCCCAGGAGCCGTTAAGCAACTGCAGGGAAGACGGGATATCTTCATCTGTTACCTCTACATTGACTGCATACGCATCCTGTCTGGTCTGGGTGACTTCTACTGCATACTCCACCTGGTCTCCGACTTTCCATCCATCATATTTTGCATCCTTTTCTACTTTCAGGCGGGCATTGATGGTATCGGTGATCCAGCATTCTTCAGAATCCTTTGTTTTTGTTTCCTGATCTTTTGCATCCCAGGTTACATTTGCTTTATTTGGAACATAAAATGTATATCCGTCTGCATCCATCCAGGGTGCCATGAATGTTCTCACATCTGCATCCTTCCGTCTGTGGACGGTATATCTCATGGTAAACATCTGCTCCGCATCCTTAAATTCCTCGGATGCCATGTAATCCGCTTTTGCCTGACACTGGATCGTCTGACCGGAGATCTTTACATTAAATTTTCCAGTCACATTTTTTCCAGATTTATCCGTGATCACAATTTTGCTTGCATCTGCGATCTCCAGACATTTCTCTAAGGAATCGGTGATCGTATAATTTGTTGTTTCAATTCCAGGACCTGCTGATCTTACAAGATAGTCAAATTCGTTATAATCCTGAATCTCATAGGCAGTCTCTTTATCTGATGCTTCCTCTGCATCATCCCAGGAAGTTCCTTTGTCACCTGCTTTTTTCTCAATATCCGGCTCATTCGGATCTACAACTTTCGGGATCGTTAAAAGGCACTTGCTGGTAAGCTGTAATAAGAGGTTCCGATATTTCCGGCAGAGGTACGTGCATTTCTTATAGTATCCCCGCTTCCCAGATTACCAAATTCATTCCCTCATAAAAACGAAGGGAAAACTGATCTACACCTTTTATATAGCAGTAACCCAGGCTTTTTTATCTGCATCTGTTGTCAGGACATCTTTGGAAACTACATTTCCTCCCTCCTGATAGATATGGTCATAACCTTTTAATTTGTAAATGCCGACAATCCCCGGCTGTTCATTTATACGGAATGCCTGCGCAGCATCCAGATCACTTAATGTAATGTAGGAACGAAGTCTGGC
>ENA-OQDF01000080-OQDF01000080.1-human-gut-metagenome-genome-assembly--contig:-NODE-80-length-31186-cov-8.007212_pt1 | contig 31186 bp, 37 predicted proteins | sample MGYA00242769_ERZ504597 | MGnify/ENA primary metagenome ERZ504597 (study PRJEB26092, sample SAMD00036305) | human gut metagenome | host: Homo sapiens | study: EMG produced TPA metagenomics assembly of...
CTGGTCGAGCGAGGAGGCCATGGCGATAGCGCCGAAACGGGAGCGCCGCCGTAGGTCGGCTTGACGCGACGGTACCGGTCAGCGAACCCGGCTGGCGGATGGAGCCGCCGGTGTCGGTACCCAGGGCGAGCGGAGCTCGAATGCGGCCACTGCGGCTGCGGAACCGCCGCCGGAACCGCCCGGCACGCGCTCGGTATCCCACGGATTGTGGGTGGTCTGGTAGGCGGAGTGCTCGGTGGAGGAGCCTTGCGCGAATTCATCGAGGTTGGTCTTGCCCAACAGCGGCATGCCCGCGGCCTTGAGCTTCTCGATGACGGTGGCGTCGTACGGCGGCACCCAGCCTTCGAGGATCTTGGATGCGGCGGTGGTTTCGATGCCCTTGGTGACGATCATGTCCTTGATGGCGATTGGCACGCCGGCGAGTTCCGGCATCTGCGCCTTGTCCTCATCGGACTTGGCGTCGAAGGCGTCGGCCTGCTCGAGGGCCTGGTCGGCGGAGACCTTCAGGAAGGCCTTGACGCTCGGTTCGGCGGATTCGATGACCGCAAGGTGGGCTTCGACCAGCTCACGGCTGGAAACTTCCTTGGCCTTGATCTTGGCCGCCATCTCGGCGGCGGAAAGCTTGACGAGTTCGGTGGTGCTCATATCACTCCTGTCCCAGAATGCGCGGTGCGACGAACATGCCGGCCTCGGAGACCGGGGCGCTGCGGTGGCTTCGGCCTGGGTCAGCGGGGTCTCGGGGACGTCCGGACGCAGGTAGGCTTCCAGCGGGACCGGGTTCGCGGTCGGTTCCACGTCTCGGTGGCGACTTCCTGGACCTTGTTGATGGATTCGGCGATGACGTTCAGATCGCCCTGCAGACGGGTGATTTCCTCGTCCGTGAGTGCGATTCGGGCCAGATCGCCCAAATGCACGATTTCTTCTTTGGTGAAAGTAGGCATGACCCTAACAGTAACGCGTCTGTGTGACGAGCGTGTGCCCTATTTCGTGCCCCGTTCGCAACCCGGCCGCGGACGTTGCCTTCCATTTCGCAACCCAATCGTTGGACACCTGGTCATCTTTCCGGTACAGCAACGTTCGACGGCTTTTCTTGCCGCGTGCCGATGGCGCGATCAGGCTTGCGGCGCGGCGTGCTGGGCGATCCAGGCGTGCATGGAGACCGCGGCGGCGGCGCCGGCGTGATGGAACGGACCGAGCCGAATTGGGAGATGTAGACCACGTCATCGGCCAGTTCGAGCGCTTTTTCGGACAGGCCCGGGCCTTCCGCGCCGAAAAGCATGAGGCAGCGTTCGGGGAAATGGTAGGTTTCCATGGGCACCGCGCCGGGAATGATGTCGAGCGCGATGACGCGGGCGGCTTGCAGTTCTGCTATTTTCGCGTCCAAGGCTTCCAGTTGGGCCATGGTTTCGCCTGTGTTCGGGGCAGTGCCGGAAGTGCCATCCGTCGCGGCTGCGGAGCCACGCATATGGAAGGCGATGGCGGCGGCTTGCGATTGGGCGGCGGCGATTTCGCCGGCGATGCGCAGTTTCCAACATTCGACGAGTTCCGTTATGGATGGATGGTTTTCGACGTGCTGGTACAGCTCCGTCATGAGCGCGCCCTTGCGATTCCATTTGTGCGGGCCGACGATGTGCACGCGGCGCGCTTGGAACGCGTTGGCGGTGCGCACCATGGAGCCGATGTTGAAATCGTGGGTCCAGTTCTCCACGGCGACTTCGAAATCGTGGCGCCCGCGGGAGTCCAGGTCGGCTTTGATGGCCGCGACCGTCCAGTAGCGGTAGCGGTCGAGCACGTTGCGGCGGTCGCCTTCGTCGAGCAGGGTGGAGTCGAAGCGGATGTCGTAATTGGGGGATGACGCATCGTCCGGGCGTGGTTCGCCTGGATGGGTTTGCGACCACGGTCCTACGCCGACCTCGCGGAACGTCGGTTCGCCGGATGCCTGTGCGGCAACATCGATGGGATTGGGATCGTGCACGTTCTCCCCTTCATAGGAACAGCAATACAAATATGTCAAAGGCCCGCGCATCCGTATGCATCATCATGCTTGTCATCGCACATTCGACGACGTCAACGGCAGATATGTTTGCGGTCGGTCGGCGGGAAACTCGGTGTTCAGTGGAGTTCGGATTCCTTGAACACTTCGACGAACGGCAGTTCGGATTCCTCCGAAGTGACCGGGTTGATGACCTTGATGGTCGGGTCGACCATGTCGACACCGCCGATCAGCGAGGCAACGGCCAGCACTTTGGCGCCTTCGTTCTCCACCACGGAGAAGTCGAGGCTCAGCTCGTTGCCGTTGCGCAGGGTGACCAGCGATGAGGTCTGCACATACGATTTTTCAGACAGCCAGGAGTCGATCAGCACCACGCGTTGCCGGCAATCGACGGACCCTTGATGGACGGATAGACGAAGTCCATGACGAAACCGTCCAAATCCTCACCACGGGAGGCGGCGGCCTGGATCATGGCGGAGACCAGCGGCACGGCCGCGGCGGTCAATGCGCCGACCGCGTCGAAATCGTCGACGGAATAGCTGGCTTCCTCCAACGTGTCGAGCAGGATATGGCCGACGATGGAGGCTCCACGATGGTCGAACAGCACGGAGGAGAGTTCCGAGAAAGGCTTGTCCTTCATTTCGGCCTGCAGCAGCGTCTTGAGCTGGTCGCGAGGTTCGAGCATGGCGAAATCGACGGTGGATTCCGTCGAAGCGGAAACAGACTGGCCCGCAGCGGAATCATGCGTCGGAACCGGTGTCGTCTTGCGGAAAGTGTTCTCTTCGGTCATGGTTCCAGCCTATCCTTTCGGCTCGTCATTCACCGTGCGGTATGGGTGATTTATGAGCGATAAACATGGTCATTCGGCGTTGGTCTCGGGAGCGGACAACTCGCGGATATCCCCTTTTTCGGGCGCGATCATGTCGACGGTGCCGATGACCTTGCTTTGGTCGACGCGTTGCAGTTTGCGCGCGGTGACCAGCACGCGCGATTCGAGCGACGCGGCGAACGAGTTGTATGCGCCGACCGTTTTGGTGATGGCGGAACCCAGTTTGGTGGCCCGCTCCCCCAATACTGCAAACCGTTCGTACAGCTCTCGGGACAGGTCGAACAGCATTTTCGCGTCATCGGTCAGGCTTTGCTGCTGCCATGCGTATGCCACGGATTTGAGCACCGCCCATAGGGTGATCGGCGAGGTCAGCGCGACTTTCTGCGCGAATGCGTCGTCCATCAGTGTCGGGTCGGTTTCCAATGCGGCCTGCAGCAACGATTCGTTAGGGATGAACGCGATCACGAAATCCGGAGCATCGCTGAACGCGTTCCAGTAGGCTTTGTCTCCCAGGGTCTTCACATGGTCTCGTACCGCTTTGGCATGGGAATGCAGCAGCTCGTTCTTGCGGGCCAGTCCCTCCGGTGAGGCGGTGTCTGGAATCTCGCATGCGCGCTGGTAGTCGGCGTATGGCGCCTTCGCGTCGATCGGAATGGTTTTGCCGCCCGGCATGTGAATGACCATGTCCGGCCGCTGCGTACGCCCCTCGGCATCGGTGACCACCACTTGGGTATCGAAATCGACATGTTCCAGCAGACCGGCCGATTCCACGATGTTGCGCAACTGTGCTTCGCCCCACGCGCCACGCACCTTGTTGTTGCGCAAAGCAGACGACAGGGCGCTCGTCTCACGGTCCAATCGCGCCTGCTGTTCACCAAGGCCCTTGAGCTGCTCGCCGAGCGCACCCATCTCATGCTTGCGCCCCTCTTCAATCTGCGCGACCTTCGCCTGCAACGCGTCAAGGTTCTTCTGCACAGGAGCCAACGCGGACAGCACTTTGCTTTGCTCCTGCAGCTTCTTCTCGCCTTCGGCCTGCCGACGTTCCGCCTCCTCGGCGGCTCGCCGCCGCTCACGTTCCACACGCAATTCCTCGGCACGTTGAGCTTGCGCCAATTGCGATTTGAGATACGTCAGCTGCTGGCCGAGCCCTTCCGCCTGCGTACGGTACTGCACCACCGCCGCGTTAAGTTCGCTGATACCCTGACGATCCGCCTCAATCTGCGCCTTCGCCTCGTTCAGGTCGGATTCCTTCGCGCCACGGGCCATATCCTGCCCTTTGGCACGGCCCGCGAAGAAGCCCGCAGCCGCTCCAAGCGCGGCCACGATCACCAGCAATATCACTACAAACACAGGATTATCGAACATACGTTCGATGGTATCACGTCGTTAGGAACACATCAATCCACGCATCCACATTCATTCGCAAGACCGACCGCATGCCACACAACCGTGCACTATGCTGAAATCAGCCGAACGCGAAATGCATCAGCCCAACACGAAGGGACATTATGGGATTCGATCTGTTTTTGGCGGCCGTGTCGATTGTGGCCGCATCCATCGCCACCTGGGCGTTGTTGCGGCTGTTTCCAAGCTCGGACGCACGCCAGGCGATTCCGCTGCGGACGGACGGCGGATTTGCCGACCCATCCCACACAACCGACGGTGGAGTGACGATAGACGGCAAAGTGACGGCAGACGGCGAATCGGCATCCGACATCGACGGACAACCCACCGACCACCTCGGCAAGCGCCTCGTCATCGCGCTTATCCTGACCATTCCAACGTTCGTCATCACATTACTGGCGCTGGCCAAAATCGCCATGCCGGGATGGCTGACGAATCCGTGGCCGCACGCCATCGTCATCACGCCGGTCATGTTCTATTGCGCGGCGCCGATTCACCACCGCGGCCTGCCCGCATTGCAGCGGCGACGTCCGAACGGCGATTCGCTGGTTTCGCTTGGCATGGCGATTGTTTACGCGTACAGCCTGCTGCCGTGCGTGGTGTCGTGGATTTTCCCGGCCGCTCGCGCGATCCGTATTTCGCGTTCGTCGGCGTGGTCGCGACGCTTTCGCTGGCTGGCACGCTTGTCCGGCAACACGCGATGACCGCGCAGCAGACGGCAGAAACAGAAAAGGCGCAATCGGCACAGTCAACAGAATCAACAGAATCGGCGCGATCTCAAGCGAAATCCCCTGAGCCAACGCAAGAAAAAAGCGCGGAAGAATTGCTCTTCCGCGCTGTGGTAGGTCATGCGATCCGCGCACGCGTGCTGCAGATCACCACGTCGGTGACGATGGTGGTCGCGGTGTGGACGTGCGCGTTGTGGCTGGCGTTCGGCATGCAACCGAAGCTGGCGATCGCCATACTGCTCGGTTCGACCGTGCTGTCGGTCGCAGGCCTGGTATTGCAGGCTTACGACCGACAGGTAACCAATCGATAATCGTCACTCAGCCGGGTTCGGGACGTCGGCGGAATCGTCCGTCTTCTCCTCGCCCATATCCTCCAGCTGGTCCGCGGCCCACGCGGACAGCTCCAAGTGGTCGCCGCCGGTCTGGTCCACCAGCACGGTGTCGCCGTCGTGCACTTCGCCGGCCAGCAGCATGCGGGCAAGCTGGTCGCCGACTTCGGTCTGCACCAGGCGACGCAGCGGACGTGCGCCGTACGCCGGATCGTAACCGGTGTTGGCAAGCCATTCGCGCGCCGAATCGGTCACGTCGAGCGTGATGCGGCGGTCGGTCAGACGTGCGGACACCTGCGCGACCTGAATGTCCACGATGCCGCCGAGCTCCTCGCGGGTCAGCGGGTGGAACATGACCAGTTCGTCCAGACGGTTGATGAATTCCGGCTTGAACTGCATGTGCACGGCGTCCATCACGGCCTTCTTCTTGGCGTCCGCGTCCATGTCGGGATTGACGAGGAACTGCGAGCCCAGGTTGGAGGTCATGATCAGAATCGTGTTCTTGAAGTCCACGGTCCTGCCCTGGCCGTCGGTCAGGCGACCGTCGTCAAGCACCTGCAGCAGCACGTCGAAGACTTCCGGATTGGCCTTCTCCACCTCGTCGAACAGCACCACCGAATACGGACGGCGACGCACGGCTTCGGTAAGCTGGCCACCCTCTTCGTAGCCGATGTAGCCCGGCGCGGCTCCGATCAGGCGGGACACGGAGGCCTTCTCCATGTATTCGCTCATGTCGATGCGCACCATGGCCTTCTCGTCATCGAATAGGAAGTCGGCGAGCGCCTTGGCCAGTTCGGTCTTGCCCACGCCGGTGGGGCCGAGGAACAGGAACGATCCGGTCGGACGGTTCGGGTCGGAGATGCCGGCACGCGAGCGACGCACGGCGTCGGAAACCGCTTGGATGGCTTCCTTCTGGCCGATCACGCGCTTGCGAGGTACTCCTCCATGTGCAGGAGCTTCTCGTTTTCGCCCTGCATAAGACGGCCCACGGGGATGCCGGTCCAGTCGGAGACGATTTCGGCGATGGAGTCGGCGTCGACGCGGTCGGGGACCATCGGCACGTCGGCGTTGGCATTGTCGGCTCCGCCCGATTCCGCCTCGTTCTTCTCGGCTTGGGCGATTTCCTTCTGGATGGCCGGGATTTCGCCGTAGTTGATGGCTGACGATTTCGCCAGGTCGCCTTCGCGCTCGTACTTTTCGGCTTGCGTACGCAGCTCGTCGAGCTTCTTGCGCAGGTCGCCGATACGGTTGTGGCCGTTCTTTTCGGCGTCCCAACGCGCTTTCAGCCCGTTGAGCTTTTCGCTTTTGTCGGCGATTTCCTGGTTCAAATCGGCGAGACGGTCCTTGGCGCTGTCGTCCAGTTCCGCTTCGGCCTTTTCCGCGGCCTTGTCGTTCTTCGGATTGCCCAGCAGGTACGACTTCTCCATCTTGAGACGGTCCACCTGGCGGCGCAGTTCGTCGATTTCCTCAGGCGAGGAGTCGAGTTCCATGCGCAGGTGCGCTGCGGCCTCGTCCACCAGATCGATGGCCTTGTCCGGCAGCTGGCGTCCGGAAATGTAGCGGTTCGACAGGGTTGCCGCCGCGACCAGCGCGTCGTCGCCGATGGTCACCTTGTGGTGGGCCTCATACTTCGGCGCGATGCCGCGCAGGATGGCGACGGTGTCCTCCACGCTCGGCTCGCCGACGAACACCTGCTGGAAACGACGTTCGAGCGCCGGATCCTTTTCGATGTTCTCACGGTATTCGTCCAGTGTGGTGGCGCCGATCAGGCGCAGTTCGCCACGGGCCAGCATGGGCTTGAGCATATTGCCCGCGTCCATGGAGCCTTCGGCCGCGCCCGCGCCGACGATGGTGTGGATCTCGTCGATGAAGGTGATGATCTGCCGTCGGCCTTCTTGATCTCCTCAAGCACGCTCTTCAGACGTTCCTCGAATTCGCCACGGTACTTGGAACCAGCCACCATGGAGCCCAGGTCAAGCGAGATAAGCTTCTTGTTCTGCAGGGTGGTCGGCACGTCGCCGGCGACGATGCGCTGCGCCAGGCCTTCGACGACGGCGGTTTTGCCGACGCCAGGCTCGCCGATCAGCACAGGATTGTTCTTGGTACGGCGGGACAGGATCTGGATGACGCGGCGGATTTCCTGGTCGCGGCCGATCACCGGGTCGAGCTTGCCTTCCTTCGCGGCGGCCGTCAAATCGGTGGAGTACTTCTCCAAAGCTTTATACGAGCCTTCCGCGTCGGCGCTGGTCACCTTGCGGTCGCTGCCGCGCGCGGCGGTCAGGGCGTTACGCAGCTTATCCGCGGTAAGACCGTTCTTTTCCAAGATGTCCGCGCTTTGATTCGGTTTCGCGGCCGCGATTGCGACCAGCATGAGGTCGACGGTGACGTACTCGTCTCCCCTCCGTTGCATTTCTTTTTCGGCTTGCGATAGCACCGCCGACAGCTGCCTGCTGACGTCCGGCTGCGTTGTGGTCGATCCGCTGGCGCTCGGCAGCGATTGCATCGCCCGATGCACTTCGGCGCTCACGTTTTGCGCGTTGCCGCCTGCCGCTTCGATGAGCGCGCGGGCCATGCTGTTTTCCTGACGCAGCATCGCGTCCAGCAGGTGCAGGGTGTCTACCTGCGGATTGCCCAGCGCCGCCGCGTTCTGAACGGCGTCCGAAAGCGCTTCCTGCGCCATCTGCGTGAACTTCTGTTCCATATCATCCTCCATGGTTCGCGCCCGGCCGCCCGGCCTTCGCTACCGGGCCGGCGTTCGGACGCATATGTCGTTGTCTGATATGCTCAACCGACTTCATCGCCATTATATTCCCAAAACTTGAGTCCCACACACTCAACTTTTTGCGTTTCTCAAAACCGTCTTTCGACACAGGACGGCAGTCACCGACAATCACCAGCGCTCACCGGCAATCGCAATACATACGAAAAAGGCGGGCAGCAACGTAACGAAATCACGAAACGTTGCAAACCCGCCTAATCCAAAGTCCGCCAGCAAGCCGAAAATCAGCCGCGCACCACCACGTTGCGCAGATCGCCGATGCCCTCGACGTGCACGATCGCCTCGTCACCCGGATCCAGATGACCCGACGCGTTCGGCGTACCCGTCATAATCACATCGCCCGGCAGCAGCGTGGTGAAACTCGTAATCGCCGCAATCTGCTCAGGAATGCCGTGAATCAGATTCGCCGTGGTACCCGACGCCATCGGCACATCCTCACCGTTGAGCGTGAAGGAAATCTTCGCATCCTTCCAATCCACATCGTCACGCGTCACAATCCACGGACCCAACGGGCACGCCGTATCAAAACCCTTCGCACGCGTCCACGTCGGATCAAGACCCTGCAGATCACGCAACGTCACATCATTCACGCACGTGAAACCCAGCACATAATCCATGGCCTGCTCCACCGGCACATTCTTGGCGATACGACCCATCACCACAGCCAACTCCGGCTCGAAATTCATATCATTCGAACACAGCGGAATCACAATCGGATCATCCGGACCAATCACCGACGTGCTCGGCTTGGTGAAAATCACCATATCCTCCGGCGCATGCTTGATATCGGAATGACCGGCCTCATGCATGAACTGCGCATGCGCCTCATAATTCTTCGCCAAACCGTACACCTTCGACGGAATCACCGGAGCCAGCAGACGAATGCCGTCACCATCCACCGGATAGCGCTCGCCGGTCGGCTCGACGGCCTGGCCGGACAGCGGATAGCCGTTCAAGGCCACGAGATAGTCCTTGCCGTCGTTCTTGTCGGTCTGAACGAAGGCGTACTGCGGTACATCATTATGCGTAAAACGTGCGATTCTCATACCCGCAAGTCTACCCGCTCGCCACGCCCGCCGTTCTCGACATGCGTCGCTTTGCGGACGATGCCGATTGCTCGCATTTTTTACGATTTTTGCGATTATTTGCGATGCAGTTCCGCCCGCAACGCCGCCACCTCGCGTTCCAGCTCGTCGATGCGGCGCACCTGCTGGGCGATGAGCAGGTCGCGCACGTCATCTCCCGACAGAATCGGGACTTCGGCTGCGTTGCGCGGCGCGGGCAGCGTCGCATTGCTTTGCGTTTCCGTCGTTTGCGTTGGCTGCACCGGCTGCGATACCGCAGATCGAACAACCTCCGCAGATTCCGCCGACGGCGCCACATCCGCCGACGCCGATGGCACCACTCCACCATTCCCATCAACCGATACCAGCCGGTCCGTGCCCATACGGCAGGCAATCTTGCGCCAGCGCGCGAAACAACGTTCGATGCGCTTATAGCCGATCAGCGATGGGTCGAGTCCGGCTTCGCGGAACAGTTCGACCGGCGATTCGCCCGCATGGTACCGGCGCATGCAGTTGTGTTTGAACGATTCCGTGTAGGTGATGCGTCGCGACGTCGCTTCGGCCACCACCGGCAGCGAGCGCAGATATTCGACTTCTTCCGGACTGAACGCTCCCCCACCGTTGCACATGATGTTCCTTTCGGCTTGGCGTGCGGCGGCTCCCTTCCACCGCACGGCAGTCGAATGGCCTCCGTCATGCCATTCCCCCTGTTCGGCTTGCGATTCGGCTTGCGATGCGCGCTTGCGATACGTGTTTGCGATACGTGTTTGCGATGCAAGGCCGCAATCCGATTCGTTGTTCGCTTCGTGTTCCATCATACCGGTACGAATGGCGTTTTTTCCAACCATTTCAGGCGGCACGAAACCCTAAATCGCCCGTATTCGTCACAACAAAAGCGGGTGAACCGTTGATCGCTCAACGACCCACCCGCCCGAACAAGCCCCGTTGCCTGTCTGCTGGCCCGCTCAGACCGCCATCGGCGTATCGGATTCGCGGAAGCGCAGCACGAGCGCCAGTCCGGCTCCGGCCATTACCAGGGCCGCGATGGTGAACAACGCGGTGCCCATTGCGCCGGTGAGCGGCAGCTGCGTGACGTTCTTCACGTTCTTGACCTGGATTGCCTTGTCGGACATGCCCTCGTCAAGCCTGCTTGCCAGACCGAGGTTGTTGGCGCCGACCAGCTTGAAGGTCGACTTGCCGGTTTCCTGGTTCACAGCTAGTTCGACGGTGAAGATCGGCACAAAGTTCTTCGCATAGCCGCTCACGAATCCGGTTTCCTTCAGCGTGTACTTGCCGGACTTCAAGCCCATGATTTTCACGTCGCCGGTGGTGGTTTCCACATCCGCGACAGCGCCGTTCTCGTTCGCTTCGGCAAGGCGGTATTCGCCATCCACAATCTTGATGAACTTGAGCGGGGTCTGCGAAACCTCGGTTCCCTCGAACACGTGGAACTTCGCTCCTGCGAGACCATTGGCATCGCTTCCGACACCGTACTTGTGGAAGGAGAAGCCCCCGGTATAGGAGTCGAATTCGACCGGCGTATTCCACACCTCGGTGTCACGGGACACGGCCGCCTTGTTGGTAACCTTGTTGCCCATGTCGATGATGTCCTTGTTGACCACGGCAGTGTAGGTGATGACCAGCTGGCCGCTCTTGTTGGCCAAGTCGAATTCCAGCACGGTGGTGGTCTTGCCGTCGGCTCCAACGGTCGGAACGGTCACGTAGGCGAACGGCATATTCGTTTCCGTGCCATCCGCGGCTCGGACAACGGCCTTGAAGTCCTTGTTGACCGTCAGACCCTTGGATGCCACGTCCTTCACGAAGTACGGATACTTGTCGTAGCCTTCGGCCGCGTTCGGAATATCCAGCGTGATGGTGTAGGCGACGGTCTGCCCAATGCTCACGCCTTCAGTGGTGGTAATCGTATCGGCCGTCTTGCCCGGCTGGTCGGGCTCGTTCTCGTTCTTGGCCACAAACATGCCGACAGCGTTGATCTTGCCCTGGCCGGTTGCCGGATCGCCCTTCACTTTGAATGTGGCGGCCACGCCGTTCAGCGTGGTAGCGACGATGGCATTGGTTCCCCGACCGCCGTCCTTGTCCACATCGGTGATGAGATACCAGCCTTCTTCAAGCGAACCGATGGCAGCCGTACCGCCGTTGCCTGCAACGGTTTTGTCGGCAACGACGCCATCGCCAACCGCCAACGAGGCCGCGAATGTGCGGAACCAGGCGGCGTCGTTATCGCCGGTCTTGGTTGCGGCGAACGCGGCCGGATTGCTGTCATATTCGGAGGGCATGCTGACAACGGGGTCCATGTTGTTGTTGGCGGCGGCCACCGCGTCGGTCACCGCAGTCACCCAATCGGCGTCGGTGTCGACCTGCACGGCGTCGCCGTCCACCGTCAATGACGCGAACTTGTACGCGGAGTAGGTGTGCCCCTTCTGCGAATGCCGCACTTCGATCGATGCGCTGCCGGTCGCATACGCTCCGGCCGTGCCGAACGCCATACCGCCCAGCAACGTTGCCGCCGCGGCGATTACTGCACAAAGCCTTCTCGTCTTCATGATGAGAGACCTCTCTTCCTTGGTTTGGTCGGCCTTGTTACCGCAGCCGATTGGTTGGTTTTATGGGAAGTTTCGTAAGTTGTGTTGCTCTTTAGTTGTGATTGAAAAAATGCGATTGCCGGATTGCGATCAGAGAATTGCGATTGCCGTCCGGCAGTTCCGTCACGGCCGTCCGCGCCCGATCAAAGCCAGTCCGACGATGCCCGCAAGCAGCAGCACCAGTGCCGTGACGCCGGCCACGACCAGCCAGGTCCGTCCTTCCGATGCGCCGGACAGCGGCAGCACGGCCACCGTCTCTTTCACGTTGGTGAACGAGGCTTCGTAGGTGGCGGTCTGTCCCTTGTCGAACGCGCTCCACATGTCGGCTCTGGTGATGCTGATCGGCACTGAGGTGACGTTGCCTTTCGCGTGATAGCCGGCGATGTTGCCTTCCGTGACGGTGTAGTCGCCTGCCATCACGCCACGGAATGCGTACTGCCATTCGCCGGTAGGCAGCTCGTCATCTTCGGAAAGGTCTTTGCCCAGCTTCGATGCGCCGCCCTGCATGAAATCGATGCGCAATGTGGCTCCACTCGCCGGCATTCCGCCTTCCCAATGTTTCGTCACGACCACGTTGGCGGACGGCACCTGCAATACAGGATGCTGGTAGGCCGCGCAGGCGGACTGCTTGTCGAAGGTGTAACAGACCTGCGCCGACGCGTTCGATCGGAAGCCCGGCTTTCCTGCGGAAGTCGTGCCGGTGCCCGCGTCGCCGGTCGCGTCGTAGTTGATGCCGCCGTCGACCATATTGACCCGCGCGTAGGCGCTGTCGGTTGGCACTATGCCGTACGAGAGCGTGTAGGTCGCGTTGTGCAGCAGCTCGTAATCGCCGGCGAATTCGACGCGGATCTTGCCATTGCCGGCGTCGCTGTACCACAATGTGTAATCACGTTCCAGCACTGGAGGCGTAGCCCCGAAGGCAGATTCGTCACGTTGAGCGTCACGCCGCCGGTCACCCGGTAGTAGGTCGTTCCGCCGAAGTTCCGCATGCCGGCCATGTTCCAGACAACGCCATCGACCTGCGCGTATTCGGACAGCTCGTCGACGATCGAGACGCCGCTGTAGGCGCTTCCCGTGGTGATCTCCTTCTGGATGTCGTCGAAGATCTTCGTCAGATCGTCCGCGCTGTTGGTGGCCTTGTAGTAGCCGAGGTTGCCGCCCGTACCCCAATTGGTTTTGTTGTACGCGGTGGCGTTCGGATAGTTGCTGGACACGGCGTGCATGAACTGGTTGGCTTGGTCGTTCTCCCTGTTACCGAACGATTGCTGCTCCGGATTGGCGCCTTCGAAGATGCCGATGCTGTAGATGAGCGTGCCGGCCGATTTCATGGCGAGCGCAGTTTGCACGGCGTCATTGGCGACTCTCGTGCTAAAAGTGTTTTGCGTGGTCGGCACACCGTCCGCGAAGAAAATGACGACTTTCTTCGCGCCTGGCCTTGCCCGCAGCAATGCCGTCTGCGCGGCGGCCATGCCTTTGTCCGCAGGGGTCGCGCCATTGGCGGACAGCCTGCTCACCGATGATTTCAGAGCGGCGGTATCGCTGGTCAGGGAACTCACCACGCCGGATGTCTGCCCGAATTGAGCGATGGCGATTCGCACTTTGCTGTCTTTGTCCTGGATGGTGTCGTTGGTGGTCTCGGTGGCGTCGATGAAGCTGGTCGCCGCTTCTTTCAGCGCCGTCAACCGCTTCGGATTCGATTTGTTGCATCTTCTTTGGCTTCCGTCCATGCAGTAGTTCATCGATCCGGACGTGTCCAGTACGAGCACCACTTCGATTTTCTCCGTGGTCTCATGGCTTTCGCGGGTATCCTTGCCCACCACGTTGAGGTTCAGCGTGTATTTGCCGCCGTTGTTGTATGTGATGCTTTTCGTGTGGTCCGGCTGCGGCACGGCGACGTTACGCGCGGCGCGCATCACGGTTTTGCGATTGAAGGTGAAGCGATCGCGCATGATGTGTTCGTCGGCGTCGGCATCGTCTTTGGCAGCATCATTCTTGTCGTTATCGTTGCCGTTTTGAGCCGACGCGGCATCCTTGTCGGCGTCATTCTTACCGTTCTTGTCGGCATCGTCGGCATCTTCAGCAGTGTTGCCATCGTTGTCAGCATCGTCCGCATCGCCGGTTTTGCCGTCATCGGCTGTCGCGCCCGCATCGCCATTCGCCACAGCATCCGTGCGATTTTCGCCGGCATGGTCGTTTCGATCGCCGTCTTGAGCCGGTGCAGCACCATTTGCAGGTACGTCAGCGTTCTCAGCCGTCGGCTGCCTAACCGCCTGCCGTTCCTGCTCCTTCTGCTCATTCGGCTGTTCCGTCTTATCGCACGGCTGCCGCTGTTCCGGCATCGTCTCCGACGGTTGTTCCGGTTGCGATTGCGCTTGTTCGTTCGATGGCTGCTGCGATTCGCCGTCGTCCGTAAGGCATTGTGCGTCGTCATCGTCCGTTGCGGACTGTCCGGCAACATCTTGCCCGGCAATGTCGGCAACGTCCGATCCGACTGCGTTTTCAGCATCGGATTGTTGTGTCGATTCCGGCTGGCTCGCTACGGATTCGGCGGCCACGTTGCGCCATCCGTCACCGTTTCGTCGGCGAACGCGGTCGCGCCGGCTCCCGTGGTGCCGGCCAGCATCGCAATCGTGACAAGCAATGCGGTGAATTTTCCCATCCGCGCGCCACACCGGCTTATGAAGCCGGCAAGCGGGTCCTTCATCCACTTCATGACATGTCCATCTCTCATGGCGCTGCGGCGAATTGCCTATGCGCCTCCATGCCTTGAACCTTATGGATGAACGTTTTGAAACCCGTCCCCTCCATTGATGGGTTCGGGGAACGTGCGGACCAGCGAAAATCGCGGCCTTCCCCCTTATCCTTTACGCGGCCAGGCGGAAGCGTGCCGCATGATTCGGTGTCGGGGCCGCATCGACCGCACGACCATGCAGCACAACAGCATGCCGCCCATCGTGCAAACGATGGTCATGGCGAGCACGCCCAGTTCGGTCGCACGTTCGTCGCGCACGTCGGCCGGATCTGCGCGGGCAGCGGTATTGCGACGCGATGCCCGGAGACTAGCAGCCGATGCGTGTTGATGCCGTATGGCGTGCAGGTCATCAACGTCAGCCGGTCTTCGCCGGGCACGATTTTCAACCGTGAGACGTCGTCCGGTTCGATCACGCTGATTCGGTCCACTTCGTATCCCAGCGTCTCGTCCATCACTTTGATGTACATGAAATCGCCGTCGTGCAGTTCGTCGAGCCGTGTGAACATCAACGATTTGACCAGGCCGCGATGCCCGGTGACCACCGTATGCGAGCCAGTGCCGCCGACCGGCAGGCTGGTGCCGTACAGATGCCCGGCACCGACGACGAGCACCGGTTCGGACGTGCCATGCCGAATCGGCAGTTCCACGCCGATTTTGGGCACCAATACCGTGCCCATGATGCCTGCGCCGGAATCCAGCAGGCCCTGATAGTTCGCGTCCGTGTCCGCAGCGGAAAGCCCGGCACCGCCGGAAGGCGCCGAATCGTCGGCGGTATCAGCATCTCCGGCAGTGCCAGCCGGTCTGGTAGTGAACGGATCGGCCGCCTCGCCCAATACCGGCTGTCCTTCCACGGCAAGCCGCCGATTGTATGCGCGCGCCCGTTCCAACTCCTCCATCGCCATCGGATACGGCCATCCGGCAACCGTGCGAGCCGCCGAATCGGAAGTCTCGGCCAAGCGCCGCGCGGAATGCGCCTGCATGGCGAACGGCAACGACGCGACCACCACCGCGCCCACGATCAGCAGCACGGACACGCACCGCACCAATATGAAACGAATCCGCCGCAGCCTGCGCGCGCGAACCACATCGGCAATGTCAATCGCCTCGTAAAACGACGGCGTTCCAGCGAACGTTCCAGCAGACGTTCCAGCGAACGCAACAGTTCCGGCATGACCACTGTCGCAGCTGCACCGGCATCAGATCCGACTCCGGCGCCATTGCCGATGCCATCGTTATCATCACCGGCATCATAGGAATCAGCCGAGGCGCCCGCCACGGCACCGAACAGCCGCATGGGCGAACGCAGCACCGCATGCGCATGCACGTAGGAATCCGTCCTGCGGGCGAGCAGACGGACGGGTTTACTCATCAATCGAGAGGCAGACCAAAACATGGGTTTCTCCTTCGAACACACCCATGTTCACACCCGCCATACGAAAGCCCTTGCCCCCTATAGGAGGGCTTACCCCTAGAAAGACAACGGTTTCAGGCACGAAACCGGCAATTATGGCACCAAACCGCGCAGCACCCCACCTACCGGCGGAACGCAGCTCAGACAAGCCGTTTTTCAGAGGAATGCAAGTCAGACGAATGTAAGCCAGACGAATGCAATCCAGGCGGACGAGCCCCGCAAATCCTTAAAAAAACAGAAAAAGTCAAAGAAAGCGCTCAGATGAACGCACGCTCACCGAAAATCGCAGTGCCGACGCGCACGATGGTGGAACCTTCGGCGATGGCCAGTTCCATGTCGCCGGTCATGCCCATCGACAGTTCCCGCAACGGTCCGTGCCCGGTTCGCCGGATGCGAGGATGAGGTCGCGGGTCTTGCGCAGGTGCGAGAAACCGCGGCGAATCACCGTTTCGTCGTGCACATGCGCGCCGATCGTCATCAGTCCCTGCAATTCGATGCCGTCCAACGTGCCGATTTTCTGCGCGATGCGGATGGCGTGCGCCGGATCGCAACCGGATTTCGATTCCTCGCCGGATTCGTTGACTTCCAGCAGCACGCCGACAGTAATACCGCGAGCCACGGCTCTACGTGAAATTTTTTCTGCCAAATCGATTGAATCGACCGATTCGATAGTGTCGACCACCGGCAGCACTTTGCCGATTTTATTGCTTTGCAGCTGGCCGATCAGGTGGAATGGAATATGCTCCGCCGCAGCATCCGGCGCGGCGCCTGCGACGCCCAGCGAAAACCCGCGTTCCGCGCATCGCCGTGCCAGCCCTTCGGCCTTCGCCGTCACTTCCTGCGGACGGTTCTCGCCGATCATGCGCACGCCGGCATCAATCGCAACCATGATTTCGCCGATGTCGCGCGTCTTCGTGGCGGCCAGCAGGCGCACGGAGCCGGCTTCGCGTCCGGCTTGTTCCTCAGCTGCCGCGATGCGGTCGAGCACACGATGCACGCCGTCCGTGATCTCACGTGCGCGCGCATCGTCGATCACCTCGTTGGCGAGGTTCTTGTGATCCATGTATGCAGTCATCGTCCACCTCTCGCAAGTTCATTCGACCGCCGGTCCGCGGCCGGCACCACCGTTTCCGGCATGTCGCTGATATTTCGATACCAGTGTTACCAGAAAACCGCCGACAACGTATAAAGAAGCCCGCGCGATGACCTGAAGTGAAGCGATAAAGCGGTCATAAATTCGCGCGGGCTATAAAACCAGACGGCAGTAGAAGGGGGACTTCAAAGACTCCGTCTACACATTTAATGTATCAGATAAATGCGCGCGAACCGCCGGAAAAACCAATAAATCTGAAAACTTTTTTTCAGATTTTATCCCCCTTGCGCAGCCCCTCCACCAAACGCTCCAATTTATCGACGCGATCGCTCAACACCATCACCTGGCATACCAGCGATTGAATCTTGCCCAACGGCACTTCCGACATCGCATTGTGGTTGTCCACAGCCGTATCATGCGGTTCCGGCTCTTCGGCCGCCTTGCGCATGATGTCCTCGTCACGCTTCCAGCGTGCGATATTGCGTTCGATGCGCTTGTGCCCGATGACCGATGGGCTCAATCCCGCGGAAATGAAGATCGCAGTTGGCTTCTCCCCCTGCAGATACCGCCTCATGCAGTCGATTTGGAATTCCCTCGCATACGTGATTCTGCTGTCCGTCACCGCGTCGATCGACGGCAATGTACGCAGGTATTCGATTTCCGCTCTACTGAACTGTCGCTTCGTCATATTCGCCCCTTGTAAATCCCCTTTTGACCGGCCATACCGATAACACATAGACCGAATTGCCGAAATCACCACCCAGAATACCGGATGACGCACACCATCTTACGCACACCCCAAACGAAACGCGCGGCCCGTATCACCATGCGCTAAATATCCTTCTCACACTGTGAGATATCTCACAGCGACGGCACGTTTTCGGAGCACGCTGCAACCTCGGCATGGCACGTCACGGCACGTCCAGCAACGCATTCCACAATCGCGTCCCACGAAACCCGCCGTTCCGGCCGCCGATGCAGGTACAGTTGCAAGCATCGGCGCAACCGGTCTCCGCATCGGCAACACCGAACCGCCCGCCAACGACAGGAAGGAACCCCGTGCCAGGTCGTTTCGCCCCCACCCCATCAGGCCGCATGCACATCGGCAACATCTATGCGATGCTCGGAGCATGGCTGTCCGCGCGCAGCCGCGGCGACGGCATGCTGCTGCGCATCGAAGACATCGACGAACCGCGCGTGGTGCCCGGTGCGGCCGAACTGATGATGGACGATCTGCATTGGCTTGGCTTGGATTGGGACGGCGATCCGGTGTTCCAATCGCTCGGCACGACCTGTACCGTGAGGCGCTGCATTGCTTGGAAAACCTGACGATTGACGACGCATACGATTCGCCGTTTGACGAGCGCAACAACCACACCCCCGCAGTCGGCAGCGCAGCCAACAACGCAATCGCTGGCACAACCCCGCTGATTTACCCTGCTTCTGCTCGCGCGCCGACATCCGCGCAGCCTCCGCACCGCAGGAAGCGACCGTTTCATGGTGTATCCCGCACGTGCCGCCGCTTATCGCCAGCAATCCGGATACCGTCCGGCAGCGGCTGGCCAACGGCGACCGCCATTCGCTGCGCATCGCCATGCCCGCCGACACAAACCCGCACGCAACCGTCCAATTCGATGACGCAGTGTTCGGCCATCAGGAATTCAATCTGGCGCACGACGTCGGCGACACCATCGTGCGCCGCGCCGACGGCCTGTTCTCCTACCAGCTGGTGGTGGTCGTGGACGATCTTGACATGGGCGTCGACGACATCGTGCGCGGCCGCGACCTGCTCCGGTCGAACGCCTTGCAAATCGCCATTCGCCGAGCGCTTATCAAGGCGGGATTCCGCAAGGCGAAAACGCAGGCTTCTGCACCATCGCAGCACGCACCACAATCGCAATACACCCCATATAACCCCGAAAACCCACGGTATGCGCATCTGCCGCTTATCGACAACGCGGCCGGCCGCAGGCTCGCCAAACGCGAGCGCTCTTTGGATATGGGGGCGCTGCGCGCGCATGGCGTCACCGCGGAACAGGTTGTCGGCTATTGTGCGTGGCTGCTTGGTTTGCAGGGCGATTCCGCGCATACCAGTCCGCAGCCGATGAGCGCCGTCGAGGCGTTGCAGGAGTTCGATTGGGGTAAGGTACGGGCCGATACGGCCGACCGCAGTATCAGCCAAGACGATTTCGACGCGTATTTCGGCCTGTGACAACGGCTGGCCGGGTCTCGCCGAATTGCCGAGACGACCCGGTCAGTCCGGAAAACAGCAGAAAACAGCAGAAAATAACGGGAAGCAGTCGACGTTCAGCCGATCCACAGCTCCGAGTCAAGCGGATATTCGTTGACCTTGCAGCCGTCCAAATGCATGGATTGCTCCTGCATCAGCGGCGCCAACTGGCCTTCGCCGGCGCAGGTCGTTTCGTTGTCGATGTGCCCCAGCCGGTGTCCGACCTCATGGTTGATCACCATCGTGCGGTATCGCGCCAGGTTGCCGCCGGCGGCGAGCCATTGTTGCGTGCCGCCGTTCCAACGGTCGTCGTTGACGATCACGTTGTTGTCGACCCTGCAGCTGTATTCCACCGAGCATGATGGCGAGAACGACGTCATTCCCGACGCTTGGGACAGCACGAGATTGAAATCGCAGTTGCCGTCCGTGGATTGGTCGAATATGGCTCCGGCGCGTGGCCATCCGTGTTCGTCGTTGAGGATGCGGAACGCCGCGTTGCCGAATTCGTCGGCCGAACCGACGTTTCCTTTGGTTGCGATGCAGTAATGGTATTGCGTCACCGGTTTGCCGCTGTTTTGCGCGGTTTCCTGCGCTTTGTTCAGAATCGCGGTTTTCTCGTCGTCGCCCAGTGCCGCCGATTGCGCGCTCACCGCTTTGGCGACGGCCTGCTCTTCCTGCGATTGTCTGGTTTCCGGTTTGGTTTTTTTGGCCGTCTTATGCTGATTGGTTTTGGCTGTTTTCTTGGCTGGCTTCTTGGCCGACGTCGAATGCGTGGCTTGTGCCGTCGTCTGCGTGTTCGGCGTCATGCGGACCAGCAGTGCGTGCACGCTGCAGGACGTCATCGATGCGATCAGCAGGAACAGCACGAGCACCAGCACGGCGGCCCTGCGGATGCGAAACGCCTCAAGCCGTTCCCGTTGGCCCATTGTGGCGTCGGCTTTCGGATCGAGCGCACGTATGATACGACGAATCCGCTTCAATCCAGCCTCCCGATATGGTGATGTTTCTCTCTTCGGCAACAGTACCAGTCTCAGTCAACATGCCGAAGCCGCCGACCGCCATGCATACCACCTATGCGTAAGGCCCGCGATTCCGGAGGGAATCACGGGCCTTACCAGCATGCCAGACGAATGCCGGCAATCGTCAAAGTAATGCTCAGGCGAACAGCACCTTGAACAGGAACGCGCCGACGATAGCGCCTGCGATCGGGGCCACGACCGGAATCCAGGCCTCGCCCCAGCGGGAATCGCCCTTGTTCGGAATCGGCAGGATGGCGTGCAGGAGGCGCGGCATGAGGTCGCGGGCAGGGTTCAGACCAGGGCCGGTCGGGCCGCCCATGGAGGTCACGAGGCCCCACACGATGAAGCCGACGACGATGGATGCGGCGGCCGGGTTCGCCTTGCCCCACGGCAGGGACAGGCAGCACAGGGCGCCGAGCACCAGCATGAAGGTGCCGAAGAACTCGTTGAGGAAGTAGTTCACGCGGTCGTTGTGCGCGTCGGTGGTGCAGAAGGTGCCGAGGATGGCTTCGGCATCGTCGGTGTCCTTGTAGTGCGGCAGGTAGGTGACGTACACGATGAGCTGGCCCGCCACTGCGCCGAGCAGCTGGGCGATGATGTACGGCAGGACCTCGTTCCACGGGAACATGCCGTTGACGGCCTGCGCGAGGTCATGGCCGGTTGATGTGGGCGCCGGAGACGCCGCCGAACATCAGGACCGGGAACATGACGCCGAAGCCGTAGCCCATGGCGATGTTCAGCCAGCCGGCATGGTAGCCCTTGGTGTTTTTCAGTTCCGCGTTGGCGACAGCGCCGTTGCCGAAGACCATCAGCACGGCGGTGCCGACGAATTCCGCGGCAAGCTTGGTGAAGAGTGTGTATTCCACTGCAGTTTCCTCTATTGCTTCTTCTCTAACGATTCTTACGATTCGTGCGATTCGAGATGAATTGCGATTCCGCTCTGGGCGGACAACAGCGCACTACCTTACTCCGTACGGAGGAAGTAACGCGGCTTTGGGTGGACACATGTCCGAAATACGAAAAAGACCCAAGCCATTAGCTTGGGTCTTGTCTGTGCCCCCTCAGGGATTCGAACCCTGGACACGCTGATTAAGAGTCAGCTGCTCTAACCAACTGAGCTAAAGGGGCGTTGGTCTTGGCGAGGTTTTTGTTCTCGCTGGGCACATGGAGTAAATATACTCAGAATCGGAAAGAACGCAACCCTCGGCGTGTCGCAATCATAAAACCGCTATTTTCCAACGTTTTCAGCAAATCGCCATCTATGGTGCACATCGCGTCATACGACGAAAAATGCGGCGCGATGGCGCCATAAAATCCAAGTAATCACATTTTCTTCACATTCTGCCGCAATGCAACCACTCCGACAGTCAACGGCACGAACTTTTCCATCACACATTTCCACCGCGGCGAGCCGAATAGCACGCATCATCGTCGAGCCCGTCGGCGCGCCAGAGGCCTTTTATAATAAGGACCATGGCGCGTCACAGGAGTATATGACGCGCATCAAGAAGGAGAAAGACTTACCTATGGCATGCCCAAATTGCGGTCAGCCGACCATCGAAGGCGCTAAATTCTGCGCCTCGTGCGGCTCACCGCTCACCCAAACGACCGCGGCGGCACCGCAAGCGCCGGCCGCGCCGGAATCCGATGACGGCACCATGCTGTCTTCCGCGCCGCACATGGCACCGGCCCCGCAGATGCCGACCGCTGCCGTCCCGCTGCCCAATAGCGCCGCACCGGCAGCTCCGCAAACCACCGTCCCGCAGCCCACCACACCGCAACCGGCGGCGCAAGCACAGCCGACCGCTCAGGCGCAGGCAACGCAAACGGTGGCACCACAGCCGCGCCGACGCAGCAGTTCCAGTATGCGCCGTCCCCGACCCCGCAGCCGGCAGCAGCGCCGCAGCCAAGCCAGCCGACCCAGCAAATCGCCCGTCCGGCGGCCGATCCCACCATCACCGCGCTGACCACACCGCAGTCCATGAAGACCATGGGCGCCAGCCTCGGCATCGGTCTCGGCGCGAGCGTGGTGTTCGCGCTGCTCGCATCGATCGTCTTCTTCATGGGCAATGCCGCGGCCAGCAACGGGCTTGCCGGCATTCCGGGCTTTCCGACACCGCCTCCTTCCTGGGCAACAACGGTGTGTCCGGCTCCGGCCCGAATTTCTTCCAGATTCTCTTCACCGTGATGACGCTCGGCGTTGGCGGTTCGCTGAATCTCAAAACCAGCTCCCAGGGCTTCTCGCTGAGCAATCTCGGCATTGACGCCTCGCACGTCAGCGTGACGCTGCCGGTCGGACTGCCCGGCGTGGCATTGGCGATCGGCGCCGCGTTCGGCGCATACATGCTGGCACGCAGGTTCGCGCTTCGTTTCAAGTGGACGGGCGTCATCAGCTCGCTGATCGTCGGCGTGCTGTCCGGCCTGGTGCTGCTGGTCTTCGCCGCCATCTTCCCGGTGACGGTGGGTGGTTCCTACAGCGACTATTCCGCTTCCGCGTCGCTTTCCGGCGTGTCCTTCCGCACGTTCTGCATGGCGTTCCTGCTGTCGGCGGCCGGTGCGCTGGCCGGCTACGCGTTGGCACAGTATGCGGGCGATTCGGGTAACGTCTTCTCCGCCGCTTGGCGTTGGGCGCACCGCGCTCGTGGCTTCGTGCGCACGCTGGTCGAATCGTTTGCGATCTACGGAGTGCTGTTCCTGGTGCTTGGCCTGGTGGCGACGATCGCCATGTCCGCCGCGAACCATCTCGGCGCAGGCGGTCTGCTGCTGGTTCCGCTGCTGTTCCCGCTCTGCCGCTTATGCTGATTTCGCTGTCCTCGTTCGGCGGCATCGCCTTCTCGACGTCCAGCTACAGCGTCCATACGATCACGTTGTTCAACGTGTCCTCCCTCAGCCAGTATGGCTGGATTCTGTGGATCTGCTTCGTGCTGTTCCTGCTTGCCACGTTCTATATCGCGCTGCGTGAGACCGCGCGCAATATGTACGACCCGTATTACGCGGGCTGGCAGCATGCATGGAAGGCTCCGGTGGCCGCGATGGTGTTCTGGCTGGCCGCGGAGTTCCTGTTCACTTATTTCGCGGCGGGATACGCCTCGTCCAGCATGTCGATGACGACCCCGATGTGGTATTTCCTCGTCGCCGGCATCTGGGCGTTCCTGATCGAGGTGGCCGCGATGACGTTCGGTCCGACGCTGGTGGCGTCCCTGCCGGGCATGTGGCGGATCGTCGTCGGTGGCACCGTGCAGCAGACCCCGCAGAACGTGGTCGATTACGTCAAGTCCTGCGATCCGTCCTACGGCATGAAGAAGACCTCTGCCACGGCGAGCGGCACGACCGCAACAGCGACCATGCCGACGGCTTCGGCTGCCGCACAGCCGGCCAATCCAACTACTCCGGCAGCTCCGGCCGCATCGGTCCCCCAGCCCGCGACGCCGCTGCGCCGATGCCCGCTCCTACCGCTCCTACCGCTCCTACCGCAACGCCTGTTTCACAGGCCGTTCCACAACCGGTCGCCCCGACGTCCATGCCCAATACGACAACGGGCAACACGGCAACGGGTGCGGTGCCGCTGCCGCAATCGCCAGCAGGCGCGGCTTCTATGCCGGTCGCAGCTCCGGGGCAGGTCAGCCGCTCGACCCAAAAACTAAGAAGACGATCCTTATCGGCGGCATCGTGATCGGTGCCTGATTGTGTTGGGCATTGTCTACGGTGTGCTCAACTCGACCGTCTTCAGCGCGAAATCCGTGGCGCAGAGCTATCTGACGGCGATTGCCGACGGCAAGTATGGCAAAGCCAATGGCATCGCCGATCCGCAGGTGGGCAAGAACCAGCTCAAGCTGCTGTCCGACGCCGTGGCGAAGGCCGACAACGCCACGATCGCCAACCCGCATATCGATAGTGTCAAAACCGTCGAAGGCGTGGCCAAGGTCAACGTGACGTATTCGCTGAACGGCAAGAACGTCAACGATTCGCTCACCATCAACAAGGACGGGTCGAAGTTCCTGCTGTTCCCGAATTGGAAGATCTCGAGCCCACTGCTCAAGACCATCACCGTGTCGGTGCCCAATGCCGTGGAATCGTTGTCCGTCAACGGTGTTGACGTGACCGCGAAGAATGCGGAGAAGTCGGACAGCGGCACGTGGACGCTGCGCGTCTACCCGGGTTCGTACAAGGTGTCGATCGGCAAGTCGGGGTATGTCACCAGCGGCATCACCATGGTACGCACGAACGCGGACTCCGATGCCGCCGATCTCAAGATCATCCTACGGCCAAGCTTAAGGAGGACTTGAGCAAGGCCGTGAACGCCAAGCTGGACGAATGCGCGAAGTCCACCGACTACGCGCCGGAAGGCTGCCCGTTCGGCTTCGACCTGTACGACGAGGACTACTACCGCAACTTCGCGTGGTCCATCAGCGTCTATCCGAAGCTGTCCGACATCGATCTCGATTACGGCACGTTCTCCACCCGGCAGGGCAAGGCGAAGTGCACGTATGAAGAGAAGAATTTCGACGATTCGTGGGAGTCTCAGGACGACAGCACCCACTTCACCGTCAACGGCAGCTTCAGCATCAGGGATGGCAAGCTCAGCGTCACGATTGACGATGAGGACTGATGCCGGCTAAAGAGCGGATATAGGAAAATCCCCCGCACCAATCGGCACGGGGGATTTTCGATGCTTAAGCTCAGACGTGTTTCAGCCTGAAGTCATTCACCGCCGGTCCGTAAGGACGTCGAGCGGTGAATGGGGCGAAATCACTCAGCGACGACCTTCACGAAGAAGTTGGCAGTGATTTCCGGGTGCAGGGCGACGGTTGCCGGGAAGTCACCGGTGGTCTTGATCGGCTCAACGGTGATGTTCTTCGGGTTGACCTCAACCTTGGAGGAGAGCGCGATGGCGATCTTCTCTGCGGAGATGCCGCCGAACAGCTTGCCGGACTCGGAGACCTTGGCAGCGATTTCGACGGTGGAACCCTCGATGATTTCCTTGGCGGCAACAGCCTCTTCGCGGGTGGCGACGGCCTTGGCCAGACGAGCGCGCTTCATGGCCTCGATCTGGGCGGCGGCACCTTGGACCAAGCGAAAGCCAGGCCCTGCGGGAACAGGTAGTTGCGGGCGTAGCCGGACTTGACGGCCACGACGTCACCCGGGTGACCCAGGTGGTTGACGGACTTGGTGAGAATAACCTTAGTTTCAGCCATTGTTCAAACCTCTCTAAGATCAGCGGCCGGACGTGGCGTACGGCAGCAGGGCCATCTCGCGGGCGTCTTGATAGCCTTGGAGATCTCGCGCTGCTCCTGCACGGTGACACCGGTGATACGACGGGAACGAATCTTGCCGCGATCGGAGATGAACTTACGCAGCAGGGCGACGTCCTTGTAATCGATCTCGGTGACCTTGGCGGCCTTCAGTGGATTCGGCTTCTTCTTAAACGGCTTGACCGGCGGCTGCGGCCTCTTGCGTGACATCTTGATGTTCTCCTTAAAATCTGGAAATACTGCGATTAAGCTGCTTGTTTCGCTGTTCGCCTATGTTGCGGACGGGGTTCGGTCCGTCAGAATTCCGGTTCGTCGCTGTCGCCGCCGAATTCGGAGGAACCTCCGAAGGACTGGGACGCGCCGAAGGAACCGAAGGACGAGCCGGAGTTATCCGAGCTTGACCACGGGTCCGAGGCCGGAGCGGACTGTGCGGGAGCGGCGTTGACCGGAGCGGAGGCTCCACCCTGATATCCGGCGCCGCCAGCATAGCTGGAGCCGCCCTGATATCCGCCGTTGTTGCCGCCGAAACCGCCGTTGTTGTTAGCGTTGTTGTAGCCGCCGCGATTGCCGCTGAAGCCTCCGTTGCCGGACGAGCTTTGACGGGTCACCTGGGCGGTCGCGTAGCGCAGGGACGGGCCGATTTCGTCGACCTGCATCTCGATGACGGTTCGCTGGGAACCGTCCTGCGCCTGGTAGGAACGCTGCTGCAGACGGCCTTGCGCGATGACGCGCATGCCCTTGGACAGACTCTGCGCGCAATGTTCGGCCATGTCGCGCCACGCGGAGCAGCGCAGGAACAGGGCCTGACCGTCTTCGAACTGGTTCGAGTTACGGTTCCAGGTGCGCGGAGTGGAGGCGATCGTAAAGCTGGCGACGGCGGCGCCGCTGCCAATGGTACGAATTTCCGGATCGGCCGTGAGGTTGCCCACCACGGTGATTACAGTTTCACCTGCCATGTCGTTACCTACTTACTTTGCAGCTTAGAAAGCTTGGTTTACTTACTTGCGAAGAATCTTCGTACGGATGACGGATTCGTTCAGGTTCAGCAGACGATCGAGTTCGTCGCTGGTGGCCGGCTCAGCGGAGTAGTTGACCACGACGTAGTTACCTTCGGTCTTGCCGGCGATTTCGTAGGCAAGCTTGCGACGGCCCCAGATGTCGATGTTCTCGACGGCACCGCCTTCCTTGGTGACAGTTTCCAGATACTGCTCGGTCAGCTTCTTCAGACCGCGCTCATCCAGCTCAGGATCAGCAATGAACATCAGTTCGTACTTATGCGCAGACATCACCCACCTCCTTCGGACTATCGGCCATGGACCTTCCATGGCAGGAGTGTGTATGCGTGCTGCCTTCAGGCATCGATAAGTCGCAATGAACATATGGATACGATTGATGGCAACTTGTACAGGCTACCCCGACGCCGCGACGTATCGAAACGGCGTCTGCCGGGTGCGAAATCACGTGCGGAGGCAAGCGAAAAGCCCCGCTCGCAAGCGGGGCTTAATCGCAAAAAATCGTAATAAATCCTGAAATGTCGCGAGAGCCGTATGGCAATCGCGCGAAATATCAGGCGTAGATGTTGCGCGGGCGCATGTCTTCGGGCAGGCCGTTGAGCAGCGTCGAAACGGAGCCGGATTCGAACACGGAGCGGATGCCAGCGGCCAGCAGCGGGGCCACGGACAGGACGGTCATGTTCGGCAGGCGCTTCTCTTCGGACACCGGAACGGTGTCGGTGAGGACGATTTCGCGTGCGCCGCAGTTCTTCAGGCGTTCCACGGCCGGGCCGGACAGCAGGCCATGGGTGGCGACAAGCGTCACGGACTTCGCGCCGGCGTTGTTCAGCGTGCGCACGGCCTCGCAGATGGTGCCGGCGGTGTCGATCATGTCGTCGACGACCACGCAGTCGCGTCCCTTCACGTCACCGATGATGCCGTGTGCCTCGGCATGGTTCGGGCGCGTGGTGTCACGGGTCTTGTGGATGAAGGCGAGCGGCAGTCCGCCGAGCTTGGCGGCCCACTGTTCGGAAACCTTGATGCGGCCGGCGTCCGGGGACACGATGGTGGTGTTCTCCAGCGGCATGCTGTTGCGCACGTAGTCAAGCAGGATCGGCATGGCGGTCAGATGGTCGACCGGGCCGTCGAAGAAGCCCTGCTCCTGGGCTGCGTGCAGGTCGACCGTCATGATGCGGTCAGCGCCGGCGGAACGGAACAGGTCGAACATGAGGCGTGCGGTGATGGGCTCGCGGCCTGATGCTTCTTGTCCTGGCGGGAGTAGCGAGGAACGGCGCGACCACGGTGATGGAACGTGCGGAGGCGCGCTTCATGGCGTCCACCATGATGAGCTGCTCCATGATCCACTTGTTGATCGGCTCGGTGTGGGCCTGCATCACGAAGGCGTCGGCGCCACGGACGGGCTCGGTGTAGCGCACGTACATCTCGCCGTTGGCGAAATCGTATGCGGTGGTCTCAAGTACGTCGGTTCCCAGGTATTTTGCGGTTTCCTGAGCCTGCTCGGGGTACGCGCGACCCGTCACCAGAGCCAGTTTCTTATCCGGAGTGCCTTCGAGAATCGCCGACATGCTTGCCTTCCCAATTGTTCGGTGCGTGAAATTAAGCCAAACTCCAATATAACAACGTGGGTGCCCACGCCACGCGGCTTCTGTGGAAGCGCCTCCCCGTTCCGTCTACTCGCGTCGGCGAAGGCCTCACGAATCTGCGCCGCGGTGCCGTAGGATGCCTGCGCGCCATATCCAGTGGCCGCGTAGGCCGACACATACGAGGCGAGTTCCGCGGACTGCGACAACGTCATGCCGGAGGCCAGGCCGGCCAGCACGGTACCCATGAACGAATCGCCGCAACCGGTGGTGTCTACTGCCTTGACCCGCACCGGAGCGATGCGCTGGATGCGATGCTCCGGATCGTCCGCCGTGCCATCAAGCACTACGGAGCCGTCGCCGCCGAGCGTCACAATCGCCTGTTCAAACCCGAATCCGCGCAACTTATCGAACGCGTGACGCCAGTCGAACGCGTCCCAATCATCATCCTCCGGTTCCGCGATGCCGAGCAGCTGCGCCATCTCATGCTCGTTGACGAGCAGGATGTCGGAGGCCTCGACCAGCTCCACCGGCAGGGAGGGGGTGAACGGCGAGTCGTTGAGCAGCACCTTCACGCCCGCTTCGTGGCACATGCGTGCGGCCGCGGTGACGGTTTCGATGGGGCTTTCCAGGCACAGGCCGAGCACTGTGGAGTGGGTCAGCGCGTCACGCACGGATTCGACGTAGTCGACGGTCACCTGCGCGTTGGAGCCGGGCGAGTACACGATGGTGTTCTCGCCGTGCGCGTCCACGGTGATGACGGTGGTGCCGGACGGGCCGAGCACGCGGCGCACGTGCGTGGTGTTGACGCCCGCTTCGCCGAGCGCTCCGAGCAGGAAGTCGGCGTTGTTGTCGGAGCCGACCGCGCCGAACATCTGCACGGTGGCGCCGATGCGTGCGGCCGCCGCGGCCTGGTTGCCGGATTTGCCGCCTGGCAGCAGCTGCAGCGGACCGCCGGTGATGGTCTCCCCCGGCCCTGGCAGACGCTGTGCGGTGACGGTGTAATCCGCATTCATCGAGCCGATTACGGACACTGTGCCGTGGATGCGGTCCAATGCAGAGAGAACTTCAGTCGCACTCATCTTTGACTTCCTTACATTAATTAAATAAAAAGGAGATTTGCGGAATATTGTTTTTCAGTATTCGCAATTATCGCAAATCTCCATTGTTTATATTGAGGATGTTATGTGCGATTATTTAGCCGATTCCTCGGTTTCCAACGCATGGTTGCCTTCGTAGATCTTTTTCTTGAAGACGAAGAACACGATCAGACCAAGCAGTGCGGTACCGGCGGCGATCAGCAGCAGGTTGGAATAGTTGGCGGCGTCACCGGTAGCACCGGTGACGGAACTGCCTGCGAGGGCGTTGGAGCCGAGCAGGCTGCCGATGATGGCAATGCCGATGGACGGAGATACGTTCATAGCCAGATCGTTCATGCCGACGCCACGACCAGATTCGTCCTTCTCAATGGTGCCGAGCACGGTGGAAACGACTGGAGAGTACATAAGGCCACAGCCCGCGTAGAACACGCATGCGCACAGGGTCAGCACCACAAAACCGGAGTTCACGCAGAATGCCGCGCCGGTCCATCCCAGGAACATGAGGGTGCCTGCGGTCACGATGCCGGCCTTGATGCCGATCTTGCGGATGATCATGCCGGAGCAGGTGCCCACCACAGCGGCGACCACGAAGGCCCACACGATGTGCAGGGAAACCTGGGTGGTGGTCATGCCGTAGATGTTGGTACCAATGGCATTGAAGATCGGGCTCAGTGCGTAGTTCACGAAGTAGAACACGAGGATCAGACAGATGGCGCGCAGCCAACGGGGTGTTCTTGAAGAACGCCGGGGTGATGAACGGGTTGGAGGCCTTGTTGATGTAGAAGCGAATGCCACGAACAGCAGCAGGGAGACCACGAGCATCCACCAGGACATGTAGGAGAAGAACAGGGTCAGGAACGCGGTGGCGAAGCCGAAGATCACGAAGCCGAACGCGTCGACCTTCTGGCCGTTGCCGCTCTTGGACGGGAGGGTCTTGAGCAGGATCGGCAGGAACAGGATGGTGACGGACGGGATCAGGAACAGGAACTGCCATGCGATGGAGCTGAGCATGCCGGCCGCGAACACGCCGATGGAAGCGGACAGCTGGTATGCGGCGGTGAACAGGCCGAAGAAGATGACCTTCAGGTCGTTGCGCAGGTATTTGGTGGCCACCACCAGGAAGGCGGAGCTGCCACCTGCTCGCCTGCGGTCTGCAGCACTCGAGCGATGATCACGGTCCACAGGTTCGCGGCGAAGAAATAGTTGGCCACGAAACCGAAGATGGAGCCGATGAACAGGGTCACGAGGCCGAAGGTGACGAGCTTCTTCAGGGAGACGAAGTCACCGAGGGATCCATAGATGAAGCACACGATGCCGAGCACGATGCTGGGGAACGCGGTGATGAGGGACGCCTGCGCCGGCGCGCCGACGTCGGCGCCGACCTGCTGGAACACGAGGTTGAATCCCTGCAGGCACAGGGTGCCGAGCACGAAGGTGATCAGCAGCGGAATAAGGGCGCGGACGGCCATCTTGTTGCTGGTCACCGGATCGTCGAACGGGTCGACGGGGGCTTGCGATGGTGCGGTGTTGACTGCCGTTGCGGCTGCGTTGCTGGTAGACATGTCAGTTCTTCTTTCGCTTCTTCGCTTGGTTTTTGTGATGTTGTGTTGCGATTATTTCGATGGTGATTCCGTGGTGAGGGTTGCGCGGGAAACGCTCCGTGGAACGTTTCCGCGCGAGCCGTCGTTCACTGCGCTTTTGCGGCGAGGCCGGAGATGCGGGTCATGAATTCGTTGAGGAACCTCGGCACGTCCACGCCGACGGCGACCTTCATGGTCTTGACCGGGTCGTTGAGGCGGGTTTCGTCGCCGATGGTGCGTCCGCGGGTCGGGCCGTCCACATCGACCTTCATGTTGATGTCAAGGGTGGTGACGAGGGTCGGGTCCACCGCCACGCCGACGGCGAGCGGATCATGCAGACCGCAGCCGCCCAGGTGCGGGGACGTAGTCTCGTAGGCCTTGATGTAGAAGTCGGTCATGTCGGCCAGGAACTTGCCGGCCTTGGTGC
>ENA-OQDF01000081-OQDF01000081.1-human-gut-metagenome-genome-assembly--contig:-NODE-81-length-31041-cov-2.167691_pt1 | contig 31041 bp, 45 predicted proteins | sample MGYA00242769_ERZ504597 | MGnify/ENA primary metagenome ERZ504597 (study PRJEB26092, sample SAMD00036305) | human gut metagenome | host: Homo sapiens | study: EMG produced TPA metagenomics assembly of...
GCTTTCCGTTTCTGTTTATGTATAACATTCTTTCTACCATGTTCACCTCCATCGGCGAATCCAAATTCCGCTGGGACTGTTGATTTTTTCGTCCATCCTGAATATTTTACTGGATCTTTGGATGGTAGCCGGGCTAGGTCTCGGTGTGTTCGGTGCGGCTATTGCAACCCTGATTGCACAGGGAATTTCCGCAGTGTTTTCGTTTTTGATTTTCTTTGCACGGATGCAGCAATATAAAAAGCCCCTTTAACAGGTTTGAACGGCAGGAGCTGTATTCCATGCTTCGCATTGCGGTGCCGTCGGTTTTACAGCAGTCCACAGTGTCCATCGGTATGATGATTGTGCAGGCAGTGGTAAATCCTTTCGGTACACAGGCACTCGCCGGTATACAGCAACGATGAGGGTGGAAAATGTTTTTCATTGATCTTTGTATCCATCGGCAATGCGGTTTCGCCGTATGTTCCCAGAATCTTGGCGCAGGCAAACCCCAACGCATCAAAAAAGGCTACCATGCGGCGCTGGTGCTGGATCTGTGCTTTGCGGCCATTGCGTTTGTGACCATTGAAGCGCTGCATACGCAGATCTCCTCGCTGTTCTTAGGAAAAGACGGAACGGCGTTGGCCTATCAGGTGTCTGGTGATTATATGAGGTGGCTTGGTTACTTTTCATCTTCATGGGTATCAAGATGGCAACCGATGGCGTTCTTCGCGGTCTCGGCATTATGCGTCCGTTCCTCGTTGCAAACATAGTGAACCTTGCGATTCGTCTGTCCGTTGCCCTAATCTGTGCACCACGTTTCGGCATTGCCTTTGTCTGGCTTGCGGTACCAGTTGGCTGGCTTGCAAACTTTTAATCTCCTATGCGGCTCTTAGGAGATCATGGTCGACTGATAAAATGGCATCCATTCGTTGACTTCCGGTTTGCCGTACTCGGTTCCAGCAGGGTTTGGGGCAGACGCTCTCCAACAAGAGCACTATCGAAGTCCAACAAATGTCCGAACGCTGACCCCGAACAGTAACGACCAAAGGCAGGGTATCGTCATGGCGATGGTATCCTGCCTTTTGTGCTATATCTGCCTGTTCTTTCATGGGAGAGTGTGGTATACTAGGCTTAGTTCAACAAATCGGAATTTGATAAAGGAGTGATTGTATGAAAAAGATAGTATGTATAGTAATTTTGATTTTAGCAATTACAGGGTTATTGAATGGTATTAGTTATTTGATTTCAGGTATTAGTGCAAGAGGAATAGGTGGTGTAAATTATGGGAGGGGTTATCTTTCCACTATTAGTTGGAGCTATTGCTGTTTATTTTTTTAAAAAAAGGAGAAGAAAAAAATAGAAAAACTTCCGGGGTTGAGAAGTCAGAGCCTTTTGGAAAAAGTATGTGGTAAAATATATATACGAGAAGTCTATAAATCGGAAGCTGTGGAGGAAAAGCATTATGAAAAAAATTATGTTTGGTAACAGTTTAATGCTCTTAGGTATTGCAATAATGATTCTTGCAGGTTTAGAGCTGATATACATTGGTATTATGTGGGCGTCTTTTCTTTTAATACCTGTAGGATTTATTATGGCTGTTATAGGGTTTTTTAGCAAAGACAGTTAAATTCAAGTTTGCAGACTGAATCAAAAGAGCTCGAAGGAGCTCTTTTTCCTTTTTTATAATAGTATCATTATGGTATAATTGAGACATTAAAATCGAAGTTTGTAAGGAACAGAAACTTTGAAGTTTACAGCGAGGTAAAAGTTTATGAATAACTATAATGAAGTGAAAAAATCATTTGGTACACAAGCAGAGAAATTTGCTTCATATCATATGTCTAAGGCAGAATATACCGATTATTTGATTCGTAGTATTCAGGCAAAGGGCAATGAACATGCATTGGAGGTTGCTGCTGGAACCTGTATATGTGGAAGAGCAGTGGCTCCTTATGTTAAGGACATTACTTGTTTGGATTTGACAGAAGCAATGTTGGAGCAGGGAAAAAAACTGGCAAAGCAAGAAGGTATTCAGAACATATCATTTGTATCGGGGAATGCGGAATGCTTACCTTTTGAAGATGAAACATTTGACCTTGTGATTACAAGACTTTCATTGCACCATTTGTTGAGCCTGAAAAGCCTTTTCGGGAGATGCAACGAGTTTTGAAAAAAGGTGGAAAACTTGTTATTTGGGATATGGTAGCGACTACAGAAGAATTGCGTGAAACTAATGACGCTATTGAAACGATGCGTGATAACTCACATACAAGAATACTTAGCAGAGAAGAATTTGAAGCATTGTTTGAGGATGCTTTTGAGCTTCAGCTTGAAGAAACAACACTTGTTCCTGTAAATCTACAAAGTTGGATGGATTTGACAAGTACACCAGAGGATATTCAAAAAGATATTATTGATAAAATGGAATACGATTTGAATGGTGGAGATAAAACAGGTTTTAATTCCTATATCAAGGAGGGACAAATATGCTTTGACCATGGGTGGTTATTGCTGATTGGAAAAAAGGAAAACTAATCCCCATTTATCAAGAAAAAGAAACTTTCAGTTTGTATATATCTTTTAAAAGGTATATGATTAAGAAAAACGGCAGGAGGTATCTGAATGAAATCACATAAATATTGGTCTATCGGTGCACTGATTACAATGCTTGGAACTTTTTATACAGGTTATAAGGGATCAAAAGAAGGCCATAAGTACTTTGCAGCAAGTTCTTTGCTTTGCATGATTATGGCTATTTATACAGGACACAAGATGATTTCTGGTAAAAGTAGGAAGAAAAAAGAAGCTTCAGTAGAGAGTGTTGAAGATTAAAAACAAAATATTTTAATAAATAACGCCGGTGCGGGATTTTGATATCCAGTACTGGCGTTATTTATTCTACAGGGGCTTGGGGGTGTAGCCACATCTGGCCGCATTGGTGTCTGGTGTACTTTTAGTAACTGGTATTTTGGCTGGATGTGGACAATCTAAAAAAGACGATCACCTTACCGTGTATCTGTGGGAAAATCGTTTAATGAAAAATATTGCTCCTTATATCCATGAGCAGTTTCCAGATCAGGATATTGAATTTATTATTGGAAATAATGACACTGATTTATATAGCTATTTTAAAGAGCATGGTGAGTTGCCGGACATCATGACAGTACGTCGATTCTCTGGAACGGATGCGCAGGATTTACAGCCATATCTTATGGATTTTGCTTCTTATGATGTGGTTTCTAAGTACTATTCCTATGCAGTGGAATATTATAAGGATACAGATGATGAAATTCAGTGGTTGCCAATCTGTGCAATTCCGCAGACGATTATTGCCAACAAGACACTGTTTGATCAGTATGGAATCAAAGTTCCGGAAAATTATGAAGAATACGTATAGGTTTGCCAGCAATTTTATGATAAGGGTATAAAACCTTACTCGATGGATCTTGCAGAAGACTGGTCAAATCAAGAAATAATTCAGGCGGCAGCGATTGGTTTGAAAGGTTGATGGCGAATCAATAGAAGCTGTGATATGATAAAGTAAATAATTTGATGTGTAAAGATGAAATGATGGAGTGCGTGTTATGCCATAAAAAGGAATTAAGCAAAACTAGATGTGAGCAGGGTCATTATGTATGTAATGAATGCCATACAAAAGGAATGGATGTAATTATAGACATATGTCTTAGTGAAACATCTAAGAATCCGATAGAAATTATAAGAAGAATGATGGCACAGCCGTTCTGTCATATGCATGGACCAGAGCATCATGTTATGGTTGGTTCAGCACTTCTTACCGCATATAAAAATGCAGGTGGTGAGATTGATTTGCCGGAAGCTCTGCTTGAAATGATGAATAGAGGAAAAGCTGTTCCAGGCGGTGTATGTGGATTCTGGGGTGCTTGTGGCGCCGGAATTAGTACAGGAATATTTATATCAATAATCTCAGGAGCGACTCCACTTAAAAATGAACCTTGGGGTCTGGCTAATAAAATGACTTCTAAGGCACTTGACGCAATCGGGAGCATTGGTGGACCAAGATGTTGTAAAAGAGATTCCTATATAGCCATAATCTCAGCAATTGACTATGTGGCAGAGAATTTCAATATACAAATGGAAAAGCCTGTTATAAAGTGTATTCATTCTGATAAGAACAACCAATGTATTAAGGAGAGGTGTCCGTTTCATGAATAAGAAAAAAGTTGCATTTATCTGTGTTCATAATTCATGCCGTAGTCAGATTGCAGAGGTATGCAGGTAGATGAATTAATCATCAATGCCGTATTTGTTTTCCAGCGCTTCTTCTGCTAATTCCAGTTCATCTTCCAGTTTTTCAATCGTGCGTTCTCTCGCTTTGTATGTCTCGAAGCTAATCTCTTTCATCTGGTAAGCATACTCAAATTCATCATCAAGTTTATCCAGTTCGTCATCGACTGCGTCTACCTGTTTTTTCAAAGCGTAGAATTGTTCGTGATTCTCAGATGCATTTGTAGATGTTTTTGCATTGTTTACACTTTTTGTTATATTACGGATATCGTTTTCATAAGAAGAGAAATCATAATCCTTTTCGTTCACATTCTCTACTGCGTTTTCTGTGTTACTGATGTTATCATCATCGTTATCTGTATTTGATGTTACAACTTCCTGTGTCTTAATTTCTACATCTTCTGCTGCTCCATTATTGGATGAAGTGCATCCTGTAAAAGCAAATATTAATGTGAGAGATAATAAAACTACTAATATTTTTTTCATAACATGTTCTCCTTTCGGCTCTTGGGTGTTTTGTTTTTGCTGTTATATGTATCATATAGGGGGAAGATTAAAAAAGATTAAAACAAATAGTAATTTCAAAAAATGAAAAAAAAGACTCTAGCACACGAAAATGATTGGTATTATAATAATTACATTATGAGATTACTGATTGTAGAAGACGAGAATGATTTAAGAAACATTGTTAAAAAAAGGCTTGTCAAGGAACATTACAGTGTAGATGCCTGTGGGGATGGTCTGGAAGCGATGGATTATATCGATATGACTTCCTATGATGGTATTATTCTTGATATCATGTTGCCGGGAAAGGATGGATATGAAATCTTAAGAGAATTAAGGCGACGAGAAGATGATACACCGGTTCTGTTACTGACAGCAAAAGACAGCATTGAAGACCGCGTCAAAGGACTGGATCTTGGTGCCGATGATTACCTGATCAAACCATTTGCATTTGAAGAACTGCTTGCAAGAATCCGTGTCATGATGCGTAGAAAGCCACAATTTACATCCAATCAACTAAAAATAGCAGATCTTATTCTGGATCGTGACACAAGAAAGGTTACAAGAGCCGGAAATGAAATTGATCTTTCTGCAAAAGAATTTATGGTTCTGGAATGTCTTATGCGCAACAAAAATATCGTAATGACAAGACAGCAGATTGAACAGAATGCGTGGGACTTTGATTTTGAAGGTGGTTCCAATGTGATCGACGTATACATTCGTTATTTGCGAAAAAAATCGATGCACAATATGAACAAAAACTCATCCACACTGTTCGCGGTATCGGATATGTAATGAGGGAAAACGAATGAAACAGCTGACGATCAAGAAAAAAATTACGCTATGGTACACCGGAATCATTGCCGTAGTTCTTGGGACTATTTTAGTTCTCGTCCTTCTTTTTGTGGATAAGGTTGGAATTTCTGCGACAGAAGAAGAAATCAGTGCCGCAGTGACTGGTTTCTCTTCAAATATTAATTTTCAGGATGATTCCTTTTATCTTGACGGCGATACCGAATTTTACGATGACGGTATTATGTTTTGTATTTATGGCAAAAACGGACGCTTACTTTATGGAACGATTCCAACCCAATTTCCAGAAGAAACTATCCTCAAGTCGAATACACCGCGAATGATAACCGGATCAAATCGAAAATGGATGATATATGACAGCGTCTACACTTACGGTGATGATGAGGAAATGTGGGTACGAGGAATTACCTCCGTACATTCTATAGAACTTTTCATGCAGACATCCGAGAAAATGCTGTTGATTGTATTCCCATTACTCATTATTCTGATTGGAGCCATCGGATATTTTATGATCAAGCGGGCATTGAGACAGGTGGATCTTATCTGCGATGAAGTTGAAAACATCAGCAATGGAAAAGATCTTTCCAAACGATTGTCTCTGCCAAAAGCAAAAGATGAATTATACGAATTGTCGGAGAAATTTAACGAAATGTTCGAGCGCTTGGAATTTTCGTTTGAGAAGGAACGTCAATTCACATCAGACGTATCCCATGAACTGCGGACTCCCGTTGCTGTTATCATTTCCCAGTGTGAGTACTTATTGGAAAATGAAAACTTATCTGCGGAAGATAAGGAAGAGATTGCAGTCATCTTAAGGCAGGCAAAACGAATGTCAAAGCTGACAAACGAAATGTTAATGATCGCCAGAAACGAACAGGGCGAGCAGTATCTGATGGAAAAACTGGATTTTGGATTATTAAGCGAACTTGTAATAGAAGAACTGCAGACAAAAGCACAGGAAAAAATATTGAGATTACCCTGCAAAAGCAGGACGACTTATTTATGAACGGCGACCAGACATTGATTTTGCGTATGATGATGAATTTAATAACCAACGCCATCAATTACGGAAAATAAATGGACATATCCATGTTATCCTGAAGGTCGAAAATGACCAGATTGTCGGTGAAGTGAAAGATGATGGTATTGGAATAAGTGAGGAACACCTGGACAGAATCTGGGAGCGTTTCTATCGCATAGACAAAAGCCGTTCCAGAGAAAATGGCGGTACCGGACTCGGTCTTTCTATGGTTCGTTGGATTGTAAACCTCCACAATGGAACCATTCACGTCGAAGTATCGAAGGTATCGGAACGAGTTTTATTTTCCGATTTCCGAAAATATAAGGGGCTATTGCTGTATATCCAATTTCTTTTTACCAAAGAGAAGGGTTCATTATTCAATGTGAAGGTTTGGATGAAGCTACTGGTGAAAAAGAAAGGCCCGTATCCGTTCCGGATATGAGCCTTGCAAGAATTGGAGAATTGTAATCCGTAGATTTTACTTGTAAAATCTCTCCAGTTTTGTTTTAAAAAATTGAATTAATGGGCCGTTGAAGCAGGCATTTATAATTGTCCCAATCCCTACTACCGACCAGATACCTGCGCCAGATGCAGTGGCAAATATGACTCCGATAATCACGACAACAACATCTGAAAGAATCCTTGCTTTATGGAATGGAATTTTCTGATGTGTCAGTTTCTCGATTATAATTGCGACACTGTCATATGGAGCGATTCCCATATCTGCGACCATATATAATGCCACTCCCATAGATGCCATCAGCTGAGCAAGCAGCAGTGCAAGGATACGCAGTGGCAGATTCATCTGAATCTGCACTACATCATTCGCTACATAACAAATAAAGTCTGCAATGTATCCGACAAATACCATATTGATAATGGTCCCCGCACCAATGCAGGATCTTGCCTGAAAAATACAACTACAAGGATGATCGCATTAACAAGCAACTGCCACGTTCCAAAGCTCCATCCGATAAATCCGCTGATTCCAAGATTCATTGCACTGAATGGATCCACGCCAAATTGTGAAAGTCGTAAGAAAGATACACATAATCCAATAAACAATATTCCCAGTACCATTCCGCCGGTTCTTTTTGTCTTCGTCATGATCTATCTTCCCTCCTGAACTTTTTTGCCTTTCAGCATATATATTCTAGATTCAAAATCGGTACAAGGAGTCACATTCCCTGGCACTTCACCAGCTGTCACATCGGATGTGATCAATCCATAATTCATCAATTCGTCTCCGTAATTTTCTGTATGATTCCATACATTTTCATAAATCATATCCGGGTTCAATCCCTGTAATCTGACACGGCTATACGGCTGATTCACTCCATTTAAAACACGATAGTAGCCTACGATTGCAAGCGTGCGGTCTTCATTTGTCACCATCCATACCGTCTCATTTCCTTCGAATGGACTTTTCAGACGATAAAATGTTCCAAATTGTAACACTTCTCGGTATTCTTTCATAAATGTGATCTGTTCTTTTACTTCTTTGATCTCTTCTTCTGTCAATTTGTTGAGATCCAGTTCGTATCCAAAAGTTCCAAAGTATGCTACATTCGCTCTTGTATGTAATGGGGTATTGCGAAATACCTGGTGATTCGGGACAACAGACACATGGCTTCCCATACTGCTGAGCGGATAACACATAGAAGTTCCGTACTGAATCTTCAGACGCTCAATTGCATCCGAATCATCACTTGTCCATCCTGTGGTGCATAATACAGCATTCCCGGGTCAAATCTTCCGCCACCGCTGGCGCAGGATTCGAATAATACTTCTGGAAACTCATTTGTCAAACGTTCATACAGATCATATACACCTAAAATATAACGATGGAACACTTCTCCCTGTCTGTCTGAAGGAAGTTTGCTGCTGTAGCATTCTGTAATGCTTCGGTTCATATCCCATTTAATATATGAGATTTTCGACTCCGACAATAACTTTGCCATCATTCCGTAAATATGATCTACTACTTCTTTTCTTGCGAAATCGAGTACATACTGGTATCTGCCGTGTGATGTATTTCTTCCCGGTGTCTGTAAGATCCAGTCTGGATGTGCTCGATAAAGATCAGAGTCTTTATTTACCATCTCCGGCTCAAACCAAAGACCGAATTTTAATCCTAGTGCTTCAATTCTTTCTGACAGGCCTTTGATGCCATTTGGCAGAAGCTCTTCATTTGCCACCCAATCACCAAGACCAGCTCTGTCATTTCTTCTTGCGCCAAACCATCCGTCATCTAAGACAAACAGTTCTACTCCACATTCTTTTGCTTTCCTTGCAATCTCTACAAGGCGATCTTCTGTAAAGTCAAAATAAGTTGCTTCCCAGTTGTTATTTAAAATCGGTCTTGCCTTATCACGCCAGTACCTCTTGCGAGTCTCTTAGCATACAGCTTCTGGAACGTCTGACTCATGCCATTTAATCCATTTTCACTGTAAACCAGAACTGCTTCCGGTGTCTGAAAGCTTTCTCCCGGTTCTAATTTCCAATCGAATCCTTCCGGATTGATCCCGGCTGTAATTCGTGTCACATCATGTGTATCTACCTCTGCCTGCATACGGAAATTTCCACTATATACAAGGCTTAGTCCGATTGCTTCTCCTGCATTTTCATCTGTGTTGTGACGTTTTAAAGCAAGGAACGGATTATGTTCGTGAGAAGAATTTCCGCGCATGCTGTCGATAGCTGTTATGCCTTGCTCCAATGTTCGATTCTTTATATAGCGCTCTCTGGACCACGCACCGGACAACTGCATCCATTCATAATCCTTATCCGGAAGATCCAGGCTTAAGCTCATCATATTTAATACATGCAGATTTTTCTCACCGGCATTTTCAATATAAGCACTTCTTGCAATTGCACTATATTCATCAAAAATCGTATATAAAAGCGCCAGTTTTGCACCAGTCAAAGCGTCTTTCAGGAAGATGCGCAATGTCTGCGCCTCCCCCTCAGACTCTGTATAAGTTGCCGGCAATCCGGAGAGTTTCGGTTTTCCGGCAATAATCTCATAACTGTCATATTGGAACTCACTGATTCTGCTGCCATTTTCCTGCAACAATTCAATTGCCGGATGTCTGTAATCTGTCGTACCGTAAACCGGATATTCCTGTCGGATATGTTCCAATGAAAAAGTACGATCCCATTCATATATATATGATGTCATTGGGCGTTCACATTTTTCAACCAGATAAGAAAAATCTGCTTTATCATGAAGTCGTTTTCCAAAATATAATTGTCCCAGATGTCCATTTTCTAATACACATAAGATATAACTGATTTTTTCATTGTATAAATGGAAGTTTTTGTTTCCTCGTGAAAAATAATCTGTCTCATATAATACCCCTTTTACAATTTAATTGTTGACTCTTAAGCTGTCTGCTTTTTCGCATGCATTTCATTTACTTTTCTTGTGATTTCTTCCATCTTCTCACCTTTAAAGTGTAGTATTTTTGTAAATACCAAAGCTTGCACATGCAAGAATGATTGGAATCACAAGCATTAACACACGAATACCCATTACGGTCGCTGCGCTCTGCGTTACCGCTTTTGCGTTGTATCCTACAATCTGAAGACCAATTCCTGTTAATCCACCTGCTGCTGCCGTAGCTGCCTTCATAAGAAATGTCTGTGCAGAGCATGTTACGCTTTCATTTCGTACACCAATTTTACTTCTCCATAGTCGATAACGTCTGCCATACAGCATGTTGTTACTCCAAGTGAAAGACCTGATCCGAAGAAAAGCAGTGCACAACATACAACAACTAACACCTTACTCTGTGGTGCTACATATCCTGCTGCACCGAGCAGTACAAATCCAGCAATTGGAAGTCCACATGCAACTGCGTATACTTTTCACGGCTAATTTTTTCTGCAATTTTCGGGAAGAATAAAAGTCCTGCCATCTCAGCAATAATCGCAAATCCAAAAATAGAATACAGATATTCATCATGGCATACACATTTGAAATAATATACAGCAAAGCTTTTTGCAATCTGTGTACAAAGGTTAAATGTCAAAAGTAATCCGATAAATGCAAGCAGCTGATCATTTTTTACAATTACCTGAAATGCCTGTTTCAGACTTGTCTTTTCTGCTGATATACCTAATGTTGATTCCTCTTTTACATTAAATACAGTAATGCCGATTGTAACGATGAAAATAACTGCGATAATGATTGCGAAAAGTGTATATCCTTTTTCTGCGTAGAGATTGCTCTCGCCTGCAGCTTTATTCAGATAATTGATAATGTAAAGTCCAAATGTTGCTACTGAAAATCCTGCAAGACTTGCGAAAAATCTTGGAATTACGGATACTTTCTCACGTTCGTGCGGATCATTTGTCAAGTTCGGAAGCCATGACCAGTAAGGGACATCCATGATCGTATAAGTCATTCCATATAAGATATACATAACGGATACATATACGTACAATGCTGTTCCTGACAGGTTAAAACTGTGGAATAACAAAACAAATATAACTGAATTTACCAATGTTCCGATTACAAGCCAGATTCTAAATTTACCAAAACGTGTATGTGTATTGTCAACAATCATTCCCATCATCGGGTCATTGATCGCATCCCATATTCTTGCCACAAAAACAGTACGCCGACAAATGCCGGTGCCAGATACAATGTATCTGTAAAATAAAGCATTAAAAATGCTCCTACTAAATTGCAAATCGCGTCTTTACCGATTGCCCCAATTCCAAAACATAATTTTTCTCTTGTAGACGCATATTTATATTGCGGATTTTTCTGAGTTTCTTTTTGATTTCCCATGATTCTCCTCCTCTAATACTCCTTTGTTTATTTGTTATTTGAGTGAAGAAACCTGTGCACGTGTTCCTTATGTTTGTTGATACAAGTATAGCGTACAAAAAAAGACATCCGTTATACCTTTTGTTAAGTATTATATCTTAAATGTTAGGTATCGGATGTCTTTTTCAACATTTCGTCTATTCTTTTTCGACTTCTCCTACATAAATTTTTTTATGTTTCTTGTATTCTTTCAGTTCGTTTTGTGCACTGATCAATCGTTCTCGGGCAGCCTTTCTGTTATCATTACGATATTGGGTCGGCGTCATTCCCATTTTCTGTTTAAATACTTTGCCGAACGCAAGTGAATTACGATAACCACAAGAAACTGCGATTTCCTCCACAGAGAGATCTGTAAGTGTGAGCTGCTCCTTTCCTCTGGAAATTCGAAATTCCGTCAAAAATCCTTCGGCGAGATTCCAAGACTGTTCTTAAATATTGTATATAAATAACTTCGGTTAAGTGCCAGATAATCAGCTATATCTTCCACTGTGATTTTCTGTGAATAGCAATTCTTTATATAGGCAATTGCTTCCTGTACATGTATACTTTCTTTTGTATCATCCGCATATTGCTGAATTTCAATCCCGCGAGCCAGTACTGAGAAAAACTGATAGAGCTTCCCCTGGAGATAGTAAAGATTTTCTGCAGTTGAACATGTATGATGAAGCATTTCAAATACAATTTCTTTCAGTTCTTCTCCATATTCACATTCGCATGTAAGCTGACGACTGTTCAGTCCAAGATCTCTGACAAATCTCTGTGCTTCCGTACCACCAAATCCTACCCAAAGGTAAGACCATGGGTCCGTTTTATCTGCCTGATAAAAGGTAAGGCTTTCCGGCTCGATCAGAAAGGCCTGTCCTTCTTTCAGCTGATACTTCGTTTCGCCGACCTGATAGATACCTTTGCCCTTCATTACATAATGCAAAATATAATTGGGTCTTGCGGCTGGCCCGTAGCTATGTAATGGCTTGCATTCTGCAAATCCGCAGAAACACAAATGAAAATCTTTAAACTTTGGTTTTAACAATTGCAATACGTAAGAATCTTCCATAATCTGTATCCTCTCTTAATCCCTAAGATCACAAGCACTTTCCAGTCATGCTTACTTTTGCTGTTGCTCACTCAGCAATAGTTAGTTTAACCGTTTTCCTTATTCTATCACAGTATCGTGTTATTCTTCCATCAGTTTTCAAACCAAGTATTAAACGGTGCCTCTTCCTTTATAAGTTTCCCCCAAAAAGACAATGTGTTTTTTCTTGTATGCAAAGAAATAAGGATGTAAAATAAAATTAGTTTTCAAATAAAAAATAGTAATAAGTGAAATGGCAAATTCTGATTGTAGAACTGACATGTGATTATAAGGAAGGAATAATATGAGAAGAAAAGATAGAGAAATCACAGATATACACAAGATTGAAAAAATACTGTCGAGTGCAAAGTATTTACATCTGGGGGTATTAGATGATGAATACCCATATGTTGTGCCGCTTCATTACGGCTATCAGATAAACGGCGGGAAACTAACATTTTATGTTCATAGTGCGAAAGTGGGGCATAAACTGGATTGCATTCGGAAAAATAACAGTGTTTTTGTGGAAATTGATTACGGAGAAAAACTTATAGAAGCAGATGTTCCCTGTAAATATGGTGCTGAATATGCGAGTGTCATGTGCCGAGGAAAAGCAAAAATCCTCCAGAATGCAGCGGATAAGTGCGCGGCACTTCGCATTCTTATGAGAGAGCAAACCGGAGAGGAACACGAAATTAATGAAAAAATGGTAAATGCGGTATGTGTAATTGAAATAAATGTAGATTCGTATACGGCAAAAGCGTGTGTAAAATAAATTTTAGTTTTCGGCATTATTGCTTCCACTGGTGATTAGCCTGTATTATATTTGTATTCGTGCATTACATAAAAAGACAGTAAAAAAGCCATAAACACCGTCCCCAGTGCTGCGATATTATGTTAAAATGAAGTAAACAAGAAAACTGGAAAAACAAAAAGTTGTTCAAGATATACGGGATGAGAGGGATCGGTTATGGATGATTTTAAACAACTTACAGAGCAGCTTTTAAAATTTTATATCGACACGGAATTCGTAGATGATACAGGCTTTGAAAACTTCTTTGATGATAACAGTAGTATAATCGGAACAGGAAAGCATGAGTTTTTCAGGAATCTGCATGAATTTCAGGAATCATATAAATTCGATGTAAAACAAAGAGGAAAAATCAGACTTAAAATAAGAGATTTACAGCAGGAAGAAGCAGAGCTTGGTGATGACCAGGTCCTTGCGTATGGATCGGTAGTCTTTACCGGTTTATTTGAAGATGGATCCGTCTGTTTTGAGATGGACACACGGTTTAGCATTATCTATAAAAAGGTGAACGGGAAATGGCTGGTTAAGCATCTGCATCAGTCAGTACCGGACAGAGACCAGATGACAGGGGAAGAATTCCCGGTTACGCTGGGAAAACAGGTGGAAGAGGCACACCGGGCAATCAGTGCATTAGGTACCGCTTATTATCATATCTCACGTCTGGATTTAAAGACAAAGAAGATCGAACTTGTGAAAAGATCACGGAAAATGGAGCTGGGCATTTCACAAAAAACCGCAGACTGGGATTCTCAGTTTGAGGTTATCAAAGATGTGATAGCAGAACCGTTTGTACAAAAGTACATAGATTTTTTGATACACAGACCATGGCCGCACGGCTTCGTAATAAAGAGTCCATTGTCTTTTGAATTCAAAAGGATGGAAAATGGTTCCTTGCCATAATCGTTCCACAGAACTATGATAAAGATGGAAATATTACATCGGTGCTGCTTGCAAACCGGGATGTGACAGATGAAAAACTGCGGGAATTGAGGCAGGAGGAAGAACTGCGGGAAGCTAAATTAAATGCGGAAACTGCAAGTAAGGCCAAATCCACATTTCTTTTCAATATGTCCCATGATATCAGAACGCCTATGAATGCGATCATCGGCTATGCAGATCTGGCATCCAGACACCTGAAAGATACAGAAAAACTTGGCAGATATGTCGATAACATTCAGATATGTGGGGAAAAACTTTTATCGTTACTCAGTAATGTCCTGGATCTTGCAAGAATTGAAAATAACAAGGTCGAAATGAAGTATGCTGTGTCGGATGTCCGGGAAGACTTTACGAATTGCGTCACGATGTTCCAGCAACAGGCAGAAAGTAAGAACCAGACTCTGTGTATGACAGAACATATCCTGTATCCGTATGTATATGTGGATGAACCACATTTATCGGAAGTCTGCATCAACATCATAAGTAATGCGGTCAAGTATACAAATGCAGGCGGTACAATATCCTGTAAGGTTGAACAGAGACCCTGTGAGAATGAAGACTGGTGTGATATGATCATCCGTATCACCGATAATGGAATTGGTATGACAGAAGAGTTCCAAAAGCATATCTTTGAAGCGTTCGAAAGAGAGCGGACTTCTACGATTACCCATATTGAGGGTATCGGCATCGGCATGGGAATCGTGAAAAAGCTTGTAGATCTGAGGGGTGGTACGATAGAGGTGGAAGTAAGCTCGGTGAGGGATCCACTTTTACAGTGACGATCCCTTGCAAAAAAGCATCAAAAGAAGAAGCCTTAGAGAAGAAAAATCAGAATCCGCGAAGTAAGAAGTCGTTAAAAGGCGTCCGGGTCCTGCTGGTCGAAGACAATGAGATCAATGCGGAGATCGCGACAGAACTGTTGAAAGAAGAAGGGTGTATTGTCGAAGTTGCAACTGACGGAGTTGCATGTATCAGCATGATTGAAAAGGCAGATGCGGACTATTATAAGATGATCCTTATGGATATCCAGATGCCGGTTATGAATGGGTTCGATACGACATTAACCATCCGGAAGATGAAGGATGATAAGAAAGCGATGATCCCGATCATAGCTATGACGGCCAATGCCTTTGCAGAAGACAGACAGAAGGCACTTTCTGTCGGGATGAATGACCACGTTGCCAAGCCTGTTGATATGAACATCCTTGCGCCAACGATGATGAAATATTTATAAAAGTGGGGAATAAAAAAATGAACAGAGAAAAAAACAGGTGTCACACCGGACAATCTAAAAGAAACCGCCGTCATGACGATAGCAGTGGGGATCATCGCCGCGGCCGTGTACTTCTTTCTGATTCCGAGCCAGACCTCGATCAGCAGCGTATCTGCGCTGGCGATCATCATTGCGCATTATGTACCGTTGCATGTATCTACGGTTACAATGATCCTGAATGTGGTCTTACTGCTGATCGGATTTATAACCTGTGGGAAAGAATTTGGGGCGAAGACGGTATATACAAGTATTTTGCTGCCACTGTATCTGGCAGTATTTGAACATGTATTTCCGGATTTTGAATCGCTGACGAACAGTACGGAACTGGACGTGTTATGTTATGTTCTCGTCGTAAGCTTCGGACTCAGCATCTTATTTAATATGAATGCGTCATCCGGCGGACTGGATATCGTGGCAAAGATCATGAATAAATATCTTCATGTCGAACTGGGAAAAGCGATGTCCATCTCAGGAATGTGTGTGGCACTTTCTTCCGCATTGATCTATGATAAAAAAGCGGTTGTACTGAGTGTGCTTGGTACATACTTTAACGGTATTGTGCTGGATCATTTTATCTTTGGACAGAATGTAAAGAGACGTGTCTGTATCATTACAAAATATGAAGAAGAGGTGCGCCAGTTTATTTTACATGAGCTGCACAGCGGGGCAACGTTCTACGAGGCAATGGTGCTTACAATATGCAGAAATACAGAGAGATCATTACAATCGTAGATAAGAACGAATATCAGAAACTGATGAATTATGTCAGTAAAAAAGATCCGGAGGCATTCGTAACCGTATACACGGTATCCGATATGCGCTACCGGCCGAAAGTTAAATCATTTTAACGGAGGAAAACATATGAAGACAAAAGTTAAAATAATCATTGCGGCAGTTCTTGCCATTGCGATCAGTATCGGGTCGATATCCGTATATAAGTATATTACCGGTCCGAAAGAAGGGAGCATTCCGCTTGAGACGACGCTGGAAGATGCAGCGGAGCTGACGACACAGAAGATGATAATCTCGGATGTATTCAGGAGCACAAAAGGAGAGATCCCGCTGATCAACAAGAACAGATTTCTCGTACAATACAAGACGACAGTGACTGCGGGAATGGATGTACAGAAAGCTGTCATAAAGGAGACAGACGACAAGATACGGATATCTATTCCGCACTGCACGATCAATGAGGATTCTGTTAAGATCAAATCCAGTGATCTGAAGATATATGATACGAATTTGCGATTATGAGTATCGATAAAGAGGCGGTTATGGAACTTGTCGCAGAGGCTGAAAAGAAAGCAAAGGAAAAAGCCGGATCGGATGAATACGGATTTCTTGAAAATGCGGACAAGAATGCAAAGAAAGTAATCAAGGGCATGTTCGAAAATGTATCGAATGGAAAAGAAGTAATCGTGTCTTTCCAGAATTAGACCGGAAATGAAGGAGGTAAAAAATGACAATACAGGAATGCTATGAAGCGATTGGAGGAAACTATGAAGATGTCTTAAGACGCCTTCGCAGTGAAGTACTGATCCGGAAATTCACATTTAAAGTTCCTTGAAGATCAGAGTTATTCACTGTTAAAGCAGGCTTTGGGGGATAACAATTATGAAGAGGCTTTCCGTGGTGCACACACACTGAAAGGTGTATGTCAGAATCTTTCCTTTGACCGTCTGTATGAAGTGAGCAGTGAGCTGACAGAACTTTGAGAGACCGGACCGGAGAGAAGCCGGGGATACCGGAAGCAATGGAAAAAGTAACAAAAGAATATGAGGCAACAATCGAAGAAATTAAGAAGCTGCAGGAGTAATCTCCTACAGCTTCTTTTTTAACATTTCCGGATTGGATGCATAAGCCAGTACCGTGTCAGCAGTAATGCGTCCGTTTTTATAGAGCGAAAGAAGACTGGAATCCATAGAGACCAGATCATTTCCCGCAGAGGAATAGATGAGACCGTCGATCTGCGGGATCTTGTTATTACGGATCATGTTGCGGATCGCAGGATTGACGATCATGATCTCGAATGCAGAGGTGATACCACCGTCAGCAGTCATCACAAAGGTTGAAGGTGAGAAGGGAACGATTAATGGAGCTAATGTAACATTAGATACACTTGCACCTGAGTAACAAAAAAGTAATAAAAATCAAGAAAAGGATCACGGACCGGAAAAAGGACCGGCCGTTCTTTTTGTTGAGTTAACCGGGGAAAAGGATTATAATAGAGAATGCGTGGAATAAGACGCAGGAAAGACAGGAAAAGGGCAAAGTATATGTAAACGGAGAAAAAGTAAGATACAACGGAGAGATCGGAACGGTGAAGGTGTCCGATATCGAAGGAAAAATTGAGTGGTATATGGGAAGACCATAACAGAACGACAGAGGAGAATAGAAATTATGCGGGGGAAAAAACAGACAGCAGCCGTAGTTCTTGCGGTGATACTGGCGGTGACAGCAGGGATACCGCACAGTACGGTATACGCAGAGCCGGACAGCACCGGGAATGCGCAGGCAGCAGACGCAGCGGCAGATGATACCCGGAAAGAAGAGAAAAAAGAAGAAGACATGACTCCGGAAGAGTTGGAAAAGAAGGCAGAAGAAGATGCCTATAAGATGGAGATCCAGTCGAACAGCTGGAAGAACTGGCCGCAGGGACCGGGACATACGGAGAAGCAGCGATCGTGATGGATGCAGGAACCGGAAGTATCTTATATGCGAAGAATATTGACGGGCATGAATATCCGGCCAGCATCACAAAGTTCTGACCAGCCTTATCGCATTAAAATATGGCAGCCTGTCAGATCAGGTAACATTTTCGAATGACTGTATATCTTTTATGCAGCCGGGAGATTCTTCCGTAGGATTAAAAGAAGGAAATGTGATCTCATTGGAACAGGCGTTGTATGCGACACTGCTTGCCTCGGCAAATGAAGCAGCCTATGCGGTTGCGGAAAATGTCGGGAAGAACGCCGGGCATGATTACAACTGGTTCATACAGCAGATGAACGAGGAGTGCAAAAGTCTCAGCGGGGAGAACTCGAACTTTGTCAATGCGAACGGGCTTCATGATGACAATCATTATACCTGCGCGCGGGACATGGCTTTGATCGGCAGGGAGATCTGGCGTTATCCGGAATTCTTAAAGATCTGTCAGGAGCAGAGTTATACGATCCCGGCATCCGATACGACGGAAGAGCACGTATTTCCGCAGCATCATAAGATGCTTATAAAAGAAAATAAAAATTATTACCAGTATGCGGTCGCAGGAAAGACGGGATATACATCCAATGCCTTATCCACACTGATCACCATGGCTGATAACGGCAATATGAAACTGGTATGTGTCGTACTCAGGACGCATGGAGCGAATATATATCCGGATACAAAGAATCTGTTCGAATACGTATTTAATAATTTCCAGAAGATTCCGGTGGCAGATGAGAAGAAACCGGCAGAAGTAAAAGAATTCATAACGGCATCGGATAAAAGTGAGGATGCCGGATCCGCACAGACGGGCGGAAATGAGTACCGGCCGCTGGAAGATGGCTATGTGATCCTGCCGAAGGATGTCTCATACAAAGATACAGACTATGAGATTACAGACGTAGACGAAAAGACCGGAGAAGGGACGATCCAATATACTTATGATGGTCATCCGGTAGGAAGTGCGACAGCAAAGTTCACGGAAGAATACCTGCAGAAAATAAGTACGGGAAAAGAACGTGTGGATAATAAGAAGGAGAATGTGGATAACTCCGGGACAACGAAGAACTCCGGTGGAAAATCAAGTGCAAAGAGCATCTGGACGAATTTTGTGCAGAAAGCAAAAGCAGCATGGGCGTTCAGTCAGAAGAAATTTGCCGGGAAATCGGCTTCGGAACAATATATGATCGCCGGAGGATGTGTGGCACTGGTGATCCTGATCGTCAGCCTGATCGTTGTATTGATACGCCGGAGAAGATAAAAGATAGAAGATACATGAAAAATAAGGTAAAACCCCTTGACGGATTTTAGGATTGTTGCATATAATAAAAGATGTGAAAAACGCTGACGAAGACAGTAGGATATAACAGAACGCAGCAGCGAGCCGGGGATGGTGGAAGTCCGGTGCAAGTAAGATATATCTGAATATCACTTCTGAGTTGCAGATTTTGAAAGGTTTCGGTAAGTGACCGAGTAAAAACTGACGGCATTCCTCCGTTACAGGGAAGACATATGATGGTATGTTAGGTGGTTTATAAACGTAAGTACAGCTTTCGTCCTATACAGGGCGGAAGCTTTTTTAATTCAATGTTTTAATTTTATGGAGGTAAATATGTATAAGAAAGTTTCTACGGATCTTAATTTTGTAGACAGAGAAAAACAGACAGAGAAATTCTGGGAAGACAATGACATCTTCAGAAAAAGTATGCGTGACCGTGAAGGCAACGAGATCTATATGTTCTACGACGGTCCTCCGACAGCAACGGAAAACCGCACATCGGACACGTTCTGACACGTGTTATCAAGGATATGATCCCAAGATACCGTACAATGAAGGGATACGAAGTTCCAAGAAAGGCCGGATGGGATACACACGGACTTCCGGTAGAGCTGGAAGTTGAGAAGCTTCTCGGACTGGACGGAAAAGACCAGATCGAAAAATACGGTATGGAGCCATTCATTAAGAAATGTAAAGAAAGCGTATGGAAATACAAAGGTATGTGGGAAGATTTCTCTAATACCGTAGGTTTCTGGGCGGATATGGATGACCCATATGTAACATATGATAACAACTTCATCGAGTCTGAGTGGTGGGCACTCAAGAGAATCTGGGACAAGAAGCTCCTGTATAAAGGATTCAAGATCGTGCCATACTGTCCTCGCTGCGGAACTCCGCTTTCTGCACAGGAAGTAGCGCAGGGTTATAAAGATGTAAAAGAACGTTCTGCGATCGTTCGTTTCAAAGTAGTAGGAGAGGATGCATATTTCCTCGCATGGACAACCACACCATGGACGCTTCCGTCTAACATTGCACTCTGTGTGAACCCGGAAGAAGATTATGCGAAAGTAAAAGCTGCTGACGGCTATACGTATTACATGGCAGTCGCACTTCTCGATACCGTACTTGGCAGACTTGCCGATGAAGAAAACGGAACAAAGGCTTACGAGATCCTTGAGACATACAAAGGAAAAGATCTCGAATACAAAGAGTACGAGCCATTATACCAGTGTGCTTACGACTGTGCTTCCAAGCAGAACAAGAAAGCATTCTTCGTTACATGCGATACCTATGTAACACTGACAGACGGTACCGGTGTGGTTCATATCGCTCCTGCGTTTGGTGAAGACGATGCCAAGGTCGGACGTAGATATGATATGCCGTTCGTTCAGTTGGTAGACGAAAAAGGTAACATGGGAGAGACGACTCCGTTTGCCGGATTATTCGTTAAGAAGGCTGACCCGGAAGTATTAAAAGACCTCGACGGACGCGGACTTCTCTACGATGCACCGAAGTTCGAGCACAGCTATCCACACTGCTGGAGATGTGATACACCACTTATTTACTACGCTCGTGAATCATGGTTCATCAAGATGACAGAAGTAAAAGATGACCTGATCGCCAACAACAATACAATCAACTGGATTCCGGAAAGCATCGGTAAAGGACGTTTCGGCGACTGGCTTGAGAACGTTCAGGACTGGGGTATCAGCCGTAACCGTTACTGGGGAACTCCACTGAATATCTGGGAGTGTGAATGCGGACACCAGCATTCGATCGGAAGCATCGAAGAACTGAAAGAAATGTCCGACAACTGTCCGGATGAGATCGAACTTCACCGTCCATACATCGACGAAGTAACGATCAAGTGCCCATGCTGCGGAAAGCAGATGCACAGAGTACCGGAAGTTATTGACTGCTGGTTCGACAGTGGATCTATGCCATTTGCACAGCATCACTATCCATTGAGAATAAAGAGTTATTTGAAAAGCAGTTCCCGGCAGACTTCATCTCCGAGGCTGTTGACCAGACACGTGGATGGTTCTACTCACTGCTTGCGATCTCTACACTGATCTTCAATAAAGCGCCATACAAGAACGTTATCGTACTTGGACACGTGCAGGATGAGAATGGTCAGAAGATGAGTAAGTCCAAAGGAAATGCAGTGGATCCATTCGACGCACTGGAGAAATACGGAGCAGATGCGATCCGCTGGTACTTCTATGTCAACAGTGCACCATGGCTTCCGAACCGTTTCCACGGAAAAGCTGTTGTAGAAGGACAGAGAAAGTTCATGGGAACACTGTGGAACACATATGCATTCTTCGTATTGTATGCGAATATCGATGATTTCGATGCAACAAAATACACACTGGAATACGACAAGCTGTCCGTTATGGATAAATGGCTTTTGTCCAAGCTCAATTCAGCAATCAAGGCAGTAGACTATGACCTGTCTAACTATAAGATCCCGGAGGCTGCAAAGCACTTCAGAGCTTCGTAGATGACATGAGTAACTGGTATGTAAGACGAAGCCGTGAACGTTTCTGGGCAAAAGGAATGGAACAGGATAAGATCAATGCTTACATGACTCTGTACACAGCACTGGTTGAGATCTGTAAGACAGCAGCTCCGATGATCCCGTTCATGACAGAAGAGATCTATCAGAACCTGGTAAGAAGCGTGGACGAGAGTGCTCCGGAAAGTATCCATCTGTGTGACTTCCCGGTTGTAAATGAAGCACACATCGATACAGAGCTGGAAGCTAATATGGACAACGTTCTGAAGATGGTTGTTATGGGACGTGCATGCAGAAATACTGCAAATATCAAGAACCGTCAGCCGATCGGACAGATGTATGTAAAAGCTGATTTTGAAGTACCGGAATTTACAAAGATATCGTAAAAGATGAATTAAATGTAAAGAATGTAACATTTACACAAGATGTTCGTGACTTTACTTCATATACTTTTAAACCTCAGTTAAAGACAGTGGGACCAAAATATGGTAAAATGTTAGGAGGTATTAAAGCAGCACTCGATAACCTCGAAGGAAATGCAGCAATGGATGAGTTAAATGCTACAGATGCCCTGAAGCTTGATATCAATGGACAGGAAGTGACTCTGTTCCGCGAAGATCTGTTGATCGAATCTGCACAGATGCCGGGATATGTATCTGAGAATGACAACGGAATTACAGTTGTTATGGATACAAACCTTTCCGAAGAACTTCTGGAAGAAGGATTTGTACGTGAGATCATCAGTAAAGTACAGACCATGCGTAAGGAAGCCGGATTCGAAGTTATGGATAAGATCGCAGTATCTTATGAAGGTACAGAAAAAGCAGAGAAAGTATTTGCAGACAATGCATCTACGATCGCAGATGAAACACTTGCACTGGAAGTTACAAAAGCAACACCAGCAGGCTATACGAAAGAGTGGAAGATCAATGGAGAAGCTGTAACGATCGGTGTGGAAAAGAGATAATCAAAGCCCAGTTTTTTAGAAGGGAAGTAGAAAATGTATAATCCAAGATTTGAAAAAGACGTATTTAAAAGAGATGTACGACATGTAAGAACATTGTTCCGTAAGGAAGTAGAAGAGGCAACTCCGCAGCAGTTGTTCCAGGCAGTTTCTTATGCTGTAAAGGAAGCCATCATCGATGACTGGCTTGCAACACAGAAACAGTATGAGAAAGACGATCCGAAGACCGTATATTACATGTCCATGGAATTCCTGCTCGGAAGAGCTCTCGGAAACAACCTGATCAACATGACGGCATATAAGGAAGTAAAAGAAGCTCTGGAAGAGATGGGAATCGACCTGAACGTGATCGAGGACCAGGAGCCGGATCCAGCACTTGGTAACGGTGGACTCGGACGTCTGGCAGCTTGTTTTCTGGATTCTCTTGCAACACTGGGATATGCATCTTATGGATGCGGTATCCGTTACCGTTATGGTATGTTCAAGCAGAAGATCAGAGACGGCTATCAGGTAGAAGCACCGGATAACTGGTTAAAAGACGGCAACCCGTTCGAGCTTCGCAGACCGGAATATGCGAAAGAAGTACGTTTTGGCGGAAATATCCGTGTGGAATACGATGAGACAGGAAAGACACACTTCGTTCAGGAGAACTATGAATCTGTAATGGCGATCCCTTATGATTATCCGATCGTAGGATACGGCAACCACATCGTGAATACACTCCGTATCTGGGATGCAGAAGCGATCGTAGACTTCCAGTTAGATTCTTTTGATCGTGGAGATTATCACAAAGCCGTTGAGCAGGAGAACCTTGCGAAGAATATCGTAGAAGTGCTTTATCCAAATGATAACCACATCGCAGGAAAAGAACTGAGACTGAAACAGCAGTATTTCTTCGTATCAGCAAGTATCCAGGCTGCAATTACAAAGTTTAAAAAGAAACATGGTGATATCAGCAAACTGCCGGAGAAAGTAACATTCCAGATGAATGATACACATCCGACAGTAGCAGTAGCAGAGCTGATGCGTATTCTTCTTGATGAGGAGAATCTCGGATGGAATGAAGCATGGGATATCACAACAAATGCTGTGCATATACGAACCATACGATCATGGCAGAAGCACTTGAGAAATGGCCGATCGATCTGTTCTCAAGACTCCTTCCACGTATTTATCAGATCATCCAGGAGATCGACCGCCGCTTTGTCGAGCAGGTAAGAGCACAGTATCCTGGTAATGAAGAGAAGTAAAGAAGATGGCGATCCTGATGGACGGTCAGGTTAAGATGGCACATCTTGCGATCGTTGCAGGCTATTCTGTCAACGGTGTTGCAAAGCTGCATACAGAGATTCTGAGAACCAGGAACTGAAAGATTTCTATCAGATGATGCCGGAGAAGTTCAACAACAAGACGAATGGTATCACACAGAGACGTTTCCTTATGCATGCGAACCCGTTGCTTGCCGACTGGGTAACAGAGAAGCTCGGAACAAAAGAGTGGATCACAGACCTGTCCAAGATGAGCGGACTGAAGGAATGGCTGGATGACGAAGAGGCTCTGAAAGAATTCATGACGATCAAGTTCAAGAACAAAGAGCGTCTTGCAGCTTACATCAAAGAGCACAACGGTGTAGAAGTAGATCCAAGATCAATCTTCGATGTACAGGTAAAACGTCTGCACGAATACAAACGTCAGCTGCTGAATATCCTGCATGTAATGTATCTGTATAACCAGATCAAAGAGCATCCGGAGATGTCCTTCTATCCTAAGACATACGTCTTCGGCGCAAAGGCTTCCGCAGGATATATCCGTGCAAAAGAGATCATCAAACTGATCAACTCAGTTGCGGATGTGATCAACAATGACCGCAGCATCAACGGCAAACTGAAAGTTGTATTTATCGAAGATTACCGTGTATCGAATGCAGAGCTGATCTTCGCGGCAGCAGATATCAGTGAGCAGATTTCTACAGCTTCCAAGGAAGCTTCCGGAACAGGTAACATGAAGTTCATGATGAACGGTGCACCGACACTCGGAACAATGGACGGAGCGAACGTAGAGATCGTAGACGAAGTTGGAATCGACAATGCGTTTATCTTCGGACTGAGCGCAGACGAAGTTATCAACTACGAGCAGAACGGTGGATATAATCCATACGATATCTACAACAACGATCCGGATATCAGAAGAGTGGTAGATCAGCTGGTAGACGGAACTTATGCAAACGGTGATAAAGAGATGTATCGTGACCTTTACAACAGCCTTCTGAATAATCAGGGTGGTGCAAGAGCAGATATGTACTTTATCTTAAAAGACTTCCGTTCTTATGCGGATGCACAGGCCCGTGCAATGGAAGCTTATAAAGACACAGACAAATGGGCTAAGATGGCTCTTAAGAATACCGCTTGCTGCGGTAAGTTCTCGGCAGACAGAACGATTCAGGAATATGTAGATGATATCTGGCATCTGGATCATGTTGTGATTGACGAATAATAAAAAAAGTCCTCTCATACCTTTAAGGTATGGGAGGGCTTTTTTTATTATTCGTGCCAATGGGGACGGGGAAAGTGGCTCTGCCAGTGCCAATGGGGACGGGGAAAGTGGCTCTGCTGTCGGGGAGGTGTGCAATATATGAGACGATACAGGATAATAAGTGAAAAAGTGAAACGGGCCGGCTGCTGGCTGCTTATCATAGTTCTGCTTCCGTATATCATAACCGTATTTATAAACGGACCGAAGGTTATCACTGCTTCAAAAGCAGATGAAACGATGGTGAAAATAAAGAAAAACGGAAAGATGCCTGTGGAAGAGTATTGTATCGGAGTACTGGCCAGGGATATGCCGGCAGATTATGAGAAAGAAGCACTGAACGCACAGGCAGTGCTCATCCGGACAGAAGTATACCGCATGATTCAGGAAGCCGGTGGAGACGGTACACTGCCGGAAGAAGCGGCAGACGAATTCTGGACAGAAAAACAGATGAAATCTGCGTGGGGCATGCGGTATGCGGAAAACTACCGGAAGTTAAAAAACGCACTGGAATCTACTGCGGGACAAGTGCTGTTCTATGGAAAAGATCTGGCAATGACACCATTTTTTAATCTGAGTAACGGATATACAAGAGACGCAAAAGAGGTGCTTGGAAAGGAAGAGTATCCTTATCTGAAAATCGTGGAATGCCCCGTGGATGTAAATGCTGAGAATGAGATACAGACGGTGATACTGGAAGTGAAGAGTGAACAAAAAGGCGAAAATGAGGGAACTACAGGTATCGAAACGCTGGATGTGGAGATACAGGAGACGGATTCCGTGGGATATGTATTGAAGATCCGCGTGGGAGACAAGGTAATGAGCGGGGAAGAATTCAGAAATAAATACCATCTGGCTTCCAGTTGTTTTACGCTGCAACCTTATAATGGAAAGTTAAGAGTAACCACAAGAGGAGCCGGTCACGGAATCGGTATGAGCCAGTACACAGCGAATGAGATGGCAAAAAAGAAACAAGGATATAGAAAAATATTAAAATATTTTTTAAAGGAACGGATATAAAAGAAGTGACAGAAATTATAAAAAATGTATAACTACATCACGATCTGGCAAAAATATGGTCAGAGGTGGTGATGAAATGAAGAAAAACGAAAAAACGTCTATGTCCAAACGGCGTGCTACCGTGGCAGCAGTGTTATGTTTTGTGGCAGCAATTGCAATAGCAGGAACATATACATTTAATGATTACAGGAAAACGCAGAAAAATGAGCTGGCGAAGGCGGAAGAAAAAAGCAGGCAGAAAGAGACAAAGAAAGACAACAAAGAGAACAGCGATCTGACAAGAGAAACCGGAACATCAAAAGTAAAAAGTGAGAATACCGGAAGCAGTACAAAGAAAAGCGCAGCAGATGAGAGTACCGTTGATGAGAAAAACGGATCAGACGGAACCGGAATGACAGATCAGTCAGAGCAGAATGGAACGGGAACCCAGGCAACAGCAGGAAAGAGTCATAATATCAACTTACAGAAGACAGCTACATCCTATGGCCGGTGAACGGGGCTGTGATCATGAGCTACAGCATGGATAAGACGGTATATTTCCAGACGCTGGATCAGTATAAGTATAATCCGGCCGTGATCATCGAAGGCGCAGAAGGAGACCAGGTGCTCTGCGGCGCACCCGGGATCATCAAGTCGATCGATGTCAGTGCACAGACGGGAACAACGGTCAATGTAGACATCGGAAACGGATACGAGTTGTTATACGGACAGCTGAAAGAAGTACCTGTGAAGGTCGGGGATTATGTAGAAGCGAAGAGTGTGCTTGGCTATGTGAGCCAGCCGACGAAGTATTACAGCAAAGAAGGCTGTAATGTATATTTTGAGATGCGCAAAAACGGACAGCCGGTGAACCCGGTGGAGTATACGGCGGATCAGGATTAAAAGAAAAGGACAGGGGTTCCCGGAGATCTCTGTCCTTTTCTTGTGCAGTCCTTCTTTTTGGGGGGGATAAAATTGACTTTCCGCAGGATAACGGATAAAATAAAGTGGATTATTACAGGAAAAATCAGACCGATTGTGGATAAGTGGGGACAGCTACATGAATTATACCTATATCATAAAATGTGCAGACAGTACGTTATACACAGGCTGGACAAATGATCTGGATAAGAGGATAAAAGCACATAACAGTGGAAAAGGCGCGAAATACACGAAGACCAGAAGACCGGTGAAGCTTGTGTATTACGAAGAACATGAGACGAAGAATGAGGCAATGAGCCGAGAATATGCGATCAAAACAGCTGACACGGAGAGAAAAGGAACTGCTGATCAAAGGAAACGGAAACTTACCAAAGAGACAAAAGCTCTCGCAGAATAAGTAAAAATAAGTGATATTAAGTAAAAAAAGCTGCCACCGGCAGCTTTTTTCATATGGATTTCATTAAAGTACAAAAGCATACATCACCACAAAGTGGCAGGCACTTCCGGCCATCACAAACAGATGAAAGATCTCATGGCTTCCGAAATATTTGTGCTTACTGTTAAAGATCGGAAGCTTCAAAGCATAGATCACGCCGCCAACGGTGTAGATGATACCACCGGCCAGCAGCCATACGAAAGCCGCCGGACTTAAAGAATTCAGCAATTGTGTAAATGCCAGTACGCAGGTCCAGCCCATGCCGATATAAAGCACGGAGGAAACCCATTTCGGACAGTATACCCAGAATGCTTTGATCAGGATTCCGGCGATGGCAAATGACCATACGATCGCAAGAAGGATGATCCCGGTCCTGCCGCCAAGTACTAACAGGCAGATCGGAGTGTAGCTTCCGGCGATGAGAACACTGATCATCATGTGATCGATTTTTTTAAGAATGGTATTTATTTTTTTGATTTATCGAATGTATGGTAAGTTGTGCTTGCTGCATACAGTAAGATCAGACTTGCCGCATACACAGCAATTGCGATGATGTAAATCTTATCGGCTCACGTGCTGCTTTCAAAAGCAAAGGAATTGCTGCGAATATCGCCATCAGCATTCCGATAAAATGTGTGATCGCACTTCCCGGATCTTTAATGTGTTCTTTTAACTGCTCTGCCATAGTCATGCACCTCCTAAATGTCGAAAATATGATATGTAGTTTTCATACTACGTTTGCTATATGTGTATATTATACCAGAAAAAGAAAAAATCAAGCAGAAAAGGAAAATAATTTTAAAATCAAAATAATTCTTTTCTGCTTGATTTTTTATATATCAGGTTCTAATTTATTTTCATTGCGCCAGCTTCTTGGAGAAGTTCCATAGATATTCTTGAATGCTCTTGAAAAATGTAACTGATTCGGATATCCGACGGCATTTCCGATATCCGCAATGGATAAAGAGGTTAGTTTCAGAAGTTCTGCAGCCTTCGTCATGCGGTAAGTGATCAGGAATTCCTGAGGAGATTTTCCGATGGAGTCGTGAAAAATCTTTCCGAAATAACTCCGGTTCAGACCACAGAAAGAAGCAATGTCTTCAATGGTAATATTGTTCTGAAAATTTTGCTCAATATAAGATAATGCTTCTTTGATGTAAAAATCTCTGATCTTCCCGCTATGGTTCATACGCACTGTAGCAGCAGAACGCATGAAATAATCCAAAAAGAGATACAAATGTCCGATTATATGGAACGGTGATTCGCAGGAGGAACCGGAATGTCTGGCAATATATAACATTTCGTTCATCATTTCATTGCGGAGATCTTTCGAACCGGCATGATAGACCGGATGATCCGGACTGAGTCCGGCAGTAGAGACAATCTCTTTGGCACGGAGTCCGTCAAATTCAATCCAGGTATATTCCCATGGGAGATCCTGATCTGCGATGTAAGTATTGATCTGATTAGGAAATAGCATAAAACCCTGTCCGCTTTTCACCTGATATTTTATTGTATTGCCGGAAGAATCGTCGGCCATTAAAGTTCCGGTTCCGGATATCACATAGTGAAAGATATAATGGTTTCTGGCGGCAGGTCCAAAAGAATGGGAAGGTTCACATTGTTCCCAGCCATACTGATAAAGTCCGATATCGACAAAATTTCATTTGGAAAAACGGAAAATAAAAGATTACTCATAGGAATCCTCCTTTTTAAAACAGTATATACCAAAATGCTAGATGACTTCAATATATAATGGGAAAAATCGCATTTTGCAATAAAATATATAATATGAGGATATTTATAGACGCATAATGGTATGTTACAATTTAATTGTAAATAAGAAATGAAAAAACCTGACGATGAAAACAAGAGAATATCCCGGGAAAGGTTCAAAATCAGGAAGGAACGGAACAAAAGGAGTTTGAAAAACATGCATAGGAAGTACAGGAACTGGTAAGTGCCGGACTGGTTCTTACGATGGCTGGGGCTATGACGCTGCAGGGATGCGGGCAGAAGGAGAAGACAGGAAAGACAGAAATAGAACTTGTGCAGTATAAGCCGGAAGCAGTAAAAACATTTGAGAAAATAGAAGAAGAATTTAACCGTACACATGATGATATTCATCTTACAATTGAATCTCCGAATGATGCAATGACTGTTTTGAAAACGAGATTTATTCGGGAGGATAATCCGGATATTATTGGAATCGGAGGAGACGTGAACTATTCAAACTTTATCGATTCTGATATGTTGATGGATATTTCCGACTATAAAGGTCTAGAAGATATTAAAGAGGCATACAAAGAAATTGATAAAAATCTGGAATTTGTTCCGCAAAAAGGAACTTATGCGGTACCATACGTTGCAAATGCAGCAGGAATTCTTTACAACAAGGAAATGTTCGAAGAACATGGATGGAAAATACCAACTACATGGGATGAACTCATGAGCCTGTGTCAGGAGATACAGAATGCAGGAATCCAGCCATTTTATTTTGGATTTAAAGATACATGGACTTGTCTTGCACCGTGGAATGCGGTTGCGGTAGATCTTGCACCCGCAGATGTGTGTGCACAGGTGAACCGCGGAAAGACAACATTTTCGAAGGGATATAAAGAAGTGGCAGAACGTATGCTGGAGCTGCTTCCATATGGACCGGATGACCCGTTTGCATATGATTACAACGGGGCGTGTACGGCATTTGCAAAAGGTGAATCCGCAATGTATACGATTGGAAGTTATGCAATTCCACAGATCCAGACGGTGAATCCGGATATGGAGATTGATTCATTTGTAATGCCGGCAAGTAATAACAAGGAAGAAAATAAGTTGAACTCAGGAATAGATCTTCAGTTCTGCGTAATGCAAGACTGCAAAAATAAAGAGGCAGCATATGAAGTATTAGATTTTCTCCTGGAAGATGAGAATGTACAGGCATATCTGGATGCGCAGAAGGCGGTTGCTTGTAAAGAGGGAGATTTTCAACTGCCATCAACCCTTGAAGGAATGAAAGAATATATAAAAGAAGGAAAAATGTCTGACTATCAGGATCATTATTATCCATCGGAAATGGCGGTAGACGCACAGATCCAGACATTCCTGATGAAAAAGACAGCAAGGCATTTCTTAAGAAATTTGATAACATGACTG
>ENA-OQDF01000082-OQDF01000082.1-human-gut-metagenome-genome-assembly--contig:-NODE-82-length-30950-cov-2.391039_pt1 | contig 30950 bp, 40 predicted proteins | sample MGYA00242769_ERZ504597 | MGnify/ENA primary metagenome ERZ504597 (study PRJEB26092, sample SAMD00036305) | human gut metagenome | host: Homo sapiens | study: EMG produced TPA metagenomics assembly of...
GGAAGACAAAGATCCTTCAACTATTGTTGAAGAACGTGGTATGAAACAAGTTTCTGATACGGGTGCTATTGAGGCGGTCGTAGATGGCGTTTTGGCAGCGTTCCCTGACAAGGTAGAGCAGTATCAGGGTGGCAAGAAGGGCTTGCTTGGCTTCTTTGTTGGTCAGTGCATGAAGGAAATGAAGGGCCAGGGTAATCCGAAGGTTATCAACCAGATGCTTACTCAAAAATTGGGTGACTAAATTACTCGCAATCAGGTGACTAAAATTAGGCGGCTAAAGAAAGTGTTGGAAATACTGGCTATAAGATAGCGCTAAAGGTTCGATGGATGTTTTTGGGCTTTATCTTGTAGCTTTACACAGCAGCAAGCCGCATTAGATACGCATTAGATGAGGGGTTGTGTTATATGCAACCCCTCATTTTTGTAAATTTTCACTTTTTTAGGGTGTTTGTGGCGAGTAAGGGAAGAATTGTATAGGTCGACAACGTAACTATGCGGACTGAAGATTAGAAAAAGGGCTTTCATTACATTTTTTGAGTGCTTGACGACAAGCTATTTGGCTCTGTTTGCTTTTGTTCGTTAAATGTATGTACAATTCTCGCTCTAATCGCCATAAACCTGCAAAAAGTGAGAATTTTAAATATCGCCTGGGCGGTCTGCGCGTTCGCTTGTTGTCCTGGAAGAAAACCTCTCTTTATCGTGTATTGAGCTCATAGCAGCCTCCTTATCTAAGTGTTCTTTTGTTGTCCTTAGATTCGGATATTTGACCGCCAAAAAAGAGATAAAAACGGGTAAAAAAGAACACTTCCGTATGCTTTGGGGCGCTTTGCTTCTTTCTTGGTAAGAATTATTGAATTAGGCGTATCATAATGCCTATTGCAAATTGACGATGAGAGGCGCGTTCTGTCTAATCGTTTTCTGAAGGTCAGACGCGTTTTTAATAAACAAAGAAAGGGCGGTGTAGGGTGGCCGCTAAACAAGGCAGCGAGGCAAACCGAAGCGCGCTTGCATCAGCAGGCGATACGCAGGCCTCAACCACCGCAGGTATTCCAGAAGGTCGCGAGGGCTTTTCGAATCGCTTGGGTTTTTTACTTATTAGTGCAGGATGCGCCATTGGCTTAGGTAATATCTGGCGTTTTCCCTATATTACTGGTGAATATGGCGGTGCAGCGTTTGTGCTGCTCATCGTGTTTTTCTTGGCAGTTTTGGGCTTGCCTGTATTGGTGATGGAGTTCGCGGTAGGTCGTGCCAGCTATCGCTCCACCGCACGAAGTTTTGATGCTCTAGAGCCGCGTGGTACAAAGTGGCACCGTTTTAAGTGGGTAACTATTGTAGGCAACTATCTGCTTATGATGTTCTATACCTCAGTATGTGGCTGGATGGTTGCTTACCTGATAAAAATGGGCATTGGAACCTTTAACGGGGCTGAAGACATTCCTTCTGTTTTTTCCTCTATGATCGGTGATCCTCTCGAGATGACGGGATGGATGCTCCTAGTTACGGGTATGGGCTTTGCTATTTGTGCTATGGGTGTGCAAAAGGTGTTGAGCGCATTACTAAATACATGATGGCTGCACTCTTTATCTTTATGGCAATACTTTGCGTGCGCTCCTGTTTGCTTGAGGGAGGCGAAGAGGGTCTGGCTTTCTATCTGCTCCCTAATTTCGGCAATCTTTTCAATAACCCTTCAGCAAGTTTTCCTGAGATTGTGTATGCCGCAATGAGCCAGGCGGTGTTTATGCTATCCATTGGTATTGGATCAATGTCTATTTTTGGTAGCTACATGACACGTGACAGGCGTCTTATGGGCGAAGCTGCGCGCATTGCAGGTATGGACACTCTGGTTGCCATCATGGCGGGTCTGATTATTTTCCCCGCCTGTTTTGCCTATGGTGTCGACCCTGATTCTGGTCCTAATCTGGTATTTTTGACACTCCCCTACGTGTTCGAGCAAATGCCGTTGGGGCAATTGTGGGGTACCTTGTTCTTCTTGTGCATGGCTTTTGCTGCTCTTTCAACGGTTATTGCGGTATTTGAAAACATTCTTCGTTTTTCGATGGATCAGTGGAATATCACGCGTAAACGTGCTGTGGCGATTAACGCTCCTTTATTGGCGCTGCTATCTATGCCTTGCGTTTTGGGCTTTTCGCTTTGGTCTGGAGTTCAGATTCCAGGTATTGGCGATATTCAGTCGATCGAAGACTTCCTTGTGTCAAATAACTTCCTCGTACTTGGTTCGCTTGTTTTTGTTCTGTTCTGTACAAGAAAAGCCGGTTGGGGATGGAAAGGCTTTATTGAAGAAGCCGATAAAGGCGAGGGTATGAGATATCCTAAAGTCCTCTACGGATGGACCAAATACGGCGTACCTCTTCTTATTATTGTGGTGTTTGTTGTAGGTTGGGCTCCGAAGATCATGTATTGGCTCGGTATGTAAGCGCCCAGTATGTAAGTGCGCGGTATGTAGCTCGGTATGTAAGATACGTAAGTGTCTAATGCCAGGTACTTAATGCCTGATAGTGGCCAACGGATATGTGCTTGGTAGAACATGCGATCGCGCATTGTTTTTCTATCAGCAACGGTATTGATTCTTCTTTTGTAAAAGTAAAACAACAAAATCGTAAAGGATAAAACGTGGCAGAAACCAAAAAGATAACCGATGATAGCCGTGAAAAATTTTCAAGTCGTCTTGGCTTTATCCTAATCAGCGCAGGTTGCGCTATCGGTCTTGGCAATGTGTGGCGCTTTCCCTATATCACGGGCGAATACGGTGGTGCGGCATTCGTTCTGCTCATTCTGTTTTTCTTGCTCGTGCTCGGGCTTCCTATTATGGTGATGGAATTTGCTATGGGTCGAGCAAGTTATCGCTCTATTGCCCGAAGCTTTGACGCTCTAGAACCTCGTGGCTCCAAATGGCATCGTTTTAAGTGGCTCGGTTTGGCTGGCTGCTATTTGCTTATGATGTTCTATACCGTAGTTTGCGGCTGGACTTTAGCGTATTTCCTTAAAACGGCAATGGGAGAACTAGGACCAGCAGCCGACGTCGGAGCAGTTTTTAATGGTCTGCTCGCAAATCCTCTTGAGATGACGGGTTGGATGCTGCTGGTTATGGCAATTGGTTTTGGGGTGTGTGCTCTTGGAGTTCAGAAGGGAATTGAGCGCATTACCAAAGTGATGATGGCAGCCCTTTTTGTCATCATGGGTATTCTTTGCGTGCATTCGCTGCTTCTTGAAGGTGGTCAGGAAGGTTTAGAATTTTATCTGCTTCCTAACCTCGACAATCTTTTTAATAATCCCAACGCCACCTTTCCTCAAATTGTGTTTGCGGCTATGAGCCAAGCGCTCTTTATGCTTTCTATTGGCGTAGGTTCTATGTCGATTTTTGGTAGCTACCTAGGACGAGAAAAGAAGCTTACGGGCGAGGCTGCAATATTGCGCTGCTAGATACCCTAGTTGCTATCATGGCAGGCCTTATTATTTTTCCTGCTTGTTTTGCCTATGGGGTAAATCCTGATTCAGGCCCTGGTCTTGTGTTTTTAACGCTTCCTCACGTATTTGCACAAATGCCTTTTGGCCAGCTGTGGGGTGCCTTGTTCTTCTTGTTCGTTGCGGCAGCAGCGCTGTCTTCGGTCATCGCCGTTTTTGAAGCAATCCTTCGTTTCTCGATGGATCAGTGGAATATCACCAGAAAGAAAGCGGTATTCATTAATGCTCCTATTCTGACACTGCTCTCGATGCCCTGTATTTTGGGCTATAACCTCTGGTCAGGATTTTCTGTGCCAGGTATTGGAGATGTGCAAACACTCGAAGACTTCATTCTCTCCAATAACATATTGGTTATAGGCTGCATCATCTTTATCTTGTTCTGTACCACCAAGCGCGGTTGGGATGGGATAATTTCTTGTCAGAGGCAAACAGTGATCGGGAATTAATTTCCCTGCTTGGGCACGTATATGGGTAAAATATGGCATCCCCGTGCTGATGCTTATAGTCTTTATTGGTGGCTGGATTCCTACCTTGCAGGTATGGCTTGGGCTAGGATAACCACTATCGAATCGTGCTAATCGCATCATAAATTGAATAGAAATTAAGCATGTCTCAGACATGATTCAAACCGCTTGTTTGCTAAGGTCTTCCCTCAGAGATCGTACAGGTTTCGTATATAATAATTTACGCAAGGACTCTTCATTTGAATTTGATTATTCAACTCAGTTAGGTAGGGGGAACTGAGGAAATTAATTCGCGTGACGAATAATCAAAGCGACACAGAAAGTGAGGATCGAGCGTGAATTCAACGAGGGGTAAAAGAATTCCGGTTACTCATTTGGATCCAGATGCTGACAGCTTGCGCAATATACATTCATCAGTTAATTCTGAAACAGTTCGAATTGCTGTTGTGGATGAAGATAGATTGTTTGTTGAAGGCATTTGTGCTCTTTTAAATCAGTGGGATGAATTTGATGTGGTGGGAAAGGGCTATAGTGCCGAAGATGCCCTTACCCTTTGTTCTCGGACCACTCCTTCTGTTTTATTGCTCGGAGTGTGCTTCGGAGGAGAGATAGCTGTTGACACGGTAAAAAGAATCGTTGATCAGTTTCCTGGTACTAATATTTTTATTCTGGCCTCATCAAATGAGGCAGACGAAGCAACTGCTTGTGTTTTAGCGGGTGCTAATGGCTTCGGAGAACGCGAAAAATTGTTGGCTAATCGACTGAGATCATTAGTCTGGGCACTCGCTTGTGGCGATGCTGCATTTTCAGGAGCGATGTTTAATGCTTTTCGCACGAGAGTTTCATCTGCACAGAAAGAAGATAAAGAGGTGTTTCTCGAAAAGAGCGAAGCTCTTTCTTCTCGTGAGGAGTCTATTTTGGCTTTACTTGCAAAAGGCTGCTCCAATTCAGAAATCGCTCAACAGCTTTTCTTGAGCGAACCTACTGTCAAAAAAGAGATCAGCCGTATCATAGAAAAGCTTGATGTTTCAAATCGTGTTCAAGCTGCTGTTGCAGCAGCAAAATACCTTTAGGGCTGTAGAGTAATTTGTCGATATTGGTGAGGTAACGCTTAAATCTTTAAGCTCAGTTCCTTCTTAAAAATATTCTTGGTAGTGAGATGCCAGCGCGCTTTCTGACGGAAGGTGTGCTGGTTTTTTGTTGTAGGTGCCTATTTGATAAGTCGTATACGGGACATGCGGATAAAAAGCAATACGGCAAGTGCAAACATATCCAAAAGAACCTTTAACGGTATCCAAACGGCTATTTTGAGGAAAAAACGATAAGCCATTTTGATACAAAACCCAAGGCAAAAGGATCCGATTTAATCCCCTTCTGTTCATTGCTTCGATACCCCTAGAACTCTCTTTTGAACAAAATGAACGTGTTCAAAGTTAATGGGCAATGCAAATGGGGCTCGGTTGTGTTGCTTGTGATGGCGAACAGAGGGCTGCTTCTATCACGGGTGTGTTAGTTGTCAGCGGAGAGTTCTAAAGTGCCAAGCTTGCAGACTTATCTTGGCACTGGAGAGGAGTTTTCGGATGAAGAACAAGTTTTATCCAAAACTTTTTGAGCGGGGATACGTAGGAAACGTAGAGGTGAAAAACCGCGCTGTACGTATGCCTATGGGTACTGAGCTTGGTAATCCTGATGGATCTCCAAGCTGGGCTACGTTGAAGGCTTATGCAGAAGCTGGCGACGGTGGTACTGGCATTGTTTTATGGATAACGCAGGGGTAACTCAGTTCCATCATGTGGGTTTGAGCATTGCAAGTGATCCATATATCGGTCCTATGTCTTTGCTTGCTAAAACCATAAAACAGCATGGTGCTGTTCCGGGATTGCAAATTGTTCATCCGGGTCGCGATGCAGCGTTTGTTCGTGGCGACGATCTGATTTCATCATCCGTATTATGTGGGAGCCTTGGTATGAAAACGGGGGCGGAGTTCCTCGCGAATTGTCTATCGAGGAAATCCATCAGTATGTAGAGTATTTTGGCGATGCAGCGCGACGTGGTCAAACTGCTGGATTTGAAATAATCGATATCCATGCTGCTTGCGGTGTTTTGCTAAGTAACTTCCTTTCTCCTCGCAATAATAGGCGTAACGATATGTATGGCGGATCGCTTCATAATCGTGCACGCTTCTTGATCGAGGTTATTCGAAACATAAAGAAAAAGGCTCCTGGAGTTGCTCTTTCGGTTCGCTTGTCGGGAATAGACTTGAGCCAGAAGGAATCACCATTGAAGAGACTGTCGAAGTCGCAAAGATGTGTGAGGCTGCGGGTGCCGATGCGATCAACATTACCTGGGGCTCTCATGCAGAGGTTGTCAATGCAGCAGGTCTTTTGTCAAAGCATGGCGCGAATCATGTTGAAGCAGCTCAAATGATTAAAGATGCTGTTTCTATTCCTACTATGCTTTGTGGAGGTATTTATTCACCTGAAATTGGTGAAGAACTTCTTGAAAACGGCGTAACCGATTTCGTTGGAATTGGTAAACCTGCTTTGGCTGATCCTATGTGGGCAAAGAAGGCTGAAGAAGGACATCCTGAGGATATCCGTCCCTGCATTGGATGCGGCGTTGGGTGCCATGATCGCGGAATGCTTTCAGGTGGTGTGGTTCAGTGCGCTGTCAATGCTTCACTTTATAAGTACGATGGCCCTGTTTATCCTCAGGCAGAGGTAAGCTAAAAAGGAATTGTGTTTGGTGCTGGCCCCGCAGGATGCGAAGCAGCTATTACGGCTAAGAAGTGCGGCCATGAAGTAACACTTTATGAAAAGCGCTCTATCGGTGGTGTTCTCAAAGAGGCAACAGTTTCTGATTCGAAGGAAGATCTTGGTCGTCTGATTACGTATTACGAAACTCAGCTTAAGAAAAACGGCATCGACGTTGTCTTTGAGGAAGCCAATGTTGACACCATCGTTAAGGGTGGCTACGACGTTGCTATTCTCGCAACGGGCGCAAAGGTACGCGTACCAGAGGTAAAAGGTCTTGACTCCAAAGAAGCAATATATGCTATGGACTTCCTTGATCAGGGAGCTAAGACAGATGCTCAAAACATTGTAGTAGTTGGCGGCGGTATCGTCGGCGCTGAAACAGCTCTCATTCTGGCTGAAGAACAAGGCAAGAACGTCACTATCACTACGCGCAGCCCTGAATTCTTTGTTTCAGGCGTAATGGGTATTGCATACATGACCCGCTTGGCTATGGCAGGCGTAAAGAATTGCCCGAAGATGCAACTGATTGCAATTGAAGATGGAAAGCCTGTTTTTGTCGGCCCCCGTGGTATTGAGACTATGGATGTCGATCAGGTAATTATCTCATCAGGCTTTATTCCAACTTCAACAAGCTTCGTGATGAAATCGAAGCCGCTTCGGATGAAATCGAAGTAGTAGGTATTGGCGACTGCATGGCTCCTCGTATGGTTATGGATGCTGTTCATGAAGGCTATATCGCAGGTGTCAATATCTAATTTCTGATGTGTCAGAGGCTCATCTTTTTCTGATAACACCTTGCTCCGTCTCCTTTCGTATGTTCTGAGATGAGCCTCTTGACAATAGATCAATTCATTTTGTGACAAACAAAGTACAACATAAGGAGTTTGATCAACATGGGAAAGATCAAGGCACAGCTTAACCGAATAGCATTGCGTGTTGCTGATGCTGATAAGGCTGTCGAGGATTTAAGTGCACTTCTTGGTGTGAGCTTCTATGGCCCATACGACGATGAAGGCGTTGGACTTCGCGTTGCCCTTCCAAGTCGGGAGGAATTGAAATTATGTCACCAATGCATGATCACGATGCAATCGGTGCGTATCAAAAGTTGCAAACAGAAGGCGAAGGAATCAGCGGCATTGCAATGCGTGTTGATGATTTCGAGGAAGCAAAAGCTCACTTTGCTTCACTTGGTCTAGAGCCTGCGGTCGAGTTTAAGCATGGTCAATTTAGAGAGATGATTATTCCTCCTCAACCAGCAACGCATGGCTTGGAAATTGCAGTGAATGAATTTCCTGATGCAAATGGCGCCGCTATTCAGGTTGCTCTTGATATGGGCGTCGAATGGACTGACGTATGCGATTGGAAAGAAGCCGAATAGCGCTATTCGGATGAGGTGGTAGTAATGACAACAGTAGCGATATTTAAGTGGGCGATGAATCCTCACGATGAGCGCGTATTCAACGGGGTCGCAAAGTGGGCAGCTGAACGTCCTGATGTTGGTGACGATGACCATGCAGTAGTAGCAACGGCTCTTTCTGCAGCAAATGGTGGTGAAGTAGTAGGACTCACTACTAATCCAGCAGGCGATCTTTCATTTGCGGCAGCTCGTGGTGCAGATAGGACTGTTGCAATTGATTCTGTTCCTATCGAAGCAGATGCTCTCACTATTGCAACCGTACTTGCTCATGCGATTGAAAAAATTGGCGACGTTGATTGTGTTTGCATCGGCGATGCGTCCTGGGAACCTTGCGTGGCTGGCGTATTAGCAGGACTTTTAGGCTGGCCTGTAATCATGGAAGTAGACGAAGTGAGACGAAGCGATGACGAATTTGTTGTTGTTCGTCGTTCGGGAGTTGGAACGCAAGAGATCGCAGTTTCAGGTCCTGTAGTTCTTGATGTGGCAGCACGTCGTGAAGAGGAAACGAAGCCCGGTATGCGCGTGGTTTTGGCTGCTCGTAAAAAGCCACAGGAAACATTTTCATTTGACGAGCTTAACGGAAGTGAACGCACCTTTGAAATTGAGGGATATCACGATCCGGAAGCGGTTGTTTCCAATGTTTATGACGGTACAGAAGATGTCGATGGTGCGGTTGCGCAGCTAGTGGCAGCAATACGAGCAGAAGGAGTGATCTAAATGAGCAAAGTTTGGATCATTGTGGCAGATGATATGTCTGCAGCTAAAGTAGCTGGGGTTGCAGCCTCAACCAATGAAGAGGTTGAAGCAGTAGTTCTTGGATCTCGTGAACGAGCAGAACATGTTGCAACTCTTGGGGTAAGCACGGTTTTTTGGTATGACACAACAAATACGTTGGCAGAATCTTATGCGGGAGCCATCGCTGATGCGGCCTTGGCGGCAGAAGTAGATGCGATCGTTGCAGCAGATGAAGCAGTTGCTCGTGTTATTACTGGATGCATCGCTGCAAAAGGAAACGTTCTTATTACCTCAAACGTAAATGCGCTTCGTGTTGAGGGCGATCAAGTAACGATAGAGCGTGGAGTTGCTGAAGGCAGCTCAATCCAAACCTTGAAGGCACAGCGTCCTGCAATCGCTCTTATCGGAGAAAGTGTCGATGAGATTGATCCGGGCAATGAGCCTGCATCTATTCAGCAGATCGAGGTTTCCGTTCCTGATGCCTTACCGCAGGTGACTACCATGCACCTGAGGATAGCGGGATTAATCTTGCTGAAGCACAACGCGTGGTTTCGTGTGGCTTAGGCATTGGCGGAAAAGAGAATCTTGCCTTGATGGACGAACTGGCAGAGGTTCTTGAGGCAGAAGTTGCTTGCAGTTTACCTCTTTGCGATAACTATCACTGGTTTGAACATAGCCGAGTAGTGGGATCTTCTACGCAGAAAATTTCCCCTCGTTTCTATCTGGCCTGCGGTGTTTCGGGCGCTCCTAACCACATGATGGGCGTTCGCGGCGCAAAGCTCATTATGGCAATTAACAAAGACCCTGAAGCTCCTATTTTCCGCGAATCGAAATATGGCATTGTGGGCGACGTAAAAGAGGTCCTTCCAGCTCTTATTGCTGCGCTTAAAACCGCCTAGATAAGCCCAAAGCGATAAACCAGCTTTGCGAATTGGCGTGGATACCTGAAGTTTTACACAAAGTATTGTTATGCATTTTGGGGTTAATGAGGGAAAAGAAAAAGGAGGGCCATTATGGCTGATTTCGATGTTGAATATGATCTTGTTGTCGTCGGAAGTGGCGCATCAGGAAAATCTGCTGCTTTGATTGCAGCTCGCGCTGGGAAAAGCGTAGTTATCCTTGAGAAGATGCCAGAAACAGGCGGACTTTCTGTATACGCGGAGGGCACCTGTGCTTTTGAATCAAGTATTCAGAAGGAATTGGGAACACCTCGTTTGGATAAATATCATTTTCCAACCAAGGCTGAAGGTATTGAAAAATTCATGCATTACAGCCATCAGCGCGCAAACTATGACGTTGTTCGTGCCTTTGTGGAAAATTCAGCTGAAACGATTGATATCTATCGCGACCTCGGCGTTGTGTATAAGACGTGCGACATTGCTGCAGAAGACGACCCCAACGAAGTATGGACATTCCATCTGCCTGAAGGATTGGGCGCTCATTGTCAGGAAGTATTGCTGGATGCTGTACAGAAGCTTGACGTTGATATCTTCGTGAATACGCCAGCACGTGAACTTATTACTGAAGATGGCAAGGTAGTTGGCGTTGTTGCTGAATCTGAGGGCGAGCCTCTGCGCGTTGGAGGTAAGGCTGTAATTTTGGCAACAGGTGGTATGGGTTCAAACCCAGATCGCATTTATAAGTACAGCTGGTTTGCGCCTTCTGCTTATAACATGAACACTTTGACGCCACTGCAAAATGTGGGCGATGGTTTTGATTTGGCTCAGTCAGTAGGAGCAGATCCAACCACTGTTACTACCTGCCCAATTCTTGCTGCTGGTGGTCGTGATATGACTATGGACTCCCAGTGCGGTGGTGCAGGCGTAAATCCTGGCGTTTGGGTTAATAAGACTGGTCGTCGTTTTGCTTCTGAATCGGTTGCAGAAAATATTGGTGACCTTGGAACGTATTTTGGTAAGCAGCCTGATGGCATCGTATGGTCCATTCTTTCTCAGGCAGATGTCGACCGTTTGTCCAAGGAAGGTTCCGAAATTGCTATTGGTGAATTCGTGGTATATCACGAGCCAATGGAGCGCTTGAATACCGAGCTTGAAGCAAACATTGAGTCCGGCTTGGTGAAGAAGGCAGATACGTTTATTGACCTTGCCAAGCAAATGGATGTTCCTACAACAACATTTGTTGAGACCATGGAGAACTACAACAAGTATTGCGAGCAGGGTTATGACGATGAATTCATGAAGAAGCCTAAGCACTTGCGTCCTTTGCAAGAGGGTCCATTCTATGCAATTCCATTGGCAACAGGAACAATGGGATCCGCAGGTGGCATCAAGGTAAATGGCAATATGCAGGTTGTTGATGTTGACTACAACCCAATTCCTGGACTGTATGCAGTTGGCTTGGAAGTAACCGGTTTGTACGGAGACTCTTACAACATGGAAGTGCCTGGAGCTGCAAATGGTTTCGCTCATACGTCAGGACGTATTGCAGCACGTCATGCTATTGCAACCTATATTGATTAATTTCTCCTCTAGCCTTGCCGGGTGCTGTTGCTCCCCAAGTTATAGGCAGTGCCCGGCAAGCGCTCTTCAGTTTCTACCATAAAACGCGCAAGGAAGAATTACCCTTGCGTTCGAGAAAGGATACTGTCATGGTTAACATTCCTAAACTTGCTGGTGCTCCTAATTTCGGCACACTTCCAACTCCTGAAGGTTCTTTAGGTAAGCGTCTTGAAGGCAAGAAGATTATTTTGACGGGCACAACCAAGGGTGTAGGTAAGGCTGCTCAAGAATTGCTTTGTGCTCAGGGTGCTTTTGTTTGCGGCTCAGGTACCACTCCTGGTGTAGCAGAAAAGAACGCCGAAGAACTTCAGAAAAAGGGCTATCAGGCTCTTGGTTTTACTGCAGACTTGGGCGATTACGATGAAGCAAAAGCTTATGTAGAAAAATGTGTTGAAGCAATGGGCGGCGTTGATGTAGTAATCAACAATGCTTCTCGTCCTGAAATGCTTCCTTTTGAAGATATGGATCCCGTTTCTTGGAGAAAATCCATCCGTAACGAACTTGATATTGTATACAACGTTTGCCAGACCGCTTGGAAGTACCTCAAGGAGGCTGATGGAGCATCTGTTATTATCACTGCTTCTACCAACGGTCTTCAGGGATCCAACTCTCCTCAATCCGCTCACGCAGCCGCTAAGGGTGCTTGTATCGCGTTAGCTCGTCAGCTTGCTGGCGAAGGTGGTCCTTTCGGCATTCGTGTTAACTCCGTAACCCCTGGCTTGATTTGGACAGAGGCTATGGCAAATATTCCTAAGGAAATGGCAACAGGCCTCATTGCTGCTCAAACTACTCAGCAAGCAATCGATCCAATGGATATCGCTTATGCTTATTTGTTCTTAGCTTCGGATGAGTCTCGCTTTATTACGGCAGCAAACATTCCGGTAGACGGTGGCTGCTCTGGAGCAGTTACGGGCGGAATGCAGGGAGATGAAAAGGCTATCCAGCTCTAGTGATCTTGTTTTGGTACGTTTGCCTGGCTTGACTTTAAGCCAAGCCAGGCTCTTAGAGAAAGGCTCATCATGAAGAAGGGTCCTGAAGGATATGCCTTTTGGATGAATGTCATTATGAATATCATCCTTGGATTGCTTATTACCCTAGCTATTAACATTGCCATTTCTCTGCAAGTTGGAATGAATGTTATAACTGCCGAATCGGTAGTGACAACGTGGTTTTCAAGTTTTGTTATTGGTGTTACTGCTGGTACAATTGCCGATCCTATGTCTTGGGCTCTGAAATTAGCAGGCGCAATCAAGGCAAACAAATTTGCGGCATGGATCATTCAATCGATCATCCTTGGTTTGTATTTTGGCACAATTATCCTCTTAGGAAACATGCTCATTAGCTATCTTGCAACTGGTGGTGTGATGGCATGGCTTGCAGGTTTTGCTCAATGGGTTTTGTTCGTTTGGGTAACTGCTATTGTGTCGGTATTCATTTTTGTTAAGTTGGCTGGTGTTTTATCTGCCTCTTTGTCAGGTTTTGATCCTGCAGCCCAAGTTCCTCCTGCCGCAGAATAACGATCTTCTTTATACGGATATTTCGCTCAATACTTGTCTTAAATACGTTGGAAGGCAAATTCTGTAAGGTTAATTCATGGGCTTTTGAGGAATTTGGTGCTCGATAAACAAAAGCTATCTTGATGTCTAGACTTCGTATTTATAGACAAACAAATAAAGTCCCTGTATTGCATTCGGTACAGGGACTTTTATATGCGCTTATTTAACTACCAAAACAGGAATATCGGCAGATCGTAAAACACCATAGCTTACCGAGCCAATAGCGCCGCGAATAGCGCCAAGACCACGAGAGCCCATTACTATCAAATCGCAGCTGTAGTGTTTTGCTGCATCGATAATGGTTTCGATGGTGTAAATGCCAAATACTACTTCAGCGGTGAGCTCACCTTCAAAGCCCTCGACTATAGAAACAATTTCATCTTGGAGCTTTTTGTCGCTTTCTTCGTTGCGCTCTTCAACAACATGGGCAAAATCTTCTCGGGAAGTAAGAGAAACACCCATACCAAAGCCTGTTTGGTTGATGCTACTGTAGACCAAATCTTGCGGAGGAGCAGCAACTTCTACGATATGGATTGCTACCCCGTCAACGCCTTCAGAAAGTTCGATAGCTTCTTTCAGTGCATTTTTAGCATGTTCGGAATTATCGTATGGCACGAGAATGTTTTTGAAACTCATCGTGAATCGCCCCCTCAGATTCCCTACCTTGATTCTCATTATACTCGTCTCTTGAACAGCTGAATTCGGTAAAGTGAATTCAGGAAAGTCAAGAAAGCTGGCATGTGCACCGTGCTACACTGCAGCTCCCTTATGTTGCAGCCATAAGTGCGTAACGTAAGAGGGTATTACAGTGCTCCAATTTTACGGAGAAGATCGTCATTAGGGTGGAATACCAGCTTCTGCATACATGCGCTGCGCCTCGGTAAGATTTCCTTCCGATAAGCTTTCAATAATGCTTACCACTTCATCTTGGCTTACTTCGCGTTTTATTTTGCCGGGAATTCCTATCACCATGTGGTAGTCGGGAACAACCATCCTTCCGTTACGACGCACCCAGCACCTACTATGCAGTTATTGCCAATTTTTGCGCCGTTGAGCACCACGCGTCATGCCGATAAGGGAATTGTCACCAATTTCGCAGGCGTGGATAATGCAGCCATGACCAAGTGTGGTGTGTTCACCAATAATGATGGGCTGACCATCGGATTCATGCAGAACGCAGTTTCCTGGATGTTGGTTTCTGCGCCAATTTCGATATAGTCGCAATCTCCGCGCAGGCAGGCGCCATGCATGACGATTGCATGATAGCCAATGCGAACATCTCCTACGATCCAACAGGTATCAGAGATATATGCTTCGGGATGGATGGTGGTGTTGCCGCGATACTTGATAGTGGGTGCTGTTGCTTCAATGTGTTCGCGGTAACCTTCGGGAATGGTGTAAGTGGTTTTACGTTTAAACATGTGATCCCCTTTGTTTTTTGTTTAAACCTTCTTCAATAATACTCGAACCTAAAGCCCTTTGATGAGGATATATCCCGATTTGAAAGGGTGTATGCTATGAAGGCTTTGTCCAGTAACAAAAATGTAACGTACTTTAGCACTCTACTGTGATAAAGTAGCGGAACGAAATACCGCGACAATGAGTGTTGTATTTCATGCTGAGCTGTATAAATCGATCTGTTTTATAGTGATACGTTGGTATTGGGGCGCTGTGACCTTGAAGAAATCTGCCCTTTAGTAAGGTGGATAGATGTTGTATCGTCTGGCGCTCTATGAAGAGAAAGAGGAGCAATGAATTACGTTACCCCTGTTGGTTTTCGTGATGTGGTAAGCGAGGAAGCACTGGTTCGAGAAGAACTTACTTCGCGGGTGCGTGCCTGCTTTGCTGCACGAGGTTATCTTCCTGTCGAGACTCCTACGTTAGAGGTTCTTGACGTAATGGAAGCGGGGGGACATGTGCCGAGGCACCTTTTAAGTTCTTTGATTCTCATGGGGATCTTCTTGCTATGCGCCCTGACGTTACCATGCAGATTGCACGTATGTGCGCATCGCGTAGCGAATCGACCGGCGGACTGACAAAACCACTTCGTCTTCGTTATACCCAGCGTGTTTTTAGGGAAAAAACAGTAGAGGCTTCTGCTCGTGAGCTTACGCAATGCGGGGCTGAATGCTTAGGAATTTCTGGCAGTTCTGCAGATGTTGAACTTATTAGTATGTTTGCACGTGCGCTTGAAGAGTGCGGACTTACGCGTTTTACGATTGCACTTGGTTCTGCTGGTGTGCTTCGTGATCTTCTTTCGGTAAGTGATGCCAGCAAGCAGTGGCAAGATGCGGTTCTTCAGGCTTATCACACTTCGAACTTTGTCTATCTGGGCGAATTGGTTGCTGCTGCACAGCGCGGTCAAGCTGACAAGCACAAAATCGAGCACAGGAGCAGCATCAAACAAAGAATGCTCAGGACAGTCAAGCAACGGATTTCAAATTGGCCGATCCTGCTCTTGATAATCCGGGCAATGCCAAGCCTGAGGTGGCGCAGGCTATTTTTGCACTCTCTCGTTTGCGCGGAGGCAAGCAGGCACTTAAAGAAGTAAAGGCACTGCTTGCACCTTTTGGTTGCACGGCTGGTATCGCTGAACTCGAAGGGGTATACGATGCCCTTGTTGAATTAGGCTTGGGAGATAAGCTCCTGATCGATTTTTCAGTAATGAGTTCGTTTGATTACTACACAGGTCTTGTTTTCGAGGCGTATGCTCCTGGTCTTGGATCACCTCTTGGTGGTGGTGGCCGCTACGATAATCTTCTTGCTTCATATGGGGCAGAAAAATCCCAGCAGCTGGTTTTGCCTTCTATTTGGAGCAGGTAATGGCCGCGCGTCAGGCAGCAGTTCAGCTGGCTGCTTCTCATGCAGAACAGATAACTCAAGAGGCTTCTTGTTCGCGTCGTCCTTTGCGCATCGCTGTACCGAAGGGCTCGCTTAAGGAAGGCGCGGTTAAGGTGTTAGCGGATGCTGGTCTTGATGTTGAGGGGCTTCTTGATTCAGGCAGAACCTTGATGCTTCGCAATGGCGACGTGGAATATCTTATTGTTCGCCCAACCGATGCTCCGGTATTTGTTTCGCTTGGAGCAGCTGATTGCGGAATTTGTGGCGAAGACTCGCTTTTAGAGGCAGCTCCCGATGTGGTGGAGCTTGTGGACTTAAAATTTGGTGGATGCCGTTTTGTGGTTGCGGAATCCAAAGGAACAACAGAGGCGGTAGAGCAGCGCTATCGTAAGCTGGGATCCATTAGGGTTGCAACGAAATATCCTAATATTACGCGCTCTTATTATGCCAAGATTGGTATGCCGGTAGAGATCGTAAAACTTCATGGCAATATTGAATTGGCACCTATTACGGGAATGGCGGAGCGTATTGTGGATATTACGGCAACGGGAACTACCTTGCGCGAAAATAATCTTGTGGTGGTTGACGATGTGCTTGCTTCCACGGCTCGCTTTTTTGCCAACCCCTCATCATTTAGGACAAATCCACGTGTCGGCCAGCTTGCTGATACGTTGTATAAGCAAGCGAAGGAGAACTAACTTATGAGAAGAATTGAATTAGCGACGGGTCAGACCTTTGAAGAAAGCATGCTTAATCGCACCGGTGCTTTTAATGCTGATGCCCTTATTGCAGCAACGAATATTGTTGAACAGATACGTACACGCGGCGATGCTGCTTTGCGCGAGTATACGGCGAAGTTCGATGGGGTAGAGCTTGAGACGTTTCGCGTTCCACAGAGCGCTATAGATGAAGCGCTCACGCGCGTTGATCCTACGGTGGCTGCAGCAATCAAGCAAGCGGCAGCGCAGATCAGGGATTTTCATGAGCGTCAAAAGCAGCAGGATGGTTTACCTTGCGAGAAGATGGCGCACTGGTAGGAGCAAAGTGCAGCCTCTCGATTCAGTGGGTATCTATGTGCCAGGTGGTCGTGCACTGTATCCCTCTTCGGTGCTTATGAATGCTATACCTGCTTCTGTGGCGGGTGTGCGTCGTATTGTATGTGTGACTCCTCCCACTAAGGACGGATCGCTTGATCCTGCTATCTTGGAGGCTTGTCGTGTATCGGGCGTTACCGAGATCTATTCAGTCGGTGGTGCTCAGGCGATTGCGGCATTGGCCTATGGTACCGAGTCCATTAAAAAGGTAGATAAGATTACCGGTCCTGGTAACGCGTTTGTTGCAGCAGCGAAAAAGGTTGTTTCAGGTGATGTCGGAATTGATATGATTGCAGGGCCTTCTGAAGTATGTGTAGTTGCTGATGAAACGGCTCTTCCTGAATTGGTTGCTATCGACTTGATGGCGCAGGCAGAGCACGACCCTCTTGCAAGCTGCTATCTGGTTACGTTTTCTGCTGAATATGCTGATCAGGTTGAAGCGGCGATTGAGTTGCATATGCAGGGCTCTACCCGTGCAGAAATCACCTCAGCATCGCTTACCAACAAGGGTCTCATTATCATTTGTCCCGATATGAATACTGCGCTTGAGGTGGTCAACGTTATTGCTCCAGAACATTTAGAGCTTCACGTACCTGATGCTATGGAGCTTTTGGGAGCGATTCGTCATGCGGGCGCTATTTTCTGTGGGGAGTGGACGCCCGAAGCTGCAGGAGATTATGTGGCTGGGCCAAATCACACATTACCAACGGGCGGTACTGCTCGTTTCTCAAGCCCGCTCTCGGTTGACGAATTCATCAAAAAGTCCAGCGTTTTACAGTATTCACCTGCAGCGCTGGTACGTGACTCTCAAGCTATTATTGCGTTGGCCGATCATGAAGGTCTTTGGTCTCATGCGCAAAGCGTGCGCTTGCGATGCAAACTGGTAGAACAGGCTTTTGAGCAAGTGGCGGCAGAAGCCGAACAGGTAGAAGCTAAGCAAGCGGAAGTTGAGAAAGCAGAGGCCGAGCAGGCAGAAGTTGAGCAGGCAAAAACATCGCAAGCTCAGCAAGGAGATGCTACCCAAGCAAAAGGCACCGAGGAGAGAAACTAATATGAAAACAGTCCGTTCTTCTCAGCCAGCATTGGAGGGGTTAATTCCTTATGATCCCAAATACCTACCTGCTAAACAGCTGATGAGCGCCAATGAAAATCCCAACAATGTTCCTGAAGAAATTCAGATCGAAATCAGAAAAGCACTGAAGAATTTCCCTTTCAATCGCTACCCCGATCCTTTGGCAAACGAATTGCGTGATTTGATCGCGCAAGCTAACGGCCTTTCTCGAGACAACGTTCTCGTGGGTAACGGAGGCGATGAACTGCTCTTTAACTTTGCGCTTGCCTGGGGTGGACCGGGAAGAACCTTTTTGAATGTACCGCCAACTTTTCAGTATATGAGGCTAATGCTCGGCTAGTTGGCTCAAAGGTGGTCAACATCCCTCGAAAAGAAAATTTCGATATCGATGAAGAGGCGGTCTTGGCTCGAGTTGCAAAGGGCGATATCGATTTTGTAATGATCACCAGCCCAAACAACCTACGGGTAAATTGGCGCGCGGATCCTTTGTGAGTGATCTTCTTAATGCAAGCGATGCGCTTGTTATGGTTGATGAGGCTTACTTTGAGTTTTCGCGTACTACTATGCGCCCCCTTTTAGAAGAGCATGAAAACTTAGTCATTTTAAGAACTTTTTCGAAGGCATTTAGTCTTGCGGGGGTTCGTTTAGGCTATCTTTTAGCCAATCAGTCGGTCATCAGAGAATTCATTAAGGTAAGACAGCCGTATTCCGTGGATGCGGTTTCGCAGGCAATTGGGTGTGCGGTATTTCGTAATCGTGCAAAATTTGAGCCATGCATCGACCAGATTATCGAGCAGCGTGAGATTTTGATAGAACGCTTACGGGATCTTGATGGTATAGAGGTCTTCGATTCTGATTCCAATTACGTGCTGATTCGTCTTGCTCATGCTGGAGAAGTTTGGCAGCAACTGTATGAACGAGGCATCCTGGTTCGTGATTTCTCGAGCGCACCTCTTCTAGAAAACTGCTTGCGAATTTCGGTAGGTTTACCTGAAGAAAACGATGCGCTGATCACGGCGTTGCGTAGCATAGTTGCAGCGCTCAAAGCTGAATAAAGGTCTCTCGTAAAGGAGCTTTTCATGGCAGAAACAAAAACGCGTGGCAGAATTAACGCGCACGACAAAAGAAACCGATATCGCGCTTTCCCTAAACATCGATGGTACGGGGGTTTCTTCTATCGATACGGGAGTACCTTTCTTTGACCATATGTTGGAAGCATTTGGGAGGCATGGCTTATTCGATCTTACAATTAAGGCCAAAGGAGATCTTGAGGTAGATGCTCACCATACCGTGGAAGATGTGGGTATCGTTTTAGGTCAGGCCTTTGCGGAAGCGATGGGTGAAAAACGTGGCATTGCACGTTTTGGCTCGCAGATGCTGCCTATGGATGAAACGTTAGTTTTGGCGGCTCTTGATATTTCAGGTCGTGGTCAGCTTCATTGGGATGTGGAGGTTCCTCTTTGTTTGCTCGGCTCGTTTGATTCTTCTCTTGCAAAAGAATTTTTCATTGCGTTTGCGACAAATGCTGGGGTGACGTTGCATGTTCGTATGTTAACGGGAGAAAACGCCCATCATATAGTCGAAGCTTGCTTTAAGGCGGTAGGGCGTGCGATGCGTGCTGCTTTAGAACTTGATGCACGCGTGGGAAGCGAACTTCCTTCTACCAAAGGATTGCTGTAATGATTGCGGTTGTAGATTACTGTAAGGGAAATTTGCGCAGTGTAGAGCGCGGCCTTATTAACGCGGGCGGAGATGCGCGCATTACCGATGATCCAAACGTGATTGCGCAGGCAAAAGCGATAGTGCTTCCTGGAGTGGGTGCGTTCGCTGATGCATCGGCAACCATGCTTAAAACAGGGCAAATGCAAGCAATTCGTGATGCAATTGCGCAGGGCAAGCCCTTTTTGGGAATCTGTCTCGGGGAACATCTGTTATTCGAGGAGGGTACTGAGGGTGCTGAGCGTGCTGAAGGCCTCGCAGTTCTTCCCGGCGTTGTTGATCGAATTCCTGAATTTGATGGGCAGGGTAGGCGTTATAAAGTTCCGCATGTCGGATGGAACTCAATCGAGTTTGACGAGGGTTGCTCCTGTCCTTTGTTGGCGGGTGTAACACCAGGAGAATATTTCTACTTCACTCATAGCTATGTTGCTCCTGATACTCAAGCGACAGTTGCAACAACCACTCATTCAATAACCTTTCCCTGTGTTGTGCAAAAGGCGCGTTAGTTTTCGGTGTGCAATTTCATCCCGAGAAGTCTTCCGATGCAGGTGCACGTGTTTTGAGTAATTTTGTAAAACTGGTGGGTCGTGAAGGCTAACGAGCGATACGCGATCAGATAAAAGGAGAAAAGATAATGGATCTGCTTCCTGCGATTGATATTCTTGACGGAAAAGCAGTTCGCCTTGCTAAAGGTGACTATAACGCGGTAACGGTCTACAACGATAGTCCTGTCGCGCAAGCAGCTTTGTTTAAAGAGCAGGGGGCGCGTTGGATCCATGTGGTAGACCTCAATGGTGCGCGAAGTGGTGTCCCAGAGAATATTGCGCTTATTGAACAAATTATTCGTGAAACAGGACTCAAAATTGAAGTGGGTGGCGGAATTCGCAGCCTGGAAACTATTGAACGTCTTGCAAAAGCGGGTGTTTCTCGTGTGGTGTTAGGAACAACTTTGGTAACCGATCAAGAGTTCGCTAAACAAGCTCTTGATTCCTTTCCTGATTTACTCACTGCGGGAATTGATGCAAAAACGGTGAAGTTGCCGTTGCTGGTTGGCGCGAAGGAGCGGGAGTGCCCGCAGAAGAATTAATTGTTGAAGTGGGAAAACTTGGCTTTAAGCATCTGGTTTATACCGATATCTCCCGTGATGGTATGAGAACGGGAATAGACGCAAATCGCTATGTTGAAGTAGCTCGAGTATTCGGTCATCCCGTTATTGCTTCGGGTGGCGTGGCAAATATAGAAGACATTGAGAATTTAGCTGCGGTTTCTGATTCGATCGAGGGTGTTATAGCGGGTCGAGCGGTATATGAAGGCAGCCTTGATGTGGTGGAGGCAGTTAAGCGTTGCGCTGCAGTTTCATGAACTAAATGAATTGCGGTGTCAGACGAATTGCGGCGTTAGATGATACAGCGCCAGACGATTGCGATGTCAGACGATTGCGGTGGCAGATGAATTGCGGCGCCACTAAAGAAACGTTTAATGAAAGGATCAGATCTACGCATGCTTACAAAACGAGTAATTCCCTGTATGGACGTAAAAGATGGTAGGGTTGTTAAAGGGGTAAATTTTGTAAACCTGCGTGATGCAGGAGATCCGATAGAGCTTGCCCAGCGGTATGACGAGCAGCGTGCTGATGAGGTGGTATTTCTTGATATCACTGCAACGCATGAGGGGCGAGCCACCACGGTAGAGATGGCAAGTCGAGCAAGCGAGGAACTCCACCTTCCTTATTGCGTCGGTGGTGGTTTTCGTAGCGTGGCTGATATACGTATTATGATTGCGGCAGGAGCTGATAAAGTTTCAGTCAATTCTGCTGCCTTAGCTGATCCTACACTTATTACGCAGGCGGCTGCCGCTTTTGGCACCCAGGCAATTCTTTGCGCCATTGATGCAAAGCAGGTTCCAGGAAATCCCAATAAATGGGAAGTGTATGTTCATGGTGGACGAAAAAACACGGGGGTCGATGCGGTCGAGTGGGCTAAGGAAGCCGCAAAACGTGGCGCAGGTGAAATTCTTCTGACCAGCATGGATAGAGATGGCAGTAAAGATGGTTTCGACATTCCTCTCACGCGGGCGGTTGCACGTGCGGTCAATATTCCTGTTATTGCTTCGGGTGGAGTTGGTAAATTAGAACACTTCGCCGAGGGAATACTTGATGGCGAGGCTGATGCAGTTTTGGCGGCAAGCGTCTTTCATTTTGGCGAATTAACCATCAAGGAAGTGAAAGAATATATGCGCTCGCAAGGGATTCCTGTTCGTCTTTAGCGGGGCGCTTAAGGTAAACGTGCGAGGAGAAAAGTAATGCAAGCATCAAATCTTTCCTACAATGCCGATGGTCTTATTCCCTGTATTGTGCAAGATGCTGATACGCGGGAAGTTTTAATGATGGCATGGATGAATGAAGAATCAGTTCGTCGAACCCTTGACGAGGGCACCACTTGGTTTTGGTCGCGAAGCCGTCAAAAGTTTTGGCATAAGGGGGAAGAGTCAGGAAACACCCAAGAACTCGTAGAGCTTCGCTATGACTGCGACGAAGACACCTTGCTTGCTTTAGTTCACCCAGCTGCCCTGCATGTCATACGGGAAATACGACATGTTTTTATCGGGCGTTTTAGTAGTGTTCAAAAAGTAAAAAGCCTCTAGTTGCTACCATAACGGAGATACGAAAGGCGGCGCGGAGAGGTTTGGTATGTTTGGGTTCGTTCTTCCTAATCTGGATAGTTTAGATGAGGAGGAAAAACAGCGTTATCGAGCGGTGTATTGTGGCGTTTGTCGTTCAATCAAGGATCGGTATGGTCAGCTTTCGCGATTAACCGTTTCGTTTGATATGACTTTCTTGGCTCTTGTTTTAGGCTCGTTGTATGAACCTACTGAGTCCTTAGGATTAAAACGTTGTCCCATTCATCCCACAAAGCCGCAGGCGTTTGCGCAAAGCGAGTTTACCGATTATGCGGCGGACTTGAGCGTGGCGTTTGCGTATCACAAATTGCTTGATGATTGGCGTGATGATCGTACGATAAAGTCGCGAGCTGCAGCTACCTTGCTGGGAAATGCTTATCGGCGAGCAAACAAGCGCATTCCGCAAACTTGCGCAGCTATTGAACGAGCACTTTCGGAAATCCAGGAAATGGAAGACTTGATTTCAGCTAATCAAGAAGAGCAAGAAAACCCCCTTAAAAAGGATTCAGGAAATGCAGGAGAGGCGAACCTTTTCTTCCCCCTGATGCACCAGCTAACCGATTTGGTTTACTTTTAGGGGATGTATTTGCCTGCAAAGATGACTTTTGGGTAACGGATCTTCGCCGATTCGGTGCACGTTTAGGAAGTTTGTGTATGTCATGGATGCAGCGATGGACTTGGAGGAAGATTTACGAACAGGTTCATATAATCCTTTTAGATACATGGATCACGATTCGCAAGCGCTTCGCGATAATTTAGAATATCTTGCGGCTGGCATGACTGAAGTATTTGAACGTTTGCCGCTAGAAAGAGATTTACACCTTTTGCGAAGCGTGCTTTACGCAGGCGTGTGGCAGCGTTTTGAGGCAAAGGAGAATAAGAGTCACGATGGTTAAAGACCCTTATGAGGTTTTAGGCGTAAGTCGAGATGCGTCGGCTGATGAAATAAAAAAAGCATACCGAAAGAAAGCGCGAGAAAACCACCCCGACCTTAATCCCAATGACCCCAAAGCGGCTGAACGCATGAATGAGGTTAACGAAGCGTACGACCGTATTACCAATCCGGAGAAATACCAAGCAAGTGATCGTCGTGCGGCTCATGCGTCGAGCGGCTATGGCGGCAGTGGTTATGCGGGCGGCAATTCAGGCGGACAAGGTTCTGCTAACTACGGTGGTTATGGTGGTGCCGGTCAGGGGTACAGTTCCTCGGGACCTTACGGCTGGTCTACAATTGATTTTGATGACATTTTTGGTTTTGGTGGTATGGGCGGTTTCGGTGCCATTCATCCTGAAGCGTCCGCTTCTGATACTGCTGAGATTCGTAGTGCAATTGATGCGATTAATGCAGGAAGATATCAGCAGGCCACAACCATTCTTAATCAGGTAAAAAGCACGGGGCGCAATGCCCGCTATTACTACATCAGTGCTCTTGCTAACCATGGAGCCGGTAATTCTATGTTGGCGAATGAGCAAATTCGTCGTGCCGTAAAACTCGATCCCAATAATCGTGAGTATCGCCAAGCTCAGCAACAGTTTCAAATGGCGGGTCAAGCTTATCAGCAGCAAGGACAATCTCGTGGTTTCACGGTAGGAGTGGATCCCAATATGATTTGCTGTGGTTTATGCCTTGGCATGTATGGCTGTTCGAATGCAGCGTATTTCTGTGTTTAAAGGGGAGCCGCAAGCGTAAAGAAAGCAGCAAAGAACAACGTTATCGAAGATACGCACCAGGCGGCGTCATCAAAGATACATACGAGCGCAGAGCGTAAGAAAGGGGCTTTAATGGGAGCCACAATCGGAATCGATCTTGGAACTACCAACAGCTGTATGGCAACAATGGAAGGCGGTCGGGTGACCATTATCCCCAATGCGGAAGGAGAGCGGACCACGCCGAGTGTAGTTGCTTTTTCCAAAGAAGGGGAGCGGCTCGTGGGAAGTGTTGCCTGTCGTCAGGCTGCGGTTAATCCCGATAGAACCATTCTTCGGTCAAACGCCACATGGGAACTAAATGGCAGGCAAAAGTTGATGGGAAAGCCTATAGCCCTCAAGAATTATCTGCAATGATTTTAAGTAAGCTTCGTCGTGATGCTGAAAACTTCTTAGGTCAAGAGGTGACGGATGCGGTAATTACCGTACCTGCTTATTTTGATGATTCGCAGCGTCAGGCAACAAAGGACGCAGGCAGAATTGCAGGACTTAACGTCTTGCGAATTATCAATGAGCCAACCAGTGCAGCTTTGGCGTATGGGCTTGATAATGGCACCGCTCAGAAGTTATGGTCTACGACCTTGGCGGTGGCACCTTTGATATTTCGATTATCGAATTGGTGATGATGTTATCGAGGTTCTTGCGACTTCGGGCGATAATCATTTGGGTGGCGATGATTTCGATGAATGTATTACCGAGCATCTTCTGCAAGTTTTTGAACAGCAGACAGGGGTAAAACTTCAGCGTGATGCCATGGCGCTGCAACGTGTTCGGCAAGCTGCAGAGCAGGCAAAAAGGAATTGTCGAGCGCTACCTCAGCACAGGTAAACTTACCCTTCATCGCTCAGGGATCTGCTGGCCCTCTTCATATGGATATTACTTTAACGCGTGCAGAATTAGATCGTCTGACAGCTCACCTGATAGAGCGCACTACTGGTCCAGTACAATCAGCACTCAACGATGCGGGAATTGCGGCATCTGAGCTTGGTTGTGTATTGCTGGTAGGTGGTTCTACGCGAATTCCTGCCGTTCAAAACCACGTGCGTGCCCTTACGGGTAAAGAGCCTCTTCTTCTATCAATCCTGATGAATGCGTGGCGACAGGTGCCGCCATTCAGGGCGAAACCCTTTCATCTTCTTCGTCAGGAATTGTGCAGGCAAATAGTCTGTTGTTGCTTGATGTAACGCCGCTTTCGCTTTCAATCGAAACGGTGGGTGGGGTTGCTACTCGTTTGGTTGAACGCAATACCACGTTGCCGGTACATTATTCTCAGATTTTCAGTACCGCAGCTCCCTTTCAGACCAGTGTTGAAATTAAGGTTCTGCAAGGAGAGCGTCCTATGGCGGCGGACAACAAAGCTATTGGTACGTTCCGCCTGAAGGGAATTAAAACGCGCTCCTGCAGGAGTTCCCAAGATCGAGGTAACGTTTGACATTGATACCAATGGCATCTTGACTGTTTCAGCGAAGGATCTCGATTCGGGGTGTGAACAGTCCATTGTCATCGATGATTCGGATCGTATGAGTGACGAAGAAATAGAGCGTGCTATTCAAGACGCCAAAGATTATGCCGAAGAGGACGAATTCCGCCGCGCCACGATGGAAGTGCGCCAAAAGGCAAACGATCTTCTCTTGGAGGTAGATGCAGCGCTTAAGGCGGGCGGCAAGCAGGTTGACAAGCATGAAAAGCGTCAAATTCGTGCGGATATGGCGGAGTTGCAGCGAGTGTTGTCGAAGCGACCTGGTAAAAAGGAAAAGGCAGATCCAGAAGCAGAGGCGCGCAATATTGTGGTAGCAGCGGCGCAGCTTGATCAGTCAAGCGCAAACGTACGCCAGCAATTCGGCTCGAGCAAGGGAACTAACGCCGAAGGTGGTTCGTTAACTGAGGCTTATCGTTAACCGTGATTCGCTATCTTCCGTTTTCTTTCTCGTTCGAATTTCTGTGATCTTTCAAAAATGCTGCTTTGAGTGTATTAAGTGTTGCGCTATACTTCCTTTCATATGCGATGACGAAGACAGCATGTCACGGGCAGCCTTGCGGGCTGTGGTTCGTTTCAGAGAGTTGCTTCTTGGCTGGAAAAGCGGCATGAATCGCTGACATGATTCCCTTCTGAGCATCAAAGTGAACGCAGGATCCTGTAGTGGCGTTTTGTTTGGATGGCTACACCATTTAATTCCGGAAAAGGAAGCCTTGGTGTAATACCAGTACTACCAAACAAGTTGGAGATAACGCGCTAAAAACTATGGGGTGGATGTTTTAGCTTTGACGGGTGCTCCCGAAACAGAGCAAACGAGTGGGTGCTTTAAACTTGCTTGAGCCTTGTGTAAAAATGCGTGATTTGTGGCAAAACGAATCTCATGCGCAAGATACGAACGAGTGAACTTTAAAAGCATCAACCAGGGTGGTACCGCGAGAGCCCTTCTCGTCCTTGGAAGTAAAGGATGAGAAGGGCTCTTTTTGTATGCAATGCATACCATGCGACATGTTCTTCTTTCGTCTGATAAACCGCGCGCTCAAAGATGTTGCGGCAAGGGGCGAGGGAAGTAATGCCCGCGTTGGTAAGGATTGCGCTTTGCAGTTGGAAAGGATGCGAGGAATGTCAGTAGTAGATGACGTAAAATCCCTGCATGCCGACACTTTGTCGGCCATCGCTTCAGCTCCTGATACTGAAGCGCTTGAGAAAATTCGTGTTGAAGTGGTAGGAAAGTCCGGATCTCTTACGGGCTATCTTCGTTCGATGGGTCAAATCGACAAGGAACATCGTGCCGAGGTAGGTAAGACGGTCAATGCGGCACGCAACGAGATCGAAGCTGCACTTGAGCAGAAAAAGAAGGAACTTTCCCGCTCTGAGCTCGAAGCTAAAATGCAGGCAAGCGCTGTTGATGTTACGTTGCCTGGTCGTGCGCAGCAGATGGGTACGCGTCACTTAATCAACGCAATTTCGGATGAAATTTCTGAAATCTTTTTAGGCTTAGGTTATTCGGTAGCTACTGGTCCTGAAGTGGAAACTGATTGGTATAACTTTACGGCTCTTAATGCTCCTGCTGATCATCCTAGTCGTTCGATGCAGGATACCTTCTATGTACGAGATTTTTCTGGCGAACATTCCCGCGTTCGTGGTGAATCGGATGTTTTGCTTCGTACTCAAACTTCGGGTGTGCAAGTTCATGCCATGGAGGACCAAGATCTTCCTATCTATGTTATTGCGCCAGGTAAGGTATATCGTCGTGATGTGGCAGACCCTTCGCATCTTCCTCAGTTTACACAGTGTGAGGGTTTAGCAATCGACAAGAATATTACGTTTGGCGACTTAAAAGGAACGTTGGAATATTTCTGCAAAGAAATGTTTGGCCCTGAACGTAAGACACGTTTCCGTGCGCATTTCTTCCCCTTTACGGAGCCTTCTGCAGAAGTGGATGTTTCTTGTGGTATCTGCCATGGCGAGGGTTGCCGCATGTGCAAAGGTACTGGTTGGCTTGAATCTTAGGCTGCGGCATGGTGGACCCTAACGTCCTTCGTATGTCAGGGATTGATCCGGAAGTGTATTCGGGTTTTGCGTTTGGTGTTGGAGTTGAACGAGTGGCATGCTTGAAATATGACGTGCCCGATTTACGTATGTTGCTTGAAGGCGATATGCGATTCTTGAGGCAATTCTAGATCTGAGAATCATTGTGGTTTCCACGTAAGAGCTTAAGTGGAAGCGCATATAGGTGGAAGCACATATTAGTTTGAAGGAATTTTAAAGTAACGGCAGTGCAAAACTCAAAAGAGTAGAAAGATAAAGACTATGAAGTTTCTCTTAAATGGCTTTCTGAATATGTTGAGGTGCCTGAAGACCTTAAGGCTTTTTGCGATCGTCTTGATTTAACGGGCACCGGTGTTGAGGGCGTTGAACGTACAGGTGATATATATGATCACGTGGTTACGGGCCAAATTCTGGAAAAAGAAGCACATCCCGATTCTGATCATATGTGGGTAACTAAGGTTGATGTGGGAAGCGCTAATGTTGATAAAGAGGGCAATCCTGAGCCCCTGCAGATTGTATGTGGCGCTCAAAATTTCAATCAGGGAGACCATGTGGTGGTTGCTACCATCGGTGCTGTCTTGCCAGGAGATTTCAAGATCAAAAATCAAAGCTTCGTGGCGTAGTGAGCTGTGGCATGAATTGTTCAGCGCGTGAATTGGGTATCGGTTCCGATCATGATGGAATTATGATTTTGCCCGAGGATGCTCCATTGGTATGCCTTTGGCTGATTATCTCAATCTTTCCGATACTATTTTGGATCTCGAAATTACTCCGAATCGTCCTGACTGCTTGTCTATGGTTGGAATGGCGCGTGAAGTTGGCGCCATGTATGCAGCGGACGCAAAGAATCCTCTTGACGAGATGGAGGCAGCCCTTAAAGAAGCTAGCGATATGCCTTCAGTGGATGAGCTGGCCTCGGTAACGGTCAAAGACGTTGATCGTTGTCCGCGTTACACGGCGCGCGTGATCAAAAACGTCAAGGTAGGCCCAAGCCCTGATTGGCTGGCAGAACGCGTGACGGCAGCAGGCGCTCGTTCTATCAACAACGTAGTTGACGTAACTAACTACATTCTTTTCCTTTTCGGTCAGCCCCTTCATGCGTTCGACTACGATAAATTAGTCGATGAGACTGGTAAGGCAAACGTGATAGTCCGCGCAGCAAAAGAGGGCGAAAAACTTCAGACCCTCGATGGAGAAGAGCGCGAGCTGACTGAAGACATGACGGTTATCGCAACTCCGGAAAAGGCAGTTGGGCTTGCAGGTGTTATGGGCGGATTTGATTCGGAAGTAACCGAAGAAACTACCACTATTTTGCTTGAGGCAGCTACCTTTGAGCCGGGACGTACTTCACGTACTTCGCGCAATCTCGGGTTGATCTCGGAATCTTCCATGCGCTATGAGCGTCGTGTTGACGACGTGGAAATCGATCGTATGTCTGCTGCAGCTGCGCAACTTTTGGCGGAGGTTTCCGGTGGTGTGGTAGTGCCGGGCGTGATTGATATCTACAACACCAAGACTGAATCCGAGACGTTAGAATTCCGTGTTCCTCGTTTCCAGGCAATGATGGGTGAGGCTATACCTCGCGAATTTATTATTGACATGCTTCAGCGACTTGGGTGTGAGGTTAACGTCGAAGAGGAAGATACGCTAAAGGTTGTTCCTCCTACATTCCGTCCTGATCTTGAACGCGAAATCGACTTGTACGAAGAAGTATTGCGTCTCTATGGCATGGATCGCATTCCTTCCACTTTACCTGGCGGACCAGGACGAGTGGGCATCAAAACCGAAGCCCAGCGTATCATGGATAAAATTAATAATACGTTGCGTGCATGTGGACTTAACGAGACCATGACCTACTCCTTTGCGGATCCCCATGAGCTTGAGCAGCTTCGTATGCCTGCGGAGGGCATGGGTATTCCGGTGGAGCTGTTGAATCCGCTCAATGCAGAACAATCAGTAATGCGCCAGTCTATTATTCCTGGCTTGATGCGCAGTGTTGCTACAATCAAGTCGTGGCGTTCGCAATATCCAGTTGTACGAAACAGGCGTGGTGTTCTTTGGCGCTGAAGGAAAGAAGAGCCTAAAGAGCGCAATCGTTTAGCAGCGGTCATGGCGGGTGCGATGAATGATCCTGCATGGAATAAGGAATCATTGAACTTTGATTTCTTTGACGGAAAGGGTGTCATTGAAAGCTTGATGCGTGAACTCGCCCTTGCAAAACCTCGCTTCAAGGCGCTGAGTGCCGAAGAGGCTCCTCATTTGCAGCCTGGTCGTGCAGCACAGGTGTTAGATGGAGGCACGGTGCTTGGTTGGATTGGAGAAATTCACCCCTTGGCATGCGATACCTATGAAGTGCAAGCTCCGCTCGTGGCTTTCGAACTTGATCTTGACGCCTCATCAAGTGTGCTCGTCCTGCGCGCGATTACGTGGATGTTCCTGTTTTCCCTGCAGTTACGATGGATGTTGCGTTTGTAGTAGACGAAGAGGTAACGCACGAGCAGCTCTTGCGTTGTATTACCTCTGCTGGCGGCAAACTGCTTGATACCGTTCAACTTTTTGATGTCTATCGCGATGAAGCACGTTTGGGTGTGGGTAAGAAGTCTATGGCATATGCGCTTGAGTATCGCGCGGCAGATCGCACTCTCACTACCGAAGAGGTAGACAAGCAGCATGCTCGACTCATTAAGAAGGTTTGTGGCGCAACAGGCGCAGAAGTTCGCGCTTAAACCCTAAAACTTACTTGGTTGTAAGCCGTCCAGTTGTCAAATTGCTTACTTTAAAGGTACCGATCTGAAAAGATCGGTACCTTTCTGTTATAAGTAAGATCACTTTGAAAGAGACAAGAGTAACGTTCTTTTAGTTGGTTTTTAGGATTCGATTAGGTTTACAGATTTGATTAAGAGACGAAAGAAAAAACAACGTATTTCAGCTGACGGAACTCCTTATTCTATTTGGCAAACGCGCACGTATTGGCTTTGTATTGCGCTTATTGCTGGGCGGTTTTGGAGCTAAGTGTAGGAATTGGTCTTTTTAGTCTTTCGATTCTGGATATATTTCACTTTCAAGAATTAGTACCCACTCTGAGCGTAGGTCCTGCCACTATTGCAAATGGCGTTGTCAATTTAGTGGTAGCTCTTTTGGGTTTGTGGGGTGCTTATAATCCTAAGCGTATTACCGTCTTTTTCTGGCTTGTTGTGCTGGATGCAGTATTGAGTTCTTGGTCAACCGCAAGTGCTGTTTCCCGAGGTCAGATTGATCCTGCAACAACTTTGTCGCTCATAATTGTTTTAGCTTTCGCTGCTTGCGCTTGGAATGTGAGGGGCAAACGGGATATTTTGACAATCATCCTCATCCTGACGAAGAAGATATTTTGCCACTTGAG
>ENA-OQDF01000083-OQDF01000083.1-human-gut-metagenome-genome-assembly--contig:-NODE-83-length-30868-cov-2.008620_pt1 | contig 30868 bp, 46 predicted proteins | sample MGYA00242769_ERZ504597 | MGnify/ENA primary metagenome ERZ504597 (study PRJEB26092, sample SAMD00036305) | human gut metagenome | host: Homo sapiens | study: EMG produced TPA metagenomics assembly of...
CCGCAATAGTTAATTCAAGATCTGAATTTTCCTGTTCTGCATAGGTTGGATTGACAATAACTCGCGAGTTTCTTTGTTGCGACCAATGCGAACACAGGCTGCAGGACCATCAAAAGGAGCACTTGCACACATCAACGCAGCACTAGCACCCATTACACTCATGCAATCGGGCGGATTTTCACTATCAACCACAAAGGTGGTAGCAACAATATGAACCTCTTGCTTAAAACCATCAGCAAAACCAGGACGGATTGGACGGTCAATCATTCGAGCAGTAAGGGTAGCTTTGTCAGTTGGTTTAGCTTCACGCTTTAAATAACCACCGGGAATACGACCTACCGCGTACATTTTTTCCATGAAATCGACCGTGAGAGGGAAAAAGTCATAATCTTTTTCCTGCTCAGAAATTACAGCCGTAACCAAAACGGTGGTTTCACCTTGGGTTACTTTAACAGCGCCACTAGCCTGTTTGGCGAGTTCGCCTGTTGAAAGCGTGTACTGCTTTCCATAAAGTTCGAATGATTCAGTAATTTGTTCCATAAATCTTACTTTCCTCTTCCCTTGCGCCCTATTGCGCAAAGCCTCTTTGCGTTTTCCTTTCAAACGCGCGAGCAGTATATTTCCCTAATACACCGACCGCCTTATATGCAAAAGCCGCATTGCGCGGGCTGTCTGCTTACTGAATATTGTCGCGAATACCAAGCTTTTTGATAAGTTCACGATACTCGAGAATGTCACGATTCTTGATGTAAACCAAAAGACGACGACGCTTACCTACAAGCATAAGCAAACCACGACGGGTATGGTGATCCTTTGGATGAGCCTTGAGATGCTCGGTAAGGTTGCGGATACGCTCAGAGAGAATTGCAACCTGTACTTCAGCGCTACCTGAATCCTGGGCATTCTTGCCAAATTCGGCAATGAGTTCAGCTACACGTTCTTTGGAAATGCTATCTTTGTTAGCCATGTTCCACCTTTCTTTGTTTACGTCGTTTATTGCTGAGCTGATAAGCGGTGGTGCATAAAAGCTAAGCAATAAGTTTCTTAACTGCATTTTACAGCCGATTTAGTATAGGGCTTTTTAAGTTGCCTCACAAGAAGAAGTTTGTAATCCATACGAAAAAATATAAGTTAAAGATTTGAGTGAATAGCCAAGATGGACTTTGATCCACTGTTGAAGAAATCGCAGCATGTCGTATTGAAGCGAATCATGAATTGAAAGGTTAGAATTTGCTCAAACGTTAAATATAACAACGTATAAATCCACTGAATTACCTCTCCTTTAACCCATTGCGTTTCAAAGTCATGAGAACAGACCGAACAGGTAATGCCTCCCTCCAAAAAGGAAAAGTTAACTAACTCACCAGGCTGCGTTATACCGCCTATAACCTTTTTTCCACAGCCAATGCATTGATCTATTTGTGGCTTAAATCCAAGAAAAGACATAGCTTTAATAAGATATGCACTCGTAATCATAAGAAGCGAGCTATCAGGAAAAGTTTGACGATCAAGAAATGAAAGCGCTTTTGTAGAAAGTGCAAAAAGCTGCGCGTTTTCTAAACTGTCGACGGTACCCTTTTCGAGTAATTCAGCAATAGGGCTCGCAGCTTCTGTCTTTTCAAGATTTTCGCGTAAGTAGGATACCCTTCAATCAGCCGTGCTTCTTTGATGATATCAAGCGACTTTCCCTTTGCAAATAAAACATCACACACAGAAAAAAGCTCTAAACGTGAAGTAAAAGGAGATGTCGGCTTCCGAGCTCCTTTTGCAACAGCTCTAATCTGTGAACCATCCTGAGACAGAAGCGTACAAATACAATCAGTCTCTCCTAATTTTGTACGCTTGATGACAAGCACACGACTCTGATAGGTAGCAGAGGCCATAATCCTATGCGCCTTCTCCGTATCCAAATCGCCTAATCTGATTAAGATCACGACGCCAGTTTTTGCGAACCTTTACTTGCAAGTCAAGAAATACTTTTTTTCCAAGCAAACTTCTAGGTCTTTTCGCGCTTGCATGCCAACTTCTTTAATTGCAGCACCACCTTTTCCAATAATGATGCCTTTTTGACTATCGCGCTCTACATAAACCGAAGCATAAATTTTCTCTAGGTTTTTACGACGGTTATATTCCATATCCTCTACAACAACGCCAACTGCATGAGGAACTTCATCATGGGCAGTTAAAAGAATCTTTTCACGGATAAATTCCGCAATAATTACTTCAATAGGTTGGTCAGTTTCCATATCGGCAGGAAACCAAAGAGGACCAGCCGGCAAAAACTGTTCAACAAGTTCTATAAAAGTATCAATCTGTTCTCCAGTAACCGAAGAAAGGGCAACAACCCCATCCCACTGACCTGCCTCAAGCGCACGTTGACGTTGTAAGTCAAGTTCTTCTTGCGTGACTAAATCAATTTTAGAAAGGACCAATAGTTTCGGCATTGAACATTGCGCTAATTGAGAAATAACCCATTCATCCCCCGTACCAAAAGGAGCCGAGGCATCAAGAACAAAAGCCGCAACATCGATACCCTCTAAAGATTTTAAAGCAGTGGTATTAAGTTCTTCTCCAAGCGTATCGTGTGGCTTATGTACTCCTGGAGTATCAACGATAATAATCTGGTGAGAATCAGTAGTATGAACTGCCCTAAAGCGATGACGGGTAGTTTGCGCCGTCGAAGATGATATCGCAAGTTTTTTACCCATCAAGGCGTTTAACAAACTTGATTTACCAGCGCTTGGTCTACCAATCAAGGTGACAAAACCAGACTTGAAGACTTTCTTTCGTCGCTTCTTGAGAAGAAATCGTGCTCACTCTATACCTTCCTAAAAAACAAATTCCGAACATACCCATGATACGCGGAAAAAAGATAATAAAGCCAATGACAAAAGAGGCAATTGAGCATATAAAGACACCACCTGCTGCAGCATCTTTTGCAATACGAGCAAGTTCATGAAATTCGGGACTCACTAAATCAACAATCGCCTCGAGGGCGGTGTTGAAACATTCTCCTCCCAAAACAAGCCCAAAGCAAAGAATCACTATGAGCCATTCAAAATGAGAAATCTGAAAGAAGAAGCCCAGTAAAATACAAAGAACCATTGCACTAAGCTCTATGCGGAAATTACGCTCTTTTGCGCTATCGCAAATGCCGTGCCACGCACAGGAAAATGCCTTTGCGAGAGTAAAAGGTCCTTTGTTTGGATTTTGTTCTTCAGAAGATTTCATTACCGCAGCTCATTCCAAGCGCTAAGAAGCTTCCGCTCTAATGCCTCCATAATTTCAGCTTCGTCATCTTCTATATGATCATAACCACAGAGATGGAGCAAACCGTGAACTACTAATAAAGATATTTCTTCTTCAAACGTTGTTCCAAATTCTTGCGTCTGAGCAAGGGCAACCTCTGGAGCGATAATAACGTCTCCGAGCTCATACTCAAAACCGGACGAAACATCTTCATCTTCGAAGGGAATATTGTCACACTCAAAAGAAAGAACATCAGTAGGACGATCAATTCCACGGTAGTCGCGATTTAATTCATGGATACGATCGTTGGAAACGAAAGAAATGGTGACATCAGTAGTTTCAGGGCACTTCATCTGATCAAGTACAAAACAAGCGAGAGCTTCTATTTCAAGCCCTTCAAGCAAATCACTACCCTGCTCTACGAGAACATTTATCTGCATGACTAGCTCTTTACTTTATCTAGTAAGAACACATCCTCAAATCTTACAGGAAGTTTCTTTTAGGAACTCTTAATCAGTAGTTTCAAGACTTCAAAACACCTAGATCATTTCATCATAATAAATAACTTAAAGACGTAAATTCATCTCATCAGCTCGAGCGTAAGCAGCAACTATTTTTGCAACAAGCGAATGACGAACAACATCCACGTTTTTAAATTCACAGAAGGCAATATCTTCAAGCCCGCCCAATACCTGTCGTACCGTCTTTAATCCTGAAATACCTTTAGGAAGGTCGGTCTGAGTGATATCTCCCGTTACAACCATCTTGGACCCAAGCCCCAAACGAGTAAGGAACATTTTCATCTGTTGAGGAGTGGTATTTTGCGCCTCGTCCAAAATAATGAAAGCATCATTTAGTGTTCTACCACGCATAAAGGCTAAAGGTGCAATCTCGATGGTATTGTCGTTGATATAGCGTGTTGCGCGAGTCGAATCCATCAATTCATACAATGCGTCATAAAGAGGACGAATATAGGGATCAATCTTTTCAGTAAGCGTACCTGGCAAAAAACCTAAATTTTCCCCCGCTTCAACAACGGGTCGAGTAAGAACAATACGACTAACCTGCTTATCATTGAGAGCCGCGACTGCCATCGCCATAGCAAGATACGTTTTACCCGTACCCGCTGGCCCAATACCAAACGTAATCGTGTTATTTCGAATGGCATCAACGTATTCTTTTTGAGTAGGGGTTTTAGTCGAACACTACGACCTCTAAAAGAAATAATGACATCATTTTTCATAGGCGCGGGAGCAAACTCGCCTGTTTTTAAAAGTGCTAGAGAACGCTTTACTTCATCTCTTCCAATCGAATGGCCTGATTCTAAGGTTTTAATCAAATCAGAAAAAAGCGTCGTAAGCGATTGAACCTCAAGGGGTTGCCCGTGGAGCAAAATAGAATCACCCCGAACCGTAATACGAGCAGTAAAAGCATCTTCAATAAGATGCAAGTATTCATCTTGAGGACCCACTAAAAGAGCAACAGACACATCGGACGGAATAGGAAGTGTGATATCAATCGTTTCAGCCATGAAGATCCCCTTCTAACTCAGCACTATGGGCCAAAGTTGAAATAATTACCGAACCAGGCTCATGAATATCTTCAACATGAATTTTATAATACGACTCACTCATTCCCCAGCCTAGCTGTTCAACTACTACGCGCTCTGCTCGATTACTATTGCGATTTGCATACGTAAGACGCAATTCCTCTGAAAGCTCAAGCAAAATATGAGCTCGTGTTTCCTTTAGGTGGGGATCAATTTGATCAGTTCGCAATGCTGCAGGAGTACCTGCACGCTTCGAATAACGGAAAACGTGAATTTTTGAAAATCCGACTTCACGTGAAACGTGGCATGTTTGTTCAAATCCTGATCAGTTTCTCCAGGAAAACCCACAATCACATCGGTGGTAAGAGAGAGGTCGCCTACTCTTTCTTTAAGGGAATCAACCAATGCTACATAATCATTAGCATTATAAGGACGATTCATCTCTCGCAAAACACGAGAAGAACCCGACTGAAGCGGCAAATGTAAATGACGACAAATTCTGCCATCAGACTGTGCAAGAAGATCAATGAAGTCTTTCTTCAAAGAACGCGGCTCGATTGAAGAAATTCTCAAACGGGTATCGACCAACCCTTCAGAATCAAGCATCTCAATAAGATGAGAAGCTAATTCAGCAAGGTTGACACGTTTATCCGTAATATCATCGATGTCGTTATACGAACCAAGATCAATACCAGAAGTACGATTTCCGCTACCCCTTGTTGAGCTAACTGATACACTTCTTGAGCCACAAGATGCATTGGGCGAGACCAGGCTTTACCGCGCGCAACATGAACAATACAGTAGGTGCAAGAATGATTGCAGCCATCCTGAACTTTTACCCCAACTCGCGTTGGAAAATAAGAGCCTACTCTCATTAGGGGGTGTGTATCATTTTGTTCAGACCCATGAAGTTCAGTACTGAGTAAATCATGTTTATCAACAAGAACAATACGATCATCAAGGGAGCAGTAAAAATCTGGATTAATGGTTGCAGCGCAGCCCGTAACCAGCACAGAAGCAGAGTTGTTTTCTCGAAGAAGTTTACGAATCGTCTTTCGGGTCTTTTTCTCAGCTTCTTCAGTAACGGTACACGTATTTACTACAATGAGTTCTGCCTCAGCAGCGTTGACTAAGGTCGACCCATTCTGCAAATAGGTTGCCGCAATAGTGTCAGATTCAACACGATTTACCTTGCAGCCAAGGTTTACTACCGAAACTTTCATGCATTCCGCTCCAATTCGTAAAGGACCAAAGCTGGTGCAACAATTCCAGCGGTTTCGGTTCGAAGAATAGAGGGGCCTAAAGATACCGCATAACTACGAGGATGTGACGAAAGAACAAGATTAACCTCATCGGAAGTTAATCCCCCTTCCGGACCAACTATTACCACAATACGAGCATCCAGAGCTGTCATCGAGGCCTTTGCCAAAGCTTCTTCTAAAGCTCTAGATAACGTTTTTGTGAGGTGCGCTTCCTCCCAGCATACCAATATCGCCGTGGCACCCTGAGAAAGCTTGAGCAGATTCTCAAAAGTGGTGGGTTCGGCAATTTCTGGAATGACCGTTTGACCGCTTTGCATGGCAGCACTTTTTGCCAAGGTATTCCAGCGCTGCATGCGGTTTGCGGTTCTTTCCGATCGAGCTTTACAATACTGCGTTCACATAAAAGAGGAACAAAGGCCGCAACACCCAGTTCAGTAGCGTGGCGAATTATGGTATCCATCTTGTCGCCTTTCGCTAAACCTTGGGCAAGAATCACCGAAGGCCGCTCGGTCGCTTCGAGCCGTTGTGCAATATGAACAAAAAGCGCAGTGTTGGAAACCGTATCAACTTCACATTCAAAATAATCAGATGCAGCATCAATCACCGCAATATGTTCAGTTGGCTTCAAACGAAGAGCACGGACATGTTTCATATCGTCTGCGTTGAGGCGCAGCTCAAAAGAAGGATCCTTCTCTTGAGCCAAAACCTGATTATCTAAAAGAAATGAGGCAAAGACATAGGTGACCGTTCTTAGCCATTGAAAGCATCACGGAGTTTTTGCAAAGGACTACGTGCCTCTGAAACGTTTTCTCCCATTTCATCAGCAAGCTTTTCTAAAATTCCTCGTTCCGCTTTAGATAAGCGTGAAGGAATACGTACTTCTACATGGACATGAAGATCGCCTCGAGCTTCACTACGGAATTTCGGCATACCATAGCCTTTACATGAACCACTTGACCGTATTGGCATCCTTCTGGAATGGTTACCTTTACTTTTTCGTCTTTGAAAATGCCATCAATCTCGATCTGAGTACCAAGAGCAGCCTGAACCATACTAATAACGGTTGAACAATGAAGATCACTGCCTTGGCGCTCAAAGAATTCATGTTCTTCGATACGGATTGTGACGATAAGATCACCTGCAGCAGCACCTCTAATGCCCGCTTCTCCATATCCAGACAAACGAAGTTGCTGACCATCTTGAATTCCTACCGGAATATCAACCGAGATGCGCTGTCTATCAGGCACACGGCCCTGACCTTCGCATTCAGGACAGGGGTTTTCGATAATTTTGCCTGATCCCGAACAACGAGAGCAGGTCGAAGCAGCCTGCATATCACCAAGAATGGTATGTTGAACCGTTACTACCCTTCCTTGACCGTTACAATCAGGACAGGTTACCTCACTACCACCTTCTGCCAATCCGCTGCCTTTACAGTCAGGGCACGGTGCTAGACGATCGTAGACAATTTCCTTATGAACACCAGCAGCAGCTTCTTCAAGAGTGATACGCAGACCAACACCCATATCGCGCCCTTCGCGACGAACGGTTGCTCTACCTGCACCACCGCCGAAAAACGAACTAAAAATATCGCCCATACCAAAGCCGCCGAAGAGATCCTCAAAATCAACGCTTGTGGTCCCGCAGCACCAGCCGCACCAGGGATAGTTCCAAAACGATCATATTGAGCACGCTTTACAGGATCACTCAATACATCATACGCTTCATTGATTTCCTTAAAGCGATCTTCAGCATCGGGTGCCTTATTTACATCAGGATGAAGCTGTCGCGCTTTTTTTCGAAATGCTTTTTTTATTTCATCATCTGAAGCAGATTTATTTACACCGAGAATCTCATAGAGGTCTTTGGCCATAGGAAGTCAATCTTACCTTTCACTTTTACAGATCTTTTAATATATCCTGAGCGGCACGAACCGCTGTAATTACCGCAGAGTAATTCATTCTCGTAGGACCAACAATAACGATTAGTCCACGATGAGAATCCTGTCCAAACCGATTTGCGATTACCGAAACACTCGAAAGTGCCTCAGAGTCATTTTCGTGTCCAATACGCACTACTGGTTTATCAGAGTGCACAGCATCATCAAATACTCTAAGAAGTAACGTATCGCCCTCAAGCTCTTCAAGGATGGGCATCAAGCAAGCTGGATCGCTGAATTCAGGTTTCCCTAAAAGGTGGGACATACCCAAAGGATGCGCTTTAATAGCATTTTTTTCCTTTAAGCAAATCATTATTTCCGAAACAACCAGCTGGAACAGATCATCCTGAACGTCTTTCAGTTCAGAAGGAAGAATTTCCCTCTCAAAGGAAAGATTTCGTCCAACTAAAGTTTATTAATGAGTTCTTGAGTACGCTGAATACTTTCAGGGGTACAGCTTGCTGGTATATCCATCTGGCGATCAAAAACCTGCCCATCGTCAGTCACAATAACAACCAAAAGGCGACTTTGAGAAAGAGGGACAAGATTAATCAACCTGATATCCACCGATAGAAAGCGTGGCGGGACAAGCATGGTCATACAGTCAGTAAGACGAGCTAATGCTTGAGATGTTTTATCGAGTAAATCATCCAAATCCGTTGCACAGTCTTTTAACTGAGAAAGGGTGCTTTCATCAACATTAATATTTGAATCTTTTAGTAAATCATCAACAAAAGCACGATAACCATAATCTGTTGGAATTCTTCCTGCAGAGGTATGAGGTTGTGTTAAGTACCCCATATCTTCCAAAAGCGATAATTCGCTTCGAACTGTAGCTGAGCTGATACCGAGATTGTAACGCTCGACTAAAGTACGAGATCCAACAGGAAGTGCACGAGCAATATATTCTTCAATCAACGCTCTCAACACTAGTCTTCTTCGATCTGAAAGCACTCTAACACCTCCTTCAATACCATAATTAACTCACACGCATTTTAGCAGCGTATGCACGAGAGTGCTAATACCCTTGCTTAAACGTTACCTATTTTTGAATGAGTGAGCACACTTAAGGAGCTAAATCAAGAATTCTTCCATAGAGCTGATTTCCAAACATCCAACCCTTATGGGTAGGAATCCAAGAATCATCGTGATGAACAAGAAACCCTTCATGCTCAAGCTCACAGAATACCGAAAGAACTTCAGGCAAAAGAATTGAAGCAATTTCAAGATCACCATCGCAGACACCTGTGCGCATACGCATCTTAAGCATTAAATCTTCTGCGGTCATTTGAAAAATGTCGAGTTCTTCAATCAGTCCATCCACGACCGAATAACGTTGTCTGCAAAGTTGGTTTTGTCTCATACTAACCGCACCACACCCGAGGCCAAGATAGGGTTACTCGTCCAGTAAGCACTATTGTGGCGAGACTCGAATCCAGGAAAAGCATAGCTTGCAACTTCATAATGATTCATGCCTCTTGACGTCAGATAAGAATGAGCATCTTCCATACAAAGAGCCCCCAGATCTTCGTCAAAGAGCAATTCACCCTTTTCAAGTTGCCGAGCAAAAGGAGTACCCTCTTCAATGGTCAAGGGATACACGCTGATATGTTGAATACCCAAAGAGATTGCCCGTTCAAGATCATGATGAAAAGACTCAACCGTTTGCCCAGGAAGACCACACATTAAATCAATGCTGATATTAGTGAATCGCTCTTGAGCTCGATCAACCGCCCGTATTGCCTGTTCTGAGTCATGTATACGGCCTAAGACTTTCAGTAAATTATCATCAAAACTTTGTATTCCAAGGGAAATTCTATTTACCCCTAAAGCAAAAAGATCGCGCACCATAGCAGAAGTTAAACTCTCAGGATTTGCTTCAAGAGTACACTCAACTTCGGGCGTAAGATGCATAGAGATAGACAGTGCGTATAAAATTGAGGAAAGCCTCTTGTTACCCAGATAACTCGGTGTTCCGCCACCCAAATATACTGTTTTTATTTCACCTAATAATTCTTTTGGGAATAGTTTCTTATTTCACGAATTAAATCATCCGTAAAACTATCGAGACGCGAATCATTGCATGAAATCGCCTGCGTAGCAAAGTCGCAATAATTACAACGTTTTGCAAAAAGGTATATGAAGATATAACGCTTGATAAGGATCCCACGTATCCATATCCTACGCCTCTTCAGTCAATCGGCACGCTTCATTAAAAAGTGCCGTGAAATCTTCAAGGGTTTCTGCATCATTGATTTTTCTTCGCGTAGATGCTGCATCCTTGGTGCCCGCAACATACCACATCGCATGTTTACGCATGCGAGCAAGATTGCCACCCTTACTCTGTTTCTGAAGCAATTCGGCATGCCTGATGGCCAAGTCCATTTTTTCTCGAGGAGATGGACCAACAAAGCCTGACCCCCCTTGTAAACGTGAAGCGATATCCTTAAAAATCCAAGGATTACCCTGTGCCCCACGGCCCACCATCACCGCATCGCAATTGGTTTGACGAAGCATTTCAAGTGCAGAAGAACCATCGACTATATCTCCATTGCCGATGACCGGAATAGACAGAGCGTCTTTGCATCGACGAATGATATCCCAATCAGCCTTGCCTCGATAAAACTGCTGAGCATAACGCCCATGTATTGCAACAGCGCTTGCACCCGCATCTTCCATCCTCAGAGCAAAATCAAGCGCAGTTTCATGTCCTTCCTCATAGGCACGGCGAAACTTAACCGTAACTGGGCAAGATACGCTATTCACAATTGCTTTAACAATTGAAGCAGCAAGATCGGGATCACGCATAAGGCTGCACCGTCCCCTTTTCCTGCTATTTTTCGAGCAGGACATCCCATATTGACATCTATAGCAAAAAGTCGATCCTGAAGCGTTTCTTCTACCCACCTAGCTTGAGTAGCTAAAGTTTCAGGTTCGTGACCAAACAGTTGAACACTTACCTTGTCTTCAAGGGGAGAAAGATCAAGTAAATGTATTGTTTTTTCATTGGCATAACTTAATGCCTTTGCTGAAACCATTTCAGTGTACGTAAGTTGAGCTCCCAACTCTCGGCATAGATGACGAAAAACCACGTCACCCACACCTGCCATAGGAGCTAATATTATTCGTCTATCATCCTTAAAAATTTGAGACATACACGTCAACCTGTAATGCTTCTGGTATAGATCTTAGAATCCACTCGAAAGCCCTGCTAAGCTCGCAAGAAAATAAATAATTACGCCAATTGCCAAGATAACCGCTACGGCACAGCCGCATCCAATACCAACTTTACTACCCGATGACATACGTGCCTGTTCTCGCTCTTGAGCAAGCTTCTTCTCATCAAAGGATCATTAATCCAGTCATATTCTTCGTTGCGGTTTTTACGCATAAATATTCCTATTCATCAACCTTCAAGATTGCCATAAATGCCTCTTGAGGAACCTCAACATTACCAATACTCTTCATGCGCTTCTTGCCTTTTTTCTGCTTTTCGAGCAGTTTACGTTTACGCGAAATGTCACCTCCGTAGCATTTCGCCAAAACATCTTTACGCAAGGCACGTACGGTTTGTCTCGATAAAACCCGAGAACCCACCGCTGCTTGAATGGGTACTTCAAACATCTGACGTGGAATAATTTCTTTAAGTTTTTCAGTCAAAACTCTACCACGATCATATGCTTTATCAGTATGGACAATAAACGACAAAGCATCAATAGGTTTTCCCGCCAAAAGAATATCAAGTTTTACCAGTTTAGAGGGCTTATATTCGTCAAAATCGTAGTCGAGTGAAGCATATCCTTTGGTTCGGCTTTTCAGTTGATCAAAGTAATCCATAATCAATTCAGAAAGCGGAATCTCCCAGAGCATTTCAACTGTTGTAGTGTTGAGATAATTCATTGTTTTAAACTCACCGCGTCGGGCAACGGTAAGTTCCATTACCGCCCCTACATAATCAGGAGGAATGAGGATTTTCGCCTTGAGGTAAGGTTCCTCAATATGTTCAATTTCACTAGCGTCAGGCATATCCTGGGAGAATGAAGCGAAATCATAGTCCCATCAGATTTAAATACATGGTATTCAACCGAAGGAGCCGTAGCGAGAAGATCAAGTCCAAATTCGCGCTCGAGTCGTTCTTTCACAACTTCCATATGAAGCAATCCCAAAAAACCTACGCGAAATCCAAAACCAAGCGCATGACTATTTTCCGCCTCATAGATAAGAGCCGGATCGTTGAGGGCAAGCTTTTCGAGGGCATCTTTTAATTCTTCATACTGATCTCCATCAATAGGAAAAAGACCGGTATAGACCATAGGTTTGACATCACGATAACCAGGAAGTGGATCTGTGCACCCGCCCTTGGCAAGCGTGATTGTATCGCCAACTTAACCTGAGAAGGGTCCTTAAGTCCCGTCACAAGATAGCCCACTTCGCCCACACCTAGTTCGTCTGCAGGAATTTCTGTTGGCCTTCTAACTCCCACTTCTTCAACAAGAGTCACCGTATCGGTGGCCATCATACGTATAGACTGGCCCTTTCGCATTGAACCGTTAACGATTCGAACCAAAGCCACAACGCCGCGATACGCATCAAAGTACGAGTCAAAAATCAACGCAGAAAGGGGCGCATCAGGATCGCCTTCAGGATGAGGAATGGTATACACAATTGATTCAAGCAAGTCGTGAACACCCTCACCGGTTTTACCACTTGCAAGCACCGCATCATCGGCAGGAATAGCCAGACCATCCTCTATTTCCTGACGCACTCGCTCAGGTTCAGCGGCAGGAAGATCGATTTTATTAATCAAAGGGACAATTTCGAGATTAGCATTCATCGCATCATGGCATTTGCTACGGTTTGAGCTTCAATACCTTGTGTAGCATCAACTACCAAAACGGCGCCTTCACATGCTGCTAATGAACGGGATACTTCATAAGTAAAGTCAACATGACCAGGGGTATCAATCAAATTAAAATGATACAATTGTCCATCATCAGCGCGATAATCAACGCGTACAGCCTGACTTTTGATCGTAATACCTCGTTCTCGTTCAATATCCATAGAATCAAGAACTTGTTCTTTCATATCGCGCTTAGATACCGTTTCAGTCATCTCAAGAATACGATCTGAAAGAGTAGATTTACCATGATCAATATGAGCGATGATAGAGAAATTACGTATGTAGCGTGGATCGAGAGCCATAATATCCTGTTCTATAAGCTATCCAGTTTTTCATATAATCTAGTTTTACTAAGTGATAAACGAAGTTTTTACCACCTAAATAAACGTATATAATACGGTTTTAGAATAAAGTGTGGGTAGATTCTACCTACTTGTGCGAAAGCTCTGATAATTTGCGCATAATTTATAATAAGCGTCTGTGCACAACAACTATATTGTGATACGATTCTAAGGCTTTCGTCTACAGAAAAGTAATTTTATGGAGGATAAAACGTGGCGAACATTAAAAGTCAAAAGAAGCGAATTATTACCAACGAAAAAGCACGCATGCGTAATCGTGCTGTCCGTTCTGAATTAAAACTGCTGTACGTGTCGTACGCGAAGCTGTTGAAGCTCAGGATGGTGCAAAAGCTTACGCTGCTGCTCTTGATGCTTGCCGCCTGCTTGACCGTGCAGCCTCCAAGGGTGTTATTCACAAGCGCCAGGCTGCTAACCGCAAGAGTGGCGTTATGAAGCTTGCTAACACAATTGTTACCCCTGAAATTATTGCTGAATATACTCCCGCTCCAAAGAAAGAGCAGGCAGCAACTGGTAACAAGAAAGCAGCAGCAAAGGCAGCTCGCAAAGAAGCAATGGCTAAAGCTTCTGAAGAAAAAGCTGCACGTCGTGCTGAAACCGAAAAGCTTCAAAAGGCAGCTGCAAAGCGCAAGGCTGAAGCAGAAGCAGCTGCAGCAGCAGAGGAAGCAGAAGAAGCAGCTGAGTAACGTTACTTTAGCTTTCGTCTTCAGCGATTCGCGGTTTCCATCTCGGATTCCATTCGCATATCAAGAAAATAAGAACCCGATCATCGGTTCTTATTTTGCGCATATATAGATTTATAAACTTCGGTTAATTATGCAGAACGTTTTCTGCAAACCTCAAGCATCCACTGAAGAAACTCTTTATCTTTATCGGATCCGCTTTTCATAGCTGCTTCGGTATCACGCGCTTTTTTAAGAGCGAAAATTAACTCGCTCATAGTAAATCCCTTTACCCAAGTACGATAGAATTTTACTTTCCACTCAGGAATTTTAAGAATCGAAGCAATTCTCGCTCCGTCACCTCGTGCTATAAGCGCTTTAGCAGAAATAAGCTCACGCAAGCGTGAGGTACACATTGTTAACAGACCAAAAGGTGAAGTATCTTCCATACGATTAAGTAAGTACACACAGCGCTGCGGATTACGAGCTGCAAAGGCATCTACAAATTCCCATGGCTTAATTTCTTTTGTAAAAGAAACCATTGAAAGCACTTCATTTTCATTAACGGGATCGCTTCCACGATGCGACAAAGAAAGCTTTCGAATTTCCGCATCAAGCGAAACGGTATTAGTTCCTACAAGATCAAGAAGCGCTGAAGCTGCTCCTTCTGTAAAAGTAATACCATGACCTACCGCCATTGAACGAACTACCTTTCCCATTTCTCGTCGTTCAAAAGGAGTACAGTCTATGATTGCAGTTTTTCCAAATGCCGTAACCGCCTTATAGAGACGTGATCGCTTATCGAGCTTGTTGCCTATTAAGGCTAAAACGGTAGTGCTGCAAGGTTTTTCGAGATACTGTACCAGCAAATCAGCATCAGCCTTTTTGAGTTTTTCAACTTCATTGACCTCCACTAAGCGAACAGGACTCGCAAAAGGTAAAGTATTTGATGCGGTAACTATATCCTCACCAGTACAGGTAGCAGCAGAAAAGGTCTCCGAATTAAAAGATAGATCTCCCATTTTCTCTAAACGAGTATGAAGACGCTTTATTACCGTTTCGCGTTTTAGCTCATCTTCACCTATTACCAGGTAAACAGGGAGTAAAGAATTTTTGTTAGAAGTAGCCATGTCTACAATTTTATCGTAGGGTTTTTACTTTAATTTCTTTATCGGTAAAACTACATACAACATCACCATCGTAATCAGTACGATACAGAGTTGAATTAACTGCAGATAACAAGTTGAGAACTTCCGTAGAAGGATGACCGTATCGATTTCTTCGCCTACACTTATAAGCGATATTTTTGGATGAAGTCTTTCTGCGAGCTCATTTGTCAAAGCAGCCTTAGCCCCATGATGAGAGACTTTAAGAATATCAATGTGCGAGATTGTCTTATTGTCATCAAGAATTTTCTCAAGAATTTGAGCTTCTGCGTCTCCACAAAATAAGGCAGACCAATCTGGGTCAGCATCTCCATCAGGATCAATATTCAGTAAAAAACAAATACTATCTTGATTGCCACCCTCTTCTTGCAGTTTCTTGGGCCAAATTACTTCAATATGCATGTTTGAAATCTGAATTACATCTCCCGCGTTTACGTAATAAACATTACTCGCACCTACAAGCGATTCTGCATCATCAACCAAAGATTGCGTTTTTTCCGTTTGAATGTCGTTTGTTCCCTCAGAAAGGATCACTCTTTCGCAATCTACCACCCCTTTAAGCGCGCTCAGACACCCAGCATGGTCATTATCTGCATGAGTAATGATTACTGCATCAAGATGAGTACATCCTTGACGAGAAAGCGCTGCAAACAACTTTGTTCGCTTTGACCAGTATCGACCAAGATTGTTTGAGAGTTGCTCTGAATCAGGAAAGCATCTCCCTGCCCTACATCAAGCATAGCAATTGAATTACCTGATCTAGGAAAAAGAGTTAAAAGGCATATCAAGAATAAAATTCCCGCGAGTTTTGAAGCACTTATAGGTAAAGAATCTGGCCAAACACACCAAAGAAGAATTACGACAAGTAAAAAACAATAAAAAGCGGAAGCTCAGGGATAAAAAGTGGGACAGAAGCAAACGGGACCGCAGACAAAAAGGAACACCCAATACAAAAAAGCTCAGAGACAAGAAGGGCAAATTTCAGTAACAATATGCCTAAAAATCCACAAGGAAGAAAATGAATGATAGAAGTCCCACGATACAAAGAAAGCTTACAAAAGGTGTTGCCAACACATTTGAAACAGGAGCAATAAGAGAAATAAGCGAAAAGGCGCTGATAGTAAAAGGGAGCGTAGTTAACAGGGCCACCAAGGTCATTGCACAAGGTTCCACCACCAGTGATCTTAAAAAAGATGAAGAACATGAAACCCAAGATAGTAAGAGGGGCATAAAAAGAAGTATTCCTAAAGTGGAGCATACCGAAAGAAGAAACGAGAGAGAAAAGGCGCTTGTTGGAATAAAGGTGATTATTACAATTACGACAACACCAAGCGCCGACAAGGCATGAGAACGCCTGATGCCTCCTACTGAGATAATACTAAGAGCGCTCATGCATGCAGCGCGTACGCAGGAAATCGGAAAACCAACTATACAAAGATAAAGCCCCAATATCGCAAGCTGAATTCCAATTTTTATCCGCAAAGAAAGAGGAACGTTGCGAACTATTAAAGAAAGAAAGCTCATAACAATTACGAGATGAGCACCTGACACTGCAACAATATGAGCAAGCCCTAAAGCTTTTACTTCTTGATATATCCCTAAAGAAAAGAGCTGAGTTCTATCACCGACAATAAGTCCTTGTAAAAGAGCACCAGCTTCCGATGAAACGCTTCCTTGATTAACTAAATTGTCTATTTCATTTACATAATTACTCCGAGTGCTTGCTAGAAAACCTAAAGGAGATGAAGAAGCAAGGTCGATCTCAGTCAAAGTAGCGAAACCTGCAATCCCCTGCTGATAATAACGAAGTTTACCTCCTCACGAGGCCAAGAATACGTAAGCTGATTGAAACTCACTTCCAAAGCCATAGGAATCCTCGTTAAGATTTAAGCTTACAAAACCCAGAGATTCTCTCGTGTTAATATCAAATATTTGTGCAAGGGCATAAGAACTATAGAGTCCTTGATTAATATCTTCCTCGATACGGATTAAAACTTTTTCATTTTGCTTTGAATCCAAAAGAGCATGCTGATTATCGATACTAAGACACTCAACATTCCAAACAAAACCTCCTAAGAGTCCAAAGAGCAGGCAATAAACTACGACTGGGTTTTGTGCGTTGCGAACAAAAACAAGAAGAATAATACTTACTACAACAATCAAAAATACGAGAACACCAATAATCAGATAATCTTTTGGTACACCAAATCCATAGGAAAATAAACAACAACCACACCAAAACGAAATTCCACACCACAGCACTAAAGGTATCGAGGGACGCTTTGCTTTATGTACTACCGCTGAACTCATACGGTGATGGATTCTTTTATGGCTTCGTATTTTTTATCTCCTATGCCAGAAACCTCTTTAATTTCTTCGATAGAAGAAAACGAGCCATGTTCTTGACGATAGACAATGATCTTTTCTGCTGTAGCCTCCCCTACACCATCGAGCGTCATAAGCTCTTCTTTTGTAGCGGTATTAATATTTACTTTTGAGTTGACGAACTAAAAGATTGATCATTGGCAGTCGTGGAATTACTTCCTTGCTTTCAAGATCTGTCTGCATTTGCTTTGAGGTAACAATAATCTGTTCGCCATCAGATAATTCCCTTGCTAAATTGATACTTCTATCATCAGCAGCTTCAGTTAAACCACCTGCAGCATCGATTGCTTGAGAAACACGAGACCCGCCTGGAAGCTGATACATCCCAGGTGAGACAACTTCACCAGTGATATGAACATAAATAGTCGATTGATTTGTTTCGCTTCTTGTTTCTGATGATTGCTGTTCAGCATGATCTTGAGATTCTTCTTGTGCCGTTTCTTCCTGAATAAAAGCTGCATCAGGCACCGAAAAGGCAGTCCATAGTTGAAAAGCCCCAAAGACAAGTACACCTAAAGCAAGTACGCCTATGCCTATAACCAATGCAAGATTAGGTTTAGATATTCCTGCTTTTTGTTTTAGTGAATTAACTTCATCAAGAAACGACATAGAAAGCCCCCTAACCTCTTAATAACCAGCTTAGGGGGCAAATGTAATGCAGATCTATTATTAAACGACAATAAAGGTCACAAAAGAAACAACCAATCTCACATTTAAAAACACTCTTGAAAAGTATTAAGAATGTTCTTTGCGTTCAGATCGGGGAATTTTATATGACGGACAGGAATAGGTATGTATTTCGGCTGCCTGCAATGCTTCTTCAGCCATTCATCCATGGAAGATCTGCTTCGCTGCAAGAACTTAGGAAGTTTCGGCATGCGTTTCAGGATTTCGGGGCATAAACAACGTGCAACAATCTGGAGCATCTTGCGAAGAAATGTCAAAGGTGCCAAGTTTTTGAGCTTCACCAATTATTTCCACTTTATCAAAACCCACTAAAGGTCTATAAACTGGCAATGAAACACTTTGATTAACTACCAGCATGTTGTCCATAGTCTGAGAAGCCACTTGACCAAGACTTTCACCTGTTACCAGCGCTTTTGCCCCTTCTTTACGAGCAATACGCTCAGCAATTCTAAACATTAAACGACGATACAGTATTACACGAAGCTCTGGTGGCGCAAGAGCTGAGATTTCACGCTGGCACGTACCAATAGGAACCGTATATAAACGCGCAAAACAACCGCTCCGTTCAAGAACTTCTGCGATATCTTGCACCAAATACTCGCTCGTAGCCGAAGTTTCAGGTCTTCCAGAAAAATGAACCCCAATACAGGTCGCACCTCGACGAGCAATACGCCAGGTTGCAACTGGAGAATCAATACCAGAAGAAAGCAAACAAACAGCCTTACCTGCACTACCAACAGGAAGACCACCAATTCCCTGAATGCTTCTTCCATAAATATAAGTTGAACCCTGAATTACTTCGACACGTACTTCAACATCAGGGTTTTTCATGGCAACTTTTTTGTCAGGGAAAGCACGACAAAGAGCAGCGCCCACCAACTGATTGAGCTGCATTGAATCGATAGCAAAATCGGTATGGTTGCGTCGTGCTTGAACCTGAAGGTATAAAAATCACCCGCATCAGTTAATGCCATACAAGCAGTTTCATACATCTCTTCAAGATCTTGAGCACAACGATAACCGCAGGAAACACGAGCAATGCCAGGTACTCCTGCAATCTGGTCTGCCAATCTACAAGAATCCTCATACGTACTTGAGTCGGGCAAAAACAGACAAATCCTTCCAGAGATGCGTCTAATTCGAACCTCGGAATTCTTTATTAACGCTTCAATATTAGCAATTAGTTGTTGTTCAAATTTCTTTCGATTGTGTCCCTTGAGGCCAATCTCGTGATAATGAACAAGGCAGACACGATGTCGTGTCTGCCTTGTATCAAGTTGCGCTATTTCAGTCATTGTAATGAAAAAATCCTTTTATTAGCTTCAACTATCGTAACAAATTAAGGTCTCTTTACGATGATTAGTGATTATGAACATCGATCGTTGCAGGATCGTAAGAAACATCCCCACGAGAAATTTCATCAAACGCAATGGAAAGAGGACGACGATTATTAGCCTTAGCAATATCTACAGCAGTTTGAAGCTGGATAGCACGATTACGCTGACCTCGCATCATTTCGTTAATATCATGAGCGCGTTTAGAAGCTAAAGCACACAGTAAAAAACGATCGTCATCAGTTTGATCCAACAACACATCAATTTTAGGTTCAATAAGGCTCATCTTTTTTAGATCCCTTTCGTATCATTTGCGAAAGAATTGATAACTTCTACCAATTCATCAACAGCTCGTTCGAGGTCATCGTTTACAACTTGAACATCATACTCCATTTTTGCGCAGCTCTACCTCTGCTGTTTCATTCTTCGAAGAAATTACATCTTCCGTTTCAGTGCCGCGCTGACGAAGTCTTCTCTCTAATTCTTCAAGAGAAGGAGGTCTATAAAAACCAGATGAGCTTCTGGAAGAGCCTTGCGAACCTGAAGAGCCCCTTGCACATCAATTTCTAAAATTACCTGATCACCAGCATTCATATGATCTATAACACTTTGCTTTAAAGTGCCATAGTAATTGTCATGAACTTGAGCCCATTCAAGAAATCCATCCTGTTCAACAAGACTTTTAAAATGATCAGTATCTAAAAAGAAATAATGAACGCCTTCGATTTCGCCAGGACGGGGACTGCGAGTAGTAGCAGAAACGGATACCCATGCATCGGGTATCGTTCTATAACCTGCGATAATAAAGTGCCCTTACCTGCTCCAGAAGGGCCTGAAACTACAAAGAGATTACCTACGCGGGAATTATTTTCCAAGACGATCAAGCAACGCTTTCTGTTGACGCTCGCCCAAACCCTTCAAACGACGGGATTCAGCGATATCCAATTCCTTCGTGATCTTTTCGGCCTTTGCCTTTCCGTACCCTGGAAGAGTTTCGATCAAGGTAGAAGCCTTCATACGACCAACAATAGGATCATCCTTCATTGCAAGAACATCCGCAAGACTTAAAACCCCATTTTTTAAATCTTCACGAACCTGAGCTCGCTTGATACGTGCAGCTTTTGCCTTCTCGAGTGCCTGCTGCCTTTCTTCTGGGGTGAGTTGTGGAACCGGCATGGTCGCTCCTTTTCTTTATCGATGTACCTGGACACCGTCTTATAAGCAATTTCACTAATACTATAGTATACACAATTTAGAATTACACAATCCCTTAAAAGTGTCCCCTGTCACTTATATCAAAAGATTACGTATATGAACAGCGAATTTATACCATTATTTCATGATTTCTGCACCATTTTGTGAATTTTAAACCCTCTTTTTCCATACCCTTTGGATAAAGAAATAGGCTCTCGGAGTAAAACGAGAGCCTACAAAAAGAATACCTACACGAATATAAAGACTAAAGAAGTGAATGACAAGGAATATTTTCTATCGTTGAGTTTGCTCCTACTAAAGATAAAACAGCCATCACACGGGCTTCCTTAGATTCAACAAAACTAATCAATTTTGCGCAATTTCTTCATTAAAGGTATCAAGAACAACGATTACCTTATCCTTCTTTTTCAACGAAAGAGAAGAGGTAATCTCTTCTGATTCGAAATCACAAACTCCAAATTTCATCCATGCGGAAAGTGCAATGTTATAAGCAAAGTAAGAGTCAACTCCAGAAAGCGACAAAACAATCTCTGGTTTTGCTTCCCTATCAACCTTTTGAAGCAGTTCTACCGCAAGTTTATTTGAAACAATTGGATCCACCATTAAAGCCTGCGGATTAATCGAGAGACTCTGTTCTTGCTTTTTAAGAACATTCATCATTTCTAAGAGTTCCTGTATTTCAGAGGTTTCCATTCCTTATAGCTCCTTTGCGATTGCTTCAAATGCAGCAGCAGGATCTGCCTGCTCGGTAATAGGACGACCAATAACAATATGTGAGGCACCGTTATCAAACGCAGCTTTAGGAGTTGCCACACGTGTTTGATCTCCTAGTGCCGCGCCTGCAGGCCTTACACCTGGAGTAACAATGTAAGCATTTGGTCCTAATACCTCGCGAAGCATCGCTGCCTCCTGAGGAGAAGTTACAACACCGGATAGACCCGCCTCTTTAGCCTGATTTGCAAGACTAATAACTTGGTCCTTAACCTTACGCGTAACTCCTGTGCTCCGTAGATCTTTTTCACTCATGCTGGTAAGAACCGTAATAGCCAATGAAATAGGTTCTTCTTCGACCCATCGAGCTTCGGATAAACCTTCCTTTGCAGCTTTCATCATAGAAAGCCCCCCGACTGCATGCATGGTAAGCATGTCGGCACCTGCTTCAGCAGCAGCTTTAGCAGCTCCTTTTACCTGATGCGGAATGTCATGAAACTTTAAGTCAAGAAAAACCTTGAACCCTCTTTTTGTAAGGCAGTAATAAAATAAGGGCCTTCCTGATAGAACAGGGTCATACCGATTTTGACCCACGTTGCCTTACCTGCAAGCATGTCAGCTAATTCGAGAGCACGACTACGATCACAATCAAGAGCAACGATTACTCTTTCTTTTCGAGGGATAGTATTAAAATCTAACATTCGAGAGCTCCAATCAACTGATTAACCTCGGCAATTCCATTTTCTTCACAGTACGATTCGATCCCTTTAATTACCTCAATAGTAGCGTGAGGGTTAACAAAATTGGCAGTGCCCACCGCTATCGCAGTAGCACCCGCAAGCATAAATTCAACCGCATCGAGCCCGGTACTAATACCTCCCATACCAAGAATAGGAATTGAACCGATTGGTGAACTTGCCAAACCATACGAAGAGCAACCGGCTTAACGGCAGGACCCGAAAGTCCTCCAACGACACGAGCAAGTATCGGTTTGCGCGTTTTTGCATCAATTGCCATTCCTAAAAGTGTATTAATGAGCGAAACCGCATCAGCACCTGCATCTTCAACTGCCTTTGCAATCTCAGTAATGTCGGTGACGTTTGGAGTCAACTTACAATTAAAGGACGCTTAGTACGCTTACGACATTCAGTAACTACTGAAGCTGCCATCGTGGGATCAGTACCAAAAGTCATTCCCCACAGTCAACATTAGGACAAGAAATATTCAGTCGTAAGCATCTACCTCATTGGATTCTTCAAGAGAATCAACAACTGCCGCATACTCATCAAGGCTATGGCCCGAAACATTAACAATAACGGTTGCATTCTGGCCTTTCAGCAGGGCAAATCACGTTGCTTTAAAACTTCCACTCCAGGATTTTGTAGTCCAATTGAATTCAACATTCCAAAAGGGGTTTCGGCAATTCTTGGAGCGTCGTTTCCAGCCCATCCGTTAAGCGAGACACCTTTGGTGGTAACTGCCCCAAGTGCACCAACATCAATAAAATCAGCATACTCATGACCCGAAGCGAAGTACCTGAAGCGGTTGTTACGGGATTTTTCATAAGCAATCCACCAAGGTTGACCTGCATATTTACAGCCATTACCAAATCACCTCCGCAGCATCAAACACGGGACCATCAACACAAGAACGTTTCCTGCCTTGCTTAGTTTCAACAATGCAGGAAAGACAAGCACCAATGCCGCATGCCATACGCTTTTCAAGCGAAATATAGGTAGGTACCCCTGCAGCTAAACATTTTGAAGAAACAATGCGCATCATTGGTTCAGGACCACAACAATACACGCAATCGTAAGACCGATCAGATAGACACTCATCTACCAAATCAGTGCAAAATCCTTATGACCTTTTGTGCCGTCATCAGTAGCAATATAGATATCTTTTCCGAGTAAGTCCCTATAGCGCTCTTCAACAACCAACGCCTGTGCGGTTTGGGCACCAAGAATTACGTCAACCTCAATATTCTGTGCAAGAAGCGCCTCCGCCTGAAGATAGAGCGGAGCTCCTCCCACCCCACCAGCAACCAATAAAGCTGAAGAGGTCTGAGAAGACACGGACCACCCTTGCCCAATAGGCCCATTACCGAAACAGCGGTACCCGATGGCAAGGTAGTCATATGAGAAGTGCCATATCCTACAACTTGATAAAGAATCGCCAAAACCTTGCCTTCGTTTTCAGTGTAATACACCGAAAAAGGGCGTCTTAGTATATGTCCCTCCATGCCAGGGAATTGAATATGAACAAACTGTCCCGGTTGTAAGCGAACACCAATTTCATCCACTTCAACCTTCATAAGCCACAACGTATGAGAAAGGGCATAGTTTTCTCGGATCAATCCGGTTTTTTCGAGAATTGAGCTCATAGCAAAATCACTTCTCCTCCCATTGGTCTAAATCTTGCAAGGCAATAATGGGGAGATTGTCATCACGTAGATTATCAATAGCAGAAACAAAAGCCTGAGCACCCGCCAAAGTGGTGACATAACAAAGATTTTGTCGAACCGCAAGCGTGCGTAAAACGTACCCATCAGAGCGAGTTTCTTGCCCAAAAGGAGTATTGATCATTAAATCAATTTTACCTTCACCAATTAAGGTAGCAATATTGGGCTCAGGATCACTTACACGACCAATAACTTCACAAGGAATATTCGCAGATTCAAGAGCGCGAGCAGTGCCTGAAGTGCAAATGAGCTTAAAGCCCATCCGTGCCAGATCTCGCGCAAGTGGCAAAATAGCTCGTTTATCGCGGTCGCATACCGAAAGGAAGCAAGTGCCTGTTTTTGGTAGCTCCATATCTACCGCAGCTTGTGTTTTAGCATAAGCACCTGGGAAATTATTTGCGATGCCCATAACTTCGCCCGTTGATTTCATCTCAGGCCCTAATACAACATCTGCTCCAGGGAAACGACCAAAAGGCATAACGGCTTCTTTTACGCAAAAATGAGACTGTCGACGTTCGTCATCAGGCAAATTGAAGCTCTCAAGACTCTCACCCGCCATAATACGTGCAGCAATCTTTGCCAAAGGAACCCCTGTTGCTTTAGAAATAAAAGGAACTGTACGAGAAGCACGCGGGTTAGCTTCAATTACATACACCACCGAATCTTTGATGGCGAACTGCACATTTAATAATCCGACAACTCCCAAACGAAGTGCAAGCCTGCGGGTAATAGAACGCAATTGTGAAACCTGAGATTCAGATAAGGTGAACGGCGGAATACAGCAAGCAGAATCTCCTGAGTGAACACCTGCTTCTTCGATATGTTCTAGCACACCGCCGATATATACCTGTTTTCCATCACAGAGCGCATCAACATCACATTCGATTGCACCTTCAAGAAAACGATCCAAATAAACTGGATGATCTGGTGTAATACGTGCTGCTTCAGCCATATACTTCTCAAGGTACTTTGCGTCATAGGCAATTACCATGCCGCGTCCACCTAAAACGTAGGAAGGGCGAACTAAAAGAGGGAAACCAATGCGATCAGCTACCTGACAAGCTTCTTCAAATGAAGAGGCCATGCCTGCCGCAGGATAGGTAATATGAAGTTCGTCTAATATTTCGGAGAAGCGATCTCTATCTTCTGCCAGATCAATAGCTTCGGGCTTTGTTCCCATAACAACCATTCCAGAATTCTCAAGATCACGTGCAAGCTTAAGAGGAGTTTGTCCACCCAAAGTAACTACAACCCCATCAGGCTGTTCTACATCGACAATGTCCATAACGTCTTCATACGTTAGAGGCTCAAAGTAAAGGCGATCAGAGGTGTCGTAGTCAGTTGAAACAGTTTCTGGATTACAGTTGACCATTATGGTTTCAAAACCGGCGTCATGAAGAGCATAGCTTGCATGTACGCAGCAATAATCAAATTCTATACCTGCCAATTCTATTGGGTCCAGCTCCTAAAATCATAGCGCGCTTTTTTGTAGAAGGGCGTACTTCGCTTTCGCCCAACTCGTAGGTTTTGTAATGATATTCGGTACGGCTCTCAAATTCGGCTGCGCACGTATCTACCGTCTTAAATACGGGTACAACCCCAAGTTCTTTGCGGCGAGCTCGAACGGTATGTTCGTCGCTACCCGTTAAGTAAGCAATTTGGATGTCCGATAAGCCAAATTGCTTTGCTCGTAGCAAGTCTTGTGCATCTAATTCATCAAGCGAATACGTTCCAAGCGCTTTTCAACTTGAATAATGTCGTAAAGACGAGAGAGGAACCAACGATCAATTTTGGATGCATTAAATACTTGATCAATTGTCCAATTGCGACGGAATGCTTCAGCGATATAAAACATGCGATCTTCAGTAGGCTTACCTACTAATTCTTCGAAATGCTCTTCATCGAAGCTGTCTTTTCCGTCCGAACCTAAACCAGCACGACCATTCTCTAAAGAGCGCATTGCCTTACCAAAAGCCTCTTCAAAAGTACGGCCAATAGCCATAATTTCGCCGACCGCTTTCATACGCGTAGAAAGGGTAGTATCCGTACCCTTAAATTTTTCAAAAGCAAAGCGAGGAACTTTTACAACGCAGTAGTCAATTGAAGGTTCAAAACATGCCGGCGTTGCCTTGGTTATGTCGTTAGTGATCTCATCTAAGGTGTAACCAACAGCCAACTTAGCTGCTGCCTTCGCAATAGGAAAGCCAGTTGCCTTAGAAGCAAGAGCAGAGGAGCGAGAAACACGAGGATTCATTTCGATTACAATTAATCGACCATTTTGAGGATTAATAGCGAACTGAACGTTTGATCCACCTGTTTCCACACCGATTTTTTCTAAAATTGCAAGTGAAGCAACTCGCATACGTTGATACTCAACGTCTGAGAGAGTCTGTGCCGGAGCAACAGTAATAGAGTCTCCCGTATGAACACCCATTGGATCAAAATTCTCAATGGAGCAGATGATAATACCGTTACCCGCCTTATCGCGCATAACCTCCATTTCGTATTCTTTCCAGCCCTCAATACTCTCTTCGACAAGAACTTCGCTTACTGGAGATAAATCAAGACCTTGAGAAACAATAAGTTCGAGCTCTTCTTGATTATGCGCAATGCCGCCACCTGCTCCTCCGAGCGTAAATGAAGGGCGAATTACCAGTGGGTAACCAAGTGAATCGGCAAGAAAAAGAGCATCTTCAAGAGAGTAAGCATATCCGCTTCGTGCAACTTCAAGACCTATTTCTGCCATAGCCTCGTTGAATTGCTTGCGATCTTCACCCCGTTCAATGGCTGCAAGATCGCACCCGATCATCTCTACCCCATATTTTTCGAGAATGCCAGCTTTGGCAAGCTCGACAGCAGCATTTAGTGCTGTCTGACCTCCTAAAGTAGGAAGCAAAGCATCAGGACGTTCCTTTTCGATGATCTTTTCAATGAAGTCCTTGGTAATAGGCTCAACGTAGGTACGATCAACTAGCTGTGGATCGGTCATAATAGTTGCTGGATTCGAATTTACCAGCACTACTTCATACCCATCTTCTTTTAGAACCTTACATGCCTGCGCACCGGAATAGTCGAATTCGCATGCCTGTCCAATAACAATAGGACCTGATCCAATTACTAAGATACGCTTTATATCTTCTCTTTTAGGCATTAATCTCACCTTCCGTTGCGCCAAACTTCCATCCTGCAAGACGATCTTGGGCAATATCGATATCCAGATAATCTAACCTTCATCCATTAGCCGCGTAAAGGCAGTAAAGAGATAGTGCGCATCAGTTGGCCCAGGACTTGCTTCCGGATGGTACTGAACGGAAAAACGGATGATCTAAAACGCTATACCCTCAGCAGTTCCATCATTGAGGTTGACGTGAGTAAGCTGAATACGACCAAACTTTTCATTTTGAACTACAGGCGCACATTGCTTTTCGCACCAAAAACGCAAATCTCGTACATGGTCTGAAACGTCTGCAGAAAGCTCAGGGACGAGAGGACCTAAAGAATCAAACAGCAATCCAAATCCATGATTTTGTGCAGTTATTTCTACTCTTCCCGTACGTAGATTCATCACAGGCTGATTTCCGCCTCGATGACCAAACTTCAGCTTTTCCATTTCAGCACCAGACGCTAATGAAATCATCTGATGGCCCAAACATATTCCGAAAAGCGGAACTTTTCCGATGAGTTTTTCAACCTGAAGATAGGTCTCACGAACCGCTTCGGGATCCCCTGGCCCATTACTTAAAAACACGCCATCAGGATTGAGGGAAAGCACCTCTTCAGCTGGTGTATTCCAGGGAACAACCGTCAACTCACAACCAACACGAATTAGACCCTGAAGAATGGATTTTTTTACCCCGCAATCATAGGCAACAACGCGATACCTTGGATCTTTGGGATTATCAAGAGCAAATGATTGGCTTTGAGGAAGTTCCGTAAATGAAGTAGACTCACTGCGGCTTACCGTCTTTGCGAGATTTACTCCAACAATACTCTCTGATGCGCGAACTTTAACTAAAAGACTATCCGTATCGAAATCAGTTGTGGATAAAACCCCTCTTTGTGCACCGTGATCACGCAGATGAGTGGTAAGAGATCGAGTATCGATTCCTCCAATGGCAACCACATTCTGTTCTTTAAGGAAATCTGGAAGCGAAATTTCACTTCTCCAATTCGAAGGAGTGAAGCACATTTCATGAACAACCAAACCACGCAAAGCAAGAGTGTCTGCCTGCAAGTCGTCGCGGTTTACGCCATAATTGCCAATTTGAGGATAGGTCATCGTAATAATTTGACCAGCATAAGAAGGATCAGAGATAACTTCAAGGTACCCTTCAACGAAGTGTTAAAACACACTTCGCCGTATACCTCACCCGAAGCACCGCACGAATAACCCTCAAAAACCGAGCCATCCTCTAATACTAATTTTGCGTTGCCATGTTGACCATAACTGGTATGTTCTAAAAGCTTACTCAACTACGACACCATCCTTACAGGTTACCGTGCCACCCACAAATACATCGGTCGCACGTCCCTTTAGGTATAACCCAAAAATCCTGAATTATGCGATTTGGAGTACATATCATCAGACTGGACCGTCCAGGTTACTTCTGGATCAAAGATGGTAATGTCAGCTACACTACCCTGCTTTAAAGTTACCTGATCGAGACGAAGTATTTCGCGAGGTTTTATCGCCATTAATTCAACCAACTCGTTGTAGGTAATAAGCCCAGGATCAACAAGGTAGGTAAGAATAACCCCGAGTGATGTCTCGAGCCCTGTCATACCGAAGGGAGCTAGTTCAAATTCACGCGCTTTTTCATGATCAGCATGGGGAGCATGATCGGTCACAATACAATCAATAGTGCCGTCTTTTATTCCTTCTATGAGAGCAGCATTATCAGCTTTGGAACGAAGAGGCGGATTCATTTTGAGATTAGTATTGTAGGTAGTCGTAATATCATCCTCATTGAGAACTAAATGATGAGGGGTTACTTCGCACGTAACCTGGATTCCACGAGCTTTACCTTCTCTTACAAGCTCAACCCCTCGTGCAGAGGTAATATGCTGAATATGAATAGGACAACCTGTTAATTCAGAAAGGGCAATGTCTCGTTGAATTTGAAGCTCCTCTCCCGTTGCAGGCCATCCTGCCAATCCCAAACGAGTTGAAACAACCCCTTCATTAACTTGTCCTGGACCAACCAGATCTTCATCTTGGCAGTGACTCATAACTACCTTGTTGAACATTTTGGCATAGTCCATCACGCGACGCATTACCCCTGAGTTTTGTACACCTCGACCATCATCGGTAAAAGCAACAGCTCCATGCAAAACCATGTCACCCATTTCTGAAAGGGATTCACCCTTCAAACCCTTTGTGCAGGCTCCCGAAGGATAAACGCGACAATGGCCAGCTTGTGCTGCCTTATCAAGCACATAATCAATAGTCGTTGCATTATCGGTCGTAGGATTAGTATTAGGCATAGAGCAAATGCCCGTAAAACCACCGTGAGCAGCCGCAGCAGTACCCGTTTCGATAGTCTCTTTATATTCTTGTCCGGGGTCTCGAAGATGAACATGAATATCTACTAAACCTGGTACTGCAATGCAGCCATCTCTATCAAAGATTTCTGCATCAGCACATTCGATATTTTTACCAACTTGAGCAATGGTTTGACCATCAATAAGAATATCGGCAACTTCATCTAAAGAAAGTGCAGGATCTATGACCCTTACATTTTAATGAGCGATTTCATCGTTGGCTCCCCCTAACAACAAATAGATAAGTGCCATACGAACGCAGACACCTGAAAAAACTTGCTCGACAATAACTGATTTATGACCATCAGCCATGTAACTATCGAGCTCGACACCACGATTAATAGGTCCAGGATGACAAATGATGGCATCCTCTTTCATAAGATGTGAGCGCTGTTCGTTGAGACCGTAAAGAAGATGATATTCACGTAAGCTGGGGAAAGGAGCATTTTCTAATCGCTCCATTTGAATACGAAGCATATATACCACATCAAGCGAAGGAAGCACTTCATCAAAATAAGGAGTTACCTCATCAGCTCCTAGAGCTTCAGGACAAGCAGGTAACAACGTAGCAGGAGCAATAAGCGTCACGTTTGCACCCATTTTTTCAATGCAGGAACCAGAGAACCACAAACTCGCGAATGAGCAATATCGCCAACGATTCCCACACGAAGGCCATCAAAGGAGCCCTTTTCTTTCCAGATAGTATAAAGATCAAGCAATGCTTGAGTAGGATGTTGATGCTTGCCATCACCTGCATCAATTACGCTCGCATTAGTGTTTTGCGAAACCATGTACGGAGCTCCAGCGCATTTATGCCGAACAATAAACATATCAACCTTCATGGCATCAATGGTGCGAACCGTATCAACCAGACTCTCACCTTTTACGGTTGAAGAAGCGCTTCCTCCGGCGTTGAGCGAATCACAAGAGAGTCTCTTTTCTGCAAGTTCAAAAGAGCCTCGAGTTCTGGTGGAAGGTTCAAAAAACAAGTTGCAAACCGTTTTTCCACGAAGCGCGGGAACCTTTTTAATGCTACGCTCATTAACCTCTTCGAACTTTCGAGCTTGTTCCAGCACGGTCATTATGTCATCCGATGAAAGATCATCAATGGAGAGAAGATGTTTGTGATTAAACATTGCTAAGCTCCCTTCACTGGAGCAGATCCGACATGTTGGCCTGGTTCTAAGCGTTTGATACGGACACTTGTTTGTCCATCGATTTCTTTGAGATATAGCCTAACGCTTTCATTAGAGGCAGAAGGAACGTTTTTTCCTACAAAGTCAGCTCTGATAGGAAGCTCTCTATGACCTCGGTCAATAAGAGTGGCAAGCTGAATACGAGCAGGTCTTCCTAAATCCATCAAAGCATCGATGCTGCTCGAATAGTACGACCGGTACTACAAAACATCATCAACCAAATAATTATTTTACCTGTCCGATAGGGAAAAG